>Ga0065704_10071165_pt1 | contig 12724 bp, 8 predicted proteins | sample SwiRhicommuniRL2_FD_59091 | JGI IMG/M metagenome (GOLD analysis project Ga0065704, IMG submission 59091) | Switchgrass rhizosphere bacterial communities from Rose Lake, Michigan, USA - RL2 v2 (version 2) | ecosystem: Host-associated > Plants > Roots > Rhizosphere > Soil | place: East Lansing, MI
ATCCTGAAGTGCCAAGCAATTCGGGGCAATACTACCCGCAACAACGTGTGATCAATATTGGCGCAAACATCACTTTTTAAAAACTTATAAAGCATATCATGAAATTGAACATAAATAATTTTAAAATTAACGGCGCTGCTTTACTCGTTTGTACTGCGTTGTTATTTGGAGGTTGCAAAAAGGCATTAGACTTACAGCCTCTCAACTCTTATTCTGAAAAGGATGTATGGGCTGATCCAAAACTGGCGCAGGTTTTTGTAAACAATATTTACAATGAAACAGTGCTGGCCTATCAGTTTGGAGGCTTTGGATGGGGAGCACAAACCGATGAACTTTATGGCAACTTTAACTGGACAAACGAAAATCTGTATGTACGCGGAGAGGCAACGCCCGATAACCAGAGTTCAGGTTCTTTAAACCATTGGAATAAAATGTATGCATCTATCCGTTACAGCAATATTTTCTTTACAAATATTGAAAAGGTAACCGGTGCAGATGAAGCTGTAAGTACCATGAAAGGAGAGGTACATTTCTTAAGGGCCCTGGCTTATTTTGAGCTGCTGAAAAGATTTGGAGGGGTACCGCTTATTGTAAAGGTTTACGATGTTAACGACAGGAGTTTTAGCGAAAAGAGAGCCAGCTGGACCGAAACTAAAGATTTTATACTGGCCGATATTGCCGAAGCTTTAAAAACCTTGCCTGCAGTTTACGCTAACGATAATGATAAAGGGCGTGCAACGGCTGGAGCAGCACTGGCTTTAAAATCGAGACTTTTGCTGTATGCAGCAAGTCCGTATTTTAATAAAAGCAACGACAGAAAACTGTGGGAAGATGCAAAACTGGCTGCAAAAGCAGTAATTGATTTTACGGGGGTTAAATATGCTTTGTATGGCAATGCCGGTAATGGCACTTACAATAAAACCTTTCTGGATTTCTTTAACCCGGAGATCATTTTCTCGAGGGTATACAGCGGATTGGTACAAGCCGACAGATTCAATACCGTAAGTCGCGATTTAAGCCCAAATGGTTATAACGGTTACAGTGCATATAATGTGGTGCAGCAAATGGTTGACGATTTTGAGATGGCCGATGGTACAAAGTTTAGCTGGAGCAATCCGGAGCAGGCAAAAAATCCATACCTGAACAGGGAACCCAGATTTTACGAAACCATTCTGGCCAATAACCAGCAATTTAAAGGCAGGCTTACAGGTTTTTATGAGGGTGGAGACGACTCTCCGCAAAGTCCTTATTCGCCATGGAATGCTTCTAAAACCAGGTATTGCGTAAAGAAAATGGTTGATGAAACCCACGACTGGAATGTTCAGGATTACGATGCCACGCAATGGGCGGTTTTCAGGTTGTCTGAAATTTACCTGAACTATGCAGAAGCCTGCTCAGCATTGGGTGAAGATGGTGAAGCATTAACTTATCTTAACAAAATAAGAACAGAAAAGGCAGGTCTGCCGGCTGTTAACGCTTCAGGAACAGCGCTAATGGAAAAAATAAGACACGAGCGCAGAATTGAATTGTGCTTTGAAGGACATCGTTATTTTGACATCAGGAGATGGGGTATAGCAGAAATAGGCTCTGAAGATGCCAAAGGGGTAATTATTAAAAAGCAGGCAAATGGCACGTTTACCTATGAACTGATGACAGTTCAGGAACGCACCTGGACACCTGGTTTTTATTATTATCCAATACCAAGAACAGAAATACAGAAAAATCCGGCTTTAGTACAAAACCCCAATTATAATTAGATTTGATTCACTTACCGTCATCCCGACGATAGGAGAGGTCTCTTGGTTATGCAGGTTCAAGGGATCTCTCCTATCGTCGACATGACGAGCGTGTGCTAGAGAATAGAGGTTAACTTTTAATACCAATAAACCCAATTTTAATATGAAATATTTCCCTATAAAAAGTACATTATCCGTTCTGTTTCTGCTGTGCAGCTTTAACTATGTAAACGCACAAAATTTACGATGGCATTTGGTAAAAAATAGTGGTATAGAATGGACTGTGAAAAAGGATGCTGCGCATACCGATCAAATTGAAATGACCGGTAAACAGATTTCGGCAATAATTACTTACGGTATAGATGACAGGGGTAAACTGATATTAAAAAGGAAACTGGTATTTCCTATGCTGCGTATTATACCTAATGATACACGCGGAAGTCTGATCAGGGATTTTGACCAGCCAATACCTGCAGTATCCATCAACGGAGAAGTTGTGGATGAGCAGCCCGCTGCCTTTTCATTTAACGGCTCTGTAAAGGTCAAATCTGCCATAGGAGCAGTAAGTTTGTTGCATGAGGTTTTTCCATCTACTGATAAGCCTGCTTTTATTGAGCAGTTTATCTTTAAAAATAAGGGAACAAAACCTGTTGAAATTATAATACCGGAATTAAACAGAACAGACAGCACCAAAAAAAGCGAAGGGGTGTATGGCAGTTACCTGTTAAATACCAAAATTTACGGATCAGGTAAGTTTACATTAAACCCGGGCGATGAACAGGTTTACGCCATTGCTTACACTGCCAGAAAAACTACCGATCAGGCTTATGAATTTTCTTCAGCATATGAATCTTTAAAACGCAAAAAGTTCATCACTGAGGTTACAAATGACCTGGTTTTAAAAACTCCGGATGATACCCTTAACCAGATGTTTTCGTTTGCAAAGATCAGGGCTTCTGAAAGTATTTTTGATACCAAAGCCGGACTAATGCATGGTCCGGGTGGAGGGTCTTACTACGCTGCGATCTGGGCAAATGATCAGGCAGAATACATGAACCCGTTTTTCCCTTTTTTAGGTAATGCGGCAGGAAATGAAAGTGCCATGAACAGCTTTCGGTTGTTTGCCAGATACATGAATAAGGACTTTAAACCTATCCCCAGCTCAATTATAGCAGAGGGAGATGGAATGTGGAATGGCGCAGGCGACCGTGGAGATATGGCTATGATTGCCTACGGTGCATCAAGATTTGCACTGGCCTATGCCGATACTGCTGAAGCCCGTAACCTGTGGCCATTAATAGAATGGTGCCTGGAATTTTCGAGAAGGAAGAAAAGTGCCGATGGTGTAATTGCTTCCGACTCTGATGAGCTGGAGGGTAGGTTTCCGGCCGGAAAAATAAACCTTTCTACCAATGTGCTTGCTTACGGTGCGCTGATCAGTGCTTCAGATCTTGCAGCTACACTGGGTAATAAAACTGTCTCTGAAAAATTAATTGAGGAAGCTGCAGCACTGAGAACAGCAATTGACAAGTATTTTGGGGCAAAGGTTCAGGGATACAACACTTATCGCTATTTTGAAGGAAATGACAAATTAAGATCATGGATAGGGATGCCGTTGGTAATGGGGATATATGAAAGAAAAACCGAGACTGCAAAGGCGCTTTTGTCGAACTATTTATGGACAAAAGATGGCATGCTTACAGAATCAGGATCAAAAACTTTTTGGGACCGCTCACTTTTATATGCCGTTCGCGGCTTGTTTAATGCCGGTATTACTGATACCACGCTTAAATACCTGAAATATTATACCTCTAAGCGTTTGCTTGGCGAGCATGTTCCTTATGCTGTAGAAGCCTGGCCTGAAGGAGACCAGCGTCATTTATCGGCAGAGAGTGGTTTGTATTGTCGCGCCATTACAGAAGGGTTATTTGGTATACAGCCCAAAAGCTTTAACTCATTTTTGTTACAGCCTTACCTTCCGGCAGTATGGAAAGAGATGTCGCTTAACCACATAAAGGCCTTTAATAAAGACTTTAATATCAAGGTTGAAAAGGCCGGCAAGAAACTAAAAATTATTATTGAACAAGCCGGAGGTAAGAATCAGGAAATTAACTGGGACGGACTTAAGCCGGTAAAAATTAATTTATATTAAACACATGAAAAGAACCTTTATTCTATACTTATTGCTTTGCCTTTGCTATGGTGCTTATGCCCAGCATGGCGGAGTAACTTTTACATCAACAGACGCTGCCTTGCAAACCGCATTTGGCAGGGCTAAAGAAATGGCTTTAAGCTATAAGGGTAAGCCCGGCGATCCGGTTGGCGCCTGGTACGAATCGGCATTGCCACCCAGATCGGCATTTTGTATGCGCGATGTTGCGCACCAGAGTATTGGCGGAGAGATTCTGGGCTTAGATAAAGAGAATAAAAATATGTTCAGGTTATTTGTGAACAACATTTCAGAATCAAAAGATTGGTGCTCTTATTGGGAAATTAATCATTTGGGTAAACCTGCCGTGGAGGATTATCGAAATGACAAAGAGTTTTGGTATAACCTGAATGCAAATTTTGATATTTTAAATGCCAGTTGGAAATTGTACTTGTGGACGGGAGATGAAGAATACATTAAGGGTGCGGGTTTCTCGAATTTTCATGAAAAATCTGTAACCTCTTTTATTGATAGTTGGGTATTGCAGGCCGATTCGTTGCTGAGCAGACCTACCCATCCAAATGCACCTGTACCTTTTAATGATAAGGATTCTTTTCACCGCTGCCGTGGTTTACCTTCTTATTCTGAAGGTGTGCCAAACATAAAAATGGGTATTGATTTGGTAGGGGCAATATATAGAGGATTGATGTCGTACGCAGAGATATTGGATGTGAAAGGCGAGCGTAGTAAGGCAAAATTATACAGAGAAAAAGCTGCGGCTTATCAGAAAAGTATTGATGATTTTTGGTGGAATCCATCAGTTTCGCGTTATAATACTTTTTATTCAACCGATCATAAGTTCGGTATGGACGAGGGAGAAACCTTTTTGCTTTGGTTTGATGCATTGAAGGCAGGCGACAGAAAAGAAAAGACTATCCAGCATTTACTGTCGAGAGACTGGAATGTAGAAAACCTATCGTACTTTCCATTAATTATGTATCAGAACGGGCAGGCCGACAGGGCTTACAAGTACATGCTGCATTTAACTAATCCTGAAACAAAAAGAAGAGAATATCCGGAGGTATCGTATGGTGTGGTTAAAGGTTTTGTTGAAGGTTTAATGGGGCTTGAGGCTGATGCACGTTCAGGAAAAATCAGCACACTTTACCGTGGAAAAAGTGATGTGGTTTCGGAACTTAAAGGCGTGCCTGTGCTGAAAACAGTCGTTACTGTAAAGCACCAAGGGAATAAAAAATCAGTACTCACAAATACCGGGAAAAAGAAGATCCTATGGCAGCCTAAGTTTTTAAACGACAAAGGTGAAGTAGTGGTTAAAACAGCTGTTTGGGTAAAAGCAGGAGGGAGTTTGGCAGTAAGCAGAATCTAACCTTCCGGGTCCAGCGGCTCCCATAATTCGATTTTGTTACCTTCGGGATCATAAACCCAGGCGAATTTGCCATAGCTTTCGTTCTGGGTTTTTTCGTCGATTTTGACACCTTCTTCTTTAAGCAGGACAAGCAATTCGTCGAGATTGTTTACACGGAAATTGAGCATAAACTGCTGCTGTTCATTACCGAAATAGTCTGTATTTTGAGCAAAAGGAGAAAAAACTGTGGGTCCGGCTTCCTGATTCCAGATGTATCCGGTTTTCATAGAGTTAATGCCGAAATGTTTCTCGTACCAATCTGCAAGTGCTTCCTGGTTTTTAGAGCGGAAAAAAATACCGCCGATGCCTGATATACGTGACGCCATTGTTATTGATGTTTAATGTATATAAATATAAGTTTATTGCAGGTATTAATACAATTATTTGTCCTGCAAATGAGCTTAAGTTTTAAATATTTTCAGTTTAATTTGTTAACATTCCCTTAATATTATATAGCTTTACAGTTAGGGACTTTATTGTTAATGACTGATTATAAAAATATTACGGAGATTGAAGCTTTTGCTTTGATGAAGGCAGGCGATGAGCATGCCCTTGCCCATATTTATAATAAATACTGGGAGGGTCTCTATGCATCGGTTTATAATGTTTTAAAAGATCAGCAGGCCAGCGAAGATATTATTCAGGAGATTTTTATAAAACTTTGGGATAAAAGGGAGAGTCTGGAGATCAGCATTTCCCTAAAGGCCTATTTGTTTGCCAGCTGCAGATATGAAGTATTCAGGCAGATTAAAGCACAAAAAGTTCATGTTTCTTTATTCGACAGGTTAGAAGAGCGTTTGTATGCACCTTCGGCTTATGGCAGTCTGGAGCATAAGGAATTACTGCAGCACATCAATTTAATAGTAGAAGCTTTGCCTGCAAAATGCAAAGAAGTTTATAAGTTAAGCAGGGAAGAAAACCTTAGCCATAAGGAGATTGCCGAAAGGCTCAATATTTCTACAAAAACCGTAGAAAATCATATGACCAGAGCGCTAAGTCAGTTGCGCGGTTCTCTTGGTGGTTTGCTCACCATCGAAGTAGTAACATGGTTAATGAAAAATTATTAGGACAAAACCCCCCTTATATTGTCACGATTGCACCTCACTCTTGCTTCCCGTCCTGTTTAAATTTGGGTAATAATTAAACTAATGGAAAACAAAATGAGAAAGATCAGGATTTTCGAACACATCTCGTTAGATGGGGTGATAGAGCATGACGGAGACTATACCTATGGGGCATGGACTACACCTTACCGGAGCCCTGCGGGGGCGGCAATGCTGTTTGATACATACGGGCCAAAGTTTGACCTGCTGCTAGCCCGTAACACCTACGATATATTTAGTGGTTTTTGGCCTAATGCGGGAGATTTTCCGATGGCAAATGCTATAAATGCTGCAACTAAATATATTGCAACCCACAGACCTGATAGTTTGGAATGGGGACCGGTAAAAGGTTTGGACGAGAATACTGTAGAGGCTATTGGCAATCTTAAGTCAACGGAAGGCCCGGATCTGATTGTTGTAGGAAGTTCAACACTAACGTCGCTATTGCTGGATCAAGGGCTGGCCGATGAGGTTATCCTGATTACCTACCCGGTTTTACTTGGCAAAGGCAAACGTTTATTGTCGGACAGTATTGATGCCCGGGAACTAGCCTTTGTTGATTCCAGGGCCACACCAACAGGGTTGCTCATCAACACTTATAAGCACCTCGGGTCGCTGAAGAAATGATCTTTCGTATAAAAAAGCGCGCTTAATCCATGTAATTTCAATATTAAATGTTAAATTTGCATGGATGATTTTAAGAAGAGTAGAAAAACAAGTCGAAGAAGCACTCAAGAGGAGCGCCTCTGTAGCATTAATGGGACCGCGTCAGGTTGGAAAAACAACCATTGCGATGAACATCAGTGACACTACAACTGCTGTTTATCTTGATTTGGAGAATAGACTTGATCTTCAAAAAATCCAGGATGTAAGTGCGTTCCACGAAGAAAATCGTGATCATCTGATTATCATGGATGAGGTTCAACGGGTACCTGAAATATTTGCATCACTTCGCGGAATCATTGACAAAGAACGTAGGAGAGGACATAAATATGGACAGTTTTTATTTTTGGGATCTGCTTCTATGGATTTGCTTCAACAGTCCAGTGAGTCGCTTGCAGGTAGGATTGCTTATATAGAACTTCAAGGTGTTGATGCTTTAGAATTTAAGGCTAACAATGCTGAAAACCAAAACCAACTTTGGTTAAGAGGGGGATTTCCTGAAAGTCTGCTCGCTGATAGTGATAAGAATAGTATGGCATGGAGGCGTGATTTTATCAGAACCTACCTTGAACGGGATATTCCACTTTTAGGCCCCCGCATTCCAGCTGTCACACTGGAAAGATTCTGGACAATGCTTGCGCATGTTCAGGGAGGAATAACCAATGCTTCACAAATTTCTAAAAGTCTGGAAGTCACTTCAACAACAGTGAGCAGGTATCTCGATCTAATGGTTGATTTATTATTAGTACGCCGCTTACAACCCTGGACTCAAAATGTTGGAAAACGTCTGGTAAAAACTCCAAAAGTATATGTAAGAGATAGTGGAATTACGCATGCGTTGCTTAATTTGGGAAGTTATAATGATCTGCTTGGCCACCCAGTAGCAGGAGGAAGCTGGGAAGGATTTGTGATTGAAAATATCTTATCGGTCGTGCCCAATAATGTTATTCCATATTATTACAGAACTTCTAATGGTGCGGAAATAGACTTAGTTTTAGAGTTCTCCGGTAATGAGAAGTGGGCTATAGAAATTAAACGGAACTCTGCACCAACACTGTCTAAAGGATTTTATATAGCCTGTCAGGATATCAGCCCTAGCAAGAGCTTCGTTGTTTATTCAGGCCAGGATAAATTTCCAATGGGAGAAAATATCACTGCCATATCTCTTTGTGGCATAATGGAAGAATTGCTGACCAGGTAGTAGTTGCGAAGCAAAACTACACTAAAAATATTTTCTATACGACTAGGGGGTAAGCCTGCTTTTTTACTCTAAGGGTTAAAAGGCAGTATTTACGCCCTGGAAAAATGGATAAGAAACAATTTTTAGCACTTATAGATAAATACCTGGATGGGCGGGCCTCAATAGAAGAAGAGCAGATGCTGCTTAACTACTATGGCAGCTTTCAAAATTCCAGAGGCTGGGATGAAAAGGTACTGGGTGTAAAAGAGGAAATAGAAAAACGACTGCTTGGCCGGATACAAAATCATGTTAGCCGCACAAGAGCTAAAGAACCGGTTAGGTTATGGCCTCGTATTGCTGCGGCAGCAGTAATACTGGTGGCTATAGGTGCCGGTTTATTCTTTTATACATCCTACTACGCACCCCGTCATCTCGACGATAGGAGAGATCCCTTGTCTGCCAACGACATTGCACCGGGTAAAGTTGGCGCAACACTTACCCTTGCCAATGGCAAAACAATCGTACTTTCTGAGGCTAAGAACGGAGAACTGGCAAAGGAATCGGGTGTTGCAATTACCAAAACAGCTAATGGCCAGTTGGTATACGTCATCTCGAGTGAGGGTAGCGGCGAGAGGTCTCTCCCAGCGGCTGAGATGACGAACACACTTACAACAACCAAAGGCGAAACCGTCCAGGTGCGTTTGCCAGATGGAACAGCTGCCTGGTTAAACGCTGGTTCAACTCTAAAATACCCAGCTTCTTTTGTGGGAGGCAAAAACCGCAGGGTAGAGTTAAGCGGCGAGGCCTACTTTGAAGTAGCAAAAGATAAAGACCATCCTTTTATGGTACAAACCGATAAACAGCTGGTAGAGGTGCTGGGTACACACTTTAACATTAACAGCTATAGCTACGAGCAGCAAACCAAAACCACACTGCTTGAAGGAAGTGTTAAAGTTACGTCGTACCAATCTGCTCCGTCATCCCGAGGAACCGAGAGATCCCTTGGTCATGCTACTTCAAGAGATCTCTCCCATAGTCGAGATGACGGGAAAGTTCGAGACAAGGGGCAAAGCGCAATCCTCAAACCCGGCCAACAATCTCTTGTAACTACGGGCTTCCTCAAAATCATCCCTGTTGATGTTGAAGTAGCAACCGCATGGAAAAACGGCAATTTCTTATTTAGAGAAGAGAAGCTCGAATCTGTGCTAAACAGGCTGGCGTATTGGTATGATGTAGAAATAATTTACGAAGGTAAAAAGCCTATAATGGTAATAAGTGGAGCAATAAAAAGAAAGCGCAAGCTTTCGCGTATACTGGACCTGATCTCAATGTCAGGAGGTGTAAACTTTAGAATAGAAGGGAGGAAAGTATACGTAGAAAAATAAACTACGGTAAAAAAGAAAGACCAGAAGTGCTGAAGACACCTCTGATCTAAAGTTCTGATTTACCAATCTATTGCATGTAACAATTAATCAACTAAAACCGAACAACCAAATGTACAAATTTTACACAAGATTATGGTGTAGACCGCCAGGCTATGCCAAACAATTTCTGAGGGTTATGAAGATTCTGCTGGTACTTATGACTACTCTTCTGATGCAGGTAAGTGCTTCGACATTTGCTCAGAAAATTACACTGAACGAAAAGCAAGCCAGTCTGGTTAGCATTTTAGAAAAGATCAACAAGCAAAGCGGGGTAGATTTCCTGATAAACAATGAACTGCTTGCTAAGGCTAAACCGGTAACTATTCATGTGAATAATGAAGAATTAGCTATTGTATTAGATAAAATATTTGAAGGTCAGCCCTTAGAATATACTATAATGGATAAGGCTGTGACGGTAACCAAAAAAGCGCCCACCTTTCTGGAACGCCTGGCTGATCGCTGGGCTGCTATTGACGTGCATGGTAGGGTGGTGGATCAGGAAGGGAAGCCGTTGCCTGGGGCAACGGTGAAAGTTAAAGGCACAAGGAAAAGTGTGAGTACTAATGGGAAGGGAGAGTTTTATTTAGAAAAAGTTGAGGAAGATGTAGTATTGGTGATATCTTTTATTGGATATGTGAGTAAGGAAGTTAATGCGAGGAGGGAGATGGGGGAAGTGGTACTGGAACTGAGCGATTCGAAACTGGATGAGGTGCAGGTGATTGCTTATGGGGAGACGACCAGGAGGCTTGGAACTGGAAATGTAAGTACAGTTAAAGCCGAAGATATCGAAAAAGCACCGGTTGGGAATGTACTTCTGGCTATTGCAGGACGTGTACCAGGTGTTTTTATCCAGCAGTCTTCTGGCGTTCCAGGATCTGGTGTAAAGATTTTAATTCAGGGGCAAAATAGCATTGGGTATGGTAATGATCCGTTTTATGTTGTTGATGGGGTACCTTATACAGCACAATTATTACCAGGATTGACTAATGAACTAGGACAAGGAGGTGCTCCAGGAGGAGCAATTGGAAATACCAATGGTAGTCCTTTAAATTTTATCAACCCCCAAGATATAGAAAGCATTGATATATTAAAAGACGCCGACGCGACTTCTATTTATGGTAGTCGGGCTGCAAATGGAGCAATTATCATTACAACAAAAAAAGGAAAAGCTGGTAAAACAACAGCTAATTTCAATGTGCAGCATGGCTGGGGCCAAGTCGCGAGTAAGTTAGATTTGATGAATACAAGTGAGTACCTTGAGATGAGAAAGGAAGCTTATAGAAATGCTAACGTCCAGATCCCTGGAGTTCCAACCGCGGGAGCTTATGATTTAACATACTGGAATCAAAACCGGTATACCGATTGGCAAAAAGAGCTGATTGGGGGAATGGCTAATTATACGAATATAATGGCTTCTGTCAGCGGTGGATCTGCGAATACTCAAGTTTTGGTCAATGCAGGTTACCAACAAGAAGGAACAGTTACACCTGGTGATTTGAGAGACGTGAAAGCCTCTCTACATTTTAACTTAAACAATACTTCCGAAAATAAACGTTTTAAGCTTAATTTATCAGGAACTTATGTGGCAGATGACAATAAATTGGCTCGAGTCAGTGGGTTGGTAGAGGCCGCGTATACGTTGCCTCCTAATGCACCCCAACTACACAATAATGATGGAAGTCTGAATTGGGAATTGTTACCTAATGGCTTCAATTCATTTAACAATCCTATATCTCCACTATATTTTGGATATATTAATAAAACCAATAATCTCATTACAAATGCTAGACTTAGTTATGAACTAGCATCTGGTCTGGAGTTGAAAAGCAGTTTTGGATATAATAGATTACAATCTGAAGAGGTAACTACAGCTAAAATTAACCATCTTCCAGCTTTTAGGAAAGCCTTTTCGACGAGAGAGGCACAATTTAACTCTACTCAGATTACTTCCTGGATTATTGAACCACAGCTCACTTATATCAAGCAATTTGGGCAAGGAAAATTAGATTTACTAATCGGTACTACCATTCAGCAAGAGGACCGGGATAGGCAAAATCTGCTGGCAACTGGTTTTACTTCTGATAATACCATGATCAATATTAAAGCGGCTTCCTCAATTCGAGTACAGGGTGCATCAGATGCAGTAATCCTTTCCACTTATAAATACAATGCAATTTTTTTACGTATGGGATATAATTATGGCGATAAGTACCTGATTAATCTTTCGGTTAGGAGAGATGGGTCAAGTAGGTTTGGAAAAGAAAACCGTTTTAATAATTTTTCATCGATTGCTGGCGCGTGGATCTTTTCAAATGAGGATGCTTTAAAGAATAGTCCTTCTATTTTAAGTTTTGGAAAAATAAAGGCAAGTTATGGCACGACGGGAAGTGATCAGATTGGTGATTATGGTTATTTAAACCTATATGGTAATACAATGGATATTGATGTGCCTTACCAAGGAGTCATCTCTATTCAGCCTTCAGGAGACTTCCCTAATCCTTATTTGCAATGGGAGGAGACCCGAAAGTTCTCTACGGCTCTGGATTTAGGTCTTTTAAGCGACCGGTTTTTAATTAATGCTAACTATTATAGAAATAATACAGGAAACCAATTGCAATATGAATCTCTCGTCTCCATTACTGGTGGGAATGGTCTGCGGACTAATCTTCCCGCAAAAGTTCAGAATACAGGAATAGAGTTGAGTGTAAGCATTCGTGCTATTGAAAGGAAGTATTTTAGTTGGACCAGCAATTTCAATTTTACGCGAACGCGTAGTAAAATGTTTTCTTACAATGGTGTTGATGGCATTACACATGAGTTGGACGGGAGACCTTTAGGTGTAGTAAGGGCATATCATTACTTAGGAGTGGATAAAAAAACTGGTTTGTATACCTTTAGCGGTAGAAATGGACAGCCAACATCTAGCCCAAATGAAAGTACAGATAAAACGGTATTTATTGATCTTAATCCTTCCTTCTACGGAGGACTGCAAAACAGTCTAAAATATAAAGATTTGACTTTAGACTTTCTATTCCAGTTTGTT
>Ga0065704_10071167_pt1 | contig 12711 bp, 13 predicted proteins | sample SwiRhicommuniRL2_FD_59091 | JGI IMG/M metagenome (GOLD analysis project Ga0065704, IMG submission 59091) | Switchgrass rhizosphere bacterial communities from Rose Lake, Michigan, USA - RL2 v2 (version 2) | ecosystem: Host-associated > Plants > Roots > Rhizosphere > Soil | place: East Lansing, MI
CGATGGAAGCGGCCGGCCAGGTCCGTGCGATCGGGCGTGCTCGCGCGCAACGCTGGGTCGCGCCTCCGCTGGCCGGATTCACGACGATCTTGTTACTCCCCGCCACGCCGACGGGTGCGTAGATTGGCCCCGTCCCCGCACACCCGGAGCAAGCCATGAACGACACTACCCGCCACGCCGCCAGTCCCGCCGAGATCGTCCGCGAATACGGCCCGTTCCAGGCCAATGGTGGTATCGCTGGCGTCACCCACGACGGCCACCACGTGTGGGCCGCCACCGGCGACCGTCTCATCGCCATCGATCCCGCCAGCGGCGACATCGCGCGCAGCCTTCCACGCGCGGCCGATGCCGGCACCGCGTTCGACGGCACGCACCTGTACCAGTTGGCCGAAGCGCGCATCGACAAGATCGATCCCGCCACCGGCGCCGTGATCGCCTCGATTCCCGCGCCGGGCCAGGGCGGCGATTCGGGCATGGCGTGGTCCGACGGCAGCCTGTGGGTGGGCCAGTACCGCGAACGCCGCATCGTGCAGATCGACCCGGCCACCGGCGCCGTGCTGCGCACTCTCGAATCCGATCGCTTCGTCACCGGCGTGTCCTGGGTCGACGGCGAGTTGTGGCACGCCACGTGGGAAGGCGACGACAGCGACCTGCGCCACATCGACCCGCACGATGGCCGCGTGCTGGAACGCCTCGACATGCCCGCGGGCGTCGGCATCAGCGGCCTGGAATCCGACGGCGGCAACCTGTTCTACTGCGGCGGCGGCCCCAGCGGCATGCTGCGCGCGGTAAGACGTCCCGCACGCATCGACTGACAACGCCTGCCGCCCCGTGCGGCGCCCCTGAATTCCTTCCTCCACTGCATGCAGGCATGCGGCACGGATGACGCTCGCCTGCTTGCCCGCCTGCACCCTCGCCAAGGAGCCTGCCATGAACACGCATGCACACGACACTCCCGCCATCGTTTCCCGCGACGCATGGCGCACCGCCCGCCTCGCGCTGCTCGCGCGGGAAAAGGAACTCACCCGCCTGCACGACAGGATCGCACGCGAACGCCGCGCCCTGCCGTGGGTCCGCGTGGACACGCCCTACGGCTTCGACACGCCGCACGGTACCCGCACGCTGGCGGAGCTGTTCGACGGCCGCCGCCAGTTGATGGTGCAGCACTTCATGTTCGCGCCCGGCTGGGAGCAGGGCTGCAAAAGCTGCTCCTTCATGGCCGACCACCATGCCGGCGCGCAGCTGCACCTGGCCCAGCGCGACCTCACCCTGATCGCGGTTTCGCGCGCACCATTGGCCGATATCGAAGCGTTCCGTCAGCGCATGGGCTGGACCTTCCCGTGGGTGTCCTCGCATGGCACCTCGTTCAACCACGACTTCGGCGTCAACTTCACCCGGGAGGAGATGTCGCGTGGCGCGGTGGACTACAACTACACGCGGCAACCGTTCCCGCATGAGGAAGCGCCCGGCATCAGCGTGTTCGTACGGGACGATGCCGGCCAGGTCTTCCACACCTATTCGCGCTACGGCCGCGGCGTGGAAGCGATGATGCACACCTACGCGCTGCTGGACCTCACTCCGCACGGGCGCAATGAAGACGCGGAGGAATATCCGATGGCCTGGGTACGCCATCACGACCGCTACGATGCGGCGCCCGTCGCCACGGCGGGGGCGTGCTGTTCGGCCAAGCCCTGAGGTAGCGCACCGTCATGGGCCTGCCCGAACCGTGGCTTCCGTGGCTGGCCGTCGCCGGCCTTGGTGCCCTGCACGGCCTGAGCCCGGCGAACGGCTGGATGTTCGCGGCGGCGCGTGCCGCGCAGTCCGGCGATGCGCGCGATGTGCGTCGCGCCCTGCTGCCGATCGCCATCGGGCACGCGCTGTCGGTGGCACTCGTGGTGGTGCTGGTGATGCAGGGCGTGCGGTGGGCGCCGCATCGCGTGCAAGTCGTGGCCGGCGCCTGCCTGCTTGCGCTGGCGGCATGGCGGATGGTTCGACGACCGTGCAAGCCCGCCGCCCACGCCATGCATCGTTCACAGGCGGGCCTGGCCGCCTGGTCCTGCCTGATGGGCACGGCGCATGGCAGCGGCCTGATGCTGGTACCCGCGCTGCTGCCGCTGTGCGTGTCGAGCGTACCCGGGCGTGCCATCACCGCGACCGGATCGCTGCTGCCGATGCTCGCCGCCGTGGCCCTGCACCTGCTGGCGATGCTGGCGACAACCCAGATCGTCGCCCGTGGCGTCTGCCGCGGACTGCGGCATCGCGCATGCGCGCCGGATGCGGCGTGGACACCGGCCCTCGCGTTGGCAGGCGCGCTCCTGATCGTGCTTCGCTGAAAACGCTACGCCTTCTTTACGCCGCCGAAGGTATGTCGGCATGGCGGCTTTACGCGGGAGACGCCTATCGTGGCCACACCGCACGCGATGTGCGCCACGACCCGATGCATGTCCATCCTGATCCTGCGCGGCCCGCATGCCGCGCCTCCCGACACCCGCTCCATCTATCCACCGTTGCGGCAGCGTGCGAACGCGGCCGGCCAGGCGCTGCACTGCCGCGTCTTCACGACGGTCCGCGACCTGCTGTCCGGCTTGCGCCGCGCGCATGCCGAACCAACCGACATGCTGTTGCTCGATGTTGGCGACCTGGCCCTTCATGACGCCACCCAGGCCCGTGCCCTGCGCGACGCGCTCGACAGCCTGCCCTCGCCCTATATCGAAGTGCACGCCGATGCCGCACACGCGCTGGAACCGCGCGTGCAACCGCAGCATGCGCCGCTGGTCACCGTGATCCTGCGCAACGACCTGCCGCGCGCCTACGCGATGGCGCTGGACATCGCGCTGCGCCGCCTGCGCCCCGCCCCATCCGCAGGGACATTCCATGCCTGAGCCGGAGCCCCTCATGTCCATCCTCGTCATCCGCGGTCCCGAACGCCACGACGCCCTCACCTCACCGCCACCCCCGCTGCCACCGTCGGTGCTCGGCGCCCTGGTGCAGCGCGCCGGCTGCGCCGGACAGACCCTCGCCGTGCGCAGCTGCGCCTCCGCCACCGAAGTGCTGGCCGCCCTGCGCCTGGCCAACGAATGGGGTGTACGCGCCACCCTGCTCGACCCCGGCGCACTCACCGACCATCCCCTGCTGCAGCGCGCAGTACACGGCCTCACGCATCCCTACGTGGAAGTACACGGCGACCTGGGCGAACACCCACATGTGCTGCCCGTCACCACCGGCCGGCGCCTGGCGGTCGTCGACGGCTACGGCGCGCGCAGCTATGCGCTGGCGCTGGAGATCGCGCTGGAACAGCTCGGTTGCGCGGAGTGCGAATGCGATGTGCACGTCGGCACCTGAGGCAATCCGGGCGGCATCCCATCGCCACTATTTCGCCGACTACGAGGTCTACGACGCCGGCCAGCGCATCGCCTGGGGCCAGGTGACGATCGCCTGCGAAGCGCCCGACCTTGCGGTGCAGGCGCTGCGCGCACGCGCCGCCGCGCAACAGGGCGTGGCCGCCGGCGCAATCCGTCTGCGCTGCATCAGCCGCCTGTGACCGCACGCGGCGGATGTCACTGAACCGTCATCCACGCCGCGTACCTTGCCGCCCTTTCTACGACGTGGGACGGGACCTTGGCCGAACACGCGATCCGCGCGCTCACGCGTGTGTTCACCGACCAGGCACCCGCGCTCCGGGGATTCTTCGCGCGCCGCGGCGCCAACGACGAAGCCGAAGACCTCGTCCAGGAAACCTACCTGCGCCTGCTGCGCGCGCATCAGGGCCAGGGCGAGCACATCGCCAACCCCGAGGCCTACCTGTTCACCGTCGCGCTCAACCTCGCGCGCGAACAGGCTGCACGCCGGCAGCGCACGCCGGTGCCGATGGAAGATGTGGAGCAGGTGGCCGCGCTGGTCACCAGCGTGGACGGCGTGGAGGATGCGACCGAGCGCGCGCAGCGCCGGCAACACATGCAGGCCCTGCTGGCCAGCCTGCCTGCGCGCACGCGCGCGGTGCTGGTGATGCAGTATCGCGACGGCCTGACCTACCGCCAGATCGGTGAACGTCTGGGCGTGTCTTCGCACATGGTGAAGAAGCACGTGGTGCGCGGCCTGGCCGTATGCCGTCGTGCGATGGGGGCCGCGTGATGGCCACGCCCTTGTTCCCGTCCGGCGCTGCCGCGGCAACCCGCGAAGCCGCGTACTGGCACGTGATGCAACGCGAAGGCGCGCTAAGCCCCGCCGATCAGCAGCGCTTCATGGAATGGCTGGTGGCCTCGCCCGTGCACCTGCGCGAATACCTGGCCATCGCAAGCGTCGCCGCCGAGATCGGCGATGCCGTACGCGGGCTACCCCCGGAATCCGAGCAAGCGGGCACGCGCGACAACATCATCCCGCTGCCATTGCGCACCGCACGTGCACCCGTCACGCATACGCCGCCGCGTCGTCTTTCGCGCATCACCGCCGCGGCGGCCGTGTTGCTGGGCATCGGCGTCGCCGTGCATGCGACGCTGCCCAACGCGCGCCACTACACCGCCGCACATGGCACACCGCGCGTGGTCACGCTCGAAGACGGCACGGTGATGCACCTCAATGCGGAAAGCGACGTCACCGCAACCATCGGCCTGCTGCGCCGGCGCGTCGAACTGGCGCGCGGCCAGGCGAGTTTCGTCGTGGCCGAAGATCGCCGCCCGTTCACCGTGCACGCGGCCGGGCTGGAAGTGCGCGACATCGGCACCACTTTCGACGTATCGCTGCAACGCGACCAGGCGCGCTTCGGCGTGGCCGAAGGGCGCATCCACGTGATCGACCTTGCGGGCAAGGGGCGGCTGCTCGCCGACCTGACGGCCGGACAGTCCGCGCACGTGGCCCACGCCGACCGCCATGTCAGTGTGGTGCAGGAAGACGTCGGCGCCATGACGGCGTGGTGGCAACGGCGCGTCGTGTTCCGCGACGAACCCCTGCGCGACATCGCCGACCGCTTCAACCGCATGAACACCGTGCGCCTGCGCGTGGACGACAGCGAGGCCGGCGCGCTGCGCCTGACCGGCAACCTGCGCGCGGACGACGTGGCGTCGTTGCGCGCCTTCCTGGACGAACAACCCACGCTCGCGGTCAGCGCCGATGCGCGCGAGATCCGCGTCCGTTCGCATCGCACACCCACGCATGGTGCGTGGTGAAGCTGGCGCTGTAAAAAAAAATTCATGGAAAACCCGGTGCCCGACCGGCGCCGTGGGCCCTCGTAGTGGGGGTGCGTGCGTGTTGTCGCGCGCCACCACCCCACTCCACCCGGACACCACGATGCGCCGACTCCTCGTTCTTTCCATCGCTCTGGCCCTGCAGACAGCGACCGCCCACGTCGCCGCCCAACAGGCGACCGTCGCGACCGACGTCATCCCCTCGCAATCGCTCGACAGTGCGCTCAATGCGCTGTCGCGACAGACCGGACTGCAGTTCGTCTACAACGCACAGGCAGGCAATCCGCGCACGCGCGCCGTGCCCGCCGGCCTGTCGTCCGAGCAGGCTCTCACCCATCTCCTCGAAGGCACCGGCCTGCGCTTCCGCTATCTCAACGCCAGCACCGTCACCATCGAATCCGACGCCGCCAGTGCGCCCACCGTCCCGGCAACACCCGCATCGGCACCGGCCGCACCCGCGCCCGTACCCACGGCACAGGCGGTGGATGCGCAGGAGCTGGAGAGCGTCACCGTGGTGGGCAGCTACAGCCGCAGCCTGGAGCAGGCGGTGGACATCAAGCGCTACAACGTGGGATTTTCCGACTCCATCGTCGCCACCGACGTGGCCGACTTCCCGGAGCAGAACCTTGCCGAGGCCCTGCAGCGCATGCCGGGCGTGACCATCGAACGCAACAAGGGCATGGGCAGCAAGGTCAACGTGCGCGGCCTTCCCTCCGAGTACACCCACGTATCGATCAACGATCTCGCCACCGCCTCCGGCAGCGGTGGGCGTGATGTCGAGTTCGACCTGTTCGCCTCGGAGATCATCCAGCAGGTCACCGTGCAGAAGTCGCCGACGGCAGCGGACGAGGAAGGCGGCATCGCCGGTTCGGTGGAGATCTCCACTGCACGTCCGTTCGACTACAACGGCCGCAAGCTGGTCGCGTCCGCCGAAGGCGCGCACAACTCGATCTCGGAAGAGACCGATCCGAAGTTCGCCTTCCTGGCTAGCGATACCTGGGGCGACTGGGGCGCACTGGTGTCGTTCTCGCATGCCGAACGCACCAACCGAACCGATTCGACCTCGGGCATCAACTTCCGCCCGATGTCGCGCTTCCTCGGCGCGTCCGGCACGCGCGGTTCGCAAGCCGAAGCCGTGATCGAGCGCGATACCGGCTGGGTGATCAACAACCGCGCCAACACCGCCGAGAGCAATCTGATCGTGTTCCAGGACAAGGTCGGCGATCGCGCGTACCTCAACGACCAGGAAAAGTGGGGCGCCACCGCTTCGCTGCAGTACAGGCCCAGCAGCACTTTCAGCCTGACCTTCGACGCCATGGTCGGCGGTTACGACACCACCGAGGACGAATACGACGCCGCAGCGTACTCGGCCTCCAGCCGCAGCACGCTGGAGACGATCCACGAGTACGACGCCACCACGCTGTCCGACTACGGCATGCTGGTGCTGCGCGACGTGTCGTACACCGCCACCCAGCATGAGTTCCTCAGCAAGGAGCGCATCAACGAAACCGACTACGGCCAGTACAGCCTTGCGCTGGACTGGAACAACGACCTCTGGGACGTGGAAGCGATGGCCGGCTACTCCGGTGCGGAGAAGACGCTGGACTATTCCAACCTGAAGCACGTCGCCTATGCGCCCTCCCGCACACGCTGGACCGGCCGCAGCGGCGAGACGATCCCCAGCGCCAGCTCCGCCGGCTTCGACATGTACGGCTCGCCCGAGCGCTACCTGTTCGAGGCGTACGAGACCACGCTGGAGAAGATCAACGACGACAAGTACGCCGCCAAGGTGGACGTGACGCGCAAGCTCGAACTGCCCTTCCTGCCGGCCCTGCAGAACGTGCAGTTCGGTGCGCGTTACACCGATCGCAGCAAGGAGCGCCAGTACGGCGAACTCAAGATCACCGGGCCGGGGCCCGGCGACACCTCATGGGTCAACACGCGCACGCTGGCGGACAGCCCGCTGCAGTGGATCGGCGACATCGTCCCCGGCGGTGCCTACAGCGTGAAGGACCTCGACTGGCAGCAGGTCTCCAACGATTTCGCGCGCGGCTACTTCCGCTATCCCGGATTCTCCACGCCGTTCGACGACGCGCAGTACTATCGCGTCGACGAGGAAGTCGCCAGCCTGTACGCGATGGCGAACCTGGATTTCAACATCGGCCGGGTGCCGGTGACGGTGAATGCGGGCGCGCGCTATGTCGACACCTCGGTGGTGTCCTTCGGCTACCACCCGGTGCAGAACCCCGATGGCAGCACCGGCTACACGGATACGCCGGTTTCGAAGGACGGCGGCTACACCGACGTGCTGCCCAGCTTCAACCTGACCGCGGAACTGGCCGACGGCCTGCTGCTGCGCGCCGCGGGTTCCGAGACATTGATCCGCCCCTCGCTCAGCGACGTGGCCTACAAGCGCACGGCGAGCTGGAGCTCGTTCCGCTTCACCGATGGAAACCCGGACCTGAAGCCCACCTATGCCAAGCAGTGGGAGATCGGCCTGGAGAAGTACCTGGACAACGGCGGCCTGCTGGCGGCGTCGTACTTCCGCAAGAAGATCGATGGCGTGGTGGTCAGCGCATTGACGGGCGTGGTCGAGGATGTCGCGGTCTACAACGCCAACGGAACGCTCAACGGCTACTACGACTTCGACGTGTACCAGCCGGTGAACGCGAAGGGCTCGTACGACGTGGACGGCATCGAGCTGATCGCAAACCTCCCGCTGCGCGCGTTCCACGAGGCACTGGACGGCTTCGGCATCAATGCCAACTACACGATGCTGGACAGTTCGCTGGCCGGCGAATCCGACCTCGGCATCCGTACGCCGATGCCCGGCCTGGCGGAGAAGACCTGGAACTTCACCGCGTACTACGAGAACCAGCACTTCGATGCGCGCGTGTCGTACAACCACAAGGACGAGTACGTGGAATCGATCGGCTACAACATGTATCCGATCTGGCGCGACGCCTATGGCCAGTTGGACATCTCGATCGGCTACAGGATCAACGACCACCTCAAGCTCAGCCTGAAGGGCATCAACATGACCGACGAGGAGACCAGCGGCTACACGATGGATCCCTCGTTCCCGACCATGTACGAGAAGTCGGGCCGTCGCATCAGCCTCGGCCTGCGCGCCGACTTCTGAGCGCCCGCGCCGCTGGTTCCGGGCGGCGCATTCCTGTCCACGCCCGGGCCGCCATTGCGGCGGCCCGGCACGTGCGGCGCGCGATGTCGCGCCCGTCCGAGGAGTCCACGATGTTGCGTCACCTGATCTGCCTGGGCCTGCTGGGCCTTTCTCCCGTCGTGCACGCGGATGACGCCGACGCCGGCCGCGCGTGGCAAGCCGGCGACCACCACGTGCACAGCGAATGGAGCGTGGACTGGGACCGTACCACCACCCCGCCCACGCCGATCCGGGGCGGCGATTCTCCCTACACACGCAGCCACAATGCCCGCCAGGCGCTGAGGCACGGCCTTGCCTGGATGGTGCACACCGACCATGGCGGCCCCGGTCACTCCAGGGTGACGCAGGAACATGCATGGCCCGCGCTCGAGCAGGCGCGCCGCGATGTTCCATCGTTGATCCAGTTCAACGGCATGGAGTTCGATGTGCCCGGGGCCGAGCACGCCTCGCTGGTCATCGCGCCCGGCAAGCACGAGCGCGATGAACTGGTGGAGATCGAACACCGCTTCAGCCGCAACGAACCCGTGGATGGCATCGCGCGCGATGACGGCCAGACCATGATCGATGCGCTGGCGCACATGCGCGCCCTGCCTGCGCCACCGCTGATGTTCGTCAACCATCCCTCCCGCACCGCCACCGGTGTTGACGCCTGGGGCGAGGTGGAACCCACCGAACTGCGCGCGTGGCACGACACCGCACCACGCGTGCTGGTGGGCATGGAAGGCGCACCCGGTCACCAGGCCACGCGCACCGAACGCGGCCTGTATCGCAATGCCGCCGCACCCACCTTCGGCGGCTTCGACCAGATGACCACGCAGGTCGGAGGCGTGTGGGACACGCTGCTCGCGGAAGGCCGCCGCTTCTGGATCACGGCCACCTCCGATTCGCACGAAAACCTGCGCGACGGCGGGCGCGACTACGACCCGGGCGAATACAGCAAGACCTATGTGTGGGCACGACGCGACGCGCGCGACATCCTCGACGGCCTGCGCCATGGCCGCATGTTTGCGGTCACGGGCGATGTGATTGATGCACTGGAACTGACGGTCAGCGCAACGGGCCAGGACTCGCGCACGGCGACGCTGGGCGACACGCTGGCGATGCCGGCGGGCACGGCGATGCGCATCGAGCTGCGGGTGCGGCAACCGGCGCGGCCCAACCACCATGGCGAACATCCGTCGCTGGCGCAGCTGGAACTGATCGTCGGCACGTCCGGCGAGGATGGCACGCCACGCATGCAGAGCAGGCGCTGGACCACCGGCACTTGGCGCACCGATGGGCCCTGGCGCATCGTCACCTGGGACCTGCCGGTCCCCGCGCGTGGCGCGTTCGTGCGCGCACGCGGCAGCAACACGCTGGAGACGACGCCGCTCGCGGACGTGCCCGGCGAGGATCCCTGGCGGGACCTGTGGTTCTATTCCAACCCCGTGTTCGTCGATACCGGCGACCAAGCGTCGGAGACTCACTAGCGGGACAGCGCGCATTCACTCCCCCGTGTGACCCCGCGCCCAGTTCGCCGCAAGCGGCATGCGCGCGTTGACGCCGTCTTTCCAAACCGCGCGCAACACTGCATGCGTGGTCGGCGCCGCAGCAGCGGCAATCCGGATCCAGGTGAACAGCCACGGCGACCACAAGGGTACCGTTGTACGAAGCCCTAGCTTCGTCCAGCTTGGCTGCAAGTGCGTCCCCGTCAAAGGATCGCTGGCGCGGTACCCTCTTCATGATGCAGAACATTCCGCACTCACACCGATGCATCCTTCTCCCTGCGAAGCGGGGAGAAGGTGACCGAAGAGCCTGCCCCGTACTTGATACGGGGCCGGATGAGGGGCAAGCGCGATGCGTCCGGTCGGTGGCAGTATCACTGCGTTGCAGTGGCCCTGCCGATCACGTAGAACGCGACGACGCGGCCTGCATCGGGAGAGGCGCGCCTCATACGTTCGGTGGCAGCGGCAGGCGTGCGCGCGGAGCGGGGTCGCATCGCGGCGCAAGCGATTGCAACTGGCAGAACGTGGCGTCGTAGGCGGCCACTTCCTCCTGGTACTGGCACAGCGCACGGAACGGACTGCGCGCGGACAGCGCCTGTGCGGTCGCACGCAGGCGTTCGCCGTCGGGATGGGTCTGTACCAGCGCCGCCACCCACACGGTGAGGGCTTCGAGTTGGCCGGTGGTGCGGGCGTCGCTGGTTTCCAGGCGATCCAGCAGGTTGTGCAGGTGGGTTTGCGAATACAACAGCATGGGGCATGACATCCGGTGAGTGATCACCGCGGCCTGGCCCCTGTTCCAGCGCGTTGGTTTTCCCTGTTCACGGGCGTCACAACGCGCTCCGGCCAAACCGGTGGGGCCGGAGTCAGGCGCCGTTGGGGAAGGCGTGACTTCCGGCCTATCGATGCCGCTGGATCAGGCGAGGTGGGTGCGCAGATCCACGTCGGCCACCTTGTCCTGGTAGTCCTCCTTCGGGTCCACGCCGAACAGCAGCTTCACGCCGGCCAGCAGGCTCTGCTCGTTGAGCCATATCTCCGCGTGCTCGGCATCGAAGCGCAGCAGCGCCAGCTTCGGATCATCCTTGCCACCCTCGTACCACGCGGCGACGAAGGGGTTCCACAAGCGATCGATCACGCCGCGATCGTCATCGCGGACCAGCATGCCCTGCAGGCTGGCGAACACGTCGTGTCCCATCGACGCGAACGTGGCCAATGCCCGCTGCGGGGATCGCGTGCGCTGGGCCAGCTGGTTGTCGGTGGCGGTGAAAATCCACAGCGGACCGCGGCCTTCATGTTCCAGCAATGCTGTCATCGGCCGCGTATGGCCCTCCTCCGCGCCATCCAGTCCCAGCATCAGCGTGCGATCGGACTTGATGGCTTTCCAGAGCTTCTTTTCCAGTTCTTCGGGGGTATGCATGGCGCGACTCCTTATCTCTTCATCGTGGATGCCTGCAACCTAAAGCGGACGATGTGGTGCGCCCGTCAAGATCGCCCGCCATCCGTCAGCCCGCCGTCATGTTTGTGGCACAGGCGTCACGGGCACTGCACTGGAACATGAATGTGCAACGCGGATTTCACCTGTCGTTCGCGACGGGCCGCGCACGCTCGCGTGGCACTACCCACCAAGGAGATTCGACATGAATACCCCTCGCCTCCTGCTGTCGCTGGGCCTGATGTCGGTGATGTCGGCCGCCGCAGCACAGACGTACGGCCCGGAAGACGAAGGCCGCCGCTTCAGCGACGGCAGCAAGGTCGTCTGCAAGAACGTGGAAGTGCAGAAGAACAGCAAGGACCCCAACCGCGTGGCGGGCACGGCCATCGGTGCGGTCGTGGGCGGCCTGCTGGGCAACCAGGTCGGCAGCGGCAGCGGCAAGAAAGTCGCCACTGTTGGCGGTGCCGTGGCCGGTGGTGCCATCGGCCGCAAGGTGCAGGGCAACAGCCAGGAGGACAAGGGCGACCGCATCGTCGAACGCCGTTGCGAGCGCGTGTACCGCTAGGCTCACCGCCCGCGGGACAGGTGCCGACAGGCGCCCGTGGCGACGAGGCCGCGGGCGCTTTTTTTTCAGTCATCCCGCAGCGTCATCGGACGAGAAGTGCGTTGCGCCTCACCCGACGGAAAGGCACCGGGGCCAAGGGCCGGTCGGATGTCGTCGGGCCAGAGACCCGGAACCGCTGCGGCTTCCATGCCCGCCGACCTGGCATGGGCGCCGTCAGGACACCAGTTGCAGCCGAAGTTCCTTCGGCAGGGCGAAGACCATGTTCTCGGGCTCGCCTGCGAGTTCGCTGACGCCGCCCGCGCCCAGGTCACGCAGGCGCTGGATGACGCCTTCGATCAGCACATCGGGCGCCGAGGCGCCGGCCGTCACGCCGATGCGCTGCTTGCCCTCGATCCAGCGCGGGTCGATCTCGTGCGCGCCGTCGATCAGGTACGACTCCACGCCATCGCGCTCGGCCAGCTCGCGCAGGCGGTTGGAGTTGGAACTGTTGGGTGAACCCACGACCAGCACAAGATCGCATTCCTTGGCCAGATCGCGCACGGCGTCCTGGCGGTTCTGCGTGGCGTAGCAGATGTCGTCGTTCTTCGGCCCATGGATCGCCGGGAAGCGCGCCTGCAGCGCCTGGATGATGCCGACGGTGTCGTCCACCGACAGCGTGGTCTGGGTGGTGTAGAACAGGTTGTCGGGCTGGCTCACTTCGAGTGTGGCGACATTGTCGATGTCCTCCACCAGGTAGATGCTGCCGGCGCCGCCTTCTCGGCTCCACTGCCCCATCGTGCCTTCCACCTCGGGGTGGCCGGCATGGCCGATCAGCACCACGTCACGGCCGGCACGGCAGTGGCGCGCGACCTCCAGGTGCACCTTGGTCACCA
>Ga0065704_10071168_pt1 | contig 12703 bp, 11 predicted proteins | sample SwiRhicommuniRL2_FD_59091 | JGI IMG/M metagenome (GOLD analysis project Ga0065704, IMG submission 59091) | Switchgrass rhizosphere bacterial communities from Rose Lake, Michigan, USA - RL2 v2 (version 2) | ecosystem: Host-associated > Plants > Roots > Rhizosphere > Soil | place: East Lansing, MI
ACCCGGGAGTCAGATCACGGGCCTCGGCCCGGCTCGAGACGAACCGTGTCTCGGTCAAGCCGAGAGGAGCGGCGATCCCGGACGCCAGGTTCTCGTCAGGGGAAAGACCGCTAACCGCCTCGATGATCCGGCTGATCAGCATGTAGCCGAGGTTCGAATAGCTCCAGCCCTGCCCCGGCGCAAACAACAACGTCGCGTCCGAAATCAGCTCCATGAAACGGCTCGGCTCCCAAGCCGTCTCCGGGGTGCTTTGAACGGCCTGTCGATAGCTCGGCATCCCGCCGTAATCCGGCAGCCCACTGGTATGGTTGAGCACCTGGCGCAAGGTCATGGGGGTTCGGAAAGGCAAATCGGGAAGCCAGGTGCGAATCGGGCTATCGAGCTCCAGGCGGCCCGCTTCCGACAACTGCAGCGCGAGCGTGGCCAAGACCGTCTTGGTGACGCTGTAGGCATAGAACGTAGCGTCAGGTTGAGCCGCCAAAGCGCCAAGCCCCACCCGGACCATGGGCTCGCCATCGACCATGAGGGCCAAGGTCGCCCCAAGAGCCCCCGTCTCGCCCAGCGCGTTTTCAAGCAGCGCATGGAGCCTTTGGCGCGATTCAGTTGAAAGCAGAAACTCGGACGGCATCCTGAAATCCCCCAAGAGGCCCAGCACCTGCGGGGACGCTAGCTGGCGGCTTAGTAAAGCGGAAGACGTCCCGTGAGGGGATCGAGCTCATCCGGATAGGCCGGCCCGATGCCGAGCGCCGTCTTGGTCGGCACGCCGTGGAACTCCGTATGCCCCGCATCGGTGATCAAGGCGTAGGGCAAGCCGGCAGCCGCCGCCTTCTCGGCCAAGGCCACCAACTCCTCCTCGGTCTCGACGTAGACGCAGACCTTCGCGATCGGACCTGAAACCCAGGACCGGTAGGCCGGAGTGTCCATCGAAGCGGCCATCTGCGTCGCCAATTGCGACGCATGCGCCCCTTGGGCTATCTCCTTGCCCCGCCGCAGCTTGACGCCGCTGGGGTACTGACGGCGCATGACAATGATTTGCTTGGCTTTCACGTTTCGTCACCTGTTGGAATGGCCCGGCTTGGCCCTTGAAGGACCAAGAAGGACCGGAAGACCACTGGCCTCCATCATACCTCTGAAGCCGTCGGGTTCAGGCCTTGAGGTCGGGGAAATCCGCTTCCATGAATTCCAAGGCTCCGCGCTCGCCGCGGGCCCGCCGCTCTTCTTCCTGCTTGCGCAATTCGACCCGCCGGATCTTCCCGGAGATCGTCTTGGGAAGATCCGCGAACTCCACCATGCGGATCCGCTTGTAGGGGGCGAGCCGCTCGCGGGTGAAACGAAGGATCTCCAGGGCCAGCGCGGGCCCCGGCTCCATGCCGCTGGCCAGGGTGACGAAGGCCTTCGGAACCGCCATGCGCAGGGGATCGGGACTTGGCACGACCGCCGCCTCCACGACCGCCGGATGCTCGATCAAGACGCTTTCGAGCTCGAAGGGGCTGATGCGGTAATCCGAGCTCTTGAAGACGTCGTCGGCTCGGCCGACGTACCAGTAGTAACCGTCCGCGTCCCGGCTGGCGACGTCCCCCGTGCGGTAATAGGCGCCACCCAGCGCCTCGCGCGTGCGTTCGGGATCGTCGGCGTAGCCCGCCATCACGGCGAGCGGGCGGGGATGCAGGGCGATCGCCACCTCCCCCTCGTCCGTCTCCCGGTCATCCGGATCGAGCAAGACGATCCGGTACCCCGGCATCGGCCGTCCCATGGAGCCGGGGCGAACCTCCTGCTCCGGGGAAACGCCCATCTGGCAGGTGGTCTCGGTCTGCCCGTACCCTTCCCGGATCGTGAGCCCCCAGGCCGCGCGAACCTGCTCGATGACCTCCGGGTTGAGGGGCTCGCCCGCCGAAACCAGCTCGCGAGGCCGGTGCGAGCGGGCCGAGAGGTCCTCGCGGATCAGCATGCGCCAAACGGTGGGGGGCGCGCAGAGCGTCGTGACTTGCGCCTGCTCGATGAGCGCGAGGACCCGGACCGCGTCGAAGCGCGCGTAGTTGGTCACCAGGACGGTCGCCTCGGCGTTCCACGGGGCGAAGACGCAGCTCCAGGCGTGCTTGGCCCAGCCGGGAGAGCTGATGTTCAGGTGGACGTCGCCCTCCCGCAGGCCGATCCAGTACATGGTGCTGAGATGACCGACGGGATAGGACTCGTGCGTGTGCATGACCAGCTTCGGCTTGGCGGTGGTGCCGGAGGTGAAGTACAGGAGCAAGGGGTCGTCGGCGCGGGTGGGGCCGTCGGGGGTGAAGGTCTCGGCTTCCTGGTCGGCCTCGGCGTAAGCGAGCATGCCCGCGGGACCTTGCCCCTCGGGCCCCTCCGTGACCGGCCCCGTAACGATGCAGGGGCGATCGCCCAGCACCGGAGCGAGCTTGGCGGCGCCTTCCGGGTCGGTGAGCGCGTACTTGACCAGGCCCCGCTCGAGACGGTCAGCGAGTTCTTCGCGATTGAGGAGGGTGGTGGCGGGGATGACGACGGCGCCCAGCTTCATGCAGGCGAGCAGGACTTCCCAGAGCGGGGTGACGTTGGGCAGCATCATCAGGAGGCGATCGCCGCGCTTCACCCCGAGGCGGCGAAGGAAGTTGGCCACCTGGTTGGAGCGGCGGGCAAGACGGTCGAACTGGGTGGCCTCCAGGCTTCCGTCTTCGTGGGCGATCAGGAGGGCGGTGCGAGGGTTGTTCCAGGCCATGGGGTCGAAGTAGTCGAGCGCCCAGTTGAACTCTTCCTGGCGCGGCCATTCGAAGTTCGCGACGGCCCCGTCGTAGTCACTGCCCCGCTCCCTCAAGAAATCACGAGCCGAAAGAAACATGGAGCGGGAAGACATGGGACCTCCTGTGGCTTGCAAAGGAATCATCAAGATGGCTACTCGAGGTCGAGTAGAAGCTGATGCAAGATACCCGCTCCGTATTACGTCAACGTTGCGCGGAGATGACGACCCGGAGAACGCGATTCCCTCATGCGGCGCTCCCCCTCGCGACGAGCCCCATGCCGAGGCGGTGACCTCAGTTCGCAGGCCCCCGGCGATAGAACTTGTAGCGCACCTTCTGGCTGAGCTGCGCGGGTCCCTGCCGTTGCTTCTCCCACTTCACCAGATCGTCCCAGCTCTGGAAGGAATTGTTCGGGCTGACGAGCGCCTCGGCTTGCAGATACCAGGGCTCCTCCTCGATGACGGCGATGAGATCCGGAGCCGTGGTTTCGCCCCAGCTCGATAGCCGGTGCTCGTAGAAGTTCCGGATCTGGCTGTTCTGCCAGTAGGTGCGAATCCGCTCGGCCTCGACCTCGCCAACCAGTTCCGCAAGCTGAGGCACTTCGTGCGCGAAGCCAAACGTGCCCTTCAGCGGCGTGAGGTGCATCGCCGCTCCTTGGGGCGATCGCGCGTAGTCGATTCCCACGTTTCCGGCAAACTGCGTCAGCCAATTGGAGGCAAAGCCCACCATCACGCCGGTGTAGATCGGCTGCCCCGTCAAGCGCTCGTACAGCACGCCGGCCTGAAATCCCTGCCAGCGGACCCCCGCAAAGAGATTGTAGCCGGGCGCCGAACGCCCGAGCGGCTCAGGCCGGATCTGCAGCTCGCCGGCCCGTCCCTCCAGGACGAACGGGCCCAGCTCACCTTGGTAGCGGCCGAAGTGCTCGACGGTACGTCCCGAGAGGCTGACGAAATGCCAGCCCAGCCCGGTGGCATGGGCGTAATCCAGCGTGAGCAAGGCCCCTTCGTAGCCCGAGTACGGGCGATCGCCTCGCCCCATGAGATCGGAGACGCCTGGGACCTGATCGAAGATGGCGATGTTGTCCGGATAGGGAAACCTCAGGTAACGGGTGCGTCCCAGTTTCAGGTTGCCTGAGAGCGTTCCGCCCCAGTCCAAGGCTCCGAATCCTTCGAGGTAGCCCTCGTCAAGGAAAGGCTCGAAGCTCGCGAGGCTGTTGAATTCCCGGTTGGATCGAATGACCGCGTGGGCGCGCGTTCCCGGCAAGAGGTCCATGTCGGCCTGCAGGTGCAGGTTTCGCAGGTAAAACTTGTCGTGCCATGCGAAGATCCCGAGCCCCACGCTCCAGTGCCCCCGGCCGAAACCGATTCCCGGCAGCTCCAACGTGGCAGGCGATGGCTTGGCCGTCAGAAACTCGGTCTCCGTCGGCTGGGCCATGGCTGACGGCAAACCGACGAAGGCAGAAAACGCCAAGCCAAGCCCCAGAGCAAACCAGATGTACCGAAGGGGAGCCATGTTCCCTACCTCCCGCGAGACCGTTCGAAATCGCCATCCACCGGCAAACGAGTGCCACTGCTCATTTCATAGCACGGCCTGGCGCTGAAGTTAGGTTACGAATCGAAACGGTGGACAGCAACGCGAGCGACCTCCCTCCATGGAGCCGACGGCCATTCGGCTTGCCAAAAAGAACCCAGCTCTCCAAACCGCCTTGGGCGTAAAGCGGTAGGGTTCTCGAGCTGAGTATCAGGATGATCGCGTCTCGTCCTGCGGGACAGCGAGCAAAAGCAGCCAAGATCCGGAAATCATGAAGTAAAAATTGGCAACCATGGCCACTGCAGCCATCGTAAGGCCCCACGTCACCCCTGAGAAAAGCAGGGCGGCCCCTAGCATCTCGAAGCTGTAGCAGGCGGTAGCGCCAACCGTCCGCAAAAGTGACGCACGATGCTCGGCTGGAACTTTTGAGACGGGCGCATAGCTCAACCAGCCCGTAATCGTGATGACGAGGCAAACGACGAAGATCTCGATCGCGACGGCACGTCCGTCCTGGCCTCCCATGAGGGCGAGCGAGCAACGCATAAAGACGCCCGTCAAGCCAACCAGAATCATTCGAGCGCGGTGGCGCAAGACGGGATCCTGGGTGATGATCGTCAGATGGATCGAAATGGCGACCACGACCAAGCCTGTCAAGGCGGCAGCACCGCCGCCGACCGTCAGGAAGAAGTCATGCCAGTGCGCGACTTGGTTGGGCGCCATGCCGTCGTCCTCCCCATGGCTCCGAGGGTCACTAACGTAACATCCTTTTCCGCGCCTTGCGACGATCAAGAGGCTGCTGAGGCCACCAGGCGAGCCTGCTGGCTGGCATCAAGAAAATACATCGGATCCCTTCCATGATTGCGAGGGCTGCCAGGGACCTCACGTTCTTGGCGATTTCATCCAAAGTGCCGACCACGAACGCGCAGCGGGATGCTAAGCTCGGGCCGAAATCCGGAAATTGTGAGGTGTCGTGATGAAAGCAAGGACCTTCCTGCTCGCCGGACTTGCGCTCATGGGGATGACGGCTCTAGCCAACAGCTCCGCGAACGCGAGCCCTGAGACCGGGCTGAACCTCTATGTTCCTTCCGCCCTGCAGTGGAGCAAAGGACCTCAAGGGCTACCGGCCGGAGCCCAGGTCGTGGTGCTGGAAGGCGATCCCAGCAAGCCGGGGCAGTTCACGATGCGACTCAAGTTGCCAGCCGGTTATCGCATTCCGCCGCATTGGCATTCGCAAGTGGAGCATATCACCGTCTTGGAGGGAACGTTCCAATTGGGTCATGGGGAGCAATTCGACCCGCAGGCCCTTCGCGAGATGCCGCCCGGTTCCTTTGCCTTTATCCCGACGGGACACCGCCACTTTGCCATGGCCAAGGGCGAGTCCCTTATCCAGCTTCACGGCATCGGGCCCTGGCAAATTTACTATGTGAATCCTGCCGATGATCCACGAGGTCAACCGGGCGTCCGCTAGCCGTTGAGCCAGGAGGCAATCATCAGGGCAAGGGGACCTGGCCAGTCGGTCAAGTCCCCGAGTTGGAACGCGGAAGACCTAACTTAAAGGAAGGCAAAGAAGCGCTCATGGCGCCTCAACCGCAGCACCGCCTGGGCACCCCCGAGGAAGTCGCCGAGGCCATGCCGCACGCCGTTGCGCTCCCCTGCCCGTCATGGTATGCATGGATCCCAATCTAGAAAGGATGTTCGATGATCGCAGGAATGGATTTCGTCTCGCTCCCCGTATCCGACATGCAACGTGCCAAGGCCTTCTACCAGGAAACGCTGGGCCTCACGCCCGGAACGGTTGCGAATGGCCCTTGGTTCGAGTTTGACCTGGGCGACGGCCCCGCGCTGTCGCTGATCGATCCGGCTGCCATGGGCCTGCCCATGGTGCCCAGTGCCGCTGGGACGGTCGCCATCGCCTTCCGGGACTTCAAAGGCATGGTCGAGACCCTCAAGGCTCAAAACCTTTTGCAACAGGAGCCCTTCGAGAGCCCCGTCTGCCACGGCGCGTTCGTCCGTGATCCTGATGGAAACAGCCTCTCGCTGCACCAGCGCAAGAGCGAATCCGAACGCGACCGCGTCTTGGACTTCGTCGCGGTGCCCGTCCAAGACATGAAGCGCGCCCGCGCCTTCTACGAGGGGATGCTCGGGCTCAAGCCAGACAGCGTCTCGGGCGAGGCCTGGACCGAGTATGTCTTGCCCGACGATACGGCCTTGGCACTCGGCGACGTCCGCGTCATGGGACTGGAGTTCCAACCCATCCAATCGGGCGGCGTGGCGCTCCGCACGCCTGATCTCGAAGCCGTCTTCGCCCGCCTCAAGCAAGCCGGGCATGCCGTCGCAGCGGATGTGATCGAAACTCCCGTCTGCCACATGGCGATGGTCAAGGACAGCGAAGGCAACGCGTTCTTGCTGCACCGGCATAAGTAGCCGCGCGATGGCAGCCATGATGCAGAGGGGCAAGCTCGACGTCGCGGCCCTCTAGAGCGTCTGAAAGCTCGAACCTCAGGACCGGCAAAGGCTCAGCCGGTCCTGAGGTTCGATTTACGAGGACGATTCATCCACGCTCGTGCCCAGCAGAGGGGGAGTGGCCGCGCCACGGCCGGCCAACCTGAGCAAGGACCAGAAGCGGTGCCATATCGTGCATGGTGGCGTCAAGGGGATCGCGTCGTGGGGATTCATCTGCCGGGCCCTCTCGATTCCTGTCTGGCGACGTTGAGCCTAACCAAGACCTCTACGCGAACGTGCATAATCACGGGCATAGGCCGGCACAGGTCGCTCGACTCTCAAGTCCGGCGAGACTTTCGGCGATGCCCCCACCATGTGCAAAGGAACTTCGCCGGCCCAGACCGGCCAGTCCATGTCGCGAGCGTCATCGACCGGGGGACCGCTCCGCACCTTGGCGGAGGCCTCGTCTATCGCGATCGCCAGGATCAAGGTCCCAGCCAGTTCAGCGGGGTTCGGAGGCCGGACCTCGGCGGCGCGGCCAGGCACGACATGATCCATGAAGGCATCCAAAGCGGCCAATTTCTCGGCGTCGTCTTCCACCCACTCGGCACGTCCAAAGAGGATCACCGAGCGATAGTTCATAGAATGGTGGAAGGCCGATCGCGCCAAAACCAGACCGTCCAGCAGGGTGACCGTCACGCAGACGTCTAGCCCCTGGCGCAATTCTTTCAGCATGCGGCTGACCGGGGCCCCATGCAGGTAAATCCGCTCGCCGATGCGCCAGTAGGCCATGGGGATGACGAAGGGCGAGCCGTCCAATCCAAAGCCCACGTGACAAAGCAGGCCTTCGTCGAGGATGGCATGCACCAGCTCGCGGTCGTAGCTGCCACGCTTAGGCAGGCGCTTGAGGGTGGTACGCTCAGTCCGAGAAATCGGCGGATTGGTCATCGGAAGCCTCCAGAGATGCGGTGGGGGACTGGACGGCTTTCAGCGTACGTGCGAAAGTGGACTGACTCAATAACCAATTCCCCAACATGCGACCAGACCACTTTTTCAGGAACGCCATGATGTTGCCTCTCCTGCTCGACCGCGCCGGCCCCGAGCCGCTGCATCGACAAGTCTATGACCAGCTACGCGCGGCCATCCTCACCGGACGGCTTGCCGCAGGTGATCGCTTGCCCTCCTCGCGTGCGCTGGCCCAATCCCTGGGAGTCTCCCGCAGCACGACGGTGCTGGCCTTCGATCAACTTCTCGCAGAAGGCTACCTGGTAACACGCACGGGCGCAGGCACCTACGTTCCAACGGAGTTGCCCGAGCTGAAGCTGGAAGCCAGCCCCACTGGCCCGGCAGCGCTCCCTCCGACCACGACCTATCCACTCTCGGACTACGGCCAGCGACTTGCCCAAACGGGCGCCTTGCATGTCAGGACGGAGGCCGCTCCCATCACCTTCACGCACTATGGCGAACCCGCTCTCGACCAGTTTCCGCTCGAGGTTTGGCGCACGTTGACCCAGCGGCGCTTGCGGGATCATGACGTCCCGCTCGGCTATGAGCGGGACGCCCGCGGGTATCTGCCCCTACGCGCAGCCATCAGTGAGTACGTGACGCGCGCCCGAGCCGTGAGCTGCCATCCCGACCAGATCGTCATCGTGGGAGGATCCCAGCAGGCCCTCGACCTGGCGGCTCGGTTGTTCGTGAATGCCGGTGATCGGGTCGTCTTCGAAGAGCCGGGCTATCTGGGGGCTCGGCGTGTTTTCGAATCCTACGGCGCGGACCTCGTTCCCGTCCCCGTGGATGAGGCGGGTCTCCAGGTCGATCGCCTGCCGGACGCTGGCGCCCGCCTGGTCCATGTGACCCCCTCCCACCAGTTTCCCACGGGCAGCGTGCTCTCCCTCCCGCGCCGACTCGCGCTGCTCGACTGGGCCGAACGGGTCGGGGCGCTCATCGTGGAGGACGACTATGACAGTGAATATCGCTACATAGAACGTCCCATTCCCGCGCTACAAGGGCTCGGTCACCACGGCCGGGTGCTGTACATCGGCACCTTTTCCAAGGTGCTCTTCCCGGGTCTGCGCTTGGGCTATCTCATCGTGCCCGAGGCGCTGGTCGACCTGGTCTCCCGCGCCAAGTGGTTGACGGATCGCCAAGCTCCCCTGCTCGAGCAAGCCGTGCTAGCCGACTTCATCCGCGAAGGCCACATGGGGCGCCATGTCCGGAGGATGAGAACGCTTTACGCGGCACGACGCGCTTGTCTAACCCAGGCCCTCGCACGGGTTTTCGGCGATCGCGTCCGATTGCTTGGCGACCAAAGCGGCATGCATCTCTTCATCTCGCTAGAGAGTGGGCTCTCGGATGACAAGGTGCTGGCACGGGCGAAAGCGGAAGGGGTCGGGCTCGCCAGTGCCGCCCCGTACTACGCCGGAGCTGCGCCAGGGGGAGAGTTTGTCCTTGGCTACGCCCACCTGACGGAAGCCGCAATTGAGGAGGGAATAAAGCGCTTGGCGCGGGCAGTGGGTGGACTCCACGGGTAAGGGGTTCAACATTCCCATCCGATTGCCATCTCCTTATGAAGAAAAACGAGCGGCTCTCGATAGGCGTCGGCATCTAGATATCCTGCGGGTCTCCACTGGCCTCATGCGGCCAAACTGAATCTCGTGCGGCTGGAAGTTATCACGAGTGAACAGCCTGAGCCTGCAGCCAAGAGGGACAACCCTGGCAGCTAGCATAATGCCCGCAAGCATGTGGAGTCATGCTTGGAACACAATCGACTACCACGGCCACCACGGCCAGCGCGGGCTGCTGAGGGTCGGCATGGAGATTGAGGGAGACGACACACAGGTCGGTTGAATACCGGCGATGGGGGAACCTTCACCGTTGTCAGTCAACTCGAAGACACTGTACAAATCGGAAACATACACTTTGCCGTTGGCGGATGCCGCAAGACCGGTATAGTGACCCCGCGGATCAATGCCTTTAATCCTCTTGGCAACAGTAGACACTTGTCCGGTTGGGGTGATCTTCCGGATCCTCGCCTCGTCATGCTGACCAACCCTGACATCGGCCCCTAGGACAAACACGTTCCCTTCCCCATCCACGGTTACCGCTGAAGGGTTGGTTAGCTGTGCTTGGGTGCCTTCGCCATCGGCTCCACCTAACTCACCTGTGCCAGCAAGGGTGGTCACCTCCCCGGCTGGGGAGACCTTCCGGATGCGGTGATTGCCGCTGTCTGCGACGTACAGGTTCCCGGAGGTATCGATGGCTAACCCTTGTGGTTGATTGAACCGCGCTATCGAACCGGGCCCGTCGACATACCCTCCCCACTTTTCATCGGGCCCAACCCGTATCGGACCGCTGCCCGCGAAGGTGGTTACGACACCATCCGGCGAAATCTTGCGAATGCGATGGTTGAGGTAATCCGTCACGAAAATCTCGCCTACACGGTTGACGGCCATTCCGTACACGATGCTAAAGAGCGCGTCCTCGGCCTTTCCGTCTGCATAACCACCAATGACCCCGTCAGGGTATCTCGAAAACTTGCCCGCGATCGAGCTGACATGGCCGTTCGATACCTTCCGGATCCGCTGGTTCCCAGAGTCCCAAAAATAGACGACACCAGTGCCATCAACGGCAACGGTGTTCGGGTCCGCCATTTTCGCGGTTAGCGCGGGACCCTCCGTGAAGCCATGAGATGAACCCGCGAGAGTCGTCACGTCACCGGTCGTGCCCACCTTACGAAGCCGGTGGTTGAGGATATCCGCGAGAAAGAGATTCCCGTTCGCATCCGCGGCGACCGCGTTGATGAACCAGAAGCGTGCTTCTGGACCTGGGCCATCCACAAGACCCGTAGGCGGGCGACAAGGGTCCTGAAGACCGCTCTCACGCACAGATGGCCCTACGGCGCATCCCATCACCATGATGACCGTAAGGAGCCCACCCCAGCGTGCAAAGTTCAACATGAATACCCCCACTAGACGACCGACTTGATCAACGTAGCATCAACCAGTAACAAGGTCGATCACAGCACGCGGTCATGAGGAGCAACAGAACGTCCGCCGTGAGCGCCCTTATCACCGTGGGAGGCCCGGGGCGGCCGCGGGCCTCCCGTTCATACAGCGAAGCTTTGCCAGTTACACGTTGAAGCGGAAATGCATGACGACGCACTTCAGATTCAAACGAGCGAGGTGTCGCTATCCGAACCGGGTTCTGGGCCACTCGGCACTTTCGCTTCGCTGCCTGCCGCTCCCGGATATTCCACGCACGCGATGCGCCGCTGGATCGCTTCGAATTCCGCTTCCTGCTCGGGAACCACCAGCATGATCGTCTTGCCGACGTTGCCGTTCCGGGCCGTCCGGCCGCTCCGGTGGATGTAGGTATCGACCCCCTTCGGAAGCGAGTAGTGGAAGACGTGGCTGAGCCCCTCGATGTCGAGGCCCCGTGCCGCGATGTCCGTGGCCACCAGCAGCGTCACGTCCCCGCTCCGGAAGCGCGCGAGCATCTTGTTGCGGTCCACTTGCGGCATGTTGCCGTTGAGCGCACCGACCTTGAAATCGCCCTTCTGCGATAGCCATTGCGCGAGGTGCTCGGTCTCATGCTTCATCTCGGTGAAGAGGATGGCGCGCGTGGGCTTCTCGGCGCGCAGCAGGGACACCAGTCGGGCGAAGCGCTTCTTTCGCGCGACGCGCAGGTACCAGTGGCTGAGCTCGGCGGGGGCCTCCCCCTCGTCCATGAGCGTCACGCGGGCGGGATTCGACATCTGCTTGCGAACGAGGCTCGCGATCTCCGAGGGGAGGGTCGCCGACAAGACCAGCGTTTGCTCGCGGCCACCCGTCTCATGCATGAGGAAGTCCATGTCCTTGCGAAAGCCCATGTCGAACATGCGATCCGCCTCGTCGAGCACCAGGAAGCGGATGCCGCTCAGGTCGAGGCTGTCGCGCTCGGCGAGGTCCTTGAGCCGACCCGGCGTTCCGACGATGAGATCCTGGCCGCCTTGAATGGCCTTGCGCTGTTGACGCAGGCTCATGCCGCCGTAGAGGGCCACGACGCGCAGCCCAGTTGCGGCTCCCACCTGGGCGATCGCCTCGCTGACCTGAACCGCCAACTCCCGCGTCGGCACGATCACGAGCGCCTGAGGCCGTGGACCCGACTTGAGGCGGGAAAGCAAGGGCAAGCCATAGGCCAGCGTCTTCCCGGACCCCGTCTTGGCCTGGATGATGACGTCGCGCTTCGCCAAGATGAGGGGAATGGCCTGCTGCTGAACGGGGGTCAGCTCCGAGAACCCCATGGCGGCAAGGCCCTCGAGGACGGCGGGGCGCAACGTGGAGTTGTCGAACTGGGAAGTCAAAGGGGATCCTTTCGATCGTCGGACGGAGGTTCGCTCAACGTGAGAGGGAACGAAGCAGGCTTCGTTCCCTCTCGCTTTGACGAGTGATGGACGGGCGGCTTTCCGTGCCCGGCCCATCCAATGCTATCGAGATTTACCCGAACGCGCAAATTCTCGCGCCCATGGCCAAGCGGTTGCCTCGACCCTCAGGCCCCGCGAGACTTCCGGCTGAGCCCATGCTGGCTCCCGTCACGTCCGCTCACCCGGGGTTCCCGGCAGCGTGAACCAGAAGGTCGATCCCCGACCCAACCCGGATGTCACCCCGATCTGGCCCCCATGGCCTTCCACCAGGGCTTTGCTGATGGAAAGCCCGAGCCCGGTACCGACCGCCTGGGGGCCGACCTGACTGAAGCGCTGGAAGAGCTTGGGGAGATCCGCGTCCACGATGCCAGGCCCAGTGTCGACCACCTCGCAGCGGACGACATGCCCCCCTTCGAGCGGGTGGGCCCGCACCCGGATCGTGCCGCCTGGAGGGGTGAACTTGATCGCATTGTTGATCAGATTGATCAGCACCTGCCCCACCCGTTGCGCATCCCCGCGTATCGGAAGCGGGCCCTCGGGCAGTTCCGTCTGAAGCGTGAGCTGGGCAGCCTCGGCCTGTGGGCGG
>Ga0065704_10071169_pt1 | contig 12700 bp, 14 predicted proteins | sample SwiRhicommuniRL2_FD_59091 | JGI IMG/M metagenome (GOLD analysis project Ga0065704, IMG submission 59091) | Switchgrass rhizosphere bacterial communities from Rose Lake, Michigan, USA - RL2 v2 (version 2) | ecosystem: Host-associated > Plants > Roots > Rhizosphere > Soil | place: East Lansing, MI
GCCGGTGCCGGTGGAAGCCATCGCGCGCGGCTACCTGATCGGCAGCGGCTGGAAGGATTACCAGCGCACCGGCAAGGTCAGCGGCATAGAACTGCCCGACGGCCTGCGCCAGGCCGAGAAGCTGGCCGAACCCATCTTCACCCCGTCGACCAAGGCTGCCGTCGGCGACCATGACGAGAACATCGACTTCGACGCCATGGTGAAGACCGTGGGCGCGGAGCTGGCCGAGCGCGTCCGCGATGCCACCCTGCGCATCTACCGCTTCGCGGCCGATTTCGCGGCCGAGCGCGGCATCCTGCTGGCCGATACCAAGTTCGAGTTCGGCACCGACGAAGATGGCCGCCTGTACATCATGGACGAGATGCTGACGCCGGACTCCTCGCGGTACTGGCCCGCCGACCAGTACTCGGTCGGCACCAGCCCGCCCAGCTACGACAAGCAGTTCGTGCGCGACTATCTAGAAACGCTGGACTGGAACAAGACCGCGCCCGGCCCGTCGCTGCCGGCGGAGGTCATCGAGCGCACGCGTGCCAAGTACGCCGAGGCGCTGCAGAAGCTGGCCGGCATCCTCGTCGACTGACCGGCTTCCCCGCCCTGCATCCAGGCGATGCAGGGCAAGCCGGGGTTCAGCGCCCCGTGCAGTAGGCTTGCCACCCGCCTCCCTGGGTGCTCGCACATGAATGCCTACGTCTACCTCGCCCTCGCCATCGCCGCCGAGGTCATCGCCACCAGTGCACTGAAAGCCTCCGAAGGCTTTACCCGGCCCGGTCCCTCACTGCTGGTCGCCGCGGGCTACGGCATCGCGTTCTACTTCCTGTCGCTGACGCTGAAGACCGTACCGGTCGGCGTGGCATACGCCATCTGGTCCGGCGCGGGCATCGTGCTGATCGCGTTGATCGGATGGATGGTGCTGAAGCAGCCGCTGGACCTGCCCGCCATGCTGGGCATGGGCCTGATCGTGGCCGGCGTGGCGGTGATCCAGCTGTTTTCGAAGGCCGCCGCGCACTGACCGGCCGGGACCTGACCACCGGCCCGGCAACCCCGGCCGGGCTGGGGTATGCTCCATACCCTGCCGCATTGCCATCCTCGGGAGGGATGAATGAACGCGACCGCGCAACGTCCAGTGGACCGCTGGTTCGCCAGCTATTCCGGCGACCACGTCAACGAGACCAACCAGCTGATCCATGTGTTCGCCGTGCCGGCGATCCTGTGGACCGTGGTGGCGCTGCTGTGGTGCATCCCTGTATTCGGCACCTGGATCAAGTCCGGCGCGTGGGCCGCGTTGGCAATGTTCGGTGCGTGGATGTACTACTACAAACTCTCGCGCCCGCTGGGCTTCGGCATGCTGGCCATCTTCATCGCCATGGCCTGGCTGACGCGCTGGCTGGAAAGCCTGCTGGGCCTGCAGAACCTGTTCTTCCTCGCGCTCGGCGTGTTCGTGGTCGCGTGGATCGCGCAGTTCGTCGGCCACAAGATCGAAGGCAAGAAGCCCAGCTTCCTCACCGACCTCACCTACCTGCTGATCGGGCCGGTGTGGGTGCTCAGCAAGTTCTACCGGAAGATGGGCTGGAAATACTGAAGCGTCGCGCCGGGATTACCCGGCCGATGCCCAGGCGGGCACCTCAGCGACGTCTCCAGGGGCAGCGGAGCAAGCTCCGCCGCGCTACGACCCAACAGCACGCGCGTCCACGGTGAAAGCACGCGGCGCATAGCCGAAATCGCGCTGTGCCGGCGAGGCATCGAACACCAGGTCATCGCGCATGCGCGAGACCGCATCGTCGGTAAGTGCTCGCATCATTCCGGCCATGCGCGCCAACGACAGCGCCACCTTGAACATCGGCACCGGCACTTCCCACAGTTTCGCCGGCGGACTCAGCGCCGCCAGCGTGCGCGCCATCATCTCGCGGTACGCCAGCGCCTCGCCCCCCGGCAAGGCATACGCCCGCCCATGCGTGGCAGAAGCATCCACGACCGCGAGCGCCGCAGCCGCGAGGTCGTCGACATGCACAGGCTGGCGCTTCCCGGTGGCGCCCCGCGGCAACACGAAGAACCGCATGCGCCGCGCCATCGCCGCGATCCGCGCGAGCGTCTGGTCGCGGCCTGCACCGTAGACCAGGGTTGGACGCAGCAGGGTCGCCGCCGCGCCGGTCGCTTCGGCCGTATCGAAGACGAGCCGTTCCGCCGCCTGCAGACGCGCGACGATGTCCCGCTCGTAGGCATCGCCCGAGGCCTGCTTCGTATCCAGGCTGGTGGAGCCGAACGCGACCACGCGCGGGGCTGCGACGAGGCCGCGTGCATACCATTGCGCGAATCCGTCCAGCGGGCCGGTACTGAAGATCACGTCGACCGCCGCCGGCAATCCCTCGACGCCCGCGAATTCACCCGCCAACCAGCGGATGCTCGATGAAGCCACTCTTGGCGTCCGCGATACCGCGAACACCTGCCACGCTGCGCCATCGAGGCGCGCCAGCAGCGCTTCGCCGATCTGCCCGCTGGCGCCGAAGACCAGGGCTGTGCGCGCGGGCATGTCAGGCATCCGCGCCGTCGTCTTCATTGATCGCGTCGGTGGTGGACGGCGGTTCACCGCCCGGCATCGGCGGACGTTCCGCCATGTGCAGCGACAGCGCCGCTTTCGCCATCAGGTGCGCGCTGATCGGCGCAGTGATGAACAGGAAGGCCGTGATGAGCAGTTCGCGCGGCTGCGGATCGGTCCCACCCAGCGCGTGGTAGCCGACCGATGCGATCAGCACGCAGCCGACGCCCAGCGTGCTGGCCTTGGTCGGTCCGTGCAGGCGCTTGAAGAAGTCCGACAGCTTCACCAGGCTGAAGGAGCCGACGAGGATGAAGAAGCTCCCGACGGCCAGCAACAGCACCAGCAGGATGGCGAAGACCCAGCTCATTCGACGACATCCCGGCGCAGCACGTACTTGCTCAGCACCACGGTGCCGACGAAGCCGAGCATGGCGATGATCAGCGCGGCCTCGAAATAGACCGCGGTACCCAGGTGCATGCCGAACAGCATGAGCTGCGCGATCGCGCAGACATACAGGGTATCGAGCGCGAGTATGCGATCCGGCACGCTCGGGCCGCGCACCAGCCGATACAGCGCCAGCAGCATGGCGACACCGACGACATGCATCGAGCCGATCACCGCGTACATCACCAGTGCCTGCGGCGTCATGGGAATATCTCCATCAGCGGCGCCTCGTAGCGCGTCTTGATCTGCCGGATCACCTCGTCGGCATCTTCCAGATTCAGCACGTGCACCAGCAGATGGCGGCGATCATCCGACAGCGCCGACGATACCGTGCCCGGCGTCAGCGTGATGATGCTGGTCAACGCCGCGATGCCGTGGATGTTGTCGATATCCAGCGGCACCCAGATGAAGCCGGGATGGATCTTCCGCTCCGGACCCAGCACCTGCAATGCCACGGTGACGTTGGCCTGCACGATATCCAGCAACAGCACCGCGAGCATGCGCGGCACGCTGCGCAGGCGGCCGATGCGGGCGAACTCGCGGTCAAGCCGCGCCGCGAACGGCGGGATCAGCAGCGCCAGGACCAGCGCCATCACCACCTGTCCCGCGCTGATCTCGTCGTTCATCAGCAGCCAGAAACAGAATACCGTCACGCTCAGCGGCAACGACGGCAACCAGCGCTTGCGCCACGTCGCGACCATGCTCAGGGCTCCCTCAAGACAGGCGTGGCGGCACGCACATGCTCGACATAGTCGGCCGGAGCCTGCAGCTGCACTGCGGTGGCACGCGTGTACTCCAGCACCGGTGCGGCTGACAGCACCAGGGCCACGCCGTAAGCCAGCAGCAGCACGACGGCGGCCGTTTCCAGGGGCCGCGAGGGGGCATGCACCACCTCCTGTTCGGGCGTGTATGCCTCCAGCGTGTGGTGTCCGGCATCGGGCCAGGGTTCGACGCGCCAGAACAACCGCGTTCCCGCCCGTGCCAGTCCGACCAGCATCATGAAGCTGGTGCCCAGCACCAGCAGCCAGATCCAGAACGTCCGCGGCCCCGCCGGTACGGCATCCAGCAGCAGCAGCTTGCCGATGAAGCCGGACAGCGGCGGAAGGCCCGCCAGCGACACCGCCGCCACCAGGAACAGCAGGCCCGGCACGATCTTGTCCGGCAGCGCGGCGATCACGTCCTTGCGGTCGCTGGCGCGGCCGCGGCGGCGGCGGATCAGGTCGGCCAGTAGGAACAGTGCGGCGCCCGCGAAACTGCTGTGCACCAGGTAGTAGAGACCGGCCCCTGTCGTACCGGTGGTGCCCAACGAGAAGGCGACGAACAGTGTCGCCGCGGAGCCCAGCACCAGATACGCCGCCAATGCGCGAAGACGCTGCGCTGCCAGCACGCCCAGCGACGCCAGCACCAGCGTGGCCGCCCCCAGCGCCAGCAGCGCGGGCCATGCGAACCCGTCCAGCGGCCCGGCTGCGCCGAAGCTCAGCGTGCCCAGCCGCAGCACTGCATAAAGCCCCACCTTGGTCATGATGGCGAACAGGCCGGCGACCGCGGCGGGCGCATGCATGTAGGTATCAGGCAGCCAGAAGTACATCGGCAACAGCGCTGCCTTCGCGCAGAACACCACGAACAGCAGTCCCGCCGCAGCCTGCACCAGCGCCAGGTCGCCTGGCGGCAACTGCGCGACGCGCACCGATATCTCGGCCATGTTCAACGAACCCAACATGCCGTACAGCAGGCCGAGCGCGATAAGGAACAGCGTCGAGGCCGCGATGTTGAAGGTGACGTAGTGCAGGCCCGCGCGCATCCGTTCGCCGCGTCCGCCGCTGAGCATCAGGCCATAGGACGAGATCAACAGCACTTCGAAGAAGACGAACAGGTTGAAGATGTCGCCGGTCAGGAACGCACCGTTCAACCCCATCAACTGGAACTGGAAGAACGCATGGAAGTGGGGCGCGCGGCGGTCCCAGCCGGCACAGGCATGCAGGAGGCAGCCGGCGCCCAGCAGCAATCCGACCAGCAGCATCAATGCCGACAGACGGTCCACCATCAACACGATGCCCAGTCGCGCCGGCCAGTCGCCGAGCAGATAGACCGAGACGTCGCCGGACGCCGCCGAACCCACCAGCAGACACGCTACGACCAGCATCGCGGCGACCGACATCCACGCGACGATGCGCTGCGGCACCATGCCGAAGCGACGGTGCTCGAAGAACAGCGCGATCGAGGCGGCGAACAGCGGGATCAGGATCGGCAGCACGGGCAGATGGTTCATGCCTTACCCCCGGCATCGTCCGCCTTCGCGGCGTCGCGCGCCTCTTCCAGACGGCGCAGTTCGCTGGCCAGGAAATCACGCTCCGCACGGGGGCCGTCCACGTGGTCGCTGTCGTTGTCGCCGCGACTGCGGATCGCCAGCACCACGGTGACCGCCGTCATCGCGAACGCGATCACGATGGCAGTGAGTACCAGCGCCTGCGGCAGCGGGTCGGTGTAGTTCGCCAGGGTCGGAGCCACGCCGTCGCGCAGCACCGCCGGCTTGCCGGGGACCAGCCGGCCACCGGCGAAGATCAGAAGGTTGGTCGCATACGACAGCAGCGTGAGTCCGAGGATCACGTCGAAGCTGCGCGCACGCAGCAGCAGGTACACGCCCGCGGCCGTGAGGATGCCGATCGCGCTTGCCAGGGCCAGCTCCATCAGAGTGCACCTCCCATCAGCGCAGCTCCCCGGTGCGGGTGGAGCGCTCACCCGGTTCCATCACGCCCAGGTGCGAGACGCGTGTGCGCGATGGGCGGATGGTGCCCATCATCGACAGGATCAGCATGGCGCCACCGAACACCACCAGGTACACCCCGGTATCGAAGCCGATGGCACTGGCCAACGGCACCGTGCCGACCAGCGGCAGTTCCAGGTCGAGGTGCCCGCTGGTCAGGAAAGGCACGCCGAACCCCATCGAAGCCACGCCGCTGAGACCGGCGATGATCAGGCCCACGCCGATGCACCGCACGTAGTCGAATCCGAAGCGCGACTCCACCGAGGCGGCACCCTGGATCACGTACTGCACCAGCAGCGGCACCGCCAGCACCAGGCCGGCGATGAAGCCGCCACCCGGCGCGTTGTGCCCGCGCAGGAACAGGAACACGGACACGGTCAGGGTCAGCGGGAACATGATCTGCGCCAGGTCGGCAGGCACCGGCAACTTGATCGGCGGACCCGACATCACCTTCTCCGGTGCCATCCGCGCGCGGCGCAGCAGGGCATGCACGATCAGCGCGGCGATACCGAACACGATGATCTCGCCGAAGGTATCGAAGCCGCGGAAGTCCACCAGGATCACGTTCACCACGTTGCTGCCATAAGCCTCCGGCAGCGAGCGCGCCAGCAGTTCACCACTGATCGTGTCGCCGGGCCGTGTCATCACCTGGTAGGCCAGCAGGCCGGTACCCGTGCCCGCCCCCAGAGCGACCACGATATCGCGCAGGCGGCGGCGCGGCGTGCGCTCCGGCGGCGAGCGCGGCGGCAGGTAGTGCAGGCCCAGCAACAGCAGGACCAGGCTGACCATTTCCACCATCAGCTGGGTCAACGCCAGATCTGGCGCGGACAGGAACACGAACGCCAGGCTGACCATCAAGCCCGCGCCGCCCAGCACGACGACCGCCAGCAGCCGTTGCCGGTAAAGCCGGATCGTCCACACCGCGCAGGCCACCAGCACCAGCCACAACAGCCAGCCCAGCAGCGGCATGGGCTGTGAACCGCGCCACTGCAGGGGTGCCGCGTCGCCACCCACGAACGGCGCCGCGCCCGCCGCAATGGCGGCCAGCAGCAGAAACAACAGGCTGCGCTGCAGGCTGCCGTTGGCGATCCGGTCGGTGAAGCGACCGGCCAGGCCGTACAGGGCTTCCATGTTCCAGCGGAACACACTGCGTCCCAGTGATCGCCGCACGATGGCGTGCAGGTCGAACAGGCGGCGCAGTCCGAAGTACAGGGCGACGCCGCCCGCGATGCCGGCCAGGCTCATCAGCAACGGCTTGTTGATGCCGTGCCAGACCGCCAGGCTGTACTCGGGCATCGCATCGCCGAGGATGGCGCCGGCACCGGCATGCAGCACGGGCGCGATGGTCCAGGCCGGGACCACGCCCACCGCCACGCACAGCACCACCAGCACTTCCACCGGAATCTTCATCCAGCGTGGCGGCTCGTGCGGGGTGACATCCAGCGCGCGCGGACCTTCCCCGAAGAACGTCTCATAGACGAAGCGCAGGCTGTAGGCCACACCGAACACGCCATACAGCAGCGCCGCCACGGTGATGATGTCGCGCATCGCACGGTGACCGCCGATATCCAGCGCTTCGGCGAAGAACATCTCCTTGGACAGGAATCCGTTGAGCAACGGGATACCCGCCATGGCCAGCGAGGCGATGATCGCCAAGGCACTGGTCCACGGCAGATAGCGCCGCAGGTTGCCCAGCCGGCGCATGTCGCGCGTGCCTGTTTCGTGATCGATGATGCCCGCCGCCATGAACAGCGAGGCCTTGAACGTGGCGTGGTTGAGGATGTGGAACACGCCGGCCACCACCGCCATCGGCGTGGAAATGCCGAACAGCAGCGTGATCAGGCCGAGGTGCGAGATGGTGGAGTACGCCAGCAGGCCTTTCAGATCGTGCTGGAAGATGGCGTACCACGCGCCGATCAGCAGCGTCAGCGCGCCGACGCTGGTCACCACGTAGAAGAACAGGTCGGTGCCCGCAAGCGCGGGATGCAGGCGCGCCAGCAGGAACACGCCGGCCTTCACCATCGTCGCCGAATGCAGGTAGGCCGACACCGGCGTGGGCGCCGCCATCGCGTGCGGCAGCCAGAAATGCAGGGGGAACTGCGCGCTCTTGGTGAAAACGCCCGCCAGCACCAGCGCCAGCGCCCACGGATACAGCGCGCTGCCGCGGATCAGGTCGCCCGAGGCCAGCACCACGTCCAGGTCGTAGCTGCCGACGATGCGTCCGATCAGCAGCACGCCGCCGAGCAGCGCGAGTCCGCCGGCGCCGGTGATCGCCAGCGCCATGCGCGCGCCTTCGCGCGCATCCTGGCGATGCGACCAGAACCCGATCAGCAGGAACGAACTGATGCTGGTCAGTTCCCAGAACACCACCAGCAGCAGCAGATTGCCTGCCAGCACCACGCCCAGCATCGAGCCCATGAACAGCAGCAGGCACGCGAAGAAGCGCGGCGCGCTGTCCTTCGCGCCGAGGTAGTAGTGCGCGTACATCACCACCAACGCGCCGATCGCCAGCACCAGGCCGGCGAACATCCACGCCAGCCCGTCCAGCCGCAGGGTGAAGGACAGGCCGATCTGCGGGATCCAAGCGTAGTCGGCACGCACGTTCCAACCCTGCAGCACGCTCGGCGTCATCCACGCCAGCACTACCAGGCCGAGCAGCGGCGCCAGCCCGGCCAGCCATGCCGTCGCGCCGCGCGGAAGGTCGCGCGCCAGCGCCACCACCAGCGCCAGCAGGAACGGCAGCGCCAGCAGGATTTCGAGGAAAGGGATCATCAACCGCCTTGCGTTGCAGGGAATGCGTCATTCGCGAGCAATCGCCCGAGTTTAACAAACCCGTTCACGTCTGCCTGAGCCTGCGTTCAGATCAGGCGAGCAGCGCAACCTCCAGCACGACCCAGCCCACGAATGCGGCGAGCAGCAGTCCGCCCTCCACGCGGCTGATGCGCAGGTCCCCGCGCAACATCGGGTACAGCACTAGCACGAACGCGATGGCCGCCGGCAGTTCGAGCCGCACGAACGACGCCGGCAGCGCCATCGGACGGAACGCCGCCATGCCGCCGACGACGACCAGAAGATTGAACAGGCTGGAGCCGATGACGTGGCCGGCCACCATGTCACCCTGCCCGCGCCTGGCGGCCATCACGGCGGCGGCGACTTCCGGCAGCGCCGTGCCGATCGCCACGGGCAGCAGGCCCGTCAGCAACGGTGAAAGACCCCACTGCGCACCGATCATCGGTGCTCCCTGCAGCACGAAGCGGGCCCCGTAATACAGCAGCGCGGCGGCCACCGCGAAACGCAGCAGATTCATCCACAGCACGGTGTGCGTGACGGAGAACGTCTCCACATCGATACGCACCCGCGCATCCTCGCGCGATGCACGCGCCAGCAGGAACGCCAGTACGGCGACGAAGCCCAGCAGCAGCACCAGGCCCTCCACCCGGCTGACCACGCCATCCAGGCCGAACACGATCAGCGCCAGCGAGGCCAACCCCAGCAGCACCAGCAGCGACGAGAGCACGCGCATCCGGATCACGACCGGCGCAACCAGCGCCGCCATGCCCAGCGTCAGGCCCAGGTTGACGATGTTGCTGCCCACCGCGTTGCCGAGCGCGAGTTCCTGCGCACCTACCCACACGGCGCGCGCATTGACGGCCAGCTCCGGCAGCGACGTGCCGAACGCTATCAGCAGCAGGCCGGCGACGAAGGGGGACACGCCGAAGCGCTGCGCCAGGCCCGAAGCGCCCTTGACGATCGAGTCGCCGCCGAGCGCCAGCAACACCAGGCCCAGCGCGAAGTATCCCCAGGCTTCCATCATCGCCGTCCCCTTCCCGTGTGGTGTCCGGCGATTCTATGCCTGCGCGCGACGGCAGGGCCAGCGACGGCCTGCCGCCGTTGGACGCGCTGACTCAGGAGCAGCCTTCCACGTAATCGACCTGCGGCGACAGGCCTACGCGCCAGGCGGTGACCTTGCCTGCGGCATCCGCCTCGAACACCAGCCGGGTCGGCGCCACGTCACCGGCGTCCATCGCCAGGTACTGGCCGCCCTGCGTGTACTTGTGCGGCGACGCCTTCAGCGCACCGCCGTACAGCTTCTGCAGCTCGTCGACGCCCATGCCGACCTTGCCACCACCAGGCGCAGTTTCCTTGTCGGTGCCAACGTCGTATCGCACGAATTTGCCTTCTTCCATCATGAAGGCGAAGTCGGCGGGCCGCGTGATCCACTTCGGCCACAAGTAGTGGCAGGTCGTGCCCTCCATCGGTGCGCCTTTGAGCTCGCCGCCCCACGCGGTGCGTGCTTCATCGACCGTGCTGCCGAGCTTCATGTCGCCGTAGCCGAGAAAGCTGGCCTGGCTGACGGGACCGGCGGGGGCTGCCGTGTCGTCCACGGCGGGAGCGGGTGCCGGCGCATCGGCCATCGGCGTGCTGGTCGCCGTCGTGGTCGGCTCCGCCTCCGCCGTCGGCGCCTCCTGGCGCTGGCACGCGGACAACAAGGTGACCACCATCACGATCGGCAACATCGACTTCATCGGCTCTCTCCAGTGCGCAAACCTGCAGACTAGCGTCATCGCGTTAAGTCGCCGCGAACACGCAGCTGTCATCGGCACTTCATCGCACGCGGCTAGCCTGCGCGCGGGTTCCCCCTCCGCTCGCCATGCGCCCGTCCAAGACCGACCTCGCCCGCCAGACGTTGCAGGCCCACACGGGTACGCTCGGCATGCGCGAGCGGCGTGCGCTGATCCTCTGCGATGGACAGCGCGACCTGGGCGAACTCGTGCGCCTGCTGGGCCAGGATGCGCCGCTGCTGGTACAGCGCCTCGTGCAGGCGGGCTACCTCACAGCCGGGGACATGCCAACGACGCCATTGCCCGCGGCCAGTACGAACCGCGTGCCAACCACCAACGCGCCGGCCGGGCCGCGACGATCGCTGGTCGCGGCCAAGGTCTACCTGTCCGGCATGCTGGAGCTGCAGCGCGACGACGATGCACGCCGTCATCGCGAACGCCTGCAGTCGCGCCTGGACGACGACGCCATGCTGGAGGCACTTGCCAGTGCACTGGGGTTCCTCGAGGGCCGGGTGGCCACCACGCTGTCCCAGCGCATCCGCGAACGACTAGTCGAAGCACTGCCCAGCGAAGACCTGCCCCGCCTGCAGGCGCTGCTCACTGCCCAGGACGAAGCCGCGCTGTCCTGAGCGCGCGGTCCCTCCCTACGGGACGAAATGCCTGCGCAGGCCGGCCCAGCACGCCTGGTAGTCGCGCTGTCGATGGGGCGCCTCGATCGCCTGCCGCGTCGGCCGGATCACGGCACGCGTCTCGAACATGAAGGCCATCGTGCCGGTGATGACATCCGGCTTCGACAGGTCGGCGCTCGACGCCTTCTCGAACGTGGCCGCATCCGGGCCATGGCCCGTCATGCAGTTGTGCAGCGATGCGCCGCCCGGCGCGAAGCCTTCGGCCTTGGCGTCGTAGACGCCATGGATCAACCCCATGAACTCGCTGGCAATGTTGCGGTGGAACCACGGCGGACGGAACGTGTCCTGCGCCACCAGCCAGCGCGGCGGGAAGATCACGAAATCCATGTTGCCCACGCCCGGCGTGTCGCTGGGCGAGGTCAGCACCAGGAAGATCGACGGATCCGGGTGATCGAAGCTGATCGAGCCGATGGTGTTGAAGCGGCGCAGGTCGTAGCGGTACGGCGCGTAGTTGCCATGCCAGCCCACCACGTCGAGCGGCGAGTGGCCGATGCCGGCGCGCCACAGGTGGCCCTGGAATTTGGCGATCAGTTCGAACTCGCCCTCGACATCTTCGTACGCCGCCACCGGCGTCTCGAAATCGCGCGGATTGGCCAGCCCGTTGGAGCCGATCGGGCCCAGGTCGGGCAAGCGCAGGGCCGCACCGAAGTTCTCGCAGACATAACCGCGCGCTTCGCCGTCCTGCAACTCGACCAGGAAACGCATGCCGCGCGGGATCACCGCGACCTGCTGCGGCTCGACCTCGATCACACCGAACTCGGTCGCGATGCGCAGGCGGCCCTGCTGCGGCACGATCAGCAACTCCCCGTCCGCATCGTAGAAATAGCGGCCCTGCATCGACCGGTTGGCCGCGTACAGATGGATGCCCACGCCATGCATGGCCTCCGGCGACCCATTGCCGGCCATCGTGTACAGGCCATCGACGAAATCCGTGGGCGTCTCCGGCATCGGCAGCGGCGACCAGCGCATCTGGTCGGGCGACACCGGGCCGGCACTGAAGTCGCTGTGCAGGCGGTGTTGCGCATACGGCGCGAACGGCCCGTGCATCGCCGCCGGGCGGATGCGATACAGCCAGCTGCGCCGGTTCTCCGCGCGCGGCGCGGTGAACGCCGTACCGCTCAACTGTTCCGCATACAGACCGTGCGCCACCTGCTGCGGCGAGTTGCGGCCTTCCGGCAGCGTGCCGGGCATCGCCTCGGTGGCGAAATGGTTGCCGAAGCCGGTCATGTAGTCGCAGTCAGTGCACGTCTTCATTTTCGATGCCTTCAAAGCCCCTCTCCCGACGGGAGAGGGGTTGGGGTGAGGGGCGATGGTGAGACGGTCCGGCAGATCGCCTCGACCACCGCTTCAATCTGCATCAGTACGTCGTTGTCCCAGAAACGCAGGACCGTGAAACCCTTCGACTCCAGAAACCTAGTCCGCGCGCGGTCGGATTCCTCCGAGTGCTGCGATCCATCAACTTCAACCACCAGATCGGCCGACAAGCAGCAGAAGTCGACCGTGTAGGGCGGGATGGGATGCTGTCGGCGGAATTTCAGCCCGTCGATGTTGCCTCCACGCAGGACAGACCACAGTTTGCGCTCCGCATCCGTCGAACCGCCACGCAGTTCCCGCGCACGCTCGAGGGATCGGGTCGCCATGGGAGGTCTGCGGTGGTTCGTCATCCTCGTCCTCCTGCCCCTCACCCCAACCCCTCTCCCGCAGGGAG
>Ga0065704_10000873_pt1 | contig 12695 bp, 9 predicted proteins | sample SwiRhicommuniRL2_FD_59091 | JGI IMG/M metagenome (GOLD analysis project Ga0065704, IMG submission 59091) | Switchgrass rhizosphere bacterial communities from Rose Lake, Michigan, USA - RL2 v2 (version 2) | ecosystem: Host-associated > Plants > Roots > Rhizosphere > Soil | place: East Lansing, MI
CCGCACTGATGGCGGATTACGCCCGGCTCGCGGTCGCCTCGGGGGCAAGCATCGTGGGCGGCTGCTGCGGCACGGGCATCGCACACCTGCGCGCGATGCACGAGGCACTGGCGCACCCGGTGCGCCAGCCACGGCCCGACACGACGACCGTCACCACGCGACTGGGTGCGCTGCAGGCACCGGCGGCGAAGCAAGGCACGGCCGGCGCCGGTCGAGAAGGCAGGCGCAATCGTCGCCCGTGACCGGGGCGGCGCGGCGGGCCCATGAGCGCCGCGACGACGCAGGAGGACGACTCCTCTCAGAGCCGTCCTCAAAGCAGCAACTGGCGCCAGGCGTGTTACGGCACGCTACAAGACGCCTGGGTGTCGAGGTCGAACGGCTGCGCAACCAGCTTGCGCATCGGCCCGATGTAGACGTTCACGCCGGCCGGCGCGTCGAGCTTCAGGCACGCGCTCCTGCCGTCCTGCGGCTTGAAGTTGAAGCCGTCGGTCCCCGTGCCGGTCGTCACGAGCGAGAACGCGATGCGCTTCGGGTCCGTGGTCCCGTCGACCACGTCGTCGGCCTCGAGCCCCTGCGGCGTGACGCTGACGTAGTTGACCGTCGACGCCACCGTGCCCGAATAGACGATGCGCGCCCGGGCCGAGACGGTCTTGAGTCGCCATTCGCCCGACGGGCAGTCACGCCAGACGAACACGCCGACGTCCGTGGCACCGTCGAGGGGCGGCGCGCCGCACGGATAGGCCGGGGTGTTGCCCGGAGTCACCGCCGCGATGCCGGAACCCTCGGTGACGCGGTAAAGCCGGTTCGCCGACACGCCGGTGAACGTCTGCACGCTGCCGCTCGGCCATTCGACGCGCAGGTCGACCGTCGGGCTGCCCGCGAGGCCGAAGTGCGCGCGGCGCAGGTCCTGCGACCAGCGGTGATAGCTGCCGTCCTGCACGCGTAGCTGCGTCTTGCCGGCGGTCATGGCGAAGATTTTCGCGCCGACCGCGTCGCGATCGCCCTGCGTGGCGACGAGGTCGAGCTGCACCCAGTTGTTGCCGCTGCCACGATTGCGGAACAGCTTGTTCGGGCCGCCGTAACCGAGCGGGCGCAGGTTGAAGCCGTTGGTGACGAACAGGTCGACGTTGCCGTCGAGGTCGTAGTCCGCGCTGACGACGGAGTCGGCCGTGCCCGCCCCGCTCGCCACCGCGATGCCGACCGGCCCCACCGCGCCACCCGCGTTGGCGACCGCCTGGAACGTGGCGTTGCCGAGGTTCTCGTACAGCACGTTTGCGATGTTGCTCGCGCCCGTGCGGCACGCGAGGTAGAGGTCGAGGTCGCCGTCGTTGTCGAAGTCCGCCGTGGTGACGCTCACGCACTGCACCGGCGCGGCGAGCCCCGCCGCTTCGGTCACGTCGACGTAGCCGCCGGCCCGGTTCATCAGCAGCGTCGGACGCGCCGCCTTGTCGCTCGGCCACAACCCCGTCGCGACGAGCTTGCTGTAGGGCTGCGCCGTGTCGACCTGCACGTACGCCTCGCTGAACACGTTGGGGCTCGTCGTCGTGAGCTTGGTCTGGATCACGACGGTCCACAGCTTCGTCGTGGGATTGAAGCCGACCTGCATCAGCGGCAGTTGCGCCTGGTCGGTCGGCGCCAGCGGGAAGCCCTGCACGTTGGCATTGGCGGGGTCGAGCGTGAACGGGATCGTGGTCGGGCTCCAGCCGGTCGCGCCGATCTGGATCCGCTTGAATTCGACCGTCGTGTCGCTGTCCGACTTGTTCCACGCCGGGTTCAGCGTGACTGCGCCGTCGGAGACGAACCTGAAGCCCTTGGTGCCGCCGGTCAGCTGTGCCTCGAAATGGTTGGCGTCGCCGGCGACCACCGACGCCGGTCGCAACTGCACGCCGCTCAGCATGAACATGTCGAGTCGGCCGTCGTTGTCGAAATCGCCGACGATCGAGTCGACGACCTTCTGCGTGATCGGGAACAGCGAGTTCGGCGAGGCCGCGTCGAAGAGCTTCTTCCACGGCATCGACGCGGTCTCGTAGATCTTCTGCGGGAACTTGGCCTCGCTCGGGCACAGCAGCTCGAGCCGGTCGTCGTCGTTGACGTCGTAGAGGTGGCCGTAATGGAAGCGCGTGCAGACGAGCTTCGCGTTGGACGTGACCTCGGTGAACGTGCCGCCCGCGTTCTGCCGGAACAGCTTCGCGATGCCGCCGTATTGCGTCATGACGAAGTCGGGCAGCTTGTCGCCGTTGAAGTCGAGCCACACCGGCAGGCGACCGCCCACGTTCGTGATGTCGAGGCCGCGCGCGATCGTGCGGTCGACGAGGCGCTGGCTCTCGTTGACGAGCAGCTGGCTCAGGTTGCCGGTGCCCGTGCTCACGAGCAGGTCCTGGTCGCCGTCGTTGTCGAAGTCGGCCCAGGTGCCGCCGTGCGTGTCGGCGTTCGCACGGTTGCGCCAGGTCAACACGTCCGGGCCGATGCGGTAGAACGTGCCGTCGGCCTGGTTCAGGAAAATGCTCGGTTGCTGGCGGTGGTTGCTGACGAAGACGTCCGGATAACCGTCGCCGTTGAGGTCGCCCCACGAGGCACCGTAGCTCTCGTTGCGGATCTCGACGCCGGCCGCGGCTGAAACGTCGTCGAACGCGATCGCCGCCGCGGCGAAGCGCGCCGGCAGCAAGGCGGATGTCGCTGCCAGAAGGGCCAGGGCGCGGCGGCCTCCCGTCGTCCGGACGTGCCTGTGGATGTCACGCTTCTTCGTGCAATGCATGGGGAGCTGCCTCGACTTTCCCTGTGGGGCGGCTGACGGAACGGACTGTGATGATCGCAGCGCGGCCGCCCAAGCCGACAGTCGCCAGCCGCCGCTTGGGTCGCGGGCAATCCGCCTACACGGTCCCTGCCTGCCGTTGGGGCTCGAACGTCATTGTGCGACGCGGCTCGCTCAGAACGACGTACTCCACGGGCGTCGCCGGGTCGAGCGGACGCGACAGCAGGCCACGCAACAGGGCAAGCGCGCTCACCTGCCAGACGATCTGGCCGAGCAACGCATCGCGCAGGCTGCGCGCACGCCAGGCACGGAGCCCCACCAGCAGTGCGACCAGGCCGACCATGGCGATCAGGGGCGTCGGCGTGCGCGGCAGCGCGAGGACGCCCGCAAGCAGGCCGAACCAGACGCCCAAGGCCAGCAGCAGATGGCGCTGTGTTCGCAACGCACGCCGGAAATAGGGCCGGCCGATCGCGGCGCGCAAGAGTTCGCCGGACCCATCGAGATAGCGGCTGTGCCAGCGTCGCATCAGCAACGCCCAGGTACCCTCGGGCCGACCGTGATGTGTCACGCCGGGCACCGGCATGCGGCACATCCGCCACCCCGCCGCGCGCAGACGCAAGCCGAGTTCGAGTTCTTCGAACGCATGCAGGTTGCGATTGGAAAAGTACCCCACGGCACGCAGCGCCGCGGTGCGGTAGAGCCCGCCCATGTCGAGCCACTCGCAGTCGCCCCGACCGGCCTGCTCGTGGCCGCGGCGCTTGCGACCGCGGAACTGGTAACTCGCTTCGCTGCGTTCCTCGACCATCCCCGCGACACCGCCGAGCTGCGGATCGGCCGCCATCGCCGCGAGCGCGGTCTCGAGGAAGTCCGGGTGCAGTTCCATGTCGCCGTCGAGGATGTACACGAACTCGCCGCGCGCGACCTGGAAGCCGAGTTGCGGCCCGATGCCGCATCGACGTTCGGAGCGATGCCTGAGCTGCACGATCGTGACCGGGTGTGCACTCGCGATGGCGACGGTGCGATCGGTCGAGCCGCTGTCGGCGAGGACGACCTCGCCCCCGACCCGCGCGACGGCGACGAGCGCCGAGTCCACGGCGGCGCGGATGTGCCGCTCCTCGTCGAGCGCCTTGATCACGACCGTGACGCGCACCGCGAGTGCGGGTGGTGGGTTCGCGGTCGCAGGATCCCGGGGCAGCGTCGCGCTCATCGTGCGCTCAGTAGACGTTGTGCTGGCGGTGCCGCAACGCGGTCATCGGCTTGACCAGGATCACGCGCCAGGGCCGTTCGAGCTCGCCGTTCAGCTTGCGCCAGATTTCCTGCGCATACTCGCGCAGCGATTCCGCGGCCGACCAGTACCGGCGCCGCCAGCGCGAGACGTCGCGATCCGAATCGGGCGACCGCGTCGAATAGCCGCATTGCGCCAGTGTCCGGCCCGCGATCCGTTCGAGCCGGTCGATCGTGCGCGGCGGGAAATAGCCGCGCCACTTGTTCGAGTTGCGCTGCAGACCCTTCTTGTGGCGACGCGCGCCACGCAGCCGCAGGTACGGCTGCGCCGAGTCGAGCACCCGTGCATCGAACGGCACGTCGAGGAACTCGCAGATGCGTCGCAGCGAGTGCTCGGGTTGCGCCGTGAGGTCCTCGTAGCGCACCTCGAGGTACCGCGACGGACCGAGACGCCGCCCCTGCTCGCGCCCCATCGAGACGACCTTCTTCCAGCGGAAGATCGTGAGCTCCGGCTGGCGCTTCCAGCGGCGGTGGAACGAGACCGCACAGTCGCGACCGTCGCGGATCACGTGGATGAACCGCGCCCCGGGGAACTCGCGCGACAGCGCGAGCAGGTGCTGCACGTGCTGCGGCGTCTTTTCGCACCAGCGATGCTTGCCCTCGCCTGCGGCGAACTGGCGGAACAACGCGTCGAGGATCGCCGCGAGACGCCGTGGGTGCCGGTTCCAGTCGTCCGGCAGCGGCACGGGCACGCGTCCGTTCGCCTCGCGGAACGCGGGCAGCGCCAGCACGTCGTCCCAGAGCGCCTTGAAGTTCGCGTCGACCTCGAGGTCGCCGTACGTGCGCTCGCGTGCCATCAGGTACGGGATCAGGCGGGTCTCCTTCGGAAACGCATAGAGCGACGGGTGCCGGCCGAGGCAATCGAGCAGCATCGTCGTGCCCGAACCGTTCATGCCGACCACGAAGACCGGCTCGCATCGTTCTCGTTGTGCTGTCACGCGTTGAGGACCTCTCGATAGACCGAAGCGATACCCGCCGCCATGGCGACGTCCGAAAAGTGCCGGCGTTGGCGGCACCAGCCGCTGTCGCCCATGGCTCGTGCATCCACGTCCCCCGTGGCGATCTGCGCCAGGGCCGACGCCAGATCCTCCGCGACGCCCGGCGCCACCAGCAGGCCGTCCTGGCCGTCCCGCACGACCTGCGGGATGCCCTCGACCCGCGTGCTCACGACCGGCAGCCCGGCCGCCATGGCCTCGAGCACGACCATCGGCATGCCTTCGCCGAACAGGCTCGGCAGCGCGAACACGTGCATGCGCCGGAACTCGGCGCCCACGTCCGAGAGAAAGCCTGCCCAATGGACCGCGTCCTGCAACCCCAGCCGCTGCACCAGATCCTTGACGGACTGTTCGTACGCGGGCGTCTCGAACGGACCGACTGCGTGCAGGCGCACGGGAACACCGGCTGCGCGCAGCCGCGCGACGGCCTCGAGCAGCACCTCGATGCCCTTGCGCGGGCGATACAGCGCGACCGTCCCGACGACCAGTTCCTCGCCGGGCCGGTAGTCGAGCCGGCGGCGCTCCGACATCGGCACGCCGTTCGGCACTTCGCGGATGCGCTCGGGCGCGTAGCCGCGATCGCAGAGGTGGCGCTCCAGGCTGCTCGACACCGCGATCAGGCGTCGCGCGCCGCGCAGGCTCACCCTTTCGACCAGCGCGTTGCGGGCGTTGCGCAGCGGGCTCTCGGTATCGTCCGTTGCCGGGCTGTGCACGTGGTGCACCATCGGCACGCGCGCGAGCCTCGACACCAGCGTGCCGAGGAGCGCCGAACGCGGCGTGTGGGTGTGCACCAGGCCGATCCGGTTCTCACGCACCATGCGTGCAAGCCGGTAGCCCGGCCCGAGGTCGCCGCGCGAGCGCATCGGCACGTTGTGCAACCTCGCCTCGCGGGCCTGACGCCTGGCGTCGAACACGCCCGGCTTCAGGCAGGCGAACTCGACGTCGAAACCGTAGTCGCCGAGCTTCAGCGCCAGCAAGTCCTGCACGCGCTCGGCACCGGCGTAGAACTCGCCGTTGATCAGGTGCAGCACGCGTGCCGTCGCCATGGCGTTCACGAGACCGCGAACCCGCGCAGCAGCCGCACGGCACGCTTGCCGACGACGCGCTCGACCGCGCCGATCTCGTGGCCGTTGAACGGCCGGCCGATGCGCAGGAACGCGAGGAAGAGCAGGAACGCGACCGCGCCGGCGATCAGCGGACGCGCCCAACCCAGCATCAGGATGCCGATCACGGCCGCGGCGAGCCCGGGCAGGAAGATGGCCGTCATGCCGCGCCAGTCGACACGGAACCAGTCGGTCTTCCACTGCAGCACGGCCGCGGCGAGCCAGTTCGCCGTCATGCTGCCGGCCGTCATGATCAGCACCGCGACGTTGAGCCCGTAGCCCGCGCACAGCCAGATCAGCAGCAGCGCGAGCGGCGAGACGATCGACGTGATCCACAGCACGCGCGTGTGCCCGGTGATCTGCATCACCATTTCCTGCACGCCGCGCTGCGAGGTCGCGATCATGTTGACGTAGAGCAGCAGCAGCGTGAGCCCGGCGCCGCTGAACTTGCCACCGCTCATCAGCGAGACGATCTGGTCGCCGCACACCGCGATCACGACCAGTCCGCCGATCACGGCCAGCATGTTGCTCTTGAGCAGCAGGCCCGTGCCGGCCTTCAGCAGTTCACTGTCGCCACGACCGAAGTAGCGCGAGATCAGCACCGGACGGATCAGGTTCTTGAGGAGCGTCGCCGGAAGGTAGCGACTGACGAGACGCTCGAGCGTCTGCAGGAACGCGAACAGGCCGCTTTCGGCGAGCCCGAGGCCGTTGGCGAGCACCAGCCGCACGGCGCCGGGGTTCGAGGCCGCGCTCATCGGGCCGACCAGTGCCATGTTGAACGCGAACTTCGCCATTTCGCCGAGCGGCAGGCTGCCCTCGGCCACCGGTTTGTGCAGCGTCGCGAGGTTGGTCCGTACTCGCGACAGCACCGCCAGCACGCAGAGCCCGGTGGCGATCGCGTCGACGACGAGGATGTCGCGCAACTGTACCTCGGGGCGCACGAGGATCAGCACGATGATCGCACCCGCCCGCACCATGACCATGACGGCACGCGCGATCTGGCCGAAGCCGAGCAGGCACTCGAGCAGTTCGGCCGTGAAACGGAACGCCGGGATGACCAGGAAGATCCACACGGCAATCCGCGTTGCCTCGGTCTGGGCCGCGTCCATGCCGAAGAACGGCGTCAGTCGCTCCCAGAATGCACCGAGCGACAAGGCGACCGTCGCATACACCCCGAGTTGCGCCGCGACCAGGCACGTCACGAAGCGGTAGAGCTTGTGCAGCGGCAGCGTCGTGAGCAACTGCGGCAGGTAGCGCTGCGCCACCGGCAGGATGCCGAACGAGGCGACCTGCACCATCATCTCGGCGGTGCCGATGATGAGCATGTACGCGCCGTAGTCCCTGACCGGCAGGACACGCACGACCGCCAGCACGAGCAGCACACGCGCCGCGGCCTGCGCGACACGTCCGCCGACCAGCTGGATCGCCGCCTTGCGGAAGCGGCCGACGCTATAGGCGCCAGCGGACATGGGCCCTGCCCTGGCTGCGGACGATCTGCAGCCACGCGTTCGCGACATAGCCGATCAGCAGGTAAGTGAGCGTCTGGTACGGGATGTGGACGATGAAGAAATCCTTGTGCGCGAGGCCGAGCGCGAGCACCGCGATGCCGGCTTGCAGGGCTTCGTAGACCGAACAGCGCAACGGGTCGCGGTTGCGGTGGTGGCGTGCCACCCAGCCAGCCATCAGGAAGCCCGAGGCGAACATTCCCAGCACCGCGACGAGCCCGACGACGCCCGTGTCCCAGAGCAACGCCGACACGGCCGTGTACCCGATGTTGAGGCCCGGATAACGGCGTTCGGCCAGGGTCTTCACCGGGTCCTCGCCCGAGTCCTGCTCGCGTGACGCGCCGAGTCCATGGCCAAGCAGCGTGTTGACGGGGTTCGCGGTCGCATGCTGCTCGGCCCAGAACGTCAGCGCCGTCCAGCGGCTCAAGGCGCTGTACTGTTCACCACGCTCCTCGATCGTCGCGGTCTGGCGTTGCACGACGAAGTCCACCAGTTCCTGCCAGCTGTTCAGGCGACCGGTCGGATGGGTCAGCATGAGTGCCGTCATCAGGACCGCGAAGACGCCCGCGACACCGACGCCGGCAACGAGGAACTTGCCCGGCTTGACGATGAAGTCGCGCCGGAACAGCACGAGGAAGACCAGGGGCACGTACAGCACGGCCACCTTCGCCTGGTTGACCGCAAGCGGCGCGAGCAGCAACAACGCGGGAACGGCCATGGTCGGCAGCGAGATGACCCCGTTCTTCCACAACGCGAGCAGCAGCGCGAACACGATCACCTGGAAGGCCGCGAGCACGGCATTGGCTCCGCCGCCGTACAGGGTTGCGCCAAAAGTCCCGGCGACCACGTCGACCGGCACGATGCCTTCGCTGAGCCCGATGCGTTGCGGCACGAGATAGAAGTACTGGTGGAACGCAAACGGGAGCTGCAACAGCGCGATCGCGACGAGCACGCGCACGAGGACACGGTCGAGACGGGCGTGGTCCCAGGGCAGGAAGGCGACGCCGAGGAAGAACGCCCCCATCTGGAAATAGTTGCGTATGCCGAGGAAGGCGACGTCGAGACTCGAGAGGTTGACCATGATCGAGACGATGCCCGTCGCGGCGAACGCGAGCGCCCAGACGACCGGCATCGGCACGAGGTCGTCGCGATCGCGTGGTCGTGCGAGCAACTGGCCGTTGACCCAGTGCAGCAGCAACGCCAGGGACGCGAGCGGTATGACGTAACGCACGTAACGCGCGCCGGTGCCCGGCAGGTACAGCTGCGCCAGGCCCGTCACCACCAGAGCACCTAAGACGACGAACCAGAAAATCGCCACGCGCGAGGACATCAGCAACGCCGCCAGCGCGAGGCCGATGAAGATCGCGGTGAGCTCCGGCCGCCCGATCGCGCTCAGCACGCCGCCGAAGACGCCGCAGGCGCCGACGAGCCCGAGCACGACGAGGTCGCGACCCGCCGCCTGCCATTGCGATCTCATGCCGCCACCTCCATCGGTCGCCCGCGCGCGAGCCAGCCCGGCAGCGGCCGCCCGAGCAGTTGCTCCAGCTCCCGCACTTCGGGCTCGAAGCGCTGCCGCAGCATGCCGAGGGTCCCGGGCTGCGGCGGCGGGATCACGTCGTCGCTCGCGGCGTGGTTGACGCCGCGATAGATCGAACGCAAGCCGAGCCCCGCGGCCGCATCCCACGCCCAGCGCAGCGCCGGCCAGCGAGTGGCGCCGTACGCGGCATCCTTGACGCCGGCCAGCATTCGCGAGCGCGAGACGTAGCTGGGGTTGTAGCGTTCGACGAGCCCCGGCGGCACGAACTGCTCGTCGACGCCGAGGAACCGGTAGACGGAGCGACTGACGCCGAGCGGATCGCGCATCACGTCGTCGAGCAGCACGACCTGCAGCTGCTCCGCCGGGAAGTACCGCAACCAGCGTCGCAGGTGCGTCGCGTACAGCCCCTGTTCGACGTACATCGGGTTGTTGGCGAGCCCGGCCTCGAAGCTGAGGTCACCCACGACGTGGCCCACGCGCACCTCGTGCCGGTGGTTCGACAGTGCGCGTTCCACGGGGTCACGCAGCGTCAGGACGATGCGGGCCTCCGGCAGGTACTGCGCGACGCGCGCCGGCACGGCAGGCTCGTGGAAGTACGACGGCGAGACCTCCCCCCTGGCGAGCACCGCCTCGGACGTGCGCGCGAAGCAGCGTTCGTACCACTGGTAGCCGTGGTCGAAGCGATAGGAGAAGAAGTCGAGCTCCTTGACCTCCGGCACGCACACCTGGGGATGTGCGGCAAGGATCCGGTGCACCCAGGTCGAGGCACACTTCTGCGCACCGATCCCGACGTAGGTCGGGCGCGACAGCGACGTCCCGTTGCGCGTGGTCACTCGGAATACCCCAGCTGGCGCAGCATCGGCTGCGTCTCGCGCAGCACGGACGCCAGTTCGTGCGCGCTCCATTCGACACCCCAGCGCGCACTCACGGGCCGCAGTTGCAGCGCTTCGATCGCGGCCCGGTAGGCCGGCGAGAATTCCAGGCCGAGAAAGCGCACGACACGCTCCAGTTGCGGCACGGGGTCGCGCAGCAGGTCTTCGAATCGCAGCTCCACCAGCTTGTGCGCCGGCACCGGTTGCAGTTGCGTGCGCAATTCCTCGAGTTCGCGGACCCAGTTGCGCGCGCAGAGCGCGAGCCGCGATTCCCCGCAGCGCTCCATCTCGGCAGCGGTGCGCCCATCCCACCAGACCGTGTGGTCGGCCCACCATTCGACGGTGGCCAGCGACTGCGTCACTTCGCGGCCGTCGCGCACGAGATGCACGTAACGCGCTTCCGGAAACACGGCAGCGATGTAGCGCAGTCGACGATTGTTGGCGGTGCGCTTGGTCAGGAACAGCCGGGCGCCGGCACGGTGACGCAAGGTGGCAAAGCGCCGGCGCAGGCACTCCGCAGTCCGGGCGTCCGGCAACTCGTCGCGTTCCGGATAGAGCGGCACGCCGCAGGCCCGGTACACGGACTCGCCTTCGTGCGGCGTCGGAAACAGCCTCTTGAACCACGGCCGGTCGACGAAATAGGCGTTGCCGCCGCGGTTGAACCACGTGTGCAGCTTCGGCTCCACATGGCCGGCGATCGCACGTGCGGCGAGGCCGCCGGGGAACCACCGGAGCCGGTTTTCGTAATTGCTGATGTAGGCGACGTCGGGGTGCAGGCACAACAATTTGTAGAGCAGCGTGGTGCCCGAGCGCCCTGCCCCGACCAGGAACGCGACGTCCGCTCCGGCGCGACGCGGGTGTGCACTCATGCGGCCGCCCTCGACTGCTCGAGATGACGCCACTCCGGCGGCAGCGGGCCCGCGACGAAGGCCCGCAACGCCCGCACCGAGGGGGCGTAGTACCGCGTGAGCAACTCCCGGGTTTCCTCGGACATCGGATCGTAACCTTCGCGCTCCTGGTTGAGCGCCTTGTACACACGCACGAGGGACTGCTTGACTGCGGGATACCGCCGCATGAGCGGCTCGGCGAGCGCATTGCCACGCACGGCCAGACGGTGCAGGCCGCGGTTGCGCGCCGAGAACGTCACGTTGCTGGGACGGAACGGGAAGCCCCGCCAGAAGCCGCCGTCGATGCCGATGAAGTCGCTGAGGTCCGTCATGAAGCCCCGCTCGTCCGCGCGCAGCGTCTCGAAAAAACCGACCTTGACGTGACCGCGCGGCAACGCGGCGACGAATCGTGCGACGAATTCTGCGTAGCAGCCGAAGCGCAGGACCTTGAGGTACCACTCGTCGAGACCGAGTTCGCCGGCCACACGCGTTCCGCCGTCGAACTCCAGGCAACGGCGCACGTAATCGTCGAAGTCGAGCGATTGCGGCAGGTTCAGCCGGCCGCGATGGAAGTGGTAGGACGAATGCAGCCGTTCGATCGGGTCACGCAGGATGAACAGCAGGCGCGCCCCGGGCAGCATGCCGCACAGGCGCGGCACCACCGTGTCGGCCTCGCCGAGATACCCTGGCGATGCTTCGAGCAGCACGCTGGCCGTCGGCGCGCAGTGCTCGAAATAGCTCGCATACCGTTCACGGTCACGGTCCGGGTCGCCCGTCCAGCCCGTGCGGAAGAAGTCCGTTTCCTTACGCGACGAAGTGCCGACCTCGGGGTGCGCACTGAGCCAGTCGAAGACCGACGTCGTGCCCGCCTTTTCGGTGCCTCCGACGATGAACCCCGGCAGACGCATGGGATGGCCGTTCACGTGAGGCCTCCGTTGCGTCGCGCCGGCGGGTGGCTGTCGGCGCGCCACAGCAGCGTGCGCGCGATGAACGCCGGATTGCCCAGCAGGTAGCGCCCGGCCAGCCGTCGCGGCTCCAGCATCAGTCGGTACAGCCACTCGCTGCGCAGTTCCCGGACCACCCGTGGCGCACGTCGCACGGCGCCCGAATAGAAATCGAACAGCGCGCCGACACCGAGGACGACCGGCGCGGCCAGTTGTGCCGCATGCCCGGCGATCCACCGCTCCTGGGCCGGCACGCCCTTGGCGACGAACAACATGCGAGCACCCGACGCGTTCAGTTCGGCGAGCGCTGTCGGTTCTTCGTCGGCACCGAGGTAGCCGTGCCCGGTCCACACCACGCGCAGGCCCGGGAACATTGCCGAGACCCTCTCGGCACACGCCTGCGCCACGCCCGGCCGGGCGCCGAGCAACGCAATCGGGACCGACTCGCGCGCCGCCGCCTCGCACAGCAGAGGGAACAGGTCTGTGCCGTTGACGTTGTGGTCCAGGTGCATGCCGGAGAAGCGCGCGGCAATGGCCATGCCCACCCCGTCGGCGAACACGAACGGTGCTTCGGCCAGCAAGGCGGCATAGCCCTCGTCGTGGGCGGCCTCGTTGAAACAGTGCGCGTTCACGAAAAAGACCTGCGTCGCCTGGCCGCGCTGCGCCCGCGCAACGAGCCAGCGGGCGGCGCCGTCGAGTGGTGCGTCCCAGAACGTCAGTCCGATGAAGCGCTTCATCTCGCGCGGGTCCGGCTCCGCGGCGGTCGGTTCATCACCGCCTGCACTTGCACCGGGACCCTCGATGGAGGCTGCCGTG
>Ga0065704_10071170_pt1 | contig 12695 bp, 10 predicted proteins | sample SwiRhicommuniRL2_FD_59091 | JGI IMG/M metagenome (GOLD analysis project Ga0065704, IMG submission 59091) | Switchgrass rhizosphere bacterial communities from Rose Lake, Michigan, USA - RL2 v2 (version 2) | ecosystem: Host-associated > Plants > Roots > Rhizosphere > Soil | place: East Lansing, MI
CGGATTGTAATAACCGATCTGCGCAGATCGGTTTTTTATCCGCAAGATCCGTGGCTAATCTACTTCACGACATCGATCGCGATTAGCTGTTGCCCCGAGATCACGAACTCCGCCGGCGGTAATTCCATTTCGTAAAGAGGTGAAAGAACCGTCGGCGTATATCCACCTGAGGTGCGATCACTGTTCAGTGTCGCAACCATCGACGGCGGCAGGCTCGGCAGTTCGCTCGTTCCGATGACCGCGCCGTTCGTGATGCGAAACAGTTTTACATACAGCCGATCGCTCTTCTTCACCGTGTTGATGGCTTTCACGAGCTGGCTCAGATCCTGCGGGACGAAAGCCTTCGCCGGTGAACCTTCCTGCAAAGCACCGCCATCACCTACAAACACCAGCAACTGTCCCTCAGTCGCATCGCCGGGAATCTGAACGGGAATTCGCTGCACAAACTGCTTGCCTGACTCAGTCCGGACGTAAGCCTGAACTTCGATCTTGTCGCCGCGTCGGACCTCGGTGCGATCGACCGTAATCCGCTCAAGCGTGCCCGCGTACTTCGTCTCGGTTGAAGCAATATCAAGGGTGATGCCGTCAAGCTGAACGTCATCGAAACCGCTTGCCAGCAACGAACTAACCGGCGCCGCAATTGAACCCGCCGCCATGACCGGCGAGTTATTAGCCGAGAACCTGCGGTCGATCTGGATCGACTCCTGGCCCTTGATTTTGATCTCGCCCTTCACGCTGATGGTTGAATCACCCAACGCGCGTTCGCTCGAAGTAATCGTGTTGAAAAGCGTGATATTGAGCAGCAAGGGTGTCAGGAACGAATCGTTTGCAAGCTCATAAGAATAGGTCTCAGTCTTGTCGCGGCTCGTATGCAAATTCACTTTCACCGGAATCATCTTGGGCGCCTGACGCAGCAATCCATAGATCCCCGACGCCCGATCCTGCGAGATCGATCCAACCATTCGGCCCGGCACGGCGAGCTTGAACGAGTTGTTCATGTTGGAAATGACCGTGACGACCGATGATTCAGACATAGGCATATCGGAAGCGCCAAGGCTCAGGAACGGATGACCAAAGGCGTAAATGCGATCGCCGTCGCGCATCGTTACCGTGCCGGCTGCTGCGAGCGAATAATCGCCACGCACAAGCTGAACGCTGATCGAACTGCCGGCAGGAAAAGTGTTTCCGTTAACTTCAGCAAGCGGCGTGATCGCGGCCGAGCCACCAACACCGGAAACCGGCATCAGTCCGCTCGCGACGAGCTGTGGCGCGTATGCAGACAGCGATTCCTGACTGATTCCACTGAAAACGAGTGGCGTCGCAATCGGCGTCATCTGCTGGCCAATGAGCGGCAGCATGGGCGAACCCACTGAAACGGGAGCTAAAAGCGATACCGGCGACACCGCGGGCTTTGGAAGGTTTGGCTTCCAGTCAGTTCCCGCGAGTTGTGAAAACGAAACCGGGCGCGGCTCTTTTGGTTTGATCTCCCCCGACCCCTGGTTGAAGAGCTCAACCATCTGCTTGATCGGAGTGATTCCCGCAATCGGCTCTTTTGAGAATGGAAAACTAAAGGCGATGGCGCCGACAATCTTTCCATCGATGTAAACCGGCGAGCCGGACATGCCCGCAAAAACTCCGGTCCTCTCGACATTTCCGCCACTGAGTCTTGCGATAATCGCCGATTGGCGCGGACCAGGAAATCCGGGCAGGATGCCGAGGATCTCGACACCAAATTCTTCAGTGCCTGAGCCGCTGAAGACTGTCTTCGCAGTTCCCTTCATTCCTGGTCGCAGGTCTTCGAGGGGAAACAAATCAGGAGCTTTTGGAGGAGCCTGCGCAATGGCGATGCTCGCCACCAAAAGGATGAGTAAAGCGCTCAGGATAAGAGAAAATTTGTTCATCATACGGACTATAATCTTCGGCTAAGAAAGCGGTCAAGGTTTCAACAGATTACACAGATTTCACCGATTCTGTGTAATCTGTGGATAGTGATGACGGATATTGCGGCCTTCATACTCGCCGGCGGCGCCTCCAGTCGAATGGGAACCGATAAGTCTCAGTTGCTGATTGAACGCCAAACGTTCGCTGAACGAATTTCACAGACGCTGTTTGCGCTCACCGATTCAGTAACTCTCGTCGGATCGCAGGCAGCGAGCTCAAATCTTCCGAGCGTCGCGGACGTCTATCCGCAATGGGGCGCGCTTGGCGGCCTTCATGCTGCGCTCTCGGCATGTCGTCGCGATTGGGCCATCGTGGTTGCCTGTGACCTCCCGTTTGTCACCGCGGAACTCTTCTCATCGCTGTCATCATTGAGATTGGACCACGAGGCAGTTGTTCCGATTCAGCCGGACGGCCGCCCTCAACCACTGGCTGGCATGTACCGCGTCGATCCGTGCCGCCAACGTGCAACTGAGCTGATCGAAGCAGGCCGGCGGCGGCCGCTGGACCTGCTCGAAGCGGTCAATACGCGCTGGGTTTCGTTTGACGAAATAAGGAATCTCGAACAGGCGGAAAAGTTTTTTGTTAACATCAACACGCCTTCAGACTATTATGAAGCTACCCGAGGCTACTCACGCTAATGCCACCCAGAAGACGATTTGGTAAGAGACTCGTTAAGTCTTTCCTGCCAATAGCACTGGTGATCGTGCTGGCTGTGGTGGGCTCGATCTCCTATATCGTCTATTGCGTTTCCCATCCCGCGAAGAGTCCTTACGTGGTCACACCCGAGTCGTTTTCAAGGATCAGTGGCCGCGCCATCAAGGTTACCGATGAAACATGGACCACGCCCGACGGTCGCCGGGCACGCGGATGGTTGCTCAAAGGTGCTGAAGGTGCGCCGGCAGTAGTACTGCTTCATCGCTACGGCGGCGACCGCTCGTGGCTGTTCAATCTCGGGGTGAAGATAAACGAGACAACGAGCTTCACGATTCTTTGGCCCGATCTGCGTGGCCATGGCGAGAACCCGCCGATCAAGTGGTCTTCTATCGGCTCCAGTGACGATTCTGATGTAGTGGCTGCCCTCAATTTCCTGCGCAGCCTGAAATCTGAGAATCAAAAGGCGCTGGTGGGAGACAGTTTCGGCGTCTACGGTGTCGAGCTCGGCGCTTATAGTGCACTCAAAGCGGCTTCCGCGGACCCGCAGATAAAAGTGCTTGTCGTGGACTCCGTTATAAACTCCCCGGACGACCTACTCAAAACTGCGGTTTCAAATTGCGTAGGAATGGACAACAGGTTGGTGCAGGCGTTGTCGCGCATCGGTATGAAGGCCTACTTGCTTGGAAGCTACAAGCCCGGCAACGCATGTGACTACGCAATTATGTTGAGCGATAAGCCTGTGCTGCTTCTTTCCGGAAACGATGCTGGAAACCTGCGCGACGCGACGGCTTCGCTACAGAAGTGTTTTCCGCCGGGACCAAATGTCGAATTGAGAACGGATCTGCCGTTGAGTGGGTTTAGTCTCCCTTCGGCGACCGGAGAACAAAGCGAAGCATACGATCGGATCGTGATTGAATTCTTCGCCCGCAATCTGAGGTGAGTTGTCGACAGGATTAACAGGATGTTTTCAGGATTGACAGAATCCCATCCTGTTCATCCTGAAAACATCCTGTTAATCCTGTCCCACTTCACGGTTGCCACCCCAGCACCGCGGTGTGCCCATTATCGCCAATAACCTCGATCCGCGGCGCGTCCCTGTAGTTCTCGACATACTGCACCGGAATAAACACCACAAACTTGTTCCCTCGGGCTCGCGCATCATCAACTGAGATCTCATCGAACGTGAGCACCTCGCCATCGGCACGGTAAATAACCCTGCCGTACGCATAAAACTCAGCCGAACGATCATCGCCCCGCTGCGCGATCACAGGGCTGGTCGCATAGCCACGCGCATCTGCAAGTGCGAGCAGATCCTTCACTGACTCGCGTCTCGCAAACGGCGCCGCAAAAAAGTTCACGACGATTACGACCAGCGCTAGCGTCGCACCTGCGATCACCAGCGGCCAGCGCGCGCTTCGAACGGTCAAACGATCGGCAACCAGTAATGCGACCGCCGGCAAAGCCGGCAGTATGTAACCCGGTAACTTCGATCCAGAAAACGAGAAAAACACGATCGGCAACAGCAACCACGCCAGGGAAAAAATACGCACGATACTCACGCTATCTGCACCGCGCCACTCCCACTTCCGTGCTTTTACGAGGGCGACAATCAAGTGCACGGTCCATGGCAGCGCCAGCATCAGGATGATTACCGGATAGAAGTACACCGGCTGTGGATGGTGATACTTATTCGAGACGAAGCGCGCAAAGTGATGCTGCACAAAAAACTCGTCGATAAACGTCCAGCCGTTTCGCGCGATGACTGGTCCATACCAGATTGCAGCCACAAGCAACGCCAGCGGCAAACCCCAGATCAGGCTCAACCATACCGGCCGCTGCGGCAAGGTGCGTCTGAGCAAATAGTAAAGACCAACCACACCAAACGGGATCACGATTCCGACCAGGCCTTTTGCCAGCAGCGACAACCCGACAAACACGTAAAAGCCGGCTAAGAGCAGTCGCTTGTTTTTTGTCGACGGCAGTTCGTGCAAGAGAAAAAACGCGAGTGCCCACGTGGAGGTCATCGTGATCACGACATCAAAACTCGCCGCGCGTGAGAACACGATCAGCCCGAGGCATGAAGCACTAACCACGACCGCCCGGAACGCAAACCCCTCCTCACGGTCAATACACCAGACGGCCACAATCGTCAGCAACCCGCAAACTGCGGGTCCGAGACGTGCTGACCATTCGCTTACGCCAAATACCTTGAACGAACCTACAATCATCCAGTAAAGCAGTGCCGGTTTTTCAAACCAGGTGTGACCACCGAGTGTTGGCGTGATCAGATCGCGATTGAGAAACATCTCGCGCGCCACTTGCGCGTAGCGCGGCTCGTCTGGGCCAAGCAGCGGCAATTTGCCAAGCCCGTAAAAATAAAAGACGATGATAACGGCGAACAATAAAAGGTAGACTCGCTTGGCAAGCGTCGAAGGATGCAAGTATATTCGGCTCCGTTAATCCTGATAAATCTTGTAAATCCTGTGAAAACTAACCTCTGATTTAGAGCGGCTCAGACTAACATAATGTTACGCACAGCAGTCATCGGAGTGGGCAGCCTCGGCAAGCAACATGCTCGCATTCATGCCGATCTGGCCGCAGAAGGCTTGTCGGAATTCGTCGCGGTTTGCGATCTGAACGAAGAAACAGCGCGTTCGATCAGTGGGGAGAGAAAGACTGAGTGGACCACGGACTGGCGCGCCCTTGTCGGCCGCATCGATGCCGCGAGTATCGCCGTGCCAACCGAAGCGCATTGTGAGATTGCGTGCGGTCTGCTCGAAGCCGGCATTCACGTCCTCGTTGAAAAACCCATCTCGCGCACGCTTGAAGAAGCTGACCGCATGATCGAAGCCGCGGAACGCGGCAAGGCGGTTCTTCAGGTCGGACACCTCGAACGTTTTAATCCGGCGATGGTCGCCCTGCGCCCACACGTTCGCAAGCCCGTCTATTTCGAGATCCATCGCGTGGGCCAGTTTACTGCTCGCTCGCTCGACATTGACGTCGTGCTCGATCTGATGATTCACGATCTCGACATCGTGCAGTGGCTCGTCGGCGAAGACGTTGAGGTCACGAACATTCACGCTGTCGGCATCGCAATCCTCACTAACAAAGTCGACGCGGCCAACGCGCGACTCGAGTTTTCATCCGGAGCGGTGGCAAACATCACGGCCTCGCGCGTCGGCATGGACAAGATTCGCAAGATGCGTTTCTTCCAGCCGCACGACTACATCGCCATCGACTACACAACCAAGCGCGCTTCGGTCAGCAGTCTGTCGCCGCCGGCGGCGGGTGGTTCGTGGCCCGGTGTACACATCAATCACCTGGATATTGTCGATGTAGAACCCTTGCGCGCGGAGATAGTTTCATTTCTTGACGCGGCGCGCGATGGAACAGCGCCAGCCGTATCCGGACTCGAGGGCCGAAATGCTCTTGGTCTGGCACTGCGCACCCTCGAAAGAATCCGCGAGCACGCCGAACATCCCGGCGTGAGTGAACTAAGCGCGAATGTTCGCTAGACTGTTGTGGCAATGCCAACGGCGAACGAGCAATTATCGACGCTACTTCAGCAACACATCCAGGCTGGTGAGTTTCCCTCTGCGGTATATCTCGTCGCCGAACGCGACGAGATTCTTTACAACGACGCGCTCGGCTATTCGGTTGTCGAACCTTATCGCGTCGCAAACAAACTCGACACCATTTACGATCTCGCCTCGCTGACGAAACCGCTGGTCACCACTCTACTCTGTGCGCGCCGGATCGAACTCGGCGAACTGACGCTCGACAGCTCGGTTTCACACTACCTGCCGGAATTCGATCGCACCGACAAGCAGATGATCACCGTGCGCGAACTCTTGACGCACACTTCAGGTCTGCCAGCCTGGCGTCCGCTTTATATTTTGACTGAGAACGAACCGGAACGCGCTGCGGGCGCGATCGCGAATCTCGATCTTGAGTACAAACCAGGAACGCGCGTGATCTATAGCGATCTCGGATTTATCGCGCTCGGCATTTTGCTGGAGCGCATGACTGGACACCAGATCGCGGCGTTGGCGCAGAAGGAGATATTTGAACCGCTCAACTTAAAGCAGACCTTTTTTAACCCTGAGGTCGCTTTACAAACCGGGATTGCTGCGTGTGAAACGGGTAATGCGTATGAAGCTGACATGTCAAAGCAGATGAACGCAGGCGTGTATGCGAATTCACGGCAACGTTTGATCTGGGGTGAAGTGCATGACGGCAATGCGTATTTCCTCGGTGGCGCTGCGGGACACGCGGGACTGTTCTCAACCGCGAGTGAAACGTTTCAGATCGCGCGCCAGTTTCTGAGCGAGTCGACGAAGCTGCTTACTCGTGCGACGTGCGAGATCTTTCGGGAGAATATGACGCCGGAACTGGAGGAGGCGCGTTCGATCGGATGGCAACTCGCGGCGACGAAAGGTTCAAGCGGTGGAGCCGATCTTCCTCCGGACAGTTTCGGTCATACCGGCTTCACTGGCACGTGCGTCTGGATCGATCCGCATCACCAGCGCATCTTCATCCTCCTCACCAATCGCACCCACGCGCATGCGTTGCCATTCGCGAACATCAACGCCGTGCGACGCGAGTTCAACCGACTCGCAATAAAAGCCGCGGATTTACGCGGCTCATAAGCGGAAGCGCAAGGTCGTGCCGATTACATTCAGATCGCCGGGCAGGCTTACGCCATCGTTCTGACGGAGGTAATAAAATTCCTGTGTGTAGTGTTTATTGAAGACCTTGATGCCGCCGGCGGAAAAACGATTACGCACCCAGCGGTCGATGGTCCAGTCGTAGAAGACCTCGTCAGCCGCAAACAACGACAGAGCCCACTTCGCAGACCCAACCGGATGTTCGATCTGGAACCGGTTGCGGTATCGCCACGACTTCTGCCCTGAATTTCTCCAGCGTCGCTCAACCTGGTTCCGATCGCTGAACCTCCACTTATCTGCCGTAAACCTTAACGTTACGGGCAGCGTGACTCGACTTTCCCAAACTTTGCGTCCGCGAAATGGCTGCATGCCGATGTTCAAGAAATTCGGTGAAACCTGGAAATACTTTCCCCATCGAAACGTTAATCCCACGCCAACACGTTCGTCTACGGGGCGGCTGATGTCACGCCCCAAACGCAACGTACCGAGAAGGTTGAAATCAAAACTCTTCGTGACCGGAACCGCCAGTTGCACGTCGGTCCATTGTTGATTGTCGCTCTGAATAGCTTGCGCCGAGGCCAGGCCCGTCAGCACACACACCAGGAAACCAGCGAGGAAAATTTTTTTCAATTAGCACCCTTTGACGGCAGGACTGTGAATGACGTCAGCGCAACGACAACGCGCTCGCCAACATGCAAGCGGATGGCGCTCGCTTCCGGCTTGGGTCGGGTGGCAATGATCGATTTGGTCGACTGTCTCTCCGGTGGCTGAGTGGTTAAGTAATAGGGAGTCTCGTCAGTTTTGCACTCATCTGCGCCGCCAACTTCCATTTGTAAACGAACACGCTCATAAGCACCGACGAAAGCAACTTCCTCGATAATGGCCTTGCCGAGACGTGATAGCCCGGGGCGCACAAGCTCGCCGCGGTTCAGGGAAACGTCTTCCGGTCGAAACACTATCTTCACGCAATCGCCCGGTTTGAACTTCTCCTTGTCCACCGTTGCAGGGATCTGCGCTGAACCAACTTCGTAACAATCTTGTCGCACAACCGCATCGATCACATTGGCGGCGCCCAGAAATGTTGCTACATATTCAGTCGCCGGCCGGCTATAGATCTCGAACGGAGTTCCAATCTGTTCGATGTGACCAACGTTGAGCACCGCGACACGATCGCCGAGTTCGAGAGCTTCTTCCTGGTCGTGCGTGATGAAGATCGAAGGCACGTTCACTTTCTTCAACAGCGCGCGTATCTCGCGACGAAGATGAACGCGCGTCTGTGTGTCGAGCGCTCCGAACGGCTCATCGAACAGCAACACTTCAGGTTTGTAAGCGAGGGTGCGCGCGATTGCGACGCGCTGTTGCTGACCACCGGAGAGTTGTGAGGGATACTTCTTGCGGTGCTCTTCGAGTTGGACCAACTGGAGCAGCTCGTTTACCGTCGCGCGTATCTCTTTGCGCTTTCGCTTCCGGATCCGCAACCCATACCCAATATTCTTTTCGACCGTCATCTTCGGAAACAACGCATACGACTGGAAGATGACGCCGACTCCGCGTTCGCGCGCCGGCAGTTCTGTGACGTCCTTGCCGTGCAGAATCACTTTGCCCGTGTACGGCATTTCCAAACCGGCCATGATGCGCAGGATCGTCGTCTTGCCACTACCCGACGCGCCAAGCAACACCAGCACTTCACCTTCCGCGACGTCGAAGCTGATGTTTTCAAGCACACTGGCCTTGCCGAACTTCTTACTGAGCCCGACTACACTGGCAGCCGCCGTCGACGTCGGGATGTTCGACGCCGGTTCGACGATCCTCGGAATCAGTGTCTCTTTTGCTTTCACCATAATTCTTCAGTCGACATCTAGCCAATCGCGTGCCAGAAAGAGCACACTGAAGATCAAAAACGAAAAAAGCGCGAGCACAATCGCGATCGCGTTTGCTGCTTCAATCTGGCCTTCGTTGAACTTTGCGAAGATGTAGAGCGGCGCTGTTTGCGTTCGTCCAGCAAGATTTCCAGAGACCAGGATCGTCGAGCCAAACTCGCCGACCGCACGCGCGAATGTCAGTAATGCGCCGGAGACAATTGCGCCACGCAGTGACGGCAGTGTCACGTGCCAGAACGTCTGCCAGCGAGTTGCGCCGATCGTTGCCGAAGCCTCTTCGAGCGACCGGCTCATCGTGTCGAAGACGGGTTTGATCACACCGAAAGCGAGCGGGAAGGTGACGAAGATATTCGCGAGGATGATCGCGCCCGCAGTGAACATGATTTGAAAACCATGTGGCGCCAGCAGTCGACCGAGCGTGCCGTATGGTCCCCACAGTAAGAGCAATGCGAAGCCGGCAACCGCGGTCGGAATTGCGGTCGGCAGCGAAATGGTAACGATCAGAGCATTCCGTCCCAGGAAGTTGTAACGCGAGAGGACGTATGCGGCGAAGAGACCGAAAAGCACGTTGAAGACAGTGGCCCAGAAGCTCGTCGCCATCGATAGTTTGAGGGCGAAGATCGCTTCGGGTTGCATCAGTGCGGCCCAGAATTTATCAAGCCCGTTGCTGGTGCCGAAGATAAAGATTGATGCGAGCGGCAAAAACACCAGCGGCAGCATCATGAAAATGAGCATGCCGATACTGAGCGGTCGAACCACATCGAACCCGCGTACGTGACGCATTGCTGGAGCTACTGAACTCATGTCACTGTTTCACAGGATTAACAAGATTTGCAGGATGCATCTTGTGAATCCCGTAAATCTTATTAATCCTGTCTCCTACTTCTTCTGCACCTGATCGCGAAAGATTTGCTCGATCACCTCGGGATATGCCTTATCCCAACCACCAAAATACTCAATCGTGAACGGCATCTCGATGTGTCCGAAAGCCGTGTTAGCCTGATTGAAAGTATCGTTTGTACTTGAATAGAAGTGGTACTTAACGAACGCCTGCTGGGCCTCGTCGCTCCAGAGGTACGCCATGAAAGCGTCAATCACGGCGCGCTTTGCTGCCGTCACGTTCTTATCGATCACTACAGCCGGATGCTCGCTGAAGATCGTCGACTGCGGAGTCACGACTTCGATCGCTGCCTTCGCCTCCTTCATGAGCAAGCCTTCAAGTTCGTAAGTTATGAGAGCATCGCCGTTGCCGAGCTCGAAAGTCGTGCGCGCCTCGCGTGCAGATCCGGGCGTCGAGATCACGTTCTTCCAGATCGCTCGCAGCGTTTGCAGCGCGCGGCCTTTATCAGGCTCGCTCGATTCCTTCTTTGACTTCTGCAACTCCGACCCGTAAATCGCGAGTATGGACCACTGTGCGCCGCCTGAACTGACCGGATCGGGGTGGATCAATCGAATTCCGGGTTTCGCCAGATCAGAAAAATCTTTAATGCCCTTGGGATTTCCCTGGCGCACGATGATCACAAAGGGAGTCTTGTTTACGATTCCGCGACCGGGCAATTGATGCCAGTCGGACGTGACAAATCCGCCTTTCTGAAGTCGTTGAGCGTCGCGCTCGATCGAGAGAATCGCGACTTCTGCGGGAGCTCCTTGGAGGATCTGGTTGGTAACTGTTTCCGAGCCGGCGAAGGACGACTGAAACTGCACAGTCTGACCGTGTAGCTGTTTCCACTGCGCAGTGAAACCCGGGAAGACAGCCTTCTCAAGCGATTCCTTCATCACCGAGAAGCCGTAGAGCGTGATCGTGAGATCACCACTTTCGGCGGGCGGCTTTGGCAGACACGAAACGACCAGTAACGCCGAGACAAACGCCGCGGTCGCAAGAAACGGAACGCTTCGGGAAGTAGTCTTCCTCATGAGGACCGTAAGGCCTCCTGATTATTCGGGACAGACCTAAAAGCCGCTGCCGCTTATTCTTTGCTACCGGGGGTTGCACCGTCTATAACACAAAGTTGGTCCTCGTGGGAATAGTCATGATCCTTAGCCACAGGTAAGGAGCAGAAACAGCTTGCAGGAGCAGGCGAGCAACCTGCGCCTGTATACTGCACCTGCTTCCTCAAAAACCGGGCTCAAAAGCATTGTTTTGTAGTAGTATCCGCATGATGTGTAGTTCCCTCGCCCGACGGGTCATCACGTTAGTACTTGCGCAGTCGCTTTTTCTCCCCATCGCATCTGCACAACAACAAGAAACACGGCCGCGACGAACGCAGCCGGTGTGGACGCCTCCGTCTGCCGCGACGCCGGTTATTCCTGAGTCGCCACCTCTGAGGATCGCAACCGGTCCGGAACCGACGATCCGTGTCGCGCTCACGACCGACGCACGTTCTGCTGTTATCTCAACGAGCGGTCATCTGATGAATGCTAGTGGAGGTGGTTCGACTCTGCTCGCACTCGATACCTCGCGAGTGCGTGTCGCTCCTCGTTTGCTTTCTCCGCGACAAGCCGTTGCAGAGGACGCGACGTTTCGGGTGATTGTCGGTGGCGCGGCAACGCGTGAAGAGGCGGAAGAAAACGAAAAAGAGATCCAGAAAGCCGCGGGCGAAGACGCACACACGATCTACGACACGGAAACAAAGACGTGGGGCATGGTGATCGGAACCACGCATCCGCGTGAAGAAGCGGAAGAGATCCGCGCGCGTCTCGAAGCAGCGGGAATCGATGCAACGATCGAAGCAAAGGACCCGCAAACAGTCGCACAGACACAACCCGCCGCAAACAACAGCAGTCCGGTTCGGTTAACTTCGCGTCCTTCATTACCGTCTCGGGAGGTTGTCACTTCGTCTGGAACTAAAACGATGTTCAGTTCCAGTGCGCCTGTTGCTTTTGCTTCCGACGACGAGAAGAACGCGCCGGTGCGCTTCAACGACAAACCTTATCGTGGACGCATCGAAGTGTTCACCAACCTGCGCGGTAGTTTGACCGTTGTTAACGAACTCGGACTTGAAGACTACGTGCGTGGCGTCGTCGCTAACGAACTCTCACCCGGCGGGTATCCCGCGATTGAAGCTTTGAAAGCACAGGCAATCGCCGCTCGCACCTACGCGCTCAAGAATCGCGGGCAATTCATGTCGCAGGGTTTCGACATCCTGCCAACCACGCGATCGCAGGTGTATCGCGGACTCACTTCCGAGAACCCACTCTCGACACGTGCTGTCGACGAGACACGCGGCTTGATTGCGACTTACAACGGCGAACCTATTAACGCGCTCTACACGTCGACCTGCGGCGGACGCACCGAAGACTCGGAAAAGATCTTCAACGAAGCGATACCTTATCTTCGTGCACGCGAGTGCGCCGCGGAAGGTGCGACGTTCGATCGCTTTGTGATCAAGACGTCGCGGCTGCCTGCTGATTTGACGGATGATGCGAATGTTCTGCTCGCACGGGATATCAGTCTTTTACTCACGCAGAATTTCGGCATGTTGCCTGAGCGAGTTTTTGATTCGTGGCTTTCTGCTAATGCGATGGTGAGCGAAGTGCAGAACTGGCTTGCGAA
>Ga0065704_10001254_pt1 | contig 12681 bp, 13 predicted proteins | sample SwiRhicommuniRL2_FD_59091 | JGI IMG/M metagenome (GOLD analysis project Ga0065704, IMG submission 59091) | Switchgrass rhizosphere bacterial communities from Rose Lake, Michigan, USA - RL2 v2 (version 2) | ecosystem: Host-associated > Plants > Roots > Rhizosphere > Soil | place: East Lansing, MI
ATCCAGCCCGGAAAATGGCGCGCTCTACCGCGAGTTCATCCAAGTGGTCGCAAATCCCAACCCGCCGGGATGCAACCCGCAAAATCCGGCNAGTTGGGCACCCGAAATACAAGCCATTTTGCCANGGGAACCCCGNTTGGACGGCGTCTGCAACGCAACCNTGATTCTCGATGGCCGCTGGGCAAACGCCTCGAAAGTCATCCAGCAGGGACTGGACGCCAGTATCGATTATAATTGGGCGATGGGCAGAAACAACCTTTCCGCCGGGGTGTCCGTCACCAAGATACTCAGTATCCACGAGGAGGTGGTAAAGGGCCGGACAACGACACCCGAACCACTCAATCGCATCTTCCAGCCGCTCGATTTTCGCGCGAACGCTCGCCTTGGCTGGTCGAACGGACCTTGGACTGCCAATCTGTCGATCAACTACACGCCGTCCTATGTGAATGACCTGCCGATCACGCCCACCGGCCCGACCGGCCCGTTGCCCACCTTGCCGGTCACCCGCATCCGTTCCTGGACGACCGCCGATCTCGGCATCGGCTATACGGTGCCCGAAAGTCTGGGGAGCATCGCGGGTGGGCTACGCCTGAACCTCAACATCCGCAATCTGACGGACAAAGATCCGCCTGTCGTCCTCTACGGCAATGCGGGCTTCGATGCTCGGGTACACAGCATTTATGGGCGCACCTGGACCATCCAGGCCGCGAAGGCTTTTTAAGCGAAGCTCCTTGGAGCGTCGGTCGATGGGGACGTTCGGAGGGCGAGACTTCGCCCTCCCCCTCAACCGCGCGGCATCGCGGCTAAAATCATGATTTCGGGATTGTCTTTGGCGCCTCCGGCCCAGCCGGTTAGGCCGGGTGCAACCACAATCAAAAAGGACAAATGTGTGAGGATCGCAGCCATTCTGCTCGGNGGAGCTTCGTTGATGGGTTTGGGCGGCTGTGCGGCCCCCTACTCGCTNGACGCAGGGGCGGACCGCGCGCCCTATGCGGCAACGCTCANCGTGACTGACGATGACGCGATCGGGGCCGTCGGCGATGGCAAGCTGTCCTTGGTAGAAGCGATCGGCCTTGCCAACGGCACCCTTGCGCCAGAAAGGCTGTCGGAAGAAGAGAAGCGCAGCGTCACTGGAACGCCCGGCCCTGCAAGCCGCGACCAGATCCGTTTCAACGTCCCGGGCGGCGTGGTTCGTTTCCCGCTACAGGTCCAGAAGAAGCCGAGCCAGGAATTTGCGGTACTTTCGTCAACGTCGAAAATCGCCGCGCTGACAGGCAATGACGGTGACGCAATCTCCGGCAAGGGGATACGATTCATCAATGGAACCGAGGGTGCAGCTGACGCGGCCAATGGCACGGATCATGAAAAAGGCGCGCCGCTCGGCGGCACCGCGCTTGTCGTGCAAAGTTCGAANATGCTGATCGAAGGCGTCACCTTCGANCGCTTCATCCACAGCATTTCCTTCCAGCCTGCNCCAGGCGCGGGGCCGCTGGAGAATATCNGCCTGTCAAACAANCGCTTTCACAATGGCGGCGGCGTGAGCTTTAGCGGCATCACCGCCAAAGGCGAACGCAGCGCGCTGCGCAATGTCATCGTCAGTGGCAACGAATTTCTAGGGCCTCGTGTCTTCGGTGGCGAATATCCGAGCAAGTTGCACAATGCGATATCCTTCGTCGGCGCCGGTGGCCAAGCCGCACGCACGGCCGACAAGGGCGACGTCGTCCTCGAAAATCTAGAGGTGACGAACAATGTGATAAAGGAATTTGCCGGCGGCGTGCAGGCCCAGCCGCTTCAGACACTCTTCGCCCCGAACAGCGGAGGGCGGCTGACCGGCCTCAAGATCACCGGCAATGATATCTCGCTGGATGCCGACGCGCCCGACCCCGCCATCTACATATGGGGCGGCGTGGCCGTGAATGGTCAGATTTCAAAGGCAAAGGTGTCCGACGTCCTCATCCAGAACAACCGCATACAGGGCAACGGCCACGTCGTTTATATCGTGGGCGCCGAGGCCCTGTTGGGGGGAACGACGCCATCCACCGACATTCACATGGATAATGTGCGCATCCTCGACAACCATATCTCGGCACGCTCGCAGTGCGGATTCGGCATCACGGCGATCCCTGCGTTTCCTGAAATGAACGGTCCGCCCGCTACAGGGTTAAGCCTGAGCAACATCGTCATCAGCGGCAACATTATCGATAATTGCAAGATTGGGGCAATGGCTGCAGCGGTATATAATGTCGGCGCTCCCGGAGTCAGTTCCGGCAACTGGATCGACGGACTGACCTTTGAAGGCAACACCATTTCGGGAGGCGAGACAGGTATCCTCGTCGCGGGCGGGTTGCTGATGGCGGGCGAGATCAAGGGCGTGGCCGGGATAGAGAGCAACATCGTCCGGGGCGTAACGATCCGGAAGAACATCTTCGGCACGAGCAAGGCAGGGATCACCGTCGCAGGAGCCTTCGCAACCGGAAAAGGCGAAGGAACCCTCATCGGGAACCGGGTCGAAATCACTACGATCGAGCATAACAGGCTCAAGCCGGGCAGCACTGCCCAGCTTTGCGCCACCGGCCGACAGATCGTATTGGACGGGCCAGCCAAAGCCGACCAGAATATCGTGGTCGGCGCACCATCCATTTGTCGCCCAACCGACAATTAACGGCTGTCAGGCAGATGCCTCGCCGAGTTGAAAGCCGGACTGGAGCACCCAGTCAACTTGCTTGATCAGTCCGGTGCAACTAGCAAACCTGCATGAATGACACCGTTCACACAAAACGAAACCTTGGTACCAGGCGACGCGCCGGCCGGCCTCGCAGGCTGGCGATAGAACAGGTGGTTGATGCTGCGCTCGCGATCGGCATCAACAAGATGACGATGCAATCCGTCGCCGATCATTTGGGCGTGGGAAAGCCGCTGCTGTACAATTATGTGACCAGTCGCGAAGAACTGGTGCGTATGGCCCAGGCTCGNGCCAGCCGNAAGGTGGAGATGCCCGAAAACACAGGGCAGCCATGGGCGGTCTGGATCCTGCAATATGCCGCTGCNGTTTTCGANATTCTGACGGCGGACGGNGACTTGCTGGAAGCCTGGATCGAGGGAAGCCCNCAACCAGTGGCNGATGTCGGCTCCGTAATCATGTGGATCGATGTTTTGTCGCAGCATGGCTTTTCGGGCGAAGAGGCGTTGCTCCTGCGGTCGGCCGTATCGCATCTTGTCATAGGCGCAGCCGCGGGCAGCAAGCATCGCCTCGCCATGAAGAAAAAGGCGCGTAGCTATCAGGAGGGCCTGCATGCCGCATTTTCCCAATTGCCGACGCGACAGGCGAATACACTCACTCCATATATCGACATGTTGGCTCGGGGCATTGAACCGGGGAGTTGGGAGTTCGCTCTTTACCTTCTCCTTCAAGGAGTTAGCCAATCCCGCAGCTTGATCGGCGCGCCGCTGCAAAGCCTGCCTTTCTCGGAACTGACGCTCCCTCAAAACTAACACACATCCATCCGCTCATATTTTTGACCACATAGTCATAAAATAGTTGCCTTCGCTCCCTGCCAGGCATATTCGTTACAACGAACGTTGTAATGAAATCGAACCGGCTCGAGCGAGAATGGGGCACGGTATCGGAAGGAGAGATGCATGCACATGAACATCGGTCAGGCTGACCGGATTGAGGATGTCGTTTCGCTGGAAGCCATCGTAAATGATCTCGATCCGATCATCGCCCTGCTCAGCCTGATCCACATTACCGGCGATCGCCATCTCCTTCATCGTTACGGGCCGCTGCTGGAAGGCACACAGGACCAGCAGCGCTCCGCATTCTCCGATATCGGCGAGCACGAGCACAAGCGCGCTGATCCGGCGATCGTGGCCGAGATNCGCGCGATGCTGTTGAACGAGATGCACGGCAATCCAGAGCCCCTACTGGGNGAGCCGGATCCCGCGTTGTTCCGCGAGATGCTGAAGCTNGCGCTCGGCCAGGAACTTCCCGAAGCATCAATGGGACCGGCGCGCCACCATGGCGGCTTTGCGACCGACACCCGCATACGCAAGCAGGAAGTGCTGCCGCCTGCTGATTTCAAGGTCGTGGTGATCGGGGGCGGGATGCACGGCATCAACGCGGCGATCAAGCTCAAGCAGGCAGGCTTCGCCTACACGGTGTTGGAAAGCCGGCACGAAATTGGCGGCACCTGGTCAATCAACCGTTATCCCGGCGCGGCGGTCGACACGCCGAGCGTCCAATATTCCTACTCGTTCGATCCCAATCCGTCCTGGACCAAATTCTATCCCATGAAGGACGAGTTCCTGGAATATCTGGAGCGAGTGGCCGACAAGCACCGCATCCGCCCNAACATTCACCTNAACACGACGATGCAATCTGCCGAGTGGAATGAGGATCGTCAGCTCTGGATCGTNAANGCGGTTCGGGACGGCGAGGAGGTGACCTACGAAGCCAACGCCGTGATCCTCAGCGTCGGCGTGCTCTCGCGTCCGCGCTGGCCGAATGTGCAGGGTCAGGACAAGTTTCAGGGCCCGATCCTGCATTCGGCCGCCTGGGACGAGTCGGTCGATCTCACCGGAAAGCGCGTGGCCGTCATCGGCACCGGGTGCAGCGGCGTCCAACTCACTCGCGCCCTTTCGGAACAGGCCGCGCATGTAACCACCGTCCAGCGCCAGCCGGACTATATCATGCCCAATCCCCAGGCTCTGGCGTCCGTGCCCGAAATTGAGCGGCTGGCGATGGAGCGAATCCCCTATGTAACGCAGTGGAAGCGGCTTCAAAGTCTGGCCAGCCAGTTGATGGACATGCGCGGAATGATGGCGATGGACCATGAATGGCACGAAAAGACCGGCGGCTTCGGTCCGATGAACGACGCCATGACCAGGATGAGCCTCGACTATCTGGCCAGCAAATTTCCCGACGACCCAGAGATGGTGCGCAAGCTTACCCCGCCCTATCCGTTGTTCGGCAAGCGCCCCATCCTCGATTGCGGCTATTATGATGCGCTGAAAAAGCCGCATGTCGATCTGATCGAGGGCGCACTGGCCGGGTTCGAAGAGAAAGCGATCCTGCTTGAGGGCGGCACGCGGATCGAGTGCGAGGCGGTAGCGCTCGCCACCGGGTTTTACCTCGACTGGTACAGCACGATGCACTTCGTCGGCCGCAGCGGGAAGACGCTGAAGGAAACCTTCACGCCTTACCCCTTCGCCTATGAAGGGATTACGGTGCCCGACTTCCCTAACCTGTTCATCACCCACGGGCCTAACTGCAACCTGACGGCAAACGCGGCGGTCATCGGTGAGCAACAGGTGCACTACATCATCGAAATGCTGCAAACGATGGTCGAGGAGGACATCAGCTCGGTCGAGCCGGACGTTGAAGCGACGCGCGCCTACAATGAATGGACCCAGGAAAAGCTGAACGACACGGCCTGGTATCGCAAGGGCAAAGCGCACGGCTATTACCGCCATGACGAAAGCGGCCGGATCGTCATCGCAACACCGCGCCACAATTCCACCGTCTGGCACGCCATGCAGCAGCCCAACATGGACCATTTCGTCGTGACCCGAAGCAAGGACGCCAAGCCGCGGGAAGCCCGCGCAATGGAGATGCTGAGCATATAAGGAACGGTCTCGGTCGATGCGATGAGGCTATTGCTGTCGCCGTGTTTCCGTCGATCGTTCCGTCGGGAACGTCGGCTTTCTCGAGTCAGTGGATCTCAAGCCGACATTCGGCAAAGTCCCCTCTTCGCCCAAGCTATCTTGAACGATAGCGTCCATAGACCACTTTTCCGGTCATATGCTATATGTGAACCGTCGCCCTGAGATGGGGCGCCGTTGAGCTATGGTAAGGGCTCGACGACGCCCATCTCTAATCGGCAGTCTCATTTCAAACTTGCGCCAACAACATCTTCCGCAAGAAGGCGTTCGATCCTGCCCCTGCGTCTCAACACTGGCCAACTCACAAAAAAAGCCCGCCACTTTCCGGGCGGGCTTCTCTCGACAGCGTGCGGAATAAGGCTCAGTGCAGCCCCGATCCCCCGCCCGCCAGTTCCTTGGCGATGGAGCCGACCATATCCTTGGCGTCGCCGAACAGCATCTGGGTGTTACTGTTGTAATAGATCGGATTGTCGATCCCGGCGAACCCGGCATTCATCGACCGCTTGATGACGAACACCGACTTGGCGCGGTCAGCCTCGATGATCGGCATGCCCGCGATCGCGCTTTGCGGATCGTCGCGCGCCGACGGGTTGATCGTGTCGTTCGCGCCGATGATCAGCGCCACGTCCGCCTGCGGCAGTTCGGGGTTGATGTCGTCCAGTTCGACCAACTGCTCATAGGGCACATTCGCTTCGGCCAGCAGCACGTTCATATGTCCCGGCATCCGCCCGGCGACGGGATGGATGGCGAAGCGCACATCCACACCCTTCTTGGTGAGCGCCTGATACAGTTCGCTGACCTTGTGCTGCGCCTGCGCCACGGCCATGCCATAGCCCGGAATGATGACGACGCTGCTGGCATTTTCGAGCTGCATCGCCGCTTCCTCTGCTGAGGCGGAACGCACCACCCGGTCGTCCTTGCCGCCCGCGACGCCGGCGACCACCGTGCCGAAACCGCCGAACATGACGTTGGCGAAGGACCGGTTCATCGCCTTGCACATGATGACCGCCAGGATGAAGCCCGAAGCCCCGTCCAGCGCGCCCGCCACGATCAGCAGCTTGTTGCCCAGCGCAAAGCCCATCGCGGATGCGGCCAGCCCCGCATAGCTGTTGAGCAGCGCAATCACCGTCGGCATGTCCGCGCCGCCGATCGGAATGACCAGCAGCACGCCGAACAACAGCGCCAGCCCCGCGAAGACCGGGAACAGATAGGTCTGCGTCGGGTCGATGGCCAGCATCGCGCCGACCACCACCGTCGCCAGCGCCACCGCGCCGTTCAGCACCCGCTGACCGGGGAAGGAGACCGGGCGGCTGCCCATCAGTTCCTGCAATTTGGCGAAGGCGACGACCGAAGCGGTGCAGGTCAGGAAACCCAGCAGCATTTCGAACATCAGCGCCCACAGGATGAAACCACCGGCATATTGCGCATGGGCATGTTTATAATATTCCGCCGCGCCGATCAGGCCGACGGCCAGCGCGCCGAACGCGTGGGAAATCGCCGTCCGCTGCGGAATGGCGGTCATCGGCATCAGCAGCGCCATCGGAATGCCCGCCGCCGCGCCCGCGATCATCGCGATGATGATCAGATTGTAATCGACCACCTCATGCTGGACCAGCGCGCCGATGATCGCGATGACCATGCCGATCTCACCCGCGCGCACGCCGCGTCGGGCGGTCGAGGGATGGCTCATCCACATCAGCGCCAATATGAACAGGACCGACGACAGGATCGCCGCAAAGGGTACGAATGCGTTCATCTCACTTCCCCCGCGGCTTGAACATCTTGAGCATCCGGTCGGTGATCATGAAACCGCTGACCAGATTGACCGTGGCGCAGAAGACCGCGATGAAGCCGAGCGTCTTCGCGAGCGGCGTCGCGCCTTCTTCCCCCGTGATGGTGATCGCGCCCACGATCACCACCGCCGCGATCGCATTGGTCAGCGACATCAGCGGCGAATGCAGCAGCGGCGACACCTTCTTGATCAACTGAAAGCCGACGAAGGCCGCCAGGATGAAAACGAACAGATAGTCCGGATTAAGCGCGCTCAAGATTCTTCTCCCCCAAGAGCCGTTCGTTGACGACCTTTCCGCCCTGCGTGATGCGGATGGCGTTGCCGATTTCCTCATCCAGCACCGGCGCGTTCTGGTCCTTGTTCCAGAAGGCCGACAGGAAATTATAGAGGTTGCGGGCGAACAGCGCCGACGCATCGGCTGCCAGACGCGAAGGCACATTCTTATGGCCGACGATCTTCACGCCGTGGCGCTCGACCACCTGCCCCAGCACCGCACCCTCGACATTGCCGCCCTGTTCGACGGCCAGATCGACGATCACGCTGCCCGGCCGCATCGACGCGATCTGCGTATCGGTGATCAGGCGCGGAGCCGGCTTGCCCGGAATCAGCGCGGTGGTGATGACGATATCCTGCTTGGCGATGTGGCCGGACACCAGCTCGGCCTGCGCCTTTTGATAATCCGCCGACATTTCGGTGGCATAGCCACCCTTGCCCTCACCCTCGATGCCCGCGACGCTCTCCACGAAGATCGCCTTGGCGCCCAGGCTTTCGATCTGCTCGCGCGTGGCGGATCGCACGTCGGTCGCCGACACCTGCGCGCCCAGCCGCCGGGCGGTGGCGATCGCCTGAAGGCCCGCGACGCCCACGCCCATGATGAAGGCCTTGGCCGGGGATACCGTGCCCGCCGCCGTCATCATCATCGGGAACGACCGGCCATATTCCGCCGCCGCGTCCAGCACGGCCTTGTAACCCGACAGGTTGGACTGGGACGACAATATGTCCATCGACTGCGCGCGGGTGATGCGCGGCATGAATTCCATCGCCAGCGCTTCATAACCCGCTGCCGCATAGGCGTCGACGCGCGCCCGCTCGACAAAGGGATTGAGGCCCGCGACGATCCATGCGCCGGACTTCGCGCCGGTCAGGCTGGCCGGGTCAGGCCCCTGCACGCCCAACACGATGTCCGCATCCGCCAGCGTCGCGGCACGGTCGGCAACGGTGGCGCCCATGGCGGCATAATCGGCGTCGGCGATGGCTGCGGTCAGACCGGCGCCCGCTTCGACGGCGACATCGGCGCCCAATGCCTTGAATTTCTTCACGGTTTCCGGCGTGCCGGAAACGCGGCGCTCACCCTCGGCAAGCTCCTTCACTATCGCAATTTTCATGAAAACTGCCCCTCCTATCCAACCAGCCCATCACCGACGCGCCACTTCCGATCCGTGCCATCCCTTGCAGAGAAAGCAAGATACACGCCTGTTATACGTAGCCACGAATCGTAATACCAGAGTTTTTCTAAGTTTCCACCTAATTATAGGCCTATTATTATTCGCGCCGCCGCTGCCGTGCTTTTCCAGAACAATCCCGCTATGGAGAAGCGCGCCGAAACGGGGGAAATGATGAGCAACCGCAAGCAAGGGTCTCGTGAGGGGCTGGTCACAGCGACGGTCGCGAAGCTGCGCGACATGATCGTGGCTCAACCGCCGGAGGCGCAGATCGGATCGCTGCCCGATCTGGCCACGGCGCTGGGCGTGGGGATCGTCACCGTGCAGCAGGCCGCCCGCGTGCTGGAACATGAAGGGTTTTTGCAGGTCCGTCGCGGACCGGGCGGGGGATATTATGGCACGCGCCCCGCCGCCGAGGGGTTGAGCCGCGCCATTTCAGGCTTCCTGGCGCTGCACCATTCATCGCATCCGGAAGCGATCGATATCATCACCCTGCTCGACTGCGAACTGATGGCGGCGGCCGCACGATCGACCCACGAGGGGCTGCGAAGCGAACTGGCGGCGCTCATCGGTTCGATCGATAATCGCAACACCGCGCAGCAGCGCAGCGAGTTCGATCAACGCGTGCTGGACATACTCTACAAGATGGTCGATCGGCCGCTGATGGAGCTGCTTTCTCGCGTGGCGGTCCACCATTATGCCGAATATCCACACGGCCCGGTGTATGGCGGAAGCAAGGGCAAACAGCGCTGGAAACGCGACAAGCGAGCCATTATCTCCGCCATTCTCGACGGCGATCCAGAGCGCGCCCGGTTCGAAGCGCAACGTCGCCGCAGGGAAATCATGCGCCAGCTCGACGCGATAATCTGAAGCCGATCCGCGCGGGTTACAGGCCCATTCCCTCATATCCGGCGGATCGAAGAATTTGCCGGGCGGGCGTGGTTGAATTAGGACACCGAAATCGACACGAATCCCGGAGAATGCATGGCCGATCTGTATCAAAAAGCGCTCGAATCGGAACGGCGGAGCCTTTGGGCCGAGTGCCGGTTGAAAGGTCTTGCGAAGGATACGCCGGAACGCATCCGCATAGCCGAACTGGACGAGCTGCTTGCCAAGCATAAGGCCAGGAAGGGCGCCGCACCCGTTTCGCCCCCGTCCAAGGCATGATGTCGATGAATGGCTATCTGAAATTCGAAACGCCCGATGGCGATGTGGTCGCGATCAACGCGGATCGCGTCAACTTCATCCGGCGCTATCGGGGCGGCAATCAGGCCAGCGCCATCAACTTCGAGAAGGGCAGCTACATCGTCGTGAAGGGCGATCTCCAGACGGTGATGGAAGCGCTCGCCGGCGCCTAGCCGTCCGACCGGCGGCCCTTCGATGAGCGGCTTGCCGCCGGCACCGCCCTTTGCGACGCCGGACGAATTGGCGTAAGCTGCGCCCGTGACCGATCCAGACCCAGCCCCTGTCGTGATCGTCGGAGGCGGCCCTGCCGGAATGATGGCGGGCCTGCTGTTCGCCCGCGCCGGGGTGCGCACCGTCGTGCTGGAGAAACATGCCGACTTCCTGCGCGACTTTCGCGGCGACACGGTGCACCCGTCGACGCTCGACCTGTTTCACGAACTCGGCCTGCTCGACGCGCTCCTCACCCGCGCGCACGACAAGGTCCGCTCGGTCGGGGCCGTGATCGGCGGCCACGAATATCGGATCGCCGATTTCAGCCGTCTGCCCGGCCCTGCCCGCTTCATCGCCATGATGCCGCAATGGCATTTCCTCGACTTCGTGGCGGACACAGCGCGGCGTCTTCCCGCTTTCACCCTGCGCATGGAGAGCGAGGCGACCGGCCTGGTCGAGGGCGAAAGGCGCGTGGAGGGCGTCCGGCTGGCGAGCGGCGAAGTGATCGACGCAAGGCTGGTGATCGCCGCCGACGGACGCGGATCGCAAATGCGGGAGGAAGCCGCGCTGCCCCGGCAGGACCTCGGCGCGCCCATCGACGTGCTTTGGTTCCGCGTGCCCAAGCCGCAAACGGCGGACAACCTTACCCAAGGCTATATCGACCGGGGCGAGATGATCGTCACCATCGACCGGGGCGATTATTTCCAATGCGCCCGCGTTATCGAGAAAGGGGCTGCGGACCGCATAGGCGCCGCCGGGATAGAGCGCTTTCGGGATGATGTGGCACAGGCTGTGCCTTTGCTGGCGGCGCAGATCGGCGCGGTCGATAGCTGGAACGACGTGAAGCTGCTTACCGTTTCGCTCGACCGGCTGACCCGCTGGCACCGTCCGGGCCTGCTCGCCATCGGCGACGCGGCCCACGCCATGTCGCCGGTCGGGGGCGTCGGCATCAATCTCGCCATTCAGGATGCTGTCGCCGCGGCGAACATTCTCGCCGCCCCGCTCGCGACCGGGGCCGATCCCGACCGGCTGCTCCACCGGGTTCGCGCACGACGGATGCTCGCGGTCCGCATGATTCAGGCCATGCAGCGCGCCGTCCACCGCAACGTCATCGGCGCCGCCATGCGCAACCGGACGCCCCGCGCGCCAAGGATCATCCGCCTGCTTCAGCGATTCCCTGCGCTTCAGGCTCTGCCGGCCCGATTGATCGGCCTCGGCGTCCGGCGGGAGCACATCCGCTCGCCCAACGCCTCAGTGGGGGCGCGGTAAAACGCGAGTCCAGCCCCGACCTATCGGCGGCGAGCGTATAAAAGGGCGGCGACGATGGCGGCAGAACCGATACCGATGGCCACGCTCTTGGCAGACAGCGGACCCTTGGTTTCTTCGGCCTCCTCCGGCTGAAGCGTTTCCGGGGCAGGATGATGATCAATCGGTGCCGGATGCAGCGGATAAGGCGATTGGCTGGCCATGGGTATCTTCGGCTCGTGCGTCATTTGTCTCTCCTCTGCATCTGTAACGCGGCGGGGAGAAGCATGATCCGCACAGGCGCCGGAATGAATCCCGCCAACCATCGCTTTTCGATAAATTCGAACATGATCGGCAATTTTATACGGATGTTTCAGGGCCATCCCCTCCTCTAAACCTCTTCTCACGCCGGACGCCCGGCAATGACAATGTTCAGGAGGAGTTAGCATCATGACCATCACCGCCATCCCGACCCCTGCCAAGGCCCTGCTGTCGCCCAGCAATCACGCGCTTGTCCTCATCGATTTCCAGTCGCAAATGGCCTTCGCCACCAAGTCGATCGCGCCGGAACTGCTGCGCAACAACGCGGCTCTGGTGTCCCATGCCGCCGCTGGTTTCGAGGTACCGACCATCCTGACCACCGTTGCCGAAAAAAGCTTTTCCGGCCCGATGTTCAGCGAAATCAGCGAGGCTTTCGACGGCCAGCCGATGCTCGACCGCACCAGCATGAACACATGGGAAGACGTCGCCGTGATCGAGGAAGTGAACCGCATCGGCAAGGATCGTCTGGTGTTTGCGGGCCTGTGGACCAGCGTATGCATCGTCGGCCCCGTCCTTTCCGCGCTGGAACAGGGTTTCGAAGTCTATGTCATCACCGACGCCAGCGGCGACATTTCGCAGGAAGCCCATGAACGCGCCGTGGAACGCATGATCCAGGCAGGCGCCCGTCCGGTCACGTCGCTGCAATATCTGCTCGAACTTCAGCGCGACTGGGCGCGCACCGACAGCTATGACATGACCACCGGCATCGCCCGGAAATGGGGTGGCGCCTATGGGCTTGGCATCACCTATGCCAAGACGATGTTCGGCGCTTCCGAAGGCGGTCACTGAAATATCGCCGGGGAGCCATACCCCAGCGGCTCCCCC
>Ga0065704_10071172_pt1 | contig 12673 bp, 11 predicted proteins | sample SwiRhicommuniRL2_FD_59091 | JGI IMG/M metagenome (GOLD analysis project Ga0065704, IMG submission 59091) | Switchgrass rhizosphere bacterial communities from Rose Lake, Michigan, USA - RL2 v2 (version 2) | ecosystem: Host-associated > Plants > Roots > Rhizosphere > Soil | place: East Lansing, MI
GGGGTTCGACGCCCACGTCGTCAAGCCGGCCGATCCCGAAATCCTGCGTCGCATCTTTGCCGCCGAGCACACCGCTGCCTGAGTCGCCATCTCGTCGACGGCCGGTTCAGGCGGCGACGGCGCGGCCTCAGCGACGGCTGCGGTACACGGACGTGCGCCCGTGCGGTGCCAGCACGATCTGCCAGAGGTCGTTGCGGCGTGCGCGGAAACTCGCGATCGCGGCGGCGAGGTAGTAGTGCCAGAGCCGGTGGAAGGCCGTGCCATAACGCGGTTCGAGCCGTGGCCAGGCGCGGTCGAAGCGCTCGCGCCAGGCCTGCAGTGTGCGCACGTAGTCGAGCCCGAACGCGTGCAGGTCCTCGAGCCGGAACCGCGGCGACGCCGCGGCGACGACGTCGTCGAGCCGCGGGATCACGGAGTTGGGGAAGATGTACCGCTCGATCCACGGGTCCGGCACGCGATTGCCCGTCTGCGTGCCGATCGTGTGCAGCAGCATGAGCCCCTCGGGTTGCAGGCAACGGTGCACGACGTCGAAGAAATGACCGTGATTGCGCGGCCCGACGTGCTCGAACATGCCGATCGAAAAAATGCGGTCGAAGTGCTCGTCGCGCAACGTGCGATAGTCGGCGAGCCGGATCTCGACCGGCAGGCCACGACAGGTGGACTGTGCCGCGCGTGCCTGGTCTGCCGACACGGTGACGCCGACGCCGGCCACGCCATAGCGTTCCGCGGCGTAGCGCAGCGCCTCGCCCCAGCCGCAGCCGATGTCGAGCACGCGCATGCCGGGCGCGAGGCCGAGCTTGCGACAGACCAGGTCGAGCTTGGCGAGTTGTGCCGCATCGAGGTCGCGCGCCTCAGCCCAGTAGGCGCAGCTGTAGACGCGTCGTGCCCCCAGCATGGCCTCGAACAGGTCGTCGCCCAGGTCGTAGTGGCGCCGGCCGACGCGCCAGGCGCCCGCGCCGCGCTGCACGTTGCGCAACAGGTGTCGCGCTGCGAGCCGGCTGCGTACGGCCACGCCGGTGCGCATTTCCGCGCGATGGCGCAACAACCGCTCGAGGCAGCCGTCGAGATCGGCGGTATCCCACCAGCCGTCGACGTAGGCATCGCCGAAGCCGAGCGAACCCTGCAGCAGGCAGCGGCCGTAGAACCGCCCGTCGAGCACCTGTATGTCCCAGGGTGATGGCCCGTCGAGCGCGACGCCGCTGCCCTCGAGCACGCGCGCGACGCGGCGTCGCAGCAAGCGGGGTCCCGTCGCGCGGGTTCGCGCGCGAGGCGATGCGACGGTCGCGTGACCGTCGTCGTGTCGCGACGGTGTCGTCTCGTCCGGCGGCCAGCCGCGGCTGAGATCGTCCATGGCCCGTTCTCGGCGTACGCAGACGACATTCTCATATCGCGTCGTGCCGAGGTCGGGTATCGCCGGGGCACTCGTCGCGCCGGTGTGTTCGAGTGCGCAGTGCGCGGGATTCGGCTTACCGGGCGAGGACGTAGGTGCCCGGCGCGTCGCCGAGTGTCGCCCGACCGCGTCCGCCGGGTTTGGGCGGTGCAATCTTGCGGGCGCTCGAGTGCCCTGCAAGCCAACCGGCGAACGTCGGCCACCAGGAGCCCTGTAAGGGTTCCACCTGCTGCAGGTATTGCTCGGGCGACGGAAGTCGCGCACCCGGCCGCAGCGCCAGCACGCGGTGCCGCCGCCTGGGGTGCTCGGGACCACTGATGATGCCCGCGTTGTGGCCGCCGCTGGTGAGACAGAACGTGTAGTCGCGCGAACGCACGAGTCGGCCGACCTTGTAGACCGACTGCCATGGGGCGACGTGGTCGGTCTCCGTGCCGACGACGAACGTCGGCACTTCGATCGCGGCGAGATCGAGCTGCTCGCCGAGCGCGACGTAGCGGCCCTCGGCGAGGTCGTTGTTCAGGTACAGCTGGTGCAGGTAGTCCGTGTGCATGCGGTACGCCATGCGCGTCCCGTCGGCGTTCCACGACATCAGGTCGTTGACGCCGAGTCGCTCGCCCTTGAGGTACGACTGCACCGAGGGGCCCCAGAGCAGGTCGTAGGTGCGCAGCAGCTGGAAGGCGCCACCCATCTGGCGGCTTTCGAGCACGCCCTTTTTCCACATCAGCGCCTCGAGCATCGCGAGCTGCGCGGGGCTGATGAACACCGACAGTTCACCGGGCTCGCTGAAGTCGGTCTGCGCGGCGAGCAGGGTCATGCTCGCGAGCCGGTGCTGTTGTCGCTGTGCGAGCAGCGCCGTCGCGATCGCGAGCAGCGTGCCGCCGATGCAGTAGCCGACGGCATGCACCTTGCGCTTCGGCACCGCTTTGGCGACGGCCTCGAGCGCCGCGAGCACACCGAGCGACACGTAGTCGTCCATCGACAGGTCGCGGTCCGCGGCCGTCGGGTTCTTCCACGAGATCATGAAGACCGTGTGGCCCTGGTCGGTCAGGTACCGCACCAGCGAATTCTTCGGCGACAGGTCGAGGATGTAGTACTTCATGATCCACGCCGGTACGATCAGCACCGGCTCGGCGTGCACCTTGGCGGTCGTGGGCGCGTACTGGATCAGCTCCATCAGCGAGTTGCGCAGGATCACCGTGCCCGGGCTCGTCGCCGTCTGCTCGCCCACCCGGTACTGCTCCACGCCGACCGGCCCGAGGCCCTTCAACGTCCGCTGCACGTCCTCGACGAAATGCTTCGCGCCACGGGCGAGGTTGCGACCGCGCTCCTGCACGGTCTGGTTGAGCAACTGCGGGTTGGTCGGCAGGTAGTTGTCCGGCGCGAGCAACTCGAGCCCTTCACGGACCGCAAACCCGACCAGGCTCTCCGCGTCGCGATCGGCGCCGGGCACGTTGCGCACCGCGTCGCGTGCGAGTGCCGAGCCCGTGACGAAGGCCTGCGCGAACACGTTGAACGGAAACCGGCTCCAGGCCGGATCGCCGAAACGGTGCGCGTACGGGGTGCCCGGCACCTGCGGCGCCGCGGAAGCCTCGCCACTGTGCCGGACCGCACCGGTCGTGAACCGTGCCAGCGAGTACGTCGCGTGCAGCACCGCCTGCGCCAATTCGAGCTGGCGGCCGGGCGCCAGCGCGAGCCTCGACAGCACGTTGACCCAGGCCCCGCCGAACGCCTGCGGCGACAGGCCGGCCGTCCACTGGCCGAGCGCCGCGAGCAGCTCGCGCGAGAGGTCGTCGCCGACGACCTGCGGGGCACTGCGTGCCGTGCGTCCAGCCGCGTGGCTCATGGGCTCCCGTCCCTCGCCTCAGATCGTCTTGAGGTCCACCTCGGGGTCGGCCAGCTTGGCGGTGTCCGGGCGCTTGCGCTCCGCGATCCACTTCTTGCCGGTCATGAAGTCCTTCGCGCTGTTGATCGCGTCGACGGCGAGCAGTTCGCCCTGCGCGAGGTAATAGAGCGCGAACTTGTTCGTGGCCGGATCGCCGCGCAGCACCGTTTCGTCGTACCCCTGCGTGAGTCCGGCGATCTGCAGCTTGAGGTCGTACTGGTCCGACCAGAACCAGGGCACGTGCTCGTGGCGCGCGGGCTTGCCGCAGATGTTCATCGCGGCCGTCTTTGCCTGTTCGACGGCGTTGTCGACCGATTCGAGCCGCACGCGACGGCCGTAGCGGACGCTCGGATGCCAGGTGCAGTCGCCGGCCGCGTAGATGTTCGGATCGGACGTCTGGCACTGCTCGTCGACGACGATGCCGTTCTCGCAGCGGAGCCCCGCGGCGGCGGCAAGCGAGGTCTCGGGCAGGATGCCGACGCCGACGATCACGAAGTCCGCCGGAAATTCCTCGTCGCCGCAGACGACCGCGCGCACGCGACCCTGTGCGTCGCCGACGAAACCGGTCACGGATTCGTTGCAGCGGAGCTTCACGCCCTCGCGCACATGCCGCTCGGTGTAGAAATCCGAGATCTGCGGCGCGACGACGCGGTTCATCGGCCGGTCGGCCATTTCGAGCACCGTCACGTCGAGGCCGAGGTGACGCGCCGACGCCGCCGCTTCGAGGCCGATGTAACCGGCGCCGACGATGACGACCTTCTTCGCCGCCGCGAGGTCCGTGCGGATCGCGTCGACGTCGGCGATCGTGCGCAGGTAGTGGATGCCGGCGAGCTGGTGACCGGGAACCTCGAGCTGCCGGTTGCGACTGCCGATGCAGAGCACCAGCTTGTCGTAACGCAGTTCGCCACCGTCGCCGAGCCGCAGGCGACGGTCGTTGCGGTCGATCGCCGTCACGCGGACGCCGAGCCGCACGTCGACCCGGTGCGTCTCGTAGAACTGGGCGCTGCGCAGCAGCAGCCGGTCGCGTTCGAGCTCGGCCGAGAAATACTTCTTCGACAGGGGCGGGCGGTTGTAGGGCAGGAAGGCCTCGTCGCCCACGAGCGTGATCGAGCCGGCGTGGCCCTCGCGCCGAAGCGTGTCGATCGCCTGCACGGCAGCGTGGCTCGCGCCGACGATCACCACGGCGTCAGTCGTCATCCGTCACCTCCTCGGTGCCAAAGGGGCCCTATGATGCCCGCAAAGCAATATTGCGTCGCCAATGTGCGGGGCCCTGCCGTCGGATCGCTCCGCTCGGCAAGGCAGGCGTCGGGGGGCGCCTGGGAGTGACCCGGCCGCACCAGGCGTGGGCAATCTCAGCCCGTCCTGCGCCAACGTGGTGCGTGGCAGCGCCGATCGTGCCGCGGAAGACGCGGGCGGTACAGGTCGGCACGCTTTCTGCATCGAGCAGTCGAGGTCCCCGTCGGGGAGGCGGCGAGGTGCATGACAGGGGTTTCGGTTTCCACTAGCGTGGGGCCGGGACCGGCCGCCGGACAATGAGCACGAGAACTAGGAGCCTAAAGCCCATGAAGCTGATCAGCGCAATCATCAAGCCCTTCAAGCTGGACGACGTCCGCGCCGCCCTGTCCGAACTCGGCGTGTCCGGCATGACCGTGACGGAGGTGAAGGGTTTCGGGCGCCAGCGCGGCCACACGGAACTCTATCGCGGCGCCGAATACGTCGTGGACTTCGTGCCCAAGACCCGCATCGAAGTGGCCGTCAAGGAGTCGCTGGTCGACCAGGTCATCGAGGCGATCGTCGGCGCGGCGCGCACCGGCAAGGTCGGCGACGGCAAGATCTTCGTCTCCGACCTCGAGCGCGCGATCCGCATCCGCACCGGCGAAGCCGACGACCAGGCGCTCTGACGCAGCCCCGGGCGGCGGGTTAGCATCGGTTCCGGTCCTCACCGGAACCGAGCCCGCCATGCCCGATCCTGCCGTCGTCGAGGCGCTGCACGACGCCGTCGCCAAGCTCCACCTCGGCCGCCAGCGCCGCCACGTCTTCCTGTGCGTGGGCGGCGGCAAGTGCGCACCGGAAGCGCAGTCGGAGGAGAGCTGGGCCTACCTGAAACGCCGGCTCAAGGAACTGGGCCTGCAGGACGTCGACGGCGGCGTGCTGCGCACCAAGGCGAACTGCCTGCGCATCTGCGTGAACGGCCCGATCGCCGTCGTCTACCCGGACGGCGTCTGGTATCGCAAGTGCACGCCGAAGAACCTCGAGCGCATCCTGCAGTCGCACCTCGTCGACGGCGTTCCCGTGGCCGATCTCGTCATTGCGGACGACCCGCTCACGGCCGCGTAGGCGCGGCTGATATCGCGCGCAGGCAACGTCTCACAGCAAGGAACGGCACGCGCGGTTGCGGGTCCACTGGTCGAATGGCCGGCCCCTCGTCATCATTTCGATCTCCTTTTCCGACCAGGACTGGCCCTTCATGGCTCACGTCGTGCGTGTTCACGAATACGGTGGTCCCGAAGTGATGCGTTGGGAAATCGAGGACTTGCCGCCGCCGGGCCCGGGCGAAGCGCGTGTGCGTCACACGGCGGTCGGACTCAACTTCATCGACGTCTACGAGCGCACGGGGCTCTATCCGGGGGCCCTGCCCATGAAACTCGGGCACGAGGCCGCGGGCGTCGTCGAGGCCGTCGGCAAGGGCGCCCGCGGCGTCAAGGTCGGCGACCGGGTCGCCTACGCGGTGAACACGCGCGGCGCCTACGCGGACGAGGCGAACGTGATCGCGGAGCGGCTCGTGCCGGTGCCCGACGACGTCAGCGACCGGCTGGCGGCGGCGGCGCTGCTCAAGGGACTCACGGCCCAGGTGCTGCTGCGACGGACCTTCCGCGTCGCGAAGGGCAACGTGGTCGTGGTCACTGCGGCCGCGGGCGGCGTCGGCAGCATCCTCGTGCAATGGGCGCGACACCTCGGCGCGCAGGTGATCGGCGTGGTCGGCAGCGAGGGTAAGGAGCCCGTGGCGCGCGCGCTCGGCTGCGCCGAGGTGCTCGTCACGGGTCGCGACGACCTCGCCGCCCGCGTGAAGGCCGCGAGTGGTGGCGCCGGCGCGCACGTCGTCTACGACTCGGTCGGCCAGGACACGTTCTTCGCCTCGCTCGACAGCCTGCGCCCGCTCGGCCTCATGGTCACCTACGGCAACTCGTCGGGCCCGGTCCCGGCGATCGCACCGCTCGAACTCGCGCGTCGCGGCTCGCTGTTCCTGACGCGGCCGACGCTGTTCCACTACATCACGCGGCGCACCGACCTGTTGCGATCCGCCCAGGAATTGTTCGACGTGATCGGTCGCGGCATCGTCCGCATCGAGATCGGGCAGACCTACGCACTGCACGACGCGCAGCAGGCTCACCGCGACCTGCAGGAGCGACGCACGGTCGGTTCGACCGTGCTGCTGCCCTGATGCCACGAATGCGCTGGGCCGGGCTCGCCTGTGCGCTGGCGGTACTGCTGCTGTGCACGCCCATGGAAGGGCGGGGCGCCGCGAGCGACCTGCCGCAGGGCTGGCCGCCCGACATCCCGTCGGGTCCGGAGCTCGAGGCGGCCGGCGCCGTGATCGGCGAGGTCCGCATCGTCAACGACGACGTCTTCGACCCGACGCAGCCCGGCGAAAGCGGCTGGCTCTACCGCACCGCGAACAAGCTGCACATCAACACGCGCCAACCCGTGCTGCGCAACCAACTGCTGTTCAAGTCCGGGCAACCCTACGTCGATCGCGTCGTGCAGGAGACCGAACGCATCCTGCGGCGCAACGACTATCTCTACGACGCGACGATCCGCCCGATCCGCTACGACGGCCGCACCGTCGACCTCGAAGTGCACACCCGCGACACGTGGACGCTGAATCCCGGCATCAACTACAACCGCCAGGGCGGCGCCAATTCCGGCTCGATCGAACTCGAGGAAAAGAACCTGCTCGGCAGCGGCCAGGAGCTCTCGGTCGGCTGGTCGAACGACGTCGACCGCGAGGCGTTCAACTTCGACTACGTCAACCCGCACTTCAACTCGACCTGGACGCGGCTGGGCGTGACCTACAGCGATGCCGACGACGGCTCAACCAAGGCCGTGCGTGTCGATCGACCGTTCTATTCGTTCGACACCCGCCACGCCGGCGGCGTCTACTTCTTCGACACACAGCTCGACGAGCCGCGTTACGCCTATGGCGAACGCGTAGGCAAGTACCAGCGCGACGAGCAGTTTTACGAAGGGTACGGAGGCTGGTCGGCGGGCTGGCGCGATGGCTGGGTGAGACGCTGGACGGCCGGCGTCACCTACGACCGCAACCGGTTCGCGCCCATCGTCGACGAGGCGCTCGGCGGCCCGTTGCCGGAAGACCGCACGCTCGTCTATCCGTGGATCGGCTTCGACGTGATCCAGGACGTCTACGAAAAACGCACGAACCAGGACCAGATCGAGCGCACCGAGGACGTGCTGGTCGGCCTGCGCGCGGGCGCGCGGCTCGGCTTCGCAGGCGAGTCGATCGGCTCGGACCACGACGCGATGATGTTCAGCGCGTACGCGCAGAACGGCTGGAACTTCGATCGTGAGACGTCGTTGTTCGTCGGCGCGTCGGGGTCGGGCAGGCTCGAGTCGGACGGGCTGCGTGACGCCGTGCTGTCGGCAGAGGCGCGCTATTACGCCCGCACCGGCGACCGCACGAAGTTCTTCGCGACGATCAGCGGCACCACCAGCGAAAACCTCGACGCGGACACGCAGCTGCTGCTCGGTGGCGACACCGGCCTGCGAGGGTACCCATTGCGTTACCAGGCGGGGACGTCACTGGCGCTGCTGACGCTCGAGGAGCGTTATTACACGAACTGGTATCCGTTCCGGTTGTTCCACGTCGCCGGCGCGGTCTTTTTCGACATGGGCCGGACCTGGGGCACCGACGTCACCGGCGCCACGAGCGACGGGCTGCTCAAGGACGTCGGCATCGGCCTGCGTCTCGGCTCGAGCCGCTCGGCGTTCGGCAACGTCATCCACGTCGACCTCGCCTTCCCGCTCGACGGCGACGCGGACATCGACAACGTGCAGTTCGTCGTGGAGACGAAGGCGAGGTTTTGAGGAAGTGGCTAGCGGTTAGCGGTTAGTGGCTAGCGGTGAGAGCCCTGAGTTCAGAGTTCCAGCCTGGTCGAACGAGAGGCGCGGTGCGCCGGCTCCCGCCGCAGGCCTCTTGTTCCGACTGAACTCTGGACTCTGAACTCTAGCCGACCAGTGCCAGTCTCGGCCGGGCGGCATCATCCTCGTAGCGCCAGCGTTCGACACGCCCACCGATGCGGTCGAGCGCTTCGGCGAGGTCGTTGAGGTGTTCGAGCGCGCGCCCGACCTGGCGACGTGCACAGACCCGGGCCAGCGTCTTCCAGGCCTCGCCGAGCAGGCCCGTCTGCAGGCAGGCGATGGCGTGCAGCGCGTGGGCCTCGAGCGGGCTCAAGCGCCAGCAGCCGAGCCGGTGGGCGGCGGGGCAGCTCGTGCGGATCGGACAGGTGGCCTCGACGAACCGTTCGAAGGCCGGCTGCGCGGTCCGCAGTCCCGCCCGATCGAACGAGTCTTCGAGACAGGAATCGGCAAACGAGTCCTCGTCCTCGTTCGAGGTGCGCCAGCGGATGGCCCAGACGACGAACCGCTCGACGCCCGTCAGGTCGCACACCGACACGCGCTCGCAGTCGCGCAGGTTGCGGGGTGCTTCGGACGCGGGTGTCGTGGTCATCCGGACCTCCTCTGGCCGGCGCAGCTGGCCGGCATTGGCACGGACTCTCGCAGAACGCCCTTTGATATGCAAATAAGTATTATTCGCGTTTAATGCTGAAAGCAGGCTGTCTGTCAGACAGCGGTTCAGTCGATTTCGACGACTTGCCTGATCGAGGCGCCCGCGGCCAGCCGGTCGAACGCCGCGTTGAGCCCGTCGAGCCGGATGCGTTCGCTCAGCAGCCGGTCGACCGGCAGGCGTCCGGTCCGGTACCACTCGATGTACTGGGGGATGTCGCGCTCCGGCACGCAGCTGCCCAGGTAGCTGCCCTTGAGCGTGCGTTCCTCGGCGACCAGGCTCACGTGCGACAGTGCGACCTGGTGCTGTGGGTGCGGCAGGCCCGCGGAGACAGTGGTGCCGCCACGTCGCGTGATGCGGTACGCGAGTTCGAGCGCACGGGCCGACCCGGCCATCTCGAACGCATAGGCCACGCCCCCGCCGCTCAGCTCGCGCACGCGCTCGACGCAATCCGGATCGGCCGCGTTGATGGTCGCGCTGGCGCCGAGTTCGCGCGCGGTGGCGAGCTTGGCCTCGTTCAGGTCGATGGCGACGATCGGCGTCGCCTCGAGCATGTGGCCGGCCAGCAGCGAGGCGAGGCCGACGCCGCCCAGACCAATCACGGCCATCGACGAGAGCTTGGGCATCGACGCGGTGTTGACGACCGCGCCGACGCCGGTGATGACGGCGCAACCGAACAGCGCCGCCTCGGCGAACGGCAGCGTCGGGTCGACACGCACGAGCGAGCGGCGCGAGACGGTCGCGTACTCGGCAAAGCCCGACACACCCAGGTGGTGATTGACCGGCTGGCCGCCCTGCGCGAGACGCCGTGCGCCCGAGAGCAGCGTGCCGGCCGTGTTGGAGGCGAGCCCCGGCTCGCACAGCGCGGGACGCTGCGCGACGCAGGGTGCGCAGACCCCGCAACTCGGCACGAACGAGGCGACGACATGGTCGCCCCGCTGCAGGTCCGTGACGCCGTGACCCACGCTTTCGACGACACCCGCCATTTCGTGGCCGAGCACCATCGGCAGCGGGCGTGGCCGGTTGCCGTCGATCACGGAAAGGTCGGAGTGGCACAGGCCGGCGGCCCGCACGCGGACGAGCACCTCGCCGGGGCCCGGCGGCGCCAGGTCGAATTCCTCGATCGCGAGCGGACGTGTCGTCGCATACGGCCCGGGCGTGCCGAGCTCGCGCAGGACAGCTGCCTTGATCCTGAGCATGCGTCGAGCGTAGCCCAAGCGACCGGCGTTGGACTACTGCGATAATGCCCCCGACCGTGCCGGGCACCCGTGCCCGCTGCACCGCACGGAAGGGGAGCGATGCAAGCCGAGACTGGACACGCGGCGCCGCCGCTGCCGACGCGCCGCGACGAGTTTCGCGTGCTGCGCGCGATCACGACGCGCTGGATGGACAACGACCAGTACGGGCACGTCAACAACGTCGTGTACTACTCGTACTTCGACACCGCCGTGAACGGCTACCTGATCGAGGCCAGCGGCTGCGACGTGCGGCGGCTGCCCGCGATCGGCATCGTCGCCGAGACGAGCTGCCGGTTCCTGCGCGAGTTGAGCTTCCCCGAAACGGTGCACGCGGGGCTGGCGCTCGAGCGGCTCGGCAACACGAGCGTCGTCTACCGGATCGGCCTGTTCCGCGGCGAGGACGTCGAGCCCGCGGCGCTCGGCCGGTTCGTGCACGTCTACGTGGACGATGCGACGCGCCGGCCGGTGCCGATCCCGGCGCCGGTGCGCAAGGCGCTGGAAGCGCTGCGGGACGGTTATGTCGGGTTTGCGGCGCTGCCTTGAGGAGGAAAGAGTCTAGAGTTCAGAGTTCAAGAGTCCAGTCGGAGGAAGAGGCGCGTTGCGCCGTGGCCACCGCAGTCGGCTTCTGCTTCCGACTGAACTCTAGACTCTAGACTCTGAACTCTTCCCTCAGCTCTCCAGCACGTGCCGGCCCTTCTGGATGGCCAGCGCGCCGCTGCGGACGACTTCGAGCACTTCGCCGAAATTAGCCACCTCGGCGATGAAACGGTTGATGTCGGCTTCACTGCTGGTCAGCTCGATCGTGAAGCTGTCGGCCGCGTCCCAGAGCACGCGGCCACCGGCACGCTGTGTCGCCGACCACAAGGACCCGACCTGCGTCGCCTTGGCCTTGACCTTGACCAGCAGCAGTTCGCGCTCGAAATGCTCCTCGCGCGTCACGTCTTCGACGTCGACCACGTCGACGAGCTTGAGCGACTGCTGCGTGATCTGGTGGATCACCGCGTCGCTGCCGGTGGTGACCAGCGTCAGGCGCGAGACGGCCGGGTCGTCGGTCGCGGCGACGTTGAGCGACTCGATGTTGTAGCCGCGGGTCGAGAACAGGCCCGCGACACGGGTCAGCGCGCCAGACTCGTTCTGCAGGGTGATCGCAATGATGTGGCGCTGCTGGCTGGCCATGCTGGGCTCCGCACGAGTTCGCTGCTAAGTCGTTGATCGTCTGGTCGTTATTGCCGTCGCAGCCCGGCGTCGCGCAACCGTTGCGCGGCGCGCTGTCGGCATTCCGAGCCCGATGGACGGGGGTGCGACGGGGCTGCTAGTCTCGTTTGCAGCGCAACATACCACGCTGCAGCCCGGACGAGCCCTGCCGTGAACAGCATGCCGGCGAACGTGCCCCCGAACGCCCCGTCCGCACACCCGCGGGCCGGCCAGACCCTGAGCGGCGCGGACATCATCGTCCAGGTCCTCGCCGACGAGGGCGTCGACACGATCTTCGGCTACAGCGGCGGCGCGATCCTGCCGACCTACGACGCGATCTTCCGCTGGAACAACGAGCAGCCCGAACCGGCCCGCGGCGGCCGGCCGATGCCGCTGATCGTGCCGGCGAACGAGCAGGGTGCCGGATTCATGGCCGCGGGCTACGCGCGTGCGAGCGGCAAGGTCGGCGTCTGCGTGGTCACGTCCGGCCCGGGCGCCACCAACACCGTGACGCCGGTGCGCGACTGCGCCGCCGACTCGGTGCCGATCGTCGTGATCTGCGGCCAGGTCGCGACCGCGGCGATCGGTTCGGACGCGTTCCAGGAGGCGCCCGTCGCCAACATCATGGGCGCGGTGGCCAAGCACTGCTTCCTGGTCACCGACCCGGCCAAGCTCGAGGCGACCGTGCGCACGGCGTTCGAGATCGCGCGTTCGGGTCGCCCGGGGCCGGTCGTGATCGACATCCCGAAGGACGTGCAGAACTGGCACGGCGTCTTCCAGGGCGGCGGCCTGCTGCCGATCCGCGGCTACCAGCAGCGCATGGCGAGCCTGCGCGACCACGCGCTCGACGACGAGCACGCCGGCAAGCTGCTGCAGATGCTCGGCGAATCCGAGCGCCCGCTGATCTACGCGGGCGGCGGCGTGATCCACGGCGAGGCCGCTGCCGAGCTGCGTGCGTTCGTGCAGGACCTCGGCGTGCCCGTCGTCACGACGCTGATGGGCATCGGTGCGTTCGACACGACCGACGCACTCTCGATGCGCATGCTCGGCATGCACGGCGCCGCGTACGCGAACTACGCGGTCGACGACTGCGACCTGCTGCTGTGTCTCGGCGCGCGCTTCGACGACCGCGTCGCCGGCGTGCCGAAGAAGTTCGCCAGGAACGC
>Ga0065704_10071173_pt1 | contig 12671 bp, 15 predicted proteins | sample SwiRhicommuniRL2_FD_59091 | JGI IMG/M metagenome (GOLD analysis project Ga0065704, IMG submission 59091) | Switchgrass rhizosphere bacterial communities from Rose Lake, Michigan, USA - RL2 v2 (version 2) | ecosystem: Host-associated > Plants > Roots > Rhizosphere > Soil | place: East Lansing, MI
CGCCGGGCCTGTGGCAGGTTGCCCGACCCGGGAGAACAACACGCGCAGTAAAGGATTGATATCTGTAATGGTCCCCAGTGTGGAACGGGAGTTGCCGCCCAGTCTTTTTTGATCCACTACAATAGCAGTAGAAAGATGTTTGATGTCATCTACTGCTGGCCGGCTGTACTTGGGAAGAAAATTACGGATGAAGGCAGTAAAGGTTTCATAGAGTTGCCGCTGCGCTTCGTTGGCAATGGTATCAAAAACGATCGAGGATTTACCGGAGCCTGAAACACCGGTGAAAATAGTGATCTGTTGCTTTGGAATGCGCAGCGATACATTTTTCAGGTTGTTTTCCCTGGCTCCTTCAATGATGATGTGGTTTGAATGCATGGTCCAAAGTTGCGGAAAGATGCAACCGCTCAGGCTATCCGAAACGGATTTTAAACCATGCGAAAAGGATTAAAGCTAACGGCTGTAGGTTTCCACCCAGGCCCTGAATTCGTTCTCAACTAATACCAGGTTAGCCGGTACAGTAAGTCCCAGGTCATGCCCTGCTCCGGTAATGGTTACCAGTTTGTGGGTGTAGCCGAGTTGTGTTAAATGGGCCTTCAGCAATTCTGCCTGGCTGTAAGGAACAGTCATATCCACTGTGCCATGAACCAACAGGCTGGGAATATTTTTAGCCTGTTTAAGCGGGCTGGCCGCTGCGAAGTTAGGATCTACCGGTTGGCCTGCTACATAGGTAGCTCCGGCCAAAGCATTTATTACGCCACCAAGACCAATACTGGCGGCATAATTCAACATGGCCGGGTCTGTTAGGTCTGTTGGCCCTGCTAAAGAAATGATGCCGCTGATCCTGTTGTCAGTATCATATTTATAGCCATAGAGTAAAGCCATATGTGCTCCTGCACTGGCGCCGCTTATTATGATCTTGGTACTCCGGATATTCCATTCCCCTGACTTGGAAACACAATAAGTAACAGCTTTATGCACATCCTCCATTAACTGCTGATAATGTACCGTGGCATTCACAAACCGGTAACTCATGGACATGCTGGCAAAACCCCTGGTGAGCAGCAGGTCCTGAAACCCATGCATATCTTCTTTATTGCCTGCTATCCATGCTCCGCCATGGATAAGGATCACAAAGGGCGTAGCAGCAGTTCTGTTCTTTGGAAGGTAAACATCCATTTTGTTGCGCGTATCTGCACCATAGGAAATGTTCAGCATTTTGGCTTCTTCCGTTGCCGGAGGAGGGGCCGGGGTTTCACTTTTTGTGCAGGCGGAGGATACAAACAACCATCCTGCCAGGATGAGGGTAATGTACTTCATAGATATAAATGTAGAAAAATCATGCCAACTGTCGTAAATTTAAATACTGAAAAATCCATCATCATGAAACACCTGCTCTTTCTGCTGCTGATCGCTACCGCAGCATGTAATAATGCTGCTAAACAACCGGAAACAAAAGAAGAACCGAAACTAAAGGAAGAAAACGTCACCTACACGGGAGATGGTGTACAAATGAATGGCTTCCTGGTGTATGAGGACAAAGACTCTATCCGCCCTGCTGTACTGGTTGTGCACGAGTGGGATGGGCTCAATGATTATGCAAGGTTCCGGGCAAGAGAATTGGCCAAACTGGGTTATGTGGCCCTGGCAGTGGATATTTACGGAAATGGTAAAACCGCTCCCAACCAGGACAGTGCCCTGTCTTATTCATTACCATTCTACGAAAACCCACCTATGGCACAACGGCGTATAGATGCTGCTATTGCTAAAGTGAAAACATATCCGCAGGTAGATACCAACAACATTGCTGCTGTGGGATATTGTTTTGGTGGAGGCATGTTGCTGAACAGTGTTCGCCTGGGTACTCCGTTGAAAGCGATCGTGAGTTTTCATGGTACCCTGGTAGGTACACCTGCTAATAAAGATCTTTTAAAAGCAAACATACTGGTTTGCCAGGGAGGAGATGATCCTTTCGTAACACCGGAAGAAGTAGCGAAGTTCAGGAAGCAAATGGATTCCATCGGCGCGCGGTATACTTTCAAAGTATATGATAGTGCAAGGCATGGATTTACAAATCCTGCACATACCAACAATGAAGAACCTGTGTTGTATAATGCAAAAGCAGACAGCGCTTCCTGGAAAGATATGATCAGCTTCTTTCAACAGACGATAACGAATAAATAACAGCCCTGTGCAGATAATTTTGCAATTTTTGCTTCAGTCGACTGGGCTTACTGAAAATAACGCATAACCTATCTGGTAATAATTTCGTCACTAGGATGAAATACTATTATGTAGATGTCAGTACCTTCTCTCATTTGAGGGAAGGTATTTTTTTTATTTTAGCTTTGAGGTAATGTACAGATATTGCTTGCTCCTCCTGTTCCCACCGCTTATTTCCTTACACCGCACTCGATGTATTATTTGAAGCGGCAAAATCGTTAAATTGAGGTAAAACCATCACTTATGGCTTTCAACGAAAAAATGGCCGACCGGGTACGTGAAATGATTGCCGCTGTGGAAGCAAACGTGGAAGAAAAGAGGATGTTCAGTGGCCTCTGCTTTATGGTAAACGATAAAATGTGCATAGCTGTCAGAGAAAGTAGTATCATGGTAAGATTGGATCCGGTGATGTTTGAAGAGATAGCAGGTAAAGAAGGTGTTGGGCCTATGGTGCATAACGGGCGGGAGATGAGGGGATATTTCTTCGTAGATGAAGAAGTGTTAAAAACTAAAAGACAATTAGCCTACTGGGTGGATTTAGCCCTGGACTTTAATAAGTTTGCAAAGTCTTCGAAAAAGAAGAAATGATAAAAAAGATACTTAAAAGAATAGGATGGGCATTGCTTACGCTGTTTTTGCTGGCGAATATCTTCGCCGCTTTTCACGCCTATAAGTTTACCCATTTCACCGATACCAAAGCCCCCAAAACAGATCCCCGCAAACTATCTTTTGCAGGGAAAATGAAAACCATCTGTTTTGGCGTGGATAATCCACGGCCTGTTAACAGGAGAATACCTGTGCAGCCTTTTGAAACAATTCAGCTGCAAAGCCATGAACGGATAGAATGCTGGTATATTAAAACCCCTCAGCCCAAAGGCACCGTGATCATTTTTCATGGTTACAGCGGGCAGAAATCTTCCATGCTGGATAAGTCAGATGAATTCCTGGGAATGGGGTACAATACCCTGCTGGTTGATTTTATGGGTTCAGGAGGTTCAGGTGGAGATCAAACCACAATTGGTTATAAAGAAGCAAAAGATGTAAAGGTGGCATATGATCATCTGCAAACTACAGGAGAGAAAAACATTTACCTCTTCGGCACTTCGCAAGGGGCAGCGGCAATATTAAAAGCCATACACGATTACCCCATCAGCCCTAAAGCTATTATTATCGAATGCCCTTTCGCAACATTGTACCAGGCTGCTGCTGCTCGTTTCAAAGCAGTAGGTGTGCCTGAGTTCCCGCTTACCAGTTTCCTCGTATTCTGGGGTGGTGTGGAAAATGGCTTCTGGGGGTTTGCACACAAACCCGTGGAATATGCCCGGTCCGTAAAAATGCCTGCACTCTTATTTTATGGAGAAAAAGATGAACGCGTGACCAGGCAGGAAATAAACGATGTGTTCTCAAACCTTGGAGGCAAAAAACAACTGGTGACTTTCAAAGAGGCAGGGCATGCAAATTACCTCAGGCGATACCGCAATGAATGGCATACAGCCACCAGTCAGTTTTTAATGACAAACTAAATTGGAGCGCAGGGATTTGTCTTTCACTACAAAAGGATAGAAACCGAGAAGACGACGAACATTTATAATCGAAAAAGTCGGTTTTGCGCCTGTGGGCAGCAAAACCGATTTTCTGTAAGAAGCTAAATTGGAGAGTGCTTACTAATTACTAGTTAAAATGGAGGTAAGAGTTAAATTGGAATAATATCTTATTGTAACCGCGAATATCATTGCTTTTTAACACGGAGTCCGGTCAAATTCAAAATATTTTTGCAGGAAAGAGAAATTTTTTACGCTGTTTTGGGATAACCGGGGAGGTTCATACGGAATTTAGCCGGGGTGATATGATACCTTTTCTTGAACATCTTGCTCAGGTGTTCGCCATCTGCAAAGCCAGTCATGTGAGCGATCTGGTTCACAGACAGCTTAGGGTCTTTCAATGCTTCTTCCACATGCAGGAACTTCTGGTCCAGGATATACTCAGCAGGACTGCGTTTCATGATATCCTTGAACCATATCCGGAAGGTGGTTTCATTTACAAACACCAGCCGGGCAATTTCCGGAACAGATTTGGGGTTGCTATAGGCTGTATCAATGTACTGCACGGCAATGGAGATGGCTTCATGATATTGCCTGGTTTTGGAAACAGGCAGGTTTTCCCTTTGACTGAGCCGCAGGTAATACCCTATCAGCAAAAGGTTCATGTAGGCCTCATATAATTTATTCAATGCCTCCCCCTGTAATTTGGAGGTGCGAAGCAGTTCAAGGATGTGATAATCGTTGGCATTCAGGTCTATCGGCTCTATTCGCTGCCCCTGCATTTCACTCTCCCGCTTTTTATCATAAACTGCCTGGAACTGAGGGTGTTCCGACTTAAATTTATCCAGGTAAGCATTGGAAAAGGAAAAGTAAACGGCCTTATAGTGTTTTGGCGCAAAGGTGGCCTCATTCTTTATATCAGGCGGCACAAAATAAACACCCAGTTTACCTTCTTCCAGTACCAGGGGAATGGGTACAATCCCTTGCAGGATACAGGGAATGGTTTTTTCCAGCCCGGCATACAAAGCTATCAGGGGTAATTTGGTGACAGGATAAAGAAAGGTTTGTTTAGTGATCACAAAGTCCAGCCAGCCTGCTACCCAGTTCAATTCTGAGGATTGTCCGGCTATTTGGCCTGCGATTTCCTGGGTCACATAGTACCCAAATTCTCCGCTGGTCACTTCCACGGCCGCTTCTTTCACTTCATGTTCCGGGTTCCTTAGTTCCTCCGGCAGGGTATGCGAAATGGTGAATTTCGCTCCCGGGGGAGTGGCGAATTTCATGATGGCAGCGCTTTCTGGGGATTGGCCAGGTTGAAATTGTTGGTCCATTAGATAGGTAGAGCGTGATTTTTGTAAAAAGCCTACTGAATAACTTCCCCTAATTTAATGATTTTTTGACTACCAGCTAAAACCCATCAATTCCAGTAAATACTTCCGCCCCGCCCCGTTCACTAACCCTGCTACCCATTTGATATGTAGATTGGTATATTTCACCTTATAATAGAGCCAGATACCCACTGGTAACATTAAAGCAGCCATCCCAACCAGTAATCCGGCATCCAGGTCCCAGCCAATAAAAGCAAATCCCATCATTACATACACACTGTAAAGCGGCAATGCCAGTAACCGGATTCTGAGCCATCTGATCATCAGTGACTGCAATAATGCCGCAGTTTGCAGCAGCCCGGTCCTCTTTTGTGGTCCCGGGAGGTTTTCCCAGTGTTCCTGTTGCTGAAGGACCTGCAATTGCCAAATGGTACCTGCCATCCCAAGGGCATTGAGTAATACCAGTAAACCAGCCATGGTCAATAGCAGCGGATTAGAAAGATGGCCCAGGCCAAAATACACTGTTACAATATTGGAAAAGATCAGTACCAGTAATTTTTTTACCAGGGAATGGCGTAAAGCGTTCAATACTGTTCTTGCGTGGTCGTATTCAATAACATCCAGGCAGCGTTGCTGTACCTGCAATAGTTTATCAAACCGGAGTAATGTGTTCCTCATAAAATTTCTTTTTTAAATTCTTCAATTTCCTGCATGAATTTGGTGGCCTTTTCAATTGACTTTCCACCATCTTCCCAGATCAAAGCCCTTACCCATTTAGAACCTGCATTCTTCACGGAAATATTCCTGTACAACCATACGGAAATAAAAATGGAAAGCAGTGTTACCAGTGATTGAATGATCCAGTAAGTCCAGCCGGCGCCTGCAAGCATAGGGACCTTAATATAAAAGATCGTCCATAAAGGCAATTGCAGGAAAATGATCTTGAACGTGCGGATCACGGAAATATGCAGCCAGGTCAGTTGCTCTTGTGTGATGGAAATGGCGTTACTGAAATTGATACGCCTGATCGCACGTATCTGCTTTGCATATTCCACCATGGCGTATGTGTTGATAATCACCAGCAATACATCCGAAATGGCAAAAAACGGTTCCCGCCAGGTGTGGTATAAAAGGAATAACAGGAAAGCGTTCCAGGGAATGCCAAATATGATCGCGAAGCGCTTGAACCGTATCAATGCATTGAATGAGCGGTGTACTTTCTGCCCTTCTATTTTCTCCAGCACTTTTATATTCAGCTCAAGGGATTGCGCTAATTTTTCATCGTATGCCTGCCAGAGATCTTCCAATTCGTCTGCTTTCATAATAGCAAGGATTATTGATTTGAAAATCGGGTACGCAGTTTTTCTTTCATCCGGTTGATCTTTGTTCCAACATTGGATTCAGATATACCCAGGATCTCTGCGATCTCTTTATGATTCTTTTTTTCCAAGTAGAGGAGTATCAAAGCCCTGTCCAGCTCATTGAATTCGTTGATGAACAGCTGCATTTGCCGGATGTTCTCTTCCAGTTCACTACCTTCTTCTTTCATCGCCAGCACCTGTTCGGAAAGCTCCACTGTTTTGGCGGCAGTTTGTTCTTTCCGGTAAAAAGAAATGGCCGTATTCAATGCTATCCGGTACATCCAGGTAGAGAACTTATGATCTGCCTGGAAGCTTTCGCCGGAACGCCAGAGCTGGTAAATGATCTCCTGTGCAAGGTCCTCCCGGTCGTATTGATTACGACAATAAGAATTGCATATCTTGTATATGATTCGCTTATTCTCCTGGATCAAGGCTAGAAAAGCAGTTTTATCCGGCAGTTTCTTCATAAATCGCTGATAAAGCTTTCATCTATTATTCGCGGAGATAGCAGAAAAATCACAATCCTTGAAAAATAATTATGTTTGCATTGAAAATCAATGAAATATGATTTCGGCTTTAGTAGATCATATCCGCAGATATGTACCCCTGGATGAACAGGAAGCGGCTGTATTGGAACAATTCATAGAAGTTCGCGAGGTAAAGAAAAAAGCATTTCTGCTCAGGGAAGGGGAGGTGTGTAAGGCCAATTATTTTATGATCAAAGGTTTTTGCCGTTCTTACTTCATGACGGAAAAGGATACGGAACATACCCATCTGTTTGCTATTGAAAACTGGTGGATCACAGATTATTCCAGCCTGGAAAGAAAAACGCCTTCCATGTTTAATATCCAGGCGCAGGAACCTTCCACACTTGGTGTACTTCACCGGGATAAACAGGATGAATTATTTATGGCTATTCCGCAGCTGGAACGTTATTTCAGAAGTGTGCTGGAAATGGCACTTGCTGCTGCACACATGCGCATCAAGTATATTTACTCTCAATCAGGCCATGAACGTTACATTCATTTTAGTACTTCTTTCCCTGATTTTGTACAACGTATTCCACAATATATGCTGGCATCTTACCTGGGTTTCACCCCTGAATTCCTGAGTAAGATCAGGGCCGGAAAAATTTCTTAAACTAGTTCAATTGTTTGCATGCAGAAGATATTGGAGCTTTGTGTTCAATAAAAACAAAGCAAAATGTCTAAAAGAATCCGCATCCCAAAAGTAGAGCCGGAAGCCATGAAACCAATGGCGGCATTAGAAAAATATATGGCTACCACAAAAATTGATAAGCTGCATAAAGAGCTGATCAAAATACGCGCTTCCCAGATCAATGGCTGTACTTACTGCATGGATAAACACTCCAAAGATGCCCGTTCAATAGGTGAAACGGAACAACGCCTTTACGTATTGAGTCATTGGAGGGAAACAGACCTTTTTTCAGAAGAAGAACAGGCCATCCTTGCCATGACGGAAGCAATCACCTTACTCCCACAAGGTGTGTCTGACGAAACATATGAACGTGCCGCGAAATTATTTGATGAACAATATCTCGCACAGTTGATCATGGCCATCATTACTATTAATGCATGGAACAGGATCGGGGTCAGCACGCATATGATCCCTAATGAATAATGTCTGTTGAAGCAATCAGGGCTTGCGGTACCAGTAATGCGTGATCAGTACAACAGGTATGCCCACGCAAAGCATATGGATACCCCAGCCCATTGCTACACCTTCCCAGGTGAACTTCAACCTGGGAACCAGTGTGAAACGCAGCACTACCAGGTTCATCATAAGCCACACAAAAAGTCCATATGCACAACCTACCAGCCATTTGTTCCGTTGTAATAACTTCACACGCGGATAGGCTGTAAAGAAGATCGCTCCCCAGATATACGCTACTGCAAAATGCAGCAATACCCCTAGTGCAATAATGCCACCACCACCAGCGTATGCATCCTTTCCAAGTAAGGCACTCGAAATATATTTGAATACTTTGTCTGGCGTAACGCCGGACCTTGCAAATGAATTGATCACCGCAGCTGCGCCATCCAGCAAGCCTACGGTTAACCCGATGAATACAGTTGCCAGTAATGGCCGCTGTACCCCGGATAGGGATGATTGCTCCATAAATCAGGTGTTGTTAGCTGAAAAAATATAAAGTGCGGATGACATATACAATATAACTAATTCGGTTAATATTACAATCTCTTGTTAAGAAAAGAAATATTTCCTTGAAAAATTAATTTTTCGGTGTAGTTTCGTGTTATGAAAGCGCAATCTTCTTCCAATCTTATACAGGATACGCAGGTAGCTGCTGCTATGATGAACCCTTTGCGGATCCGGATACTGGAACATCTCCGGGAACCCAATTCCGCAGCGGGTCTTGCCCGTATACTGGATATGCCCCGGCAGCAGTTGAATTATCACCTGCGTGAACTGGAAAAGAATGAATTGATTGAACTGGTGGAAGAAAGAAAGAAAGGCAATATGACGGAACGTGTTGTAAGGGCCACTTCCAAATCTTATATGGTGGTGTTGAATACTGCGAAAGTAAATCCGGAAGAAGTGCAGGATAAATTTTCTGCGGCTTACCTGTTATCTGCTGCCACACAACTGATCCAGGAAGTAGCTGTTTTGCAGAGCGGCGCGCAGAAAGCAAAAAAGAAGCTGCCCACTTTTACATTGCAAACAGCTGTTAAGTTTGCCAGTCCTGAGCAATTGCACGCTTTCACGGAAGAACTGGCTAAAGCAGTAGCCAAACTGGCGGTGAAGTATCAGAACGAAGAAGATCCCAATGGAAGGTCTTATCAGTTCCATGTATTTTCTCACCCAACACTTAAAAAGCAAACGCATGAAAAAAGATAGGCGTACAGAGATGAGCCGTGAAATATCGGCGCCGGTTGAAGCAGTGTGGAAAGCATTGACAGAAGCAGAAGAATTGCAACGCTGGTTCCCATTGGAGGCAGTGGTATCTCCGGCAGAGGTTAAACTTACCTGGGGTGGTGGAATTGACTGGAATATGGAAATAGAAGAACAGAAAGAAAATGAATACCTGCGCTGGGGATATGATAAAGAGCACCATCATCTTGTTGGTCAGCAAGCACGCCGCCTGGCGGTGGAATTTTTCCTGGAAGCAAAAAAGGGTAACACCATGTTACGCATTGTGCATTCCGGTTTTGGTGAAGAAGAGAGCTGGGATGATCTCTACGATGGCGTAAGGCGTGGATGGCAAACGGAATCCCTGAGCCTGAAACATTACCTGGAAAACCATGCAGGAACAAACAGGGTGGTAGCACTGGCGGAGATCACATCTAAAAAAACAGAACAGGAGTTGTGGGACCTTCTTATGGCAGGAGGCATTACCATGCAGAATAACCAATACACTTATAACACACCACTTGGGGATATCTATGAGGGGGAGCTATTGTTCTCTAATCCTCCGCAGGACCTCTGCGGTACATTGCAACATTTGAACAATGCCATGCTGCGCATCAGTATTGAAAGGTTTTATCCGGGAGCAGATAATACCATCTGGGTATGGATCGGTGCATACGGAATACCGGAGCCTCAGATAAAAGAAGTGAAGAATAAATGGCAGGAAAAATTGCAACAACTAATACCTTAAACCATGGCAAACATTGAACACATGCAGTACATCAAAGTACCTGCGGAAAAAGTATATGAAGCTATTACCACGGAGAAAGGCCTGGGCGCTACATGGACTACCCAACTGATCGTACAACCTGAAGTTGGGTTCATTAACCAGTTTGATTTTGATGATAACTATGCTACAAAAATGAAAGTGGTGGAACTGGTAGAGAATGAAAAAGTAGTATGGGATTGCATCGCAGCTGATTCTGAACCAGCATGGGTAGGTACTTCCGTTTCATTTGAACTGACAGAAAAAAATGGCAGAACAGCTGTACTATTCCGCCATCTCAATTGGAAAGAGGTATCTGAATGTTATCGCTTTTGCAATTATAATTGGGCCATGTTCTTATACAGCCTGAAGAACTATTGTGAAACAGGCACGGGAATGCCTTATCAGCTCAGGACTTTTTAGCAGGATGATATAAATTGATCACCCGCATGATCTTCTCAAAGATGGCTGTGTTCTCATACACGCCTCTGAAATCCATGGAATGCGGGCCATAGGCAAATACAGGAACCATAATACCACTATGATCTCCTGTACTGAATGCACCATCTACATATCCCTTTTCAATATTGCCATCCAGTAAACTGAGGCCACCCGTTTCATGATCTGCTGTAACAATTACCAGTGTTTCGCCATTGGTATCAGCAAACCGGAGGGCTTCACCAATTGCTTTATCAAAGTCCAGCATTTCACTGGTAAGGTAAGGAACGGAATTGTTGTGCCCGCCGAGATCTATCTGCGCACCTTCCTGCATGATGAAGAAATTGGTGGATAATGTGCGCATGGATTTTTGCAGAGAGCGGCTGAGGAAATTACCACGGCCCTGGTAAATGCTCCGTTTTGCACTATCGTTTAGCAGAATGAATTGCTGACTGGTGATGCTTTCCAGGGCGGCCAGATCAGTATGATAGCTGTAGCCTTTGCTTTTCAGCTGATCACTGATGCCGGTAAAGTGTTGTTCCCCTGCACCGATCAAAATGCTCACAGGACTTTTCAGCATGCCCAACGCAATGCTGTCCATCTGGTAACGTTCTTTGTTGTGGCCAAAGAATGCGCCAGGTGTGGCATCGGTGATATCGCCGGAGCTAATGATGGCGCTTTTCATACCTAATGGTGCAATCAGATCGGGGATGGTTGGTAAGCTGGTACCGGTGGCATCTACTCCTACGTGGCGGTTGTTGGTTTTCTTTCCGGAAGCCATGGCCGTAGCACCTGCTGCGGAATCAGTGATATAGCTGTCTTCCGAAGTAGTTTTGGAGAAGCCGATATTGAGTAGTTGCAATAAGTTCAGTTGTCCGAAGTTACCGGTATACCCTGCATAGATCTGTGCAAGGCCCATACCATCTCCTATCAGGAGTATTACATTTTTTACCGGTGATTTTTTATCATTGTTGCGATAGGTAGGTGTATACAGTTGATGAGCTTCAGTGCCTTTGTATTGGGCACTGGTACGTTTCTCCAGGTAATCTGCCAGGGAATCCACTTTGTCAGTATTCAGGTAGTCCACGCCCAGGTTGATCATGGTTTTCCAGGTATTGATATTATCAGGCGTAGCCCAGAAGCGGAATTTCTTTCCCAGGGCATGTGCCTTTTTAATCACTTCCTGGATGGGTTGTTTTTCTTCTTTTACGATAGCGCCTTTACCGTTCCATTGCGTGTAACTTCTGAAGTTATCGCTGATCATCCACACTTTACGAAGTTGTGCAGGCGTATAATTAGCTGTGGGTATTCCATCAAATAGAATATAGGGAGGATATTGTTCCCATAATGCGGGATCCGGGCGGCTTCCGCTGATAACTATTTTTACCTGCGGGTGAGCAGTGATTTCCGGGAATGCACTAAGTATCTGGATCAATGTGCGCATGGTAGGTTCTCCTGCTGTTTTGAAATCTATGAGCAGTTGAAGCTGGCGGGGAGGAGTGGCAAAAATGCCTTTGTTTGCACGGATCATATTTTGCAGTGGTTGCAGGTATAACGCCTGCAGGGTACGGCTGCTGTCTATATCCTTCTGATTATGTGCCACATACAGTTGGCCATTCCGTTCGTAAACGTCCGCTTCTATGGAACCGAAATTCCGCGCGAATGCATTGCTAAACGGTTTTGCCTGCTCATAATCGTTATGAGAATGGGCATTGGCTGTGGTGTATTGTGCCAGGGCGGAAGAAGACAGGCCCAGAAGGCAAACGAGTGTATAGATATAACGATGCATGGTTTAAAAGTAAAGAACTCCTGGTAAATGGGGGAATGCTGTGTGAGATATTTTGGTTAAGGATGAGGTGCCGGCCAAAAGCGTCCGCATAAAAAAAGGATACCGGGCATTGGCCCGGTATCCTTTAATGACTTGGCAAATTGATTGCAGGGGTTACATAGCGGCGAGTTGCACTTTCTGTTGCAATTCTATTACGCTATCGCGGAAGCTGTTATCTGTATCCATCAGGTCTTTTACGGTTTGGCAGGAATGGATCACTGTGGTGTGATCGCGGCCGCCGAAATGTTCGCCAATGGTTTTTAATGAATTTTTGGTAAAACTTTTAGCCAGGTACATAGTGAT
>Ga0065704_10001280_pt1 | contig 12663 bp, 10 predicted proteins | sample SwiRhicommuniRL2_FD_59091 | JGI IMG/M metagenome (GOLD analysis project Ga0065704, IMG submission 59091) | Switchgrass rhizosphere bacterial communities from Rose Lake, Michigan, USA - RL2 v2 (version 2) | ecosystem: Host-associated > Plants > Roots > Rhizosphere > Soil | place: East Lansing, MI
CTGCTGCACGTCGCAACTCAGCTTCTGAATCGTTAAAACCGGGAATCACCAACGTCACAATCTCTTCCCAGAAGCCGCGCTCATGGACCATCTTCACGGTCTCGAGAATGTTGTCGACCACGCCGCCGAGTTGCCGGTAGTTCTTGTCATTCATCGACTTCAAATCGATCTTGTAACAATCGGTCCAGGGACGCAGGTAGTCCAGCACCTGCGGCGTCGCGTTGCCGTTGGAAATGAAAGCGGTTTTGAATCCGGCAGGGCGCGCGTGTTTGAAAACGTCGACCGCCCACTCGGCCGTGATCAGCGGTTCGTTATAACTACTCCCAACCATCGAAGCGCCGTAAGCTTTTGCCATCGTCACCAGTCGCTCCGGTGAGACTATCGTTGGACTCGTTCCGGCAGCATCGTCGCGAAGTGCCTGAGACGTGAGCCAGTTCTGGCAGTAAGCGCAATGCAGATCGCAACCCAGCATTCCAAACGTCAACGTGTCCGAACCGGGCATGACGTGGAAAAATGGTTTTTTCTCGGTTGGATCGCAGGCGAGCGCCGCCACGTAGTTTGTAGGTACGCGCAGGTGTCCACCTTCGTTGAATCGAACTTTGCAAATTCCACGTTTGCCTGACTTGATCAAGCAGCGATGGCCACAGGCGTAACACTTCAGCGCGCCGCCGTCGAGATGTTCGGTTAATTCCTCAGCACCTTCGGTCGTCATCGAGTCGAGGACGGCGGCGAGCGGTGCTGATTGAGCAGTTAACGGCATTATGTTAAGTATTATACAAGGCACATGATCATCGAAGAAATCACCGTCACCGCATTCCAGCAACACACTCGTATCATCGGCTGCGAAGAAACCGGGAATGCCATCTGCATCGATCCCGGCGACGAAGCGGAACGAATTGTCGAGAAACTCGAGCGACGCGGTCTCACACTCCAGGCAATTACCCTCACGCATGCACACCTCGACCACGTCGGCGGTGTGGCGGCCCTCAAAAAGCTGCAACCAAATGCAACAATCAACCTGCACAAGGGCGACGAGTTCATGTACCAGGCGTTGCCGGAACAGCCGGCCTGGATTGGTATCCCGCGGGCGCAGTGGGCAGCGCTCGGGTTTGCTTTTGAACAACCACCGCCAGTGGATCATTACTGGACCCACGGCGAAAAATATTCAGTCGGCAAGCTGGAATTCGAAGTGTTGCACTGCCCCGGTCACACGCCCGGTCACGTTGTGCTGTATGAACCAACTGAGCGCGTTGTGTTCGTTGGAGACGTCTTATTCGCGGGATCGATCGGCAGAACAGACTTGCCCGGCGGATCTACCGAGCAACTGCTGAGTTCGATCAAGAATAATTTGATGACGCTTGATGATGACGTGAAAGTGTACTCAGGACACGGGCCGGTGACGACGATCGGTGAAGAGCGTCTAACGAACCCATTTCTTACACGTTATTTTTAGCCGCAGATGAACGCGGATGACCGCAAGTTATTTCAACCGCTTCGACTTCATCTCTTCCCACAATTCCTTCTGATCGTCATCCAACTGACTCGGTAAGGTATCGACAGGAATCTGGTACTTTGCACAGAACTGCCGCCATAAAACGAAACGCAAATCATACTGTCCGGTTGAGTCCGAAACAGAGTTATCGATTGGTGGTGGTTGCTTCTTCCCCGTGTTCATACGTGGGAAGTGTAACAGCAAATTAGTTGACCTCGGAAGAGCGGAGGTAGATGGGGCTGGTGGGAACCTTACTCCCACCTTCAGGTTCTACTGTTATCGCGAAAATGGCGGAGTCGAGCGCCTCAATCGGCATTTGATCCTGCAACATTCCGTTGCCCTTACTATCCGGTGAAAATGTTTTTCCGGGCATCGGAGGATTCTTTCCAACGATGAACCACAATTGGTAAACCTTCCCTCGAGGAACACTCGGAAGCTTTTCGGCCCTCAACATCGCGCGTCCGGACTTGTCGTACGCCAGCCTGGCTATTGCACCAGCGCCGAGATCGATCCCTTTCAGCTCATTCACTTTCGCGCCCGGCGTGGTTGCCATCTCGGCGAACTCTCTTGTTTTCTCAAGCTCTTCGTTAATAGCGCGGTTCTCGCGCCAGAGGACAACCAAACCAACGATCAGAGCGGTAAAAAGCACGACCGCCGCCATTGCTCCCAACGAACCAAACGATCTCCAGACATTCCGCGAAGTGGAGCGGAAAGGAATTACTTCAGGCGTTGCGAGTTCTTTTCGGACTTCGCTGAGAATTCGTTCACGAACCTTTGGCGATGGCTCAGCCGGATCAGCGACAACTGCCAGAGTCGCGGCAGTCGCCTGCCATTCTTCGAGCTCTTTGCGACACTCGTCACAGTTTTCGAGATGCTCGTTCAACACACGCTCTTCCGCCGCATCGAGCGCAGACAGCGCGCGCGCCGGAATCATCTCCTTGTAATCTTCGTGAACCATCCCTCGTCCTAAAACCCGAAACTCTCTCCCTGACCGGCCAACAGCTCGCGCAGGTTTATCAGACCCGTGCGCATACGAGTCTTCACAGTACCCAGTGGCGCGCCCAAACGCGTTGCGATTTCTGATTGAGTGAGGCCGTCGAAGTAGGCGAGCATCAGAGGTCGCTTCTGCTCGTCGGGGAGTTGTGCGAGCGCTTTGTTGACCAGGCCGCGTTGTTCCGATTTGAACGCGTCGCTGGCGGCGTCCGAGATCTCTTCCACCGCATCTCTGGCGCCTGCCTCTGCCGTGCGTTCACGCGATGCGAGTGTCCGCAGGCGGTCGATGCCACGGCTCCGTCCCAGCGTTACGAGCCACGTGAACGGGCGGCCGCGTTCTTCGTCGAAGTCTTCCGCTTTACGCCAAACCTGCAGAAAAACCTCCTGAAGGACATCTTCCGCTTCCTCGCGGTTATTCAATATACGCATCAGGAGTCCAAACAGGATTACGCGATACCGATCGTAGAGCTGCGCGAGGGCCGCCTCGTCCCTCGCGGCAATCGCCTTCAACAGTTCCACGTCGTCTTCTTGTGCTCGTTTAGGTTGCAAGCTGTGAATATACGGGCGGCGCCACCAAACGGATTGTTGCCACAAAAAAGCACAAAAGGCACAAAATGAACCCCTTGTGCTTTTTGTGCCTTTTTGCGGCTAAAACTTAAGCTACGGTGATTTCGTCGGCCAGATAAACGTCCTGAATCGCGTTCAGCAGGTCCACGCCTTCCGTCATCGGGCGCTGGAAGGCTTTACGGCCCGAGATCAGGCCCATGCCGCCGCCACGTTTGTTGATGACAGCGGTGCGCACGGCTTCGGCCAGATCGCTCGCTCCCTTCGACTCGCCACCGGAATTGATCAATCCGCAGCGACCCATGTAACAGTTAGCCACCTGATATCTGACGAGATCGATCGGATTGTCAGTTGTGAGTTTTTCGTAAACAAGCTTGCTGGTTTTCCCATAAGAGCTACCCAGTGCCTGCTCAACTGCTTTGTAGCCACCGTTTCGCTCCGGCAGTTTCTGTTTGATGATGTCTGCCTGAATCGTCACTCCCAGGTGATTTGCCTGGCTCGTGAGGTCGGCCGAGGCATGCATGTCGCCTTCGGGAGTTTTGAACTTTGAGTTGCGCAGGTAACACCAGAGAATGCAAGCCATGCCGAGCTCATGAGCTTGTGCAAAGGCCTGGCTGATTTCAGTTATCTGTCTGGTCGATTCATCAGACCCAAAATATATTGTGGCGCCGATGGCTACTGCCCCAAGATTGTGTGCCTCTTTAACTGTCCCAAAAAGCACCTGATCAAACTTGTTCGGCAGCGTCAGTAATTCGTTATGATTTATCTTGACGATGAACGGAATTTTATGCGCATACTTTCGTGCAACCGTCCCGAGCACGCCGAAGGTTGAAGCAACTGCATTGCATCCGCCCTCAATGGCAAGCTTCACGATGTTTTCCGGATCGAAGTACTGTGGATTGGGCGCGAACGAAGCGCCGGCCGAATGCTCGATTCCCTGGTCCACCGGTAGGATTGAGAGATAGCCGGTGCCACGAAGCCGGCCGTTATCAAACAACGATTGCAATGACCGCAACACTGCCGGCGACCGATCAGAACCACTCCAGACGCGGTCGATAAAATCAGGACCGGGAAGTTGTATATGATCCTTCGAGATTGTTTGTGACGAGTGACCCAGTAAATTAGAGGCGTTGGGCCCAAGCAATTCTTCGATCCGCGCAAGCGAATCAGAGCGCTTAAGTGTTGTAACCATGAAACTTCCTCCCGGTAAGGCCGCGGCTTACTTGCTGAATAAATGAACCCGTGGATTATACGATGAAACNACAACTTTTCAGAATCCTCCTCCNATTGTTACTTGTTGCTACGCCTGTCTTTGCCGACGACACTCCGTCATGGGTGCAACAGGCAGCGGCTATCAAGGTTCCCACTTACGACAAGGATGTATCTGCCGTGGTGCTCCTTGATGAGTCGCTGACCAGCATCAACTCCGACGGACGTGTCAACGAGGTCTTCAACCACGCTGTGCGTATTCTGCGACGTGAAGGGCGAGGATATGCAATCGGCCAGGTTGGATACGTTCCCGAGACCGGCAAAGTAAAAGAATTTCGCGCGTGGCTGATTAAACCCAACGGCGAGATCAAGCGGTTTGGAAAAGACGAGTCTGTCGACATCCAGGCGAGTCTCAACGACGTTTACAACGAATATCGCTTCAAGAGAATTTCCGCTAAAGACGACGCGGAGGTGGGCGCCGTCTTTGCTTACAGCTACACGCTCGAAGATCGATCGATTTTTAGTCAGGCGGATTGGGCTTTTCAGAACTCGCTTCCGGTGATCACGTCGCGCTACAACCTCACGCTACCTGAAGGCTGGCGTGCCGAAGCCGTAACGTTCAACCACCCGGCGATCGAACCGCGTATCAACGGTTCGAACTACACGTGGGAACTATCGAACCTGCCGGCGATTCCTGATGAACCGCTGAGTCCGAGTTTGACTCATCTGGTACCACGACTGGCAGTGAGTTACTTTCCACCCGCGACCTCGCAGCAGTTGTCGATCAAGACGTTTTCAAGGTGGGGCGACGTCGCCGCATGGATGAGCGAACTGGAGGATCCACAGGTCATCATCGACGATGCGCTCACACGAAAGGCAAACGAGTTAACCGCATCAGCTAAGACCGAGTACGAGAAGATTCGCGCCATCGCTAACTACGTTCAGAACATTCAATACATCTCGATCCAAACAGGTCTCGGTCGTGGCGGTGGTTATCGTCCACACTCCTCCGCCGAAGTGCTCGCAAAGTCATACGGCGACTGCAAAGACAAGGCGAACCTGATGCGTGCGATGCTGAAGGTGGTCGGCATCGTTGCGGTTCCGGTGAGTATCTATTCCGGCGATCCGAATTATGTTCGCGCGAGCTGGCCATCGCCGCAGCAGTTCAATCACTGCATCATTGCAGTAAAAGTCAGCGATCAAACTCAGAGCAGCACGATCATCCAGCATCCGACGCTGGGACGGCTTTTAATCTTCGATCCAACCGATGAAGAAACTCCGATCGGTGATCTGCCTTTTCATCTGCAAGGCAGTCTCGCGCTGATCGATTCGAAGGCTGAGACCGATCTTGTTCGCATGCCGGTTACTCCGCCGGAGATGAATCAGCTCGAACGCATCGCAACTCTTCAGCTAGCACCTGATGGCGGTATCAGCGGTCAGATAAAAGAACAGGCCAACGGGCAGACTGCTGCATCGCTGCGTTCCGAATTTCGCGGCCTTTCGAAACCTGATTACACGGTTAAGATCGAAACATGGTTGGCACGTGGCATCACCTCGGCACGTCTCAACAAGATCGAACCTACTGAAGATACGGGCAATGGGAGCTTCAGTCTAAACCTTGAGTTCACTGCAAACACGTATGGGCAGTTGATGCAGAACCGGTTGCTGGTCTTCAAACCCGTGGTTGTTGCTCGTCGTGAGGATCTCGCGCTAACAGCGGCGACACGTAAACATCCAGTCGTCCTGCATGCGAATGCTTATTCGGAAACGGTGCGAGTTCAATTGCCGGCGGGATTTGTCGTTGATGAACTACCGGATGCAGTGAAGCTTCAAACTGCGTTTGGTTCTTACGTGACGAGTTATGAGGTGAAGAATAACGAGCTGGTGTTCAAACGCCAGTTGTCGCAACAGGCGACAACGATCGCGGCGGCCGATTATGAGAGCGTGAGGAAGTTCTTCGAGAGCATCCGCGCCGCAGAGAACGCTCCAGTCGTGTTAGCCAGGAAGTAATCCTGTAAATCCTGAGAAATCTTGTTAATCCTGTCTAACATTGGACAGGATTGACAGGATTTTTTCAGGATTAACAAGATTACCCGCCAATCAATCTCGCAATTCCGAACGCGGCGCCTGCGGCGACACTGCCGATGAGCGCTGTCTGTAACGCACTTCTCACCGGACGCGTGCCCGTAAAACGGCCCTTCACAAAACCAAAGATCAATAACGCCGCCAGCGTGAACGCAACTGAATACAACAATGCTCCTGACGTGGTGTGTGAAAAGAAATAGGGCGCGAGGGGAACCAGACCACCGGCAATGTACGCGCCTGCGATTGTTAGCGCGCTGGCGAGCGCGCGACCGGGTTGAGGTTTCTCAAGACCCAGCTCAAAACGCATCATGAAGTCGACCCAATTGCGTGGTTGACGTTTAAGAGCCTGCACGATGGGCCACGTTTCTTCTTCGCTGAGCCCATACGCCTGAAAAACTTCAGCGACTTCGCGCATCTCTTCGTGAGGAATTTCCTGCACCTCACGTTTTTCACGTTCACGTTCCTTGGCGTAGTGTTCCGCGTCGCTCTTCGCCGCGAGATAGCCACCCAGGCCCATGGCAATCGACCCGGCGGCGATCTCGGCGAGACCAGCGGTAACGATGATGCCGGTTTGATCGATGGCGCCTGTCAATCCCGCGGCGAGCGCGAAAGGGACCGTCAGACCATCAGCCATTCCGATCACGATGTCGCGCACGACTTCACTCGACGTGAAGTGACGTTCGATGTGGGGAGTCTGTGGCATAGTTTGGACAGGATTAACAGGAATTCTTCAGGATTTACAAGATGAATCCTGCGCATCCTGAAAAAATCCTGTTAATCCTGTCTAAAATTTTCCCATCAACATCAACACCCCAATCACAATAAACGCCATCGCCGCCACTCTCTTCACCCACACCAGCGGCACGTAATCACCAACAACACTCCCAACCAAAACACCCAACGCCGACACCGCAGCCAGTGCGAGACTCGCGCCCAAAAAGACGGCCCACGGCTTCTTCGAATCGGCTGCCATCGTCATCGCCGCGAGCTGCGTCTTGTCACCCATCTCTGCCAGAAAAATGACCCCAAATGTTGTCAGGAAAACACGCAAGTCCATTTAGATTCTCCGCAGTTATTTTAGATCCGTTACCAGGATGGCATCGCGCATCAAAGCGCCGCGCGTGCACGCCAACTGTTTTCCGTCATGAGACCATGCAAACCCGGTAATCAGCATGTCTTTGAATTGCGTCACCTGTTTAGGTGGACCACCATCAAGAGGCGCACTCCAGATATTCGTCACGTTGTTTGCCGTGGCTGTATAGAAAATCGATTTACTGTCGTTCGACCACCAATGAATCGCACTCAATATAGTTCCGCCAAGAGGCAGCACCAAAGTCTTAACAGGAGCGCCACCCTCAAAAGGGATCACGGCTATGCGGTTTGGGGCAGCTCGCGGATCGGCTGATTCCGGATACGTGAACGCGATCGATCGCCCATCAGGTGAGACGGCCGAGGTTGTCGCTACGTGGTCCGTAACCTGAACCGCCTGACCACCATCAATCGATACTCTCCAAAGTGTCGGCTTAGCTCCGTCATATGAGGTATAGATAACCCAACGACTATCCGGTGACAAAGCCGGAAAACCTTCAGACAAGCCCGTAGTCAATCGCACTGGATTACTGCCATCGAGATTCATGCGCCAAACGTTTTTCCTGCCGTCTTGCCAATTTACAAACACAATGTAGCGCCCATCGGCAGTAACCACCGGTGAAACATTCGTCGCTCTGTTCGCAGTTAGCTGTTTACGGTTCGCGCCGTCCGGATCAGTGATCCAGATATCAGAGTTCCCACTCTCGTTTGAAATGTAAACGATTCTGCCGTCAGGCGCCCACGAGACATTGCTTCCCGTGAGAGAAAAGAAATTGCTCACATTTCCCGTTGGGAGTCTGACCTCTTTGCTAGCGTCAGCACCAGGTACCACATAGAGGTTAACCAAACCCTGAACCTGGATCGTGGTGAGCTGCCTGCCATCCTGAGTTAATCCCATTGCCCGATATGAATTCAGATCATTGGTAACTCTTCTGACCCGACCGTCGGGGTAGCTGATGTGCCAAATCATCGCATCGACCGGAGTATCGCCAGCGACAACCAATAAACCGCTCATATCCGGCAACCACTGAACACGCGCCGAAAACAGCCACGACCTCGTCGTTAGATCCTTCTCACTTCCATCGTCAACCGAGAAACCCAATACTTTGCTCCGTCCGCCTATCGTGACGACGCTCGCAGCGACGAGCTTTCCATCGGGAGACCACGAAGGCCCGGTAAAGAAGATCGGCGCAAACTGTTCTGGATTCCTTTTGACAACCAGATTCCGTTCACCGCTGCCATCAACGTTCGCGATCACGAGCGCGGTCTCACCGGAATTTGGATAGTTGCCACGCACGAAAACAAATTGTTTGTGATCTGGTGAGAAACTGATCGCTGCATCAATTTTCTCCAAAACCTTAATGGGCGTACCGCCAAGCGTGGGAATCCTGTAGAGCGTGCCCGGATCGAGATCGACTTTCAGTACGTAATAGATTTCAGTTCCATCCGGCGAAAACGTCATTCCAAAATATCCAACTCGCTGTGCGGGCACGATCAACTTGTCGTTCGCGGTGCTCACCTGACGAATCCAGAGACTCTGACTGCTGCGATCGCTCAAGACGTAAACGATGTACTTGCCATCAGGCGAGATGGTGGCATCGATCGCATTTCCGGAGTTTGTCAAACGAGAAAGTCCGATGTCCCAGAACCGCGCGACCGGCTCTGTTTTGTGCAGCCATTTGTAAGCGCCGAAGCTACCTGCCGCGACGATGAACAGCAGTGATATTAGTGTGAGAACGGCGCCGAGTTTGTGTCGCTTGATCTCGATGCTAATCGAATCACCGATGTTGCTGATCGCGCTTCGTGACGATGTGTCGCGTGGACCAGATAGTGTCGTCGTTGCATCACCAGCGGCCAGGACTGCCGTTCCGTTACCTTCAGTTGGAATCGAACGATCGAGTTTGTCCTGAAACTCGAGATCCTGTTTCAGTGCCTTCAGATCGAGCCAGAGATCTTTCACTACCTGGTAACGTTCTTCGCGATCCTTTCGCAGCGACTTGTTGACGATGCGTATCAGCTCTGAAGGAACTCCTGGTGCGACACGCGAGAGGGGCACGGGTTCAGTTTTGAGTATCGCTGCCATCGTGTCGCTTGGCGTGTCACCTTCGAACGGCTTGCGTCGCGCCAGCATTTCGTAAATGACAGCGCCCAAACTGAAGATGTCTGAACGGTGATCGACACTAAACCCGCGCGCCTGTTCCGGCGACATGTAACCAGCCGTTCCGATAACGATGCCTGAACCAGTGCGCACTTGAATTGTGGGCGCTTCGGCAGCAACTTCACTGAGTTTTGCGAGTCCGAAGTCGAGCACTTTCACGTAGCCGTCGGGCCGCAGCATGATGTTCTCCGGTTTGATGTCGCGATGAATAATGCCGGCTTTGTGCGCGGCTGAAAGTGCGTCTGCGACCTGCATCGCGATGTTTAGTGTTTCTGCGAGCGAAAGTGCCGAGCGGTTCACACGGCTCCGCAACGTTTCGCCTTCGACAAATTCCGTTGCGATGATGTGCGAGCCTGCGGCCTTCGTGATCTCGTAGATCGTGATGATGTTCGGATGATTGAGCGCCGACGCCGCCCGTGCCTCCTGTTCAAACCGCCGCAGTCGGTCGTCGTCAGTCGTGAACGCGACCGGCAGGAGTTTCAAAGCCACTTTGCGGCCGAGTCGCTTGTCTTCAGCGAGATAAACCTCACCCATACCGCCACGGCTGATAAAGGAGATCACCTCGTAAGATCCGATCATCTGGCCTGAGTTGAGCTGAACGTTTTCGCGCGTCAATAACGACGCCGCCGCTTCGAATGCGGGCTTGTCAATAAAACTGCCGCTTTGTTCGTGCGAAGCAATCAACGACTCAACTTCATTGCGCAATTCTTCGTCGCCCGAACACGCACGCGAAACAAACGAGCTCCGCTCCTCCGGCCGATGGTTAATCGCCGAATTGAAGATCTCTTTGACTTGTTGCCAGCGTTCCGGGGTCATCCGTTTTAAAATCCGCGTTTATCCGTGGCTAAAATTCCCTCTAATTAAGACGCGCAAGATTCCTTCCAAATCCCTCACTGCAACTGACGCCGCAACCAGGCACGCGCCAATTTCCAATCGCGCTCGACAGTCGCATGCCCGATTCCGAGCACTTCTGCAATTTCTTCGATGGACAGACCGCCGAAAAACTTCATTTCGACGATCCGGCTCTGCTGCGGATCCATACGCGCGAGTTCATCAAGCGCTTCATTTAGGCCAAGTAAATCAACTTCCGGTTCCTGCGCAAGCTTCTCGACGCTCGTTATCGAGAGTCGTTGCTGTTGTGACCCACCGCGCTTCACCGCCTGATGCTGCCGCGCGTGGTCCACCAGGATCCGGCGCATCAACTGCGCGGAGATTCCAAAAAAATGGGCACGATTCTGCCATTTCGCATTTCGCTGATCGACCAGCTTTAGATAGGCCTCATTTACGAGCGCGGTAGGTTGTAGCGTGTGTTCCGCGCGTTCGCGTCGCAGGTAGTTGCTCGCCAGGCGCCGCAGTTCGCTATAGACCAGCGGCATCAGCTTCTCGAGCGCGACCTGATCACCCTTTTCCCAGTCAATCAGGAGCTGCGTTATGCCTTCAGGCGCCTGCATATGTGCGGTTCTCGCACGAGAGTTTACAACAAATGTTTCGGACCAGTGAGGGGATCCGCTCGAAACCTCCGCGTGAATAAATGTAGGGGAAAAGAGCTAATGAAATTTTGGAGGTTTACCATGAGACGATTCTTCAGCATCACCTTTGCGATCATCATTCTCGCAACCGCGTTCGCAGCCGGCGCACAGGCTCAAAGCAGACAGCGTGTGATTGCCAATATTCCGTTCGCATTTACCGCGAGTAACAAGAACCTGCCGGCAGGGAAATACACGATCACAGTGCTCAATTCGAGTTCAGACCGGAAGGCGGTCCAGATCCGAAGCATGAACGGTCGATTCAGTGCCATGGTTCTGACTAACACTGTGATCGGTAACGTTGCCGATAACTCCAAACTCGTGTTCGAGCGTTACGACGATCGATATTTCTTTTCGCAGGCACATATAGCGGGCGACTCGACGAGTCTCGCCGCGCTACGGTCACACAAAGAGCAGAAGCACTTGATGGCCACAGCTAAAAAGAAGAGCCTCGTCATCATCGTCGCCGGCTGAACTCGGCCCGCAGAAGTTGGGGAACTCCTTGCAGGCTGAAAGCAAGCCACGGATGAAACTGATCAGTGTAAATCCGATTTGCACAGATCCGGCATTATCCGTGGCTTGTGAGTTCTGATATCCTGTCCGGCCTGTAACCCTATCCCCGATGAGTCTTCGCACCGAAGCAATCGCCGGTATCACCACCTTCTTCACGATGTCGTACATCGTCGTGGTGAATCCTACGATTCTTTCGACACCGGGCACGGGCATGGCTTTCAGCGGCGTCTTGACCGCCACCGTGCTGATCTGTTTTGTCATGACGCTCCTGATGGGCGTCTACGCGAAACTTCCGTTCGCCGTGGCGCCCGGAATGGGCATCAACGCCTTCTTCACTTTCACTATCATCCTCACGCAGAAAGTCTGGTGGCAGACGGCGCTCGGCATCATCTTCTGGGCCGGCGTCCTGTTCCTGATCATCTCGGTTACTCCAATCCGCGAAACGATCGCGAAAGCGATTCCTTCGGAGTTGAGAATCGCGACCGCAACCGGCATCGGCGTCTTCATAACCTTCATTGGTTTGAAGAACGCCGGTTTTATCACTTCGGATCCGGTCACATTCGTGAAACTGGGTACGCTCGGCGTTCAGACGATTCTTGCAATAGTCGGACTCGTAGTGACTGTCCTGCTGTTGATTCGTCGTAGTGCACTGGCCTACCTGGCGGGAATGTTCGTCGTGACCCTGATCGCGTTGGCATCAGGACAAATCAAGGCGCCGGCGAGTCTCTTGAGTCCGCCGGACTTTCACACGGTGTTTTTGAAATTGGACATCCTCGGCGCATTGAAGCTATCGCTGCTGCCTGCAATTGTCGGCATTCTCTTCACCGATCTCTTCGATTCGATTTCGACCTTCATCGGCGTCGCTCATGCTGCGAACCTCCTCGACGAAAATGGAAACCCACGTAACCTGCGACAGGGATTAATAGTCGACTCGTTGGCCACCTTTGGAGCTGGACTCGCCGGCACCTCGTCGGGGACCGCCTACATCGAGAGCATTGCCGGAATCGACAGTGGCGGGCGTACCGGGATGACTT
>Ga0065704_10071178_pt1 | contig 12654 bp, 10 predicted proteins | sample SwiRhicommuniRL2_FD_59091 | JGI IMG/M metagenome (GOLD analysis project Ga0065704, IMG submission 59091) | Switchgrass rhizosphere bacterial communities from Rose Lake, Michigan, USA - RL2 v2 (version 2) | ecosystem: Host-associated > Plants > Roots > Rhizosphere > Soil | place: East Lansing, MI
CATCGAAGGTTTAAAGCTTTTGAAAATTGAAAAACTTTTTGCTTTGGTTGGCGGTTCTGTTGGTGGTTCTATCGGTTGGGAAATGTTGGCTTTGGAAAATAATTTAGCAGAAAAATTTATTCCAATTGCGACAGACTTCAAAACTTCTGATTGGTTGCATTCTCAATGCTTGGTTCAGAAATATCTATTGGAATCAGAAGAAAAACCACTTGAAAAAGCACGAGTTCACGCAATGTTGTGCTACAGAACACCGGAATCTCTCAACTCAAGATTCAACAGAGAAAAAGATTCTGAAAAACAAATTCTGAAATCCCACGACTGGCTCAACTTCCACGGAAAACGATTAAACGAAAGGTTTAGTTTAAAAGCCTATAAACTCATGAATCATCTTCTGATGAACATCAATGGAAAGGAAAATGAATTGGAAAACATCAATGCAGAAATCCATCTGATTTCGGTTGATTCAGACCTTTTTTACCCGGCTTTTGAAATTAAAAACACTTACGATTTTTTACAAAATAAAAACAAAAATGTTCAGTACCACGAAATAAAATCCATCCACGGACACGATGCTTTCCTGATGGAATATGAACAACTGAACACAATTTTAACACCTCTATTTTTGAACTGATGACAGACAAGAACGCAATTAATATTTACAGAAACAAAGCTTTGGTCAATTTCGAAGGGAAAAATTTCCTCGGCCAAATCGGCGTTGATTCACGAATTTTTCAAGCTTTAAATGGAGGTGGAATCAGTGTCGGTGTTATTTCCCAGCAAGCCATAGAAAACGGAATTTCTGTTCTTGTAGATGAAGTTGATGCGGAAGACGCTGTCAAGTTTCTGAAAAAAGAATTTGAGAAGGAAGCGAAGGAAGGTCACGTCAGCAATATTTATAGCATTGATAATTTGAGCGTTATCGGTTTTGTTTACGACAATTACAATAAGATATTATCAGAACTTCAGCGCAACAAGATTTATCCTTTGTTGTTGAGTCAAATCGCTTCTGCGGGAAGAGTAAATATAGTTGTAACGGCAAATCAAACTGAAATTACAAAAAATATCATCGAAACCGAAATCTACGGAAAACCAAAAACCGTCCATCTAGCTTTGATTGGTCACGGAAATGTTGGTGGAACTTTGGTTGAGCAAATTCTTGATTCGGCTTACGACATTCTGAAAAGGAAAAGAGTTGATTTAAAAATTGTTGCGATTGCAAATTCAAAGAAAATTGCTTTTAACCAAGCTGGTTTCGGAAGCGACTGGAGACAGAAAATCAAGTTTTCTCAAACAGAATCCAGCGTAGAAAAATTGGTTGAGTTTGCAAAAGAACACCATTTGGAAAATCTTGTAATGGTCGATAATACGGCTAGCAAAGATTTTGTAAAACATTATCCGACCTTTGTTGAAAATGGTTTTGATGTGGTAGGTTCCAACAAAATCTACAACACCTTACCAATTTCAGAATACCGTGATTTTAGAAAATTATTAGAAAAAAACAAAAAGAAATATCTTTATGAAACCAATGTCGGTGCAGGTTTACCTTTAATTGACACTATAAAACTTTTGCATCTATCGGGCGAAAACATCACAAGAATCAAAGGTGTTTTTTCCGGAACTTTGAGTTATGTTTTCAATAATTTCTCTCTTCGAAATGACAAATATTCTGTCATCATCCGAGAAGCAATGGAAAAAGGTTTCACAGAACCAGACCCGCGCGAAGATTTATCAGGAAATGATGTCGCAAGAAAATTGTTGATTTTGGCAAGAGAATTAGATTTAATTAATGAATTTCAGGATATTAATATTCAGAATCTTGTTCCAGAAAACCTTTTGGATATTGACAAAACCGAATTCATTTCAAGATTAGAAGAATTAGATTCAGAATATCAAAGCATCAAAGAAAACCAGAAGCCAGACCACGTCTTACGTTATGTCGGCGATTTACACGGAAATCTTCAGGAAGAAAAAGGGGAATTGGATGTGAAATTAATCTCAGTTCCAGCAAATTCCGCACTCGGACAACTAAAAGGTTCTGATTCCATCTTCGAAATCTACACAGAAAGTTACGGTGAAAATCCAATCGTCATTATGGGCGCTGGAGCCGGAGCAAAAGTAACTGCCCGTGGCGTTTTCGGAGATATTTTAAGATTAAGCGAAACAAAATCATAAAGAATCAAGAGACAAGACTTAAGATTCAAGACAAAAAATAAAAATATGAGTCAAGATAAACTGTCAACTGACAACTATCAACTATCAACTAATTTCGAAACATTAGCCATCAGAACGCAAACCGAAAGAACTCAGTTTGACGAGCATTCCACGCCTTTATACCTCACTTCCAGCTTCGTTTTCGAAGATGCGGAAGATATGCGGGCGAGTTTTGCAGAAGAAAAAGACAAAAATCTTTACAGCCGTTTCAGCAACCCAAACGTCACAGAATTTGTAGATAAAATTGTGAAAATGGAAGGCGCAGAATCCGGTTACGCCTTTGCAACGGGAATGGCGGCGATTTATTCCACTTTTGCGATTTTGCTTGATGCTGGTGACCACATTGTAAGCTGTCAATCGGTTTTCGGTTCCACGCATACTTTGTTCACAAAATATTTTCCGAAATGGAATATCGAAACCACATATTTCAAGGCGGAAGATGCCGAAAACATTGAAAAATACATCCAACCAAATACAAAAATCCTGTACTTGGAAACGCCCACAAATCCCGCAATCGAAATTTTAGATTTAGAATTTTTCGGACAAATTGCCAAAAAACATAACTTGATTTTCATTGTAGACAACTGTTTCGCAACGCCGTACTTGCAACAGCCGATTAAATACGGCGCAGATATTGTCGTTCATTCCGCAACGAAACTGATTGATGGTCAAGGTCGTGTGCTCGGTGGCGTTGCCGTCGGAAAAGCCGATTTGATTCGCGAGATTTATCTTTTCGCAAGAAACACAGGCCCCGCGATGTCGCCGTTCAACGCGTGGGTTTTGAGCAAGAGTCTGGAGACCTTGGCGATTCGAGTTGAAAAACACTGTGAAAATGCGCTCAAAGTGGCCGAGTTCCTGGAAAATCATCCGAATGTAGAATTGGTAAAATACCCTTTCCTGAAGTCTCATCCAAGCTACGAAATCGCTAAAAAGCAAATGAAATTAGGTGGAAACATCGTCGCTTTCGAAGTCAAAAACGGCATCGAAGGCGGACGCAATTTCCTCAACCGAATCAAGATGTGTTCTCTTTCTGCAAACTTGGGCGACACAAGAACGATTGTCACGCATCCCGCTTCCACAACGCATTCCAAACTTTCCGATGAAGAGCGAAATGAGGTTGGAATCACAGCCGGATTGGTGCGTTGCTCTGTCGGATTGGAAAATATCGATGACATTATCAACGATTTGAAACAAGCTTTGGATTAATTTAATGATGAAAAAATAAAAAGAATGAAAAATTCAGAACAATTATATAAAGCACTGGGTGAACGTATCCTAATCCTCGACGGAGCAATGGGAACGATGATTCAGCGCTACAATTTCACCGAGGAAGATTATCGTGGCGAGCGATTCAAAGATTGGGAATCTTCGCTTAAAGGAAATAATGATTTGCTGTCTTTAACGCAACCAGAAGCCATTGAAGAAATTCACAGAAAATATCTTTTGGCAGGAGCAGATATCATCGAGACCAATACATTTTCCGGAACAACCATTGCAATGGCGGATTATCATATGGAAGATTTGGTTTACGAACTAAACTATGAATCTGCCAAAATCGCAAAAAAAGTCTGTGACGAATTTACTGCTCAAAATCCCGATAAACCAAGATTTGTTGCTGGTTCAATTGGGCCAACCAACAGAACAGCGAGTCTTAGCCCGGATGTAAACGACCCAGGTTACAGGGCAATCACTTTTGATGAACTCAGAATTGCTTATAAACAACAGGCAGAAGCTTTGCTGGACGGCGGTTCCGACATTCTTTTGGTAGAAACCATTTTCGACACTTTGAATGCAAAAGCAGCGCTTTTTGCCATTGATGAAATAAGAGAAGAACGAAATATCAAGATTCCAATTATGGTTTCAGGAACTATTACCGATGCTTCTGGAAGAACTTTGAGCGGGCAGACTGCCGATGCATTTTTGATTTCGGTTTCTCATATGGACTTGATAAGTGTTGGTTTTAATTGTGCTTTGGGTGCAAAACAATTGACGCCTTATCTGGAAATTCTTGCCAATCACACAGATTTCGGAATTTCTGCATATCCAAACGCCGGCTTACCGAACGCCTTCGGTCAATACGACGAAACTGCGGAACAGATGGCAAATCAGGTCGAAGAATATTTAGAAAAAGGATTAATTAATATCATTGGTGGTTGTTGTGGAACAACGCCAGACCATATCAATGCCATTGCTGATTTGGCAAAAAATTACAAGCCGAGACAATTATCGGTAATTAGTCAATAATTATGGAAACAGATTGTAAAAGAAAGTATCTGAAATTATCAGGCCTTGAGCCTTTGATTATAACTCCCGAATCCAACTTTATCAATGTTGGGGAGAGAACCAACGTTGCGGGTTCCAAAAAATTTCTTCGTCTCATTAAGGAAGAAAAATATTCTGAAGCACTCGATATTGCAAGAAATCAGGTTGAGGGCGGTGCCCAGATTCTTGATGTCAATATGGATGACGGACTTTTGGACGGAAAATATGCAATGGTAAAATTCCTTAACCTTATTGCTTCTGAACCGGATATTGCCAGAATCCCAATTATGATAGATTCTTCCAAATGGGAAATTCTGGAAGCCGGATTGCAGGTTGTTCAGGGAAAACCAGTTGTTAATTCCATCAGTCTTAAAGGTGGTGAAGAAGAATTCATCAAGCAGGCGAAAGCTATAAAAAGATACGGTGCGGCAGCCATAATTATGGCGTTTGATGAGGTTGGACAAGCCGATAATTACGAAAGAAGAATCGAAATTTCTAAAAGGTCTTATGATATTTTGGTTAACCAAGTTGGGTTTCCTTCTGAGGATATTATTTTCGACCTTAATATTTTCCCTGTGGCGACAGGAATGGACGAACACCGCAGAAACGCGATTGACTTTATCGAAGCAACACGCTGGGTTCGCACCAATCTTCCGAATGCTTCCGTAAGTGGAGGTGTTTCCAATGTGTCGTTTTCGTTCCGTGGCAATGATTCGGTAAGAGAAGCGATGCATTCTGTTTTCCTTTATCACGCCATAAAAGCAGGAATGAATATGGGAATCGTGAACCCTACAATGTTGGAAGTTTATGATGAAATCCCGAAAGATTTGCTGGAGTTGGTGGAAGATGTGATGCTCGACAGAAAAGACGATGCAACCGAAAAACTTCTCGATTATTCCGAAAGGGTCAAATCTACAAAAAAGGAAAAAGCGGAAGATTTGGCTTGGCGGGAAATGCCTTTGCAAGAAAGGATTACGCATTCTTTAGTAAAAGGAATTGACCGTTTTATAGAAGAAGATACAGAAGAGGCGAGAAAATCTTCAAAACGTCCGCTGGATGTTATCGAAATCAATCTGATGACAGGGATGGGCGTTGTTGGCGACCTTTTCGGAAGCGGAAAAATGTTCCTGCCTCAGGTTGTAAAATCGGCGAGAGTAATGAAAAAGGCTGTGGCTTATCTGCAACCTTTCATTGAAGCACAAAAAGACCAGACTCAAAAATCCAATGGGAAAATCCTGATGGCAACGGTAAAAGGCGATGTTCACGATATTGGAAAAAATATTGTGAGCGTAGTTTTGGGTTGCAACAATTACGAGATTGTGGATTTAGGAGTAATGGTTCCCGCCGAGAAAATTATCCAGACGGCGATTGATGAGAAAGTGGATGTAATTGGATTGAGTGGATTGATTACACCAAGTCTGGACGAAATGGTTCACATTGCAGATGAATTGGAGCGCAAAAACCTTGATTTTCCATTGTTAATTGGAGGCGCAACAACTTCTAAAGCTCACACAGCAGTTAAAATTTCTCCAAAATATTCCAATACGGTTGTTCACGTGAATGATGCTTCCAGAGCAGTTGGTGTTGTGAGTGCGCTTTTGAATCAAGATAAATCCAATGCTTATGCTTTGGAAATCAGAAAAGATTATGATGAATTCCGTGAAAAATTCCTGAACCGCCAGGTTGATAAAGAATACGTGACGATTGAGGAAGCGAGAAAACAGAAATTCAAAATCGATTGGGAAAATGAAGAGATTCACACACCTAAAAAATTAGGAATTACGATCATCGAAGACCAAAATCTGGATGAATTAGTTGAATTTATCGATTGGTCACCTTTTTTCAGAAGCTGGCAATTGTTTGGGAAATTCCCTGAGATTTTGACGGATAATGTTGTTGGAGAACAGGCAACGATTTTGTTCAATGAAGCGCGGACAATGCTCAAAAAAATCTTAAAAGAAAAGAGTTTTGTTGCCAAAGGTATTTTTGGGATTTTCCCTGCGAATGCGAATGAACAAGATGATATTTTGGTTTATGATGATAATCAGAATGTGATTTCGACTTTCAGAACTTTAAGGCAACAACATAAAAAATCCGAAGGCAAAGAATATTTTGCTTTAAGTGATTTTATTGCTCCTGAAAATTCCGGGAAGCAGGATTATATTGGAACTTTCTGTGTTTGTACAGGATTTGGAGCGGATGAATTGGCAAAAGAATATGAAGACCAAAATGACGATTACAATGCAATAATGGTAAAAGCTTTGGCAGACCGTTTTGCAGAAGCTTTCGCCGAATATCTTCATAAAAAAGTCCGAACCGAATATTGGGGCTATTCCGAAAATGAAACTTTGGATAACGACGAATTAATCAAAGAAAAATATCTTGGAATTCGTCCTGCGCCAGGTTATCCTGCATGTCCTGACCATTTGGAAAAATTGACGATTTGGGATTTATTAAAAGTCGAAGAAAACATTGGAGTGACTTTGACTGAAAGTTTGGCAATGTGGCCAACAGCGGCGGTTTCTGGTTATTATTTTGGAAATGAAAAATCAAAATATTTTGGTGTTGGAAAAATTGATGAAGACCAATTGAAAGATTTCGCTGAAAGAAAAAATGTTGAATTGGATTATGCCAGAAAATGGCTCGCTCCGAATCTTGCGGATTAATATTATTTAAAATTATTGAATGAAAATTACTGACCATATAAAAAACGCCAACGGCAAGACGCTTTTTTCTTTTGAAATTGTTCCTCCGCAAAAAGGCGTTGGGATTGCAGATTTATATAAAAATATTGACCCATTAATGGAGTTCAAACCGCCATTTATAGATGTTACCACTTCTCGAGAAGAATATATTTTTCTGGAAAGAGGGAACGGTTTGATGGAAAGAAAAATAACAAGAATGCGTCCAGGAACTTTGGGAATTTGTTCGGCCATTCAAAATAAATATAACGTTGATACAGTTCCGCACGTTCTTTGTGGTGGATTTACTAAAGAAGAAACCGAATATCTTTTGGTGGATTGTATGTATCTGGGTATCAATAATATTGTAGCTTTGCGAGGTGATGCGATGAAAGGCGAAAAATATTTTGAACCATCTGTTGGTGGACATAAATACGCCTCTGATTTGGTAAAACAAATTCACGACTTGGGAATTGGGGAATATCTTCACGGCAAGATAGAATCTGATACAGATAGTAGTTTCTGCATCGGTGTTGCTGGTTATCCGGAGAAACACATTGAAGCACCTTCTATGAATTATGATCTTCAAATGCTGAAGAAAAAGGTGGAAGCCGGAGCGGATTATATTGTTACTCAAATGTTTTTTGATAACCAGAAATTCTTTGAATTTGTAAACCAAGCCAGAGAAATAGGAATTGATGTCCCAATTATTCCAGGCATCAAACCGATTGCTACAAAAACACATTTGCAAATGTTGCCACAGGTTTTTAAAATCGATTTACCTGAAGCTTTAATCAATGAAGTGTTGAAATGTAAAACGAACAATGATGTTCGCGAGGTCGGAATAGAATGGGCCATCAATCAAAGTAAAGAATTGCTAGACTTTGGAATTCCGGTTCTGCATTTTTATTCGATGGGGAAAAGCGATAATATTCTGAAGATAGGAAGAGAGATTTTTTAAATAAAAAAGAGATGCAATTTGCATCTCTTTTCTATTATTTATTTAAGAAATTAGCCAATGCAATAAGATCAAGTTCTTGATTGAATTTGATTTTCTTTGTTTTGATGAAGTCTTTTGCTGCATCCTTTTTATCACTAGGAAGAGCGTTTAGTAAATCTTCACTTTTTTTAGTGAGTTTTATTATATTATCATCAGTTTTTATATAATAAACAGGTTTTTGATTTTCAAACTTTGCAGGAGTTCCGGGTACCAATGTGTTAGGAGCTGGAACTTCTGGGCTGAATTTTACAGCAATCTTCTTAAGAAGCTTATTTTTTCCTTCTGTTAGAACTAAGAAGTAACCAGCGAAACCTTCGTCGTCATTAACCAAAATGAATTTTTCATTAGTAGCCACAAAAACAAATTTTGAAAATGTATTTTCTTTTGGTATTGCATAAATGTCGCTATCGTTCCGTACCTCGAAAACATCCTTGTACATATTATATCTTACAGGAAGGGTAGTTCCTGTATCTCCGATTCTTGCTTCCGAAAAACCATTTTTATAAAAAGGATTACCTTGTATATCAGAATATTTTAAAACAGATTTTCCGCTATTGATCTCGTCCATTGATTTAACGAAATGTGCATTTCTGGCTAAATCAATTTGTTGCGCTTGCAAAAATGTTCCACTAAATAGTAAGCTTGCTGTAATGAATATTGTTTTCATCAATTATTAAATTTGTTGTAAAAATACAATTTATATTGATTGTATAAAACACAAAGTTTATTGTTAATTTTACATTTCAAGTTTTTTTATGAAATTATCAGGACCCTTCAAGCAAATCATTACCCTCAACAATCTTCCGTTAAAAGGAAAATTAAACGATGAATCTTTAGAAATCGTTACAAATGGAGGAATTCTTACAAAAAATGGAATTATTAGACAAGTTGGAAGCTTTGATTCTTTAAAACAAGATTTTCCAGATTCTGAAATTGATTTGATTGAAGGCGAACAGATTGCACTACCGGCTTTTGTGGATGCACACACGCATATTTGTTTCGGAGGAAATCGCGCTAACGATTTTGCAATGCGAAATGCTGGAAAGACCTATCTCGAAATTGCAGAATCCGGTGGTGGAATCTGGAGTTCTGTGGAACATACAAGAAACGCTTCAGAAGAAGATTTAGTTGAAGGAATTTTGAAAAGAGTCAAGCAACTTATTAAACAAGGTATTACAACTGTTGAGATAAAGAGCGGTTACGGATTGAATCTTGAAGAGGAACTTAAAATGCTCCGAGCTGTTAAAAAAGCTCAGAGTCACACAAACGCAACTCTTATTCCCACCTGTTTATCGGCACATCTCAAGCCAAAAGATTTCGAAGGTACTTCCGAGGAGTATCTTAATTATATTATTGAAGAAATCCTACCAAAAGTTAAAGAAGAAAACTTAGCTGATCGGGTTGACATTTTTATAGAAAAATCGGCTTTTCAACCTAAAGAAAGCAAGCTGTTTCTTGAAAAAGCAAAGAAATTAGGCTTTCAAATCACTGTTCATGCAGACCAGTTTACAGCCGGAAGCTCCAGAATTGCGGTTGAAGTTGGTGCAAAATCTGCAGATCATTTAGAAGCTACAGTTGATGAAGATATCGAATTTCTGGCCAACTCAAATACGGTCGCGATTGCCTTACCGGGTGCGAGTCTAGGCTTAGGAGAGCCATTCTCTCCTGCTAGGAAAATTCTTGATAAAGGCGGGATCCTTGCTATCGCAACCGATTGGAATCCAGGTTCTGCTCCAATGGGAAACCTCGTAACTCAAGCTTCGATTTTAGCGACTTATCAGAAATTGACGACGGCGGAAGTTCTTGCTGCCATCACTTTTCGGGCAGCTTTTGCTTTGGGTCTGGAGGATAGAGGAATTTTGACAGAAGGAAAAAAAGCGGATTTCATTACTTATGAAACAGATAATTTCCAAAATATCCTTTATCAGCAAGGGAGGCTTTTGCCGACACATGTTTACATTAATGGAGAAAAGATTTTATAATGAGAGAAAGAGATAGTATTATTTTTGATTTGGACGGAACACTTTGGAATGCTTCGGAAACCGTTGTAAAAGCTTTTAATGATAGTATTCAAAAGATTGGATTTGATATTAATATTACATCGAAGACCGTAAGAGACTTTTCCGGAATGAAAATGGATGATATTTTTAGTCAACATTTCAGTTTTATTCCAAAAGACAAATTGCAGGAATTCGAAAAGATCTATGCAAAAAAAGAAAGCGAATATCTTAAAAAATATGGTGGCAAATTATTCCCAAATGTAAAAGAAACATTAGAAAGATTAACTGAAAATTACCGACTTTTCATCGTCAGCAATTGTATGAAGGGTTATATCGAGAACTTCATCGAGTTTTTAGTTTTGAAGATTTGTTTGAAGATTTCGAATGTTTCGGAAACGATGGTTTACCAAAGGATAAGAATATCAGCCTGATTGTGGAACGTAATAATTTACAAAATCCGGTCTATGTTGGCGATACAATTTGGGACAAAGAATCTTCTGAAAAGGCTGGCGTAGATTTTATTTATGCCACTTACGGTTTTGGGAAAATCGAAAATCCAAAAGTTCAAATCCAAAACTTTGAAGATTTACTTTCTATGAAATTATAAAAAACAAAAAACCTTATCAAGTCTGATAAGGTTTTTTTTATTAAAGATTTTGTAGGTTATTTAAATTCAATCGGAAATTTAACCTGAGAATTATCCCAACCAGCATACAGATCTGCTCCGGACTTTGTCTGTACAAATGTCACGGAAAAATATTCGATTGGAGAGCTTGTTTTCTCAACCGGAACATTGAATCTCACAACGTCTTTACTTTTGTCATAAGCGTAGGCGCCCCATTTATCGATGTCAGAATTTAGAACAATTGTCCATTCTTTTTCAAATGGAATAGCGAAAATACTGTAAGTTCCTGCGGGAATTTCTTTTCCACCGATTACTACTGGCGTATAGAATTTGATTTCAGAATTTTCATTCGCTCCGAATCTCCAAATATCTCCGAATTTCACAAGGTTTCCAAAAACAACTCTGTTCTTTTTTTGTGGACGGGAATAAACCACTTTGACTTTTGGAGTATCCGATTTGGAGGACGTTACCTGAATTGGATAGTAAGCTGCATCCATTGGACTTACATCCACAGAAAAATAATTCAGTTTTGTCGGGTCCAATTTTGCTTGTGAAAATGCGCTAACTCCTATTAATAAAGAAGCGGCGATAATTAATTTTTTCATATAAGATTTATTATTTTTTTTATTTTCGGTTTTATGCAATCGTCATTTAGTTTTAAGCAAATAATTAAGATTTTATTGAGACGATTTCATATTATAATTTAATTTTTAATAACTTTTCTATGGCTTTGTCCAATGTTTCCTGTTCTTTGGCAAAACAAAATCGAATCACTTTTTCATCAGTTCTATCTTTATAAAATGCAGAAAAAGGGATAGTTGCAACTTTGTATTCTTGCGCCAACCAATAACAAAAATCCTTGTCTTGCTTATCAGAAATTGCGCCAAAATTGGCAGACAGAAAATATGTTCCCTCACAATCCAATAATTGGAAAGGCGTTTCCTTCAAAGCACTTTTAAGATAATCTCTTTTTATTTGGAAAAATGTTGAGATTGATTTGAGGTCATCAACATTTTGCAAATATTTAGAAATAGCAAATTGTGCCGGCGTGTTCACACAAAACACATTAAATTGATGAACTTTTCTGAACTCATTGATCAAATCCGAAGGCGCACAAACATAACCGATTTTCCAGCCGGTGATATGCAGCAATTTGCCGAAAGAGCCAACCACAAAAGTTCTTTCTTTCAGTTCAGGATATTTTGCTAAAGTCAGATGAGGCTTTTCATCAAAAGTAATACTTTCATAAACTTCATCGCTCAGGATAATGATATTCGTATTTTTTACAATCGAAATCAATTCATCGATATCGTTTTGTTTCAGGATTTTTCCGGAAGGATTATTCGGATTATTGATGATGATCATCTTGGTTTTTTCGGAAACCAGATTTTTAACTTCATTCCAATTGATTTCATAATCTGGATAAAGCATTTTGACATTTTTTACGATTCCGCCATTCAAGATGATTGAAGGTTCGTAACAATCGTAAGCCGGTTCGAAGATAATGACTTCATCATCTTTTTTCACAAATGCAGAAATAATGGTGAAAATTCCTTGAGTTGCTCCAGCAGTGATATTGATCTCATAATCCGGATGATAATCAACTTGGTATTGAAGATTGAATTTTCTGGAAATCTCTTCTCTCAGCTCTTTGATTCCGGATAAAGGTGCATATTGATTATGACCTTTTTTTGAAAATTCACCGAGGTATTTGATTAAATTTTCATCAGGCTGATAATCTGGAAATCCCTGGGAAAGATTGACTGCGTTTTCCTGCTGTGCCAATAAGCTCATCTCTGTGAAAATCGTTGTTTTCACATCAGGAAGTTTGGAGTTTGGTAATTTGAATGCCATTCTGATTGTAAAAATAAGTAA
>Ga0065704_10071174_pt1 | contig 12644 bp, 5 predicted proteins | sample SwiRhicommuniRL2_FD_59091 | JGI IMG/M metagenome (GOLD analysis project Ga0065704, IMG submission 59091) | Switchgrass rhizosphere bacterial communities from Rose Lake, Michigan, USA - RL2 v2 (version 2) | ecosystem: Host-associated > Plants > Roots > Rhizosphere > Soil | place: East Lansing, MI
AGACGTGCAGGTCCGCGAACGTGACGGCCACGTCCCTGAGACGCGCGTCGCCGATCGCGATCGGTGGCGCCGTGACCGCAATGGCCGTGACGACACCCGGGGTGGCGCCGGTGACGGTGGCAGTCGTCGCATCCTTGCGCGACAGCGACTGCAGCAACGCGCGGTGCAGCGCGAGGTTGCCGATCGTGCGTTGCGCGCCGGTGTCGAGGATCACGTCGGCCTGGACCTTGCCGACCCGGCCACGGACGAGCATCAAGCCGCCTCGTTCCAGCCGCGCCGGAATGACCAGGTAACCGGCGGGGGCGCGCCGACCCGTGGAGGGGCGCAGCGTGACGATGTCGTTCTCGAAGTCGACCTCGACCCGCGTGTTCTGCAGGCCTTCGACACCGAGGATGCCGTCCGCGTCGGCGAACACGACGTCTTCGAGGATCGGCAGTCGCTGCGGATCGAGCGTGATCTCGCCGACGACGAGGCGGGTGCCGCTCACGGCGGGCACCCTGGCCGACCCGGTGATGCCGTGCACCTCGACCGTGGACGCCGGATCGAGGACCAGGCCGAGCGCGGCCGCGAGCCGGCTGGAGATGGCGGTCCGGTTGGCCCCGGTGTCGACGACGAAGCGGTACGGGCCGCTGTCGTTCACGGCGACGTCGGCCAGCACGCGGCCGATGCGATCGACCTCCGTCGGTGCGGCGTACTGGGCCGCGGGGACCGGTTCGTCCGGAAATTCCTGCTGCGACGGCGATGCGATCGGCAGCAGCAGGACCGCCGTCGCGAGCGCGCCGGTCCGGCGGTGGACGTTGTTCGTGATGGGGCCGCTCACTTGCGGGACGTCCTTGACCCTCGATCATCGCAGGGGCTTACTCGACCGACTGCAACCACCCGGTGCGCACGATGTCCGAAAGCAGGGACGCACTCAATGCGGCGGCGTCATCGATTCGACCGGCGGTGCCGCCGCTGCGACTGAACCCGCGCATGGACCCCGGGATCCTCGCCCCCGTGTTCGCGCGTCACGGTCGCATCCACGTCCCTGCGATCTTCGACCGTGCGACCGCACTCGCGGTTCACCAGGCGCTCACGGCCGAACCGGTGCCCTGGCAACTGCACTTCAACGACGGCGCGCAGGCCTACGACGTTCCCGCGGCGGAGGTCGACGCGCTCGCCCCCGCCGAACGCGAACGCCTGCTGCGGCCGATCCACGCCCGGGCGCGCACGGGCTTCCAGTACCTGTTCGAGAATTTCTCGATCGCCGACCACCACGCGCGTGGGGAGCACCTCGGGCTCGAACTCATGCGCGTGTTCGAGTTCCTGCGTTCCGACGCCGTGCTCGAGTTCGTGCGGCGCGTGACCGGTGCCCGCGAGATCGTCACGGTCGACGCGCAGGCGACGCGTTACCGGGCCGGACATTTCCTGACGGTCCACGACGACCGCGACGAGCAGAAGGGCCGTGTCACGGCGTACGTCCTCAGCATGACGCCGAAGTGGCGCGCCGACTGGGGCGGCGTGCTGCAGTTCTTCGACGAGGACGGCCACGTGGCGGAAGGCTACGTCCCCGCGTTCAACGCGCTGAACCTGTTCCGGGTCCCGGCGCCGCACTCGGTGAGCCTGGTGGCGCCCTACGCCGACGCCTCGCGCCTCAGCATCACCGGTTGGCTGCGGCGTTTCTAAGCGTACGCTTCGCTCTGCGCCGACGCAGCGAACCGTGGTCGCTGCCGCGCGGCATCGCCGCAAACCTCGCCACGCGTTGCTTTCGCGAGACAGACTGGCCGTGTTGCGCGCAATGTAAGAGAACGCTCACGCTCAACACCGACGATGCTGCTTAACGCAGGCAAAATTCGGCGCAAGCATTCCGGCTCCCACCACCCACCTTTGTGCAGGAGCCACTGATGCGTTGTCGCAACACCAGACGCGCGGACCGGTCCGCGCAACACACGGCCGGCGCTTCCTCCAGTTTCGCTCCGGCCAATCTTCCGCTCGCAAGGGCCGTGCGCATCACGCTGCTGGCCGCGGGAGCCGCAGCGGCAGCGACGCCTGCGCCCTTCGCGCTCGCACAGGAGGCCGAACTCGAGCAAATCGTGGTCACGGGCTCGCGCATCCGCGTGCGCGACTTCGAGGAAATCAGCCCGGTCTCCACCGTTGGCGCGGAAACCATCGCTGCCATCGGTGCGACCACCGTCGACCAGGTGCTCAACAACCTGCCGCAGGTCGTGCCGGGGTTGACGGCCACCTCCAACAACCCGTCCGACGGCACCGCCACGATCGACCTGCGCGGCCTGGGCCCCACCCGCACGCTCGTGCTGATCAACGGCCGGCGACTGACGCCGACGTCGCAATACGGTCGTGTCGACCTCAACAACGTGCCTACCTCGCTGATCCAGCGCGTCGAGGTCGTCACCGGCGGCGCCTCTGCCGTGTACGGCTCCGACGCACTCGCCGGCGTCGTCAACTTCATCCTCAAGGACAATTTCGAAGGCGTCGAACTCAGCTATCAGCATGGCGTGACGACGCAGGGCGACGGCGACGAGGACCAGATCGACTTCACGTTCGGCAACAATTTTGCCGACGGCAAGGGCAACATCACGGCCTTCGCGACCTACAACCAGCGCGATGCGATCCTGCAGGCAGATCGCAAGTACACGCGTCTCTCCGACGGCTTCTACGGCGTGTATGGCTACGAAGGCGCCACGTTCTGGTCGTCGTTCGCAGGCTCGGCGACGGGCGTCGCGGGCCGCTTCGACAACTCCGCGCCGAACCCGTTCCCGTCGATCGACGAACCGTTCTGGGCCGGCTCGACGCGCAACTACATCCAGGAAGCCGACGGCTCGGTGCGCGGCTTCGTCAACCAGACGCCCGAATGGAGCGACGGCGTCGGCGACCGCTACAACTTCGCACCCGTCAACTACCTGCTCACGCCGGGCGATCGCTGGTCACTCGGCAGCACCGGCCACTACACCTTCAACGAGCACGCCGAGACCTATGCTGACCTGCTCTTCGTGCGCAGCCAGAACGCGGCCCAACTCGCACCGACGCCCGCGACCGAGGTCAACGTGCCGGTGACGAGCCCGTTCCTGTCGGCGGACATGCTCGCCGTGGCCGGACAGCGGCCCGACCCGACCGGTGACCTGACGTTCCGGCGGCGCATGATCGAGATGGGCGCGCGACAGCAGGAGAACACCTCAAACCTGTTCCAGATGACGCTGGGCCTGCGGGGTGGGCTCGGCTTCAGCGACTGGGAGTACGACGCGTACTACATGTACGGCTTCAACGACTTCGACAATTACACGCGCAACGACGTGTCGCGCTCGAAGTTCGAGGCAGGCATCGCGGGCTGCCCGGCCGATTACGTGAAGTTCGTGCCGAACTGCGTCCCGATCAACCCGTTCGGCGTCGGCACGATCACGCCGGAGGCCGCGAACTTCATGCGCCTGAATTTCGCGGACGCGCAGGTGTTCAAGCGCAGCCTCGCGTCGGCGGTAATCAACGGCACGGCGTTCCAGATGCCTGCGGGTCCGCTCGGTTTCGCGGTCGGCGTCGAATGGCGCCGCGACCAGACCGAGTACACGCCGGACATCAACAAGCAGAGCGGCGACATCCTCGGCTTCAACGCGCAGCAGCCGATCAAGGGCAGTTTCGACGTGACCGAGTACTACGTCGAGGCCGCGGTTCCGCTGCTCAAGGACGTCACGGCGTTCCAGGACCTCTCGCTCGAACTCGGCTACCGCTATTCCGACTACTCCACTGTCGGCGGCGTCGAAGCCTACAAGGGCGGCCTCAACTGGCAGGTCGTCGATGCCGTGCGCCTGCGTGCCATGTACCAGCGCGCCGTGCGTGCCCCGAGCGTGTTCGAGCTGTTCCAGGCCGGCGACCAGGGGTTCCCGCTCTACACCGACCCGTGCGCGGGCCTCGAGCAGGCGGACGACCCGGACACGTACGCGTTCTGCCAGGCGCAGGGCCTGGACACGCCCGAGGACTACGTGCAACCGAACTCGCAGGTCGAGGCATTCTTCTACGGCAACCAGGACCTGAGCGAAGAGACGTCGGACACCTACACGTACGGCATCGTCTTCACGCCCCCGGCCGTCGAAGGGCTCAGCATTTCGCTGGACTACTACGACATCAAGGTCGAGGACTACGTCAACACGCTGGCCGGCGGCGTGACCGGCATCATCGGCAACTGCTTCGACTCGCTGGACCTCAACAGCGCGGATTGCTTCGATCCGGTGCTCGGTGTGCCGCTGGTCTATCGCTCGGCCACCGGCGAAATGAAGGTCAACGCACCGACGGCGAACGTGTCGGAGTTGCGGACCAAGGGTGTCGACCTGCAACTCAACTATGCGATCCCGATCTGGAACACGATCAACGTCGCACTGCTGACGACCTACCTCGACAGTTACGAGCTCGACGGCATCGATTACGCCGACAGCACCGGCTTCTACAACATCGCCGGGTCGTTCCCGGAGTGGAAGGCCAATTTGCGGGTCGGCGTGCCGATCGGCCCCGTGACCGTGAACTACCAGCTGACCTTCATCGACTCGATGATCAACCAGGGCGACCTGGACAAGGGCGAGGCGTTCGGTGAGAACTGCGGCGACGCGTACGACCCGGTGCGGGACTATGCGCCCTGCTTCGGTACCACCGACACGACCTTCTACCACGACCTCAGCGCGAGCTGGGACATCTCGGAGGACTACACACTGACGGTGGGCGTGAACAACCTGTTCGACACGGAGCCTGAACGCGTCGAACTGGGCATCGACATGAACACCGATCCGGGCACGTGGGACATGCTCGGCCAGTACTGGTTCGCGAACCTCAAGGCCACGTTCTGACCGGCCCTGTTCGCGAATCGGTGTCCCGGAAATGACGCGAGCGGCGGGTGGAAACCCCACCCGTTCGCCGCCTGTGTTGATCGGACTGGTTTCGTAAAGGAATCGAATCGGGGCGAGGCGTAAAAACCCTCGCCCCTGTCTTTAGTGGCTGCGTGCAACGAACGGCCGGGTTCGGCAAGGGACGGCGGCGTTTCGATTCAGTTCGAGCGACGAACCTTGGTACCAGCGCGCTTGGACGTAACGAGCACATAGGATCCGAGCGCGGCCCGGCGGATGGTGACAGTCTCACCGGGTTTCAGACGCACGTGCGAGGTCGCTTCGATCTCGACCCACACCTGTCCTTCCGTCGTCTCGAACACCTGTTCGCCGGTCAGCCTGCGGCTGATCGATTGAATCGTCACGCTGATGCTGTCCGCATCGGTCGGGAGGCCTTGGTGCCGGCGCTTGTCCGCCTCGCTCAGGCCAAAGTCCCGACGCGCATCCGCGCCGACGGCCGCTGCTGCCTCATGCGTGGCCGGGTCTGCCGCCCTTGAAGGGCTGGTCGTTGCCGGCGCGGGCGACGACCGTGCAGAGGGTGGAAACCGGCGGTCGTAACAAGCAAGTCGGTCGATATCCACTGCGATGTCCGCGCACTGTTGGGCGGGCTGCAAGTCCGCCGCGCGAAGGCCCGCACAAAGCACGGTGACCGACCCCACGAGCAAGAGTGACCCGAGCTTCCGTGACATGGAATACCGACGGTTGCGAGTGGCCGAGACTATAGCAGTGCCTTGCACTCCGACCCGCGCATCGTCGCCCTGGCAGACGCGACGGGCAGTGGACATGGGTTGCAGCAGTCCGCTTGCAGCTCTGCAGTTTTGGCGCGCACGCAACAAGTACGACGAATGTCAGCGCGTGCTTACAACCAACCGGGAATCTACCTGTATTTCTGCTTGCCAGCGCTACTCATATTGCAATCCCCGACCCTCATTGCATGCAGGAGTCGATGATGCGAGTACGCAACACGAAGCTGGCGGTGCCTTCTGCCTCGCGCACCGCTCCCATCGCCACGGGTCAAACGGCACAATTCCTCGACATATTTCTTGATCGACGCTGGCGCAAAGGCGTTGCCATCGGGGTGCTCGCCGCGACTGGCCTGGCGTCAGCAACCGCACTCGCAGCCGACCCGGTCGAACCGACGGATCTGGAGGAGGTCGTCGTCACGGGTACGCGCATTGCGAGCGCAAACGCCACCAGCTCGAGCCCGATCCTGGAGGTGTCTTCGGATGCCCTGAAGGTCCAAGGCATCGTCGACGTCGGCGATCTGGTGCACGTTCTTCCGCAGCATATCCAGACCAATGCCGATCTCAGCAACACGAGCAACCCGCTGGCCTCACCCGGCGGCATCACCACGATCAACCTGCGCGGCCTTGGCCCGCAGCGCACGCTGGTGCTCGTCGACGGAAAGCGCCTTGGGGTAGGTGACCCCAATTCGGGCAACCCCAATCCGTCGGCCGACATCAACCAGATTCCCTCGGCGCTGATTCAGCGCGTGGACATCGTGACCGGTGGCGCCTCGGCCGTGTACGGCTCCGATGCCGTGGCGGGCGTCGCGAACTTCATCATGCGTCGCGATGTCGAGGGCGTGGAGGTCGACGTCCAGTACGGTTTCGATTGGCACGAGAACAATAACGACTACATGCAGAACCTGTTACGAGACGACCCCAGGAACATCACGTACCCCGGCACCGTCGCGGATGGCGACGAACTGTCCGTCAGCCTGCTGGTGGGCAGTGGCTTCGCCGACCAGAGGGGTCACGCGACCGCCTATTTGAGCTACATCGACGCCGACCCCACCACGCTCTCCGAGCGGGATTTCTCGGCCTGCCAGCTGCAGGGTGACGGCACGGCGTGCGGCGGTTCGCCGAACTCGAATCTTTTCACCGTGCTTCCAAACGACGCGATCCCCGACGGCGCTGACCTCGCAGTCCTGGGCAATGAACTGGTGCCGTGGGGTGAAGAGGAGACGAATCCGCCGTCGCTGTTCAATTCGAATCCGTACATGAACCTGAAGCATGGCCGACAGCGCTATCAGGGCGGCGTACTCGTGGACTTCGAATGGAACGAGCACGCGACGGCGTACGCGGACTTCATGTTCACCCAGGACAAGGCCCGCACGGCGGTCGCACCGTCAGGTTTGTTCCAGGGAAGTGCCATTCCAGTGTTCTGCAACAACTCCTTGTTGAGTGACCAGCAACGCACGGCCATCGGCTGCTCGGCTGAGATGATCGCAGCGGGCGATACGGTCGACATGCTGATCGGCCGCCGCAACATCGAAGGCGGACCGCGCATGTTCGGCTATGAGCACACGACCTACTTCGCGGTCGCGGGCGTCAAGGGCGAAATCAATCCCGCGTGGTCGTACGACGCATACGGGTCGTACTACGACACCGACATGTTCAACACGAACGAGGGGTACGTCTCCATCGCCCGCTCAAGGGACGCCCTGAACGGCTGTCAGGCCAACGCGGCGGGCGACCTGATCGATGGTTGCGTGCCTTACAACATCTGGCAGGACGGCGGCGTCACCCAGGAAGCGACCGATTACATCTTCGCCTTTGGCCTTGCCAACGGTTCGGCGAAGCAGCAGGTCGTGTCGGCCAGCTTCACGGGCGACCTCGGTGAGTACGGTCTCAAGGTGCCCACGGCCGCGGACGGGATCGGCGTTGCATTCGGTGCCGAATACCGTGCCGATTCTTTCGCTTTCCTGCCGGACCAGGCGCTGGGTTCGGGCGACCTCTCGGGCAGCGGCGGCGCCTCCCCGACGATCGATGCCGATACGCATGTGTCGGAGTATTTCGTCGAGCTGCGTGCCCCACTGCTGCACGGCATGACTGGCGCACAAGACCTGGTGCTGGAAGCCGGCTACCGTTATTCGGATTACGATCAATCCGGCGGAGCCGACACCTACAAGGTTGGCCTGCAGTGGGCGCCGATTGACAGCATACGGCTGCGCGCCTCGTACAACCACGCGATTCGGGCGCCGAGCCTGATCGAGCTTTTCGTTGCGCAGACGGTCACCAACACGTCCGTCGTCTCGCATGACCCGTGCTCGGGCGCCGATCCCGACGCGAGTCTGGAGGACTGCCTGCGCACGGGCATGACTCCGGAACAATACGCAGCGGGGGTTCCCGACTGTCCGGCCGAGCAGTGTGCGACGCTGACCGGCGGCAATCCGCTCCTGGACCCGGAGTCGGCCGATACGGTGACCGTGGGCTTTACGCTCAACCCGTCGTTCCTTCCGGGCTTCACGCTGAGCGCGGACTGGTACGAGATCGAGGTGGAGGACATCATCACCAACATCCCGTTGAACGTCTCGCTCGACAGTTGCCTCGATGGCTCCCACCCCGAACTCTGCGAGAACATCGTGCGCACGCCATTCGGCACGTTGTTCGGTGATACGTTGGCCGGCGGTGGCTATATCGTGGGCACCAATGCCAACGTCGCCAAGTCGACGTTCAGCGGTGTCGATCTCCAGGGTGCCTACCAGTTCGACGTGGGGAGCCTGGGTTCCATGGTCGCGAGCCTGAATGCGACGTACGTGCTCGACACCAAGACTCTGCCGCTGGAAGGCGAACATGAGTATGACTGCGCCGGGCTTTACGGCAACTTCTGTGGTCCTGCGATTCCGGACTGGCGTCATGCGTTGAGATTGGCATGGGCGCTGCCGGCGAACATCTCGGCCTCGCTGCAGTGGCGCTATCTCGGCAGTGTCAAGAACGAGCAGAACACGAGCGATCCGACGCTCAGTGGCGACCATGTCGATTTCGGCGGGACGCTGTCGTCGCGGAGCTACTTCGATCTGGCAGGCAGCTGGGACATCACCGAGCAGTACAGTCTGCGTCTCGGCATCAACAACTTGCTGGACGAGGACCCGCCGCTCGTCGATACGGGTTGGTCCGGTCCCGGCACGCCCAACACGTGGGGCCCGTACGACACGCTGGGCAGGCAGGTGTTCCTCGGCTTGAATGCCAAGTTCTGAAAGGCCTGACTTCCGATGAGGCTCGGCCAGTTCTGGTTCGCGAACCTGAAGGCCTTCTGAACGGCACTGTTCGCGGATCGGCAGCCCTGAAATGACTCGAGCGGCGGGTGGAGCCCGCCGCTCTTTCTTTTGGGGCACTGAGACAGGCGGCACTTCCGGTGTGCCGCCCGGTCGGGCTCAGAACGCGTACTTGACGTTGAGGAAGTACTGCCGGCCGACGTAGTCGTAGGCGCTGTACAGCGGGCTGCTGCCGACGCGGTTGTAGTAACCGGTCGAGATGATCGGCGGCGTCTTGTCGCCGACGTTGCGGATGCCCGTCGTGATCACCCAGCTGCTGTCGCTCTCGTACTGCACCGAGAGGTCGTGCACGAAGTAATTCGGGACGTCGAAGTCGTACCCGGTGTTTTCCTGGTTCGCCTCCTTGTCCTCGAAGATGTACTCGTAGCTGTCCATCTCGCCGATCCACTCGGTCGACCAGCGGGCCGTCCAGGCGCCGAGGCGATAGTCGAGGTCGATCTGACCCGACCATTCGGGGTACTCGATCGTGCCGTTCAACTTCTCCCAGGCGTCGTCCGCGAACAACCGGTTGTTCTGCTCGAGGAACTGCGACAGGCGCAGGTTCACGAGCAGGTCGCCGGGGCCGACCGTGACGTCGTAGCGTGCGTTGTAGTCGATGCCGCGCACCGTCTCCGACGCGAGGTTGATGTACGAGTCGTACACCGTCAGCTTGTTGCCGTCGCCGCGCGGGTCGACCAGGCGGCAGTAGCCGCCACCGCTCCGGAAGTTGACGTCGTCGTAGCAGCGATTGAGGATCTCCCTCGCGCCCGCCTGCGTCACGCCGTTGTCGATCTGGATGTCGTAATAGTCGACGGCCAGACCGATCGAGCCCCAGTCACCCGGGAGCCGCGGCTGGAAGACGATGCCCGCGGTGAAGTTGTCCGAGGTTTCGGCCTCGAGACCCGCGTTGGCACCGCCCAGGGTCACCACTTCCACGCTCGTGTTCGCCTGGAAGTCCGGCGCCAGCCCTTCCGACGCACAGTTCTGGTACCGCGCGCTGTTCGGGTTCTTGCTGCCGTAGTCGTTGCACGGATCCAGCGTGTTCGACTGGAAGCCGGTCGTGGCGCCCTGGAACTGCTCGAACAACGCCGGAGCGCGGTACGAGGTGCCGTAGGTCGCACGCATCGACAGCCAGTTCGTCATCGCGTACTTCAACGCGACCTTGTAGGTCGTGTCGTCGCCGTACGAGTCGTACTCCGTGTAGCGAGCCGACAGGTTCAACGACAGGTCACGCACCATCGTCATGTCGCGCAGCAGCGGCAGTTCGGTCTCGGCATAGACTTCCCAGACCGAATCCGAGCCACGGGTCGGCGTCGACGTCGTGAAGTTGTACAGGTTCGAGTTCTGGCTATCGAGCGCCGGCGTGTCGTCGATCGACGCGTCGCGGTACTCGAGGCCGAGCGCGGCACTGACGGGGCCGGCCGGCAGGTCGAACAGCGCGCCGTCGATGGTCGCGCTGACGACGGTCTCGTCGTACTTGGTCGTGCCGGTCACGTCCTTCCAGACCGTGCCGAGCCAGTCCTGCGGCAGCACGCCGCCGATCACCGCCGCCGAGAGCGCCGGCGCCGGAATGCAGGCCGCGTTCGGGTTGGTCAGGTTGACGCGGCAGGTCAAGCCATTGCGCACGAGCCCGGCCGGCGTCTGCGGGGTGGCCGCGACGACGTCGAGCGAGTTCTTCATGCGGTCGATCAGGAACGCCTGGAACGTGTACTCGGCGTCGGACTTCGAGTAGCTCGCATAGGCGTCGTAACGCCAGCCGTCGAGGAACTCGAGGTCGCCGCGGATGCCCACGGTGGCCTTGTAGAAGTCGACCGTCTGTTCGCTGTGGTCGTTGCCGAAACCGATGAAGGCGCGGGCCGAGTAGCCGTCCGGAGCGATCTCGGACGACGCGACCTTGCCGGCCGATGTCAAGGTCGACGGCAGCAGCGCGCTGCCGGTCCAGTAGTCCAGCGCGAGCTGGCGGTAGCCGGTCTGTTCGGACTCGCGCCGGTTCACCAGCACCTCGCCGTACATCTCGGCGTCGCCGAGGGCCTCGAGCTGATAGCGGCCTTCGCCATAAGCCGTGAAGACCTCCGCGGGCGAGATCAGCGATTCATTGAGCATGCGCGGATCGAAGGTGTCGCGGCTGTCGAGGCTCACGCCTTCGAAGCCGACCAGGCCTTCGGTGACCGCCGAGTTCGGGCGCCAGCGCGTGAAGCGCGTGCCCGTCGTGCCGAGACCGGGGACACCGTCCATGGCCAGCGTGCCGAGCGTGTTGATCGTCGAGCCGTTCGAGCCGGTTTCCGAGATCGGATAGCACTTGAACTTGCCCGTGATCGGGTCGATGTAGTCGGCGCGCGAGCCGTCTGCGTTGTAGTAGTAGTCCTGGTTGCAGCGCGTCCAGTCGCGGTCCGCCAGCGTGAGGTCCTGGCGCTTGTAGTACTCGAGCGAGCCGGCGACCGAATAGCGTTCGCCGCTCGTACCGGACGCGATCGAGAAGCGCGACTGCCCGCCGCCGCCCGCCTCGGTCTGGTTGATCTGGGCTTCGACGGTCGTTTCGTCGGGGTCCTTGACCGTGATGATGTTGACCACGCCCGCGACCGCGTCGGAGCCGTAGATCGACGAGGCGCCGTCACGGAGCACGTCGATACGCTCGATCATGGCCGTCGGCAGCACGTTCAGGTCCGCCGAACCGACCGAGCCACGGGTACCCGCCGGTGCGAGGCGGCGGCCATTGAGCAGCACCAGAGTGCGGCTCGGGCCGAGGCCGCGCAGACCGATCGTGTTGGCGCCGGGGCCGCCGTCGGTCACGTAGCCGCCGTAGGCGTTGTTGATCTGCGAGGCACCGCTCGTGATCGAGCCGCTCTGCAGGCTCTCGCTCAGCGAGCTGAAGCCGGAAAGCGTGGTTTCCTCGCGAGTGACCACGAGCATCGGCGAGGCCGAGTCGTATTCCGGGCGGCGCAGGCGCGAGCCGGTCACCACGACTTCTTCGAGGGCCGACGCCTCGGCCGGAGCCGTGGTCGCGTCGTCTGCCGGCACCTCTTGGGCGACCGGCGTGGACGGGGTGGCATCCTGCGCGGCGGCAGAGGCCGCGGCGAGAATACCGGCGATACAGGCGCCCAATATATGGGCCCTGCGCAGTCTGAGGTCATCCATCTATCAATCGCTCCCAGGAACAGTGTGAAGTGCTGCAGCGCAGCGCTCTGGACTGTAAAGAGCGAAAGTCGACTAGTTGTATGGGTGTTTATACCGCGGTCATGGCCAATTTGGTTGACCTAGACCAATTCCCGACCGATGGATGACGGGCCGTCACCCATCGTCGAGACCCGTCAGGGATAGTCGTGCCTGAGCGGCAACTCGCTGCCCTTGCGCACTGAACGCAGGGCAAAGCTCGACTGCACGCGCGCGACACCCGGCAGTCGCGTGAGGTGCTGGCTGTGCAGCCGTTCGAAATCGGCCGGGTCGGAGACGACGACGCGCAGCAGGTAATCCTGCTGCCCGGTCATCAGGTAGCACTCCATGACCTCGGGGACGCGCTTGACCGCTTCCTCGAACGCCGCGAGGTCGGCCTGTTCCTGGCGGTTCAGCGTGATGCTGACGAAGACGTTGCCCGGCAGACCCACTTTCGACTGGTTGACGAGCGCGGCGTAACGATCGATCACGCCGGCCTCCTCGAGCGCACGGACGCGACGCAGGCAGGCCGACTCGCTGAGGTGCACCTTGTCGGCGAGGTCGCGATTGCTGATCCGGCCGTCCTGCTGCAG
>Ga0065704_10071179_pt1 | contig 12641 bp, 20 predicted proteins | sample SwiRhicommuniRL2_FD_59091 | JGI IMG/M metagenome (GOLD analysis project Ga0065704, IMG submission 59091) | Switchgrass rhizosphere bacterial communities from Rose Lake, Michigan, USA - RL2 v2 (version 2) | ecosystem: Host-associated > Plants > Roots > Rhizosphere > Soil | place: East Lansing, MI
CCTGGCCAAATGGCTAGGCGAGCCGATAGAGCAGACGGCGGACGGGACCGAAAGCAATTGCAGGCTGGCGCTGTGGCGTCTCTAAGCGTCGTCTGCCTGAACTGGAATAACTACCTCCGCCGTGGCGCGGAGTACGTCGGCAAGCTCCAGCGCGCCGTCGCCCGCAACCTGACCGTCCCCCACGAGTTCGTGGTGGTGACGGAAAAGGACTTGCCCGAGGGCCGCAAAGGTTGGTTCAACAAACTCTACCTGTTGGAGATGTTCGACGGTCCGGCCCTGTTCCTAGACCTGGACGTGGTGGTGACGGCGAATATCGATCACCTCGTGGAGATCGCGCGCAGCGATACCTCACGCATCTGGGCGCGGGACGACTGGTCGTACCCGGTGACCAACCCGAGGAACGGCCGGGAAGCGACGATCAATAGCTCCGTGATGCTTTGGCACGGACGTAAGGACATGACCGGTGCGGAGCGGCTGATTCCTGAGACCCACGGCGATCAGGGAATCATCACGCAACTGTTCTGGCCGCATGAAATTGGCTTGCTGCCGAACGATTCGGTGGGCTCGTACAAGTACGAAGTTCTGCGCGGGAAGAAGCCGGCGCCGATCACTGTGTTTCACGGCGTCCCGAAGGTCCACGAAGTCAACGAGCCGTGGGTGCGGCAGCATTGGTCGTAATTCACGCCGAGCCGCGTATCGCGTGGCAAGTCGAATTCGCGAAGAAAATGGCGCAGGGGCTGCGCGCCATTGGGGTAACGCACGAGGTCACCAACTCCCGCGCGCGGACAAGCGGGGGGCTCGCGATTCTGCTGGGGACGACGTGCTTCAAGGGCGTTGAGAACGGGCCTTATCTGCTCGTGGACCGCTGCTCCCTCGGCGATACCAACAAATGGGTGACGCTGGTCAGAGATGCCCACGGCCGCAGGGGCGCTCGCGTTCCACATGGAACACCGGCCAATCGTTGGGAGTGGATGGAGGACGTTGCTGGGGTTCGTCTGGAGCCGTGGCGATCAGGCCGAAAGCGCGTCCTGTGCGGGCAGACGGAAACGTGGAGCCCGCATTACGCAACGCTCTGGGACTGGTATCGCACGGTGCAGGCGACGCACTTCCGGCGACACCCAGCCGGCGACAACCCGACGGGTCTCCCTGAAACACGCAAGTGGGACGACGTAGGGTTCGCGATCACGCTGAACTCCAGCGTGGCGGTCGACGCCGTGTTGGCCGGCGTTCCGTCGGTGACGATGGACGAGGGCGCGATGGCGTGGGACGTGACGAGCCACGCGGACGAGGCGGTCAAGCCTGCGCGGTTGCCGTGGCTGCATTGGCTCGCATGGACGCAGTTCTCGCACGACGAAATTGCAGAGGGTACACCGTGGGCTCACTTGCTATAGCCGTCAAGCCGACGGCGGAACTGGTCTCGCTCGCGGAAGCTCGGGCGCAGTGCCGCGTCACGCACTCACTGGACGACGCGCAGCTTGCCGGACTGATTACGGACGCTCGTGAGTGGGCGCAGGGCTACACCCGCCGCCTGTTCATGCCGCAGACGTGGGACTACCGGCTGCACTGCTTCACCAACGCAATCGCGCTTCCTGTGGGGCCGGTCCAGTCGATTAGTTCGATTACCTACTACGACACGTCCAACGTGCAGCAAACGCTGTCTGCGGAGGCCTACGACGCGGACCTGTATTCGGCCGTGCCGACGATTCGGGCGGCCGATGGCTATTCCTGGCCGTCGACCTACTCCCGCTACAACGCAGTCACAGTGCGATTTGTCGGGGGGTACGCAACGGGCCATCCCGACCTGTTGAACGCCAAGCAGGGGATGCTCCTCTACATCGAAGCGCATTACGACCGGGACGAAAGAACCTTCGAGACGCTGGTCACCGCGGCAGAGCGGAAACTAGATCCGCTGCGGGTGCTCTGATGCAAGCCGGCCGCCTCGATCGACGAATCACGTTGCAGCAGCGCGTCCTCACTCGCAACACCCAGCGCGAGGAGGTCGTGAACTACGCCGATCTCGGTGAGGTGTGGGCGCAGAAGGTCGACATGGGCGGCCGCGAGTATTTCGCCGCGCAGCAGACCAAGGCAGAGAAGACCACTCGATTTCGCATCCGCTACCGGCCCGACATCGTGTCGATTCACCGCGTCGTGTACGACGGCGTTGCTTACGACGTCAACGCACATTCAGAGATCGGTCGGCGCGAAGGCTTCGAACTGTTCACGACCGCCACGGCATGACGACCGAGGTCCAGATCCACGGCCTGCGCGAGTTGCGCGAGGCGCTTCTGCGGAAGATCCCGGCGGAGATGCAAGGGAAAGTCTTGCAGCAAGCTCTTTCGGCCGGCGCTGCGATCATCGCGAAAGAGGCCAAGAGCCGTGCTCCGCAGAAGACCGGGCGCATGAAGAAGGCCATTTACCACGGCCGTCGCAAGCAGTCAGCCACGAAGACGTTCGAGGAACGGGTCGTCGCCGTCCGCCGCGGGAAGAAGCTTCAGAAGTCCGGCCGCGACGCCTTCTACTGGAAGTTCGTTGAGTTTGGCCATCGGACCGGCGCCGGCAAGGGTCAGTACCTCAAGAAAACAGACGGCCGTACCTCTCACGGTGGCGCGGTGGACGCGACTGGGTTCGTCCCGCCTCAGCCGTTTATGCGGCCCGCGTTCGAGGCTGGCAAGCACAAGGCCGTCACGGCGATTAAGACGCGTCTCGGCACAGCGATCGATAAGGCGGCGCAGAAGGCCCGCTGGCAAACCCCGAGGAAGTGACGTGACGACGAAGGCGATCTCGGATGCGTTGGCCGCCGACGCAGGGGTAACTGCGCTCGTCGCCGACCGCATCTCCCCTGTTCTGAAGTCTCAGGGGCAAGAACTGCCAGCGATCACCGTGACGTCCGTGTCGGCCGCACCTGAGAACGCCTTGGGTGGGTACGACGGCACAGACGGGGTCCGCATTCAGGTGAGTTCGTGGGCTTCGACCTATGCAGAGGCGCTTGCAGTCGCCAGCGCGTCTCGCGCCGCTCTACAGGCGGCTGGATTTCTCTGCGTTCTCGACGGCGTCGAGGACTACGAACCGGCGACGAAAACGCACCAGGTCATCCAAGACTGGTTTTTTTATTCATGAGGAGTTGAGCAGATGGGCGCAATCAAGAGCCAGCAGACCGCGCTGCGTGTGTCGACTGCGGAGTTGTCCGCGAAGACGATCACGGGCATCACGGCGGCCAATCCCCCGGTGGTGAGTTCGACCTCGCACGGCCTGACCGCCGGCACGATCGTCGTCCTCACGGGCATCGTCGGCATGGTCGAACTGAACGACCGCGCGTTTGTGGTCGCGAACCCGCTGTCGGGCACTTTCGAGCTGAAGGGCATCGACGCCACCGGGTACACGGCCTACGGCTCCGGTGGCAGCGCTACGCCGCAGACGATGACGGAGGTCGGCTCGATCACGGGCATCTCCGGTTTCGACGGCGAGGCCAGCGAAGCGGACTCGACCACGCTGCGGTCGACCGCAAAGGAGTTCCTGACCGGCCTACAGGACTTCGGCACCGTGTCGCTCAACCTGAACCTCGTGACGGACACGGGTCAGGCTCGACTGCGGAAGCTGAAAGGTTCCGCCACCGTCGGCGCGTTCTCGATCACCCTGTCGGACGGTACGGTTTCTGCCTTCCGGGCGCTCGTGATGTCCTCGCCGTTCAACGTCGCCGGCCCTGACAGCATCGTGACCGGCAGCGCGAAGCTGCGCGTCACGGGCGAGCCGGCGTGGTTCGCGTGATGCTTACCCGCGAACAGATCCTTGGCGCCTCGGACGTCAAGCGCGAGGAAGTGAAGGTTCCCGAATGGGGCGGTTCAGTCCTGGTGGCCGTCATGTCAGGCGCCGCGCGGGATGCGTGGGAATCGACGCTGTTGACCGACGGCAAACCCGACCTAACCGACGCCCGCGCGAAACTCGCTGCGGCGTGCATCGTCGATGAGAACGGCCAGCGGCTGTTCTCGCCCGATGACGTTGCGGCTCTGTCGCAGCGGTCCAGCGTGGCCCTGGACCGGGTTGTGCGTGCTGCGCGGAAGCTCAACAAGCTCGGCGACGCTGAGTTCAAGGACGCGGAAAAAAACTGAGAGCCCAGCCGGCGCGGCAGTTCCTCTACGGGCTGGCGCTCCGGCTGGGCATGACCGTCCGCCAACTCCTGACGTCGCTCGACTCGGCCGAACTCACCGAGTGGATGGCGTTCTTCAAGCTCGAGCGCGAGCGGCAGGAAGTGCCTGAGCCGCCTGCTGAACAAGACGTCGAGGCCAGTCTCATGAAGGTATTCGGTAAGCCCAATGGCTAGCACGCTTGGCTCGCTCGTCATATCGCTGGCGGTCGACACCGCGAAGTTCCAAGGCGACCTCGGCCGGGCGGCAACGCTCGCCGAGTCGCGCATGAAGAACATCAAGGACACCTCCACGAAGGCGCTCGCGGCTGTGACCATCGCAGCCACGGCGGCCGGGACGGCGCTCGTTGTTGCCCTGAAGCGCGCGATCGACCGTGCCGACGACTTTCGTGACATGGCTTCTGCGGCGGGTGTGACCGTCGAGCAGTTTTCGCGGCTCGCCTACGCCGGAAGCACCGCGGGGATTGAGGTCGAGCAGATCGGCAAGGCACTGGCGAAGCTGGCCAAGGACGGTGCGCCGAACGCGAATGCGGCGCTTCTGTCCATCGCGGATCGGTTCGCGGCCATGCCGGACAGCGCCGAAAAGACCGCTCTTGCCATCGACTACTTCGGCGAGAAGCTCGGGCCGAAGCTGATCCCGCTGCTGAACCTCGGGGCCAAGGGCCTGGCCGATCTCGCGGAGCAGTCGGACAAGCTGGGCTTCACGATCCGCAAGGAAGCCGCCGACGGCGCGGACGAGTTCAACGACTCGCTGGCCGCCTTGGGGGCCGTCGCAACCGGCTTCACGAACCAGCTTGCCGCCGAGATGCTTCCGGCGCTGAACGCGATCACGCAGAGCATGGTCGATGCAGCAGAAGAGGGCGACAACACGCGGCGTATGCTGGAATCGCTCGTTTTCGTGATGAAAAGCTTTGTCGAATTGGGCATGAACGTGGCGCTTTCGTTCGGCGCCATGGGTTCCGCTATCGGCGCGCTCGGAGCCGCAGCCAACGCTGCTGCTCATGGGGACTTTGCGCGCGCCAAGCAAATCATCCTCGACGCCAACGCCGAGCAACTTGCCAGCGAGGAACGCACCAACGAACGGATCGCGGAACTGTGGGGCGAGCGCGCGACCGCCGCTCAACTGGCGGCCCGCCGGATTGCGGCAATCTCGCGCGGCGGTGGTAGCGGCGTTCTCCACCGGCCGGACGCGCCTGAGACGCCGGCCGAGATCGCGGCGCGACTCGCGGCGGAAAAAGCCGCAGTCCGTGAGCGCTCCGAGATGCTCAAACAGCAAGCCGACGCCTACGCCGACGTCCTGCGAGCGGGTCAGGCCGCGATGGACGGCCTGCGTACGCCGACTGAGCAGCAGATTGCGCAGTACCGCGAGCTGAAATTCCAGCTTGAGGAAACGGCGCGAGTATTCCCGAACCTCGCCGCTGACGCGCAAGCCGCGCTCCAGGCGCTCGAACGCGACTGGGGGTTCGAGGACATCAAGGTCACGGCCGAGAAGGTATTCCCCGCCAAGGAGCGCTCTGAACTCTCGGTGTTCGCCGAGCAGGCCGCCCGCAACATGCAGTCGTACTTCGCGGATTTCTTCTACTCGATGGACGGCGGGTTCAATGGGATGGTCGGCGGATTTATCGACGCCATTCGCCGCATGGTGTCCGAGTTGTTGGCGCAGGAACTGCTGACATCTTTCTTCGGCTGGGGCAAGAAGAACTTTGCCGGAAGCTGGATCGGCGACATGTTCAGCGGGCTATACGACGGCGTTGCGCCCCGCGCCTCTGGCGGTCCGGTCTCCGGGGGCTCTCCCTACCTCGTTGGTGAGCGCGGCCCGGAGCTATTCGTCCCTGGCTCCTCGGGCTCCATCGTGCCGAATCACGCGTTGGCCGGCGGGATCACGATCGCGCCCGTCTACAACATCGATAACCGAGGCGCGACGCCTGACGCAATGGCCGCAATCCCCGCGATTCTGGAGGCCAACAACCGCCGCGTGGAAGCGATGGTCAAGGCGTCGATCCGCGGCGACATCAAGCGCTACAACAAAATCCGATGACCGACTTCCTCTGGCCGACCTCCCTCGTTCCCGCGCGGAGTGAGGTGAAACTGCTCGACCTCGCGACGCGCTTTCGCTCGCCGTTCACGGGCACCTCGCGGACGTACGCGCGCCCCGGTGGCGACGTGTTGTCGATGTCCATGCAGATGCCTCCGCTCAAGGATGCGAAGCGTGCGGCGCTGACGGCCTTCCTCGCGTCCCTCCGTGGCGGCGTGCACCGCGTCTGGTGTCAGGACCACTCGTACGTCCGTCGCGGGAGCTTCCCGGCTGTCGAATTGCTCGCGAATAACACGTTTGCGAGCGGCACGACGGGGTGGACGGGCGGAAGCAAGTTCACTCGCACTGTCGCGGATCGGGTTCTGCGCATTACTTGCGTCGATGCCTCTGCTGCGGAATCAGTGGCGTATCCGACCGCTGCGCTCACGTTTGTTTCCGGAGCAACCTATGCCCTGCGGTCTGCAACCTACTCCGCGCGCGGGGCGTTGCAGCGACGAATGCGGTCCGACTCGACCCCGGGCGGCGGGTCGTGGGGCAGCGGGACGTACAGCGCGGCCGATGGCGCTAGTACTTTGCTTGTCACCGCTGGTGGAACCTCCGGCTACATCAGTGTCGCGGCGTCCAATACCGGAGCTTTCGTCGACGACGCCTTCGACCTGCCGTGGATCTCCGTCGCCCGCTGCGCGCTCGTCAAGGGCGCATCGCAGACCGGGACGAAACTGATCATCGACCAATTGCCGGCATCCACGAACGGCCTGCTTCTGGCCGGAGACCGCGTGCAGATCGGCGAGGAACTGCTGACCGTCATCGCCCCACTGGACTCCAACTCGAGCGGCGAGGGCACGCTGATCCTGCACCGGCCCCTGCGTTCCGCGCCGGCCGACAACGCGCCGGTCATCATTCACGAGCCCATGGGCCTGTTCATGCTGGCCGAGCAGGAAAACGGCTGGTTGAACGATCCTGGCCGCGTGTCCAGCGCGACCGTGAACCTGATCGAGGCTATCCGGTGAGCCGCTGGAACTCGTCGGCAAACGAGACCGAGGCCGCGCAGCCGTCCGTCATCCTCACTGTGCTGGTGGACCTCGACTTCCCGTCGGGGCATGTCCGCGTGCACGACGGCATCGGCCCCCTGACGTTCGGCGGTCACGAGTATTTGGGCGTCGGCACCTTTGGCGGCATGGAACTGGACGCCGAGGACTCCGAGGTCGCGGCGAAGGGCGCGAAGCTCACGCTGTCCGGCATCCCTGGCGACTTGGTTCCCGACGTGCTCACTGAGACCGGCTATCAGCGCCGCGACGCGATCCTCTACGTCGGCCTTCTCGACAAAGAGTCGAACGATTGGATCGACACGCCAGAAGAACTGTGGTCGGGGCAGATGGACTACCTCGACATCCAGTACAGCGGCAACGAGGCGCGCGTCGAGTTGCACGTTGAGGACGAACTGCGCCGGGAGCCGACGCAGGCTTGGTACACCGACGAGGACCAGCAGATGCGCTTCGCCGGTGACCGGTTCTTCAGCGACCTGCCCAACGTCGAAATTTACAACGCCGTCTGGGGTCGCGCCGTGGTCGGCGGTGGCGCGTACGGCGGCGGTGGTGGCGGCAGTCGCGGTCGCTACGTCGGCGGACAACTGGAACGATGATGCGCCGCGAAGACTGGTTAACGCGACTCTGGGAACAGGTCGCGGCCGCGGAGTCGCGCGCGTTTGAATGGGGCGAGCACGACTGCTGCCTGTTCGCGGCGCGGTGTGTCGACGCGATGACGGACAGCGCGATCGCGGCCGAGCTTCAAGCCGAGTACCGCGACAAGCCCTCGGCCCTGCGTTTTATCGCTCGTCACGGGAGCCTAGAAGCGGCCGTCACCGCGCGCATGGGAGAGCCCGTGCGGTGGTGGAAGGCCAAGCGCGGCGACCTCTGCCTGATGCCCACGCCGGACGGCTTGGGCTCGCTCGGCGTCTGTCTCGGCCCCACGGTCGCGTGCGTGCATGAGACGCAGGGGGTCCAGTACCCGCCGGTAGATCGCGCGACCGCCTGCTGGGGCGTCCAGTGAGCGGCGTCGCGAAGTTCGTTGCCGGCGTCGTGCTGATGGTCGTCGGGTTCTACACGAAGAATCCGAAGCTCATCGCCATGGGCGCGCGTCTCGCGTTCCTCGGTGCGCTCGAAGAAGTTTCGAAGCTCTTCGTTCCGTCTCCGCCGAAGAACCGTTATCGCTCGACCATCGAATACTCGGGCACCGTCACGCCTCGGAAAATCTTGTTCGGCAAGCTCCGGGTCGGCGGGCTAAACACTGTTCGTCCGATAGTCACCGGGGATGGCGGCAAGTACCTGCACCAGATCGTCACGGTTGCGGGGCATCCGTGCAACGCAATTCCCGTCGTCTACTTTCACGAGGCGGGAATTCTGTCGTCCAGCATCACGGCGGTTTCCGGGACCGCAGATGACGGCAAGGTCACGGTCGGCGCTTACACCAACAAGGCTTGGGTTCGCCGGTATCTCGGCAGCGATTCGCAGACCGTCGATTACAAGCTGAACCAGGCCCTTTCCTCCCTGTGGACATCGAACCACCGTGGGCGCGGCGTCACGTACATGGCGCTGACGTTCGAGTTGGACGAGAAAATTTATGCCACCGGCAAGCCCCTCGTCGCATGTCTCGCCGAGGGGTGGAAGTGTTACGACCCGCGTCTCGACACGAGCCCCGGCGCGAACCCGACGAATGCGGCCTATGAGGTCTACACGACCAATCCGGCTTTGCAGTTGGCGAAGTACCTGCTGGACACGAATCTGGGTTGCTCGATCCCGGCGGCCCGCATCGACTGGACCTTGTGCGTTGCTGCGGCGAACGTCTGCGACGAACTGGTAGCGATCCCCGGCTCGACGACGCAGAAGCGATACGAGTCGAGCGTGATGCTGGAAGCCGCCGGCACCCGGCGCGAGGACAACATCAAGGCCCTCGCGGGCGCAATGATGGGCACCTGCTACCGGCAGGGCGGCAAGTACCGGATGTACGCCGGCGCGGCCCTCTCGCCCTCGTTCGCGCTCACCGAAGCCAACATCGTCGGCGACGTGAGCGTGCGCACCGAGACGCCCATTGGCGAGAAGTACAACTTCGTCCGGGGCACGTTTACCGACGCGGCACGCAACTACCAGGAATCGGAGTTCGAGCCTCGCGGGAATTCGTCGTACGAGTCGGACGACGGCGCGCGACTGACAAAGACCATCGAACTGGCGACCTGCACCGACCAATGGCAGGCCCAGCGTTGCGCCATTCACATCCTGCGCCGGTCGCGGATGAAGAAGACTCTCAGCGCGCGTTTCGACCTCGCTGCGTTCAAAGTGCGCCCGTTCAACGTCGGCACGATGACGTTCGCGGACCTCGGCTGGTCCGCACAGCGCGTCGTCTGCACGTCGTGGCAGTTCATCGGCGACGGCTCGATCCAGATGACGCTGCAAGAGGACAACGCGACGATCTGGGCCGACCCCACCGTTGACCAGTACACGACGCCGGGGTCCGCTGGATCGGGCAGCAGTTCGACGTACACGCCGGACCCGCCGAGTTCGCTGACGGCCACGTCTTTGTCCGGTGGAATCGAACTCAAGTGGACCCTTCCGCCGTCGATGCTTCCCGGCGACGTCGTGGAACTGTGGGAGCACACCAGCACCACGAAGCCGTCCCCCTTTGAAACAACCGCAACAAAGCTCTGGTCGGGGGCGGCAAGCGGCGTCGTCATCGGCAAGGCCGACACGACGACCCGAGGCTATTGGGTGCAGATGCGCGCTGCGAACGGCACCCCCTCGTCCACGGAGCCGTCCACGACCGGCATTGGTGGCTCTGCGGGGGCGGGGGGCGGCGTTCCGGGCCTCTCGATCTCGCTGTCCCGGTCGAACTTCTCGATTCAGTGCGACTCGTCGGGTGTTCCGCTCTCCGGCGCATTCGACAACGCACTCGGACAGGTCACTGTCTACTCAGGATCTACCGACGTCACGGCGTCCTGCACGTTCTCGTCCTCACCGACCAACGTCTCGGGCTCGGTCAACACCGCGACCAACACCCCGGTCACTGGGGCGAAGGGCTCGTACCGCATAACGAACCTGACCGCCGAAACTGGGGCGCTCGCGATCACCGTCACCTACAGCGGGCAATCGACCGTGCATGTGTTCAGCGTGCAGAAGGTCAGGTCTGGCGCTGCTGCAAGCTCCAAGGTCACGACGACGTTCTCTGATGTCTCGGTGACGAGCTACCCGACCACGGGTCAGGCGGGACCGCTGGAGTTGCCGGTCGGCCCCAATGGGACGATCACTGTTTCCGCGAGCGGCACTTACCAGTGCACCACGGCCGCCGACACAACCGTCACGGCGAAGATCCAATACAGGGAGAAGGGGACCGGGACGTGGTTCGACTTCTCGCCTTCAACCGAGGTTACTGGCGATCCGTACATCAATTCCACGATGACGCTCGGTCATTTCACGATCACGCCGAAGTCTGCGACAGGGCCGGGCTCGCTGAAGCTGTACGAGTTCCAACTGGTGATGAAGGCCACGAACCTGAACGCGCACTTTGACGCAGGCACGTTCTCCGTGTCGTGGGCGCCGTGATGAAGGGCCTCATTCGCAAATCAGACGGCCAGTTCGTTACGGCCGTCGAGTCGACCGAAGGTTACGACCTCACTGAGTTCGACGCGCACGAGTTGCCGCCCGGCGACCCGACGCAGTGGAAGTGGGACGGGACGGCGTTCGTCACGCGCGACCCGACTGCCGCCGAGGTGACCGAGGCCGCGCTGCTCGCCGATGCCCGCTGGCAGCAACTCGCGAACGCCACGCCGGCACAGGTCGAAACGTACCTAGCCGAGCACATGACCACGCTCGCGGAGTCACGCCGCATCGTAAAGATCCTCGTGCTGGCCATTCAGCGGCTGGCGCGTACCAGAACCTAACCCGAGGACGCACCGTGCCCCCAGAGGAAAGAGCAGTGGCTCGCGCCGCATTGAACGCCCTGTCACAAGACGACGTGAAGGACGCGCTCAAAAGCGCCCTGCGCGAGTGGCTGCGCGAGCAGTTGGCCGAGGTTGGGAAGTGGACGCTCAAGGGCATGGGAAGTCTGGCGCTCGCCGCGCTCGTCTACTTCCTGCTGATGAAGTCGGGATGGAAGTTCGAGCCGTGAGCATTCGGCCTCAGCAAGTCGAATTCGCCCGGCTCGTCCCGCGGCTGATCGACAAGGCGTTCGAACTCGGCCTCGAAGTCACGCTCGGGGATGTCTTTCGCGACCCTCGTGTGTTTGGCCCGATCGGGCAGAAGCGCGGCTACGGCCATCCCCGAAGCGCCCACAAACAGAAGATGGCTATCGACCTGAACCTGTTCAGGGACGGCGCCTACCTCGACTCCACTGAGGCGCACCGCGAACTCGGCGAGTGGTGGGAGAAGCAGCACCCGCTGGCCCGCTGGGGCGGGCGGTTCGAGGACGGCAATCACTACTCGTTCGAAGTCGGGGGCATCAAGTGAATCCGCTCTACACCCTCATTGCCCGCGCGGTGCTTTCCGTGGTCGCGATCACCGGCTACGGGCTGATCGTGGCCCAGGTCATCTCGGCTGAACTCACGATCACGCCAGAACTCGAGCGCCTGCTGATCTTCCTGCTCGGCGCCCTGACCACCAGCGTCGTGACCATCGTGAACTACTGGTTCAGCTCGACGCAGGGCAGCGCCGACAAGACGGTGGCGATCACCCAGAGGAACGCCGAATGAAGCTCCGCGACTGGTTCATCCTCGTCGCCGCGATCCTGTTCTGGGCGCTGTGGACGGACTACGCCTACCGGCGCGGGGCAGACAGCGCGTTCCAGGAGTGCGGCTTCGATGCTTGACCGGCTCATAGACCTGATCCTCCAGTGGGTCGGGTTCTTCGTGCCGTTCGTCGTGATCGACCAGTTCGAGCGCGGCATCGTCCTGCGCTTCGGGGTATTCCACCGGGAGCTAGGCCCCGGCTTCCACTGGATCATCCCGTTTGAGGTGGAGCGGGTCATCACGGACAACGTGGTGCCTCGCACGCTAAACCTTGGGGCGCAGTCCCTAACGACGCGCGACGGCGCGCAGATCGTACTGGGCGTGATCCTGACCGCCCGGATACACGACATCCAGAAGTCCATTCTGGACGTGGAGAACGTAGACACGGCGATGCAGGACTCCTGCTACGCCGAGATTGCCCGCGTCGTCCATGAGCATACCTGGGACGAGTTGCAGGCCGAGTCCCTAAACGACGAGTTGCTGAAGGCTTGCCGCAAGCGGGCCTTTAGCTACGGCGTCGAGATCATGCGGACGCAGGTATCCGACCTGACCCGCTGCAAGTCGCTGCGACTGATCCAACAGTAACCCGGCAACCCCGCCGGCCGCGCAAAGCATGATGTGAAACGACACTTCATCATCCCCGACACGCAGGTGCGAGCGGGGGTGGATACGCAGCACATTGACTGGGCCGC
>Ga0065704_10071180_pt1 | contig 12640 bp, 12 predicted proteins | sample SwiRhicommuniRL2_FD_59091 | JGI IMG/M metagenome (GOLD analysis project Ga0065704, IMG submission 59091) | Switchgrass rhizosphere bacterial communities from Rose Lake, Michigan, USA - RL2 v2 (version 2) | ecosystem: Host-associated > Plants > Roots > Rhizosphere > Soil | place: East Lansing, MI
GCCTTCGGAGGCGTTGATGATCTCGCCGCTGAACATCGACTTGATCGCATCCTGCAGGCCGACTTCGTTGGCCAGGTTCACCAGCAGGTCGCGGCTTTGCTCGGTGATCAGGTTTTTCGAGTAGTCGAGGAACAGGCCGCAGCTGCTCAGGGAGAATTGATCAAAGCGCTTGGCATCAGCGGCGAAGGCTTCGCGCATGCTGAAGTTCTGCATGGCCTCACGGTGGTGCTGAAGCGCCTGCCAGGCAGGGAGGGCCGTCACATCACGGGGGTTACGGTAGTACGGCATTGCGAATGATTTCCTTGATGCATAATCTGTCCATGAACAACAGCCAGCTGCTGCCAATTTCGGCGGGCATTATAGGCACTGTGCTCGCTAGGGGAATGGCTGGCGGGATAAATTGTAAGCTTGGCACCCACCCCTAAAAATCCTTATGCGCCTATCGGTACCGATCCGGTAGGTCTCGCACCCCAATCAAGCCTGACTGATTTGATGCACGCAAACCAATCAGGCAAGCCCTAGACAACCTACTCGTAAGCAACTGAATTCTATAACCAAGATGGGTAAATTACAGTCAGACAGATAAGGGGGGTTGGCATCATATTGACATCACCCCGCCAGCAATCCTCCCACCTGACACAAACCGGTTTTTTGCAACTCTGCTGACATACGGATCTTGCAGCAAACTCGTCCGATGTGTTGAGAGCTGACTGAAGCGACATCGTGGCAGATGGAGTGCACGGAGCCGGCGAATGATTGCAATTTCGCTCAATTTTCTTGACGCTTGCGTCTCATCGAATTAACCTCGCGCACCTTAGAACATGGAAGTATCCGGGATATCCCCAGCCTACCCGCCACGGGAATCGGGCCTTTCGTGAAGATGAATTCCGGCGTGCCTAGGCGCGCTGCTTTGCTTTGCGGTCGCCATCTTGAAGCCTCGTTCCTGTCTACAAATCCAGAAATCAGTTATTTTCGCACTCGTTTTACGTGAAGCGCGCGCACGCGTCGGCGACAGCCGTCTCGGGGCCGTGTGGATGCTGTTAGAACCCCTGGTTCACCTCCTTCTTTTTTCCTTGCTCTTTGCAATGCTACGAGGCCGCACCGTATCTGGTGTCGAATACCCGGTGTTCATTTTAGTCGGCATGGCGCCCTTCCTACTCTACCGAAATACTGCCCTACGGCTCATGGACAGCCTTCGAGAGAACCGATCACTGTTTGGCTACAAACAGATCAAACCACTGGATACCTATGTTGCACGGGTCATTGTCGAGACCTGCATTGCGGCCACAGTTTACGCTCTCCTGGTTTTTGGCTTTGCCTGGTTTGGATTCGACATGTCAATCCATAGTCCATTGGAGTGGGTCTTTACATTGCTTTTGGGTTTGCTGTTCGCCTTCGGCTTGGGGATGTTCCTAGCTTTGGTCACCCACGCCTTGCCCAGCCTTAAGATCGTCATTCGCATGGCGTTCTTCCCTCTGTACTTTATCTCCGGCGTACTGATCCCTGCATCGTACCTGCCACAGACTATGATGCCGGTGTTACTGCTGAACCCTTTCCTGCACATCCTTGAGCTAATCCGTGCAGAAGTGCTGCCACACTACACCCCGGTCGACGGCGTCTCCGTGACCTATGTGTTTACCTTCACCCTGGTATTGCTGTTCCTGTCCCTTGGTGCGTACCGCGCCCGCAGGATGCATCTGATTTCCACCAAGAACGGTTAAGTACAGGCCAAACGTGTTCGAACTCAGAAACGTCACTAAGTCTTACCTCACCCCTAAAGGGCGCCGGTATGTCTTTCGCAACCTATCGCTGGCGATACCGCCCGGAAAGAACATTGGTCTCATAGGCCGAAATGGGGCAGGCAAATCCACTCTCATGCGGTTGCTGGGTGGTGCCGATGTTCCGGACTCCGGCACGATTGCCACCGACCGAAGCATTTCATGGCCTGTTGGTTTGACGGGCGGCTTCCAAGGCAGCATGACGGGGCGCGACAACATCAAGTTCGTATGTCGAATTTACGGAGCCACCGGCGAAGCGATGCGCGAAAAAGTACGCTATGTCCAAGAATTCGCGGAAATAGGCGACTGGATTGACGAGCCGATCAAAACATACTCATCTGGCATGCGCTCGAGGGTTGCATTTGGGTTGAGCATGGCTTTCGACTTCGATTACTACTTGATTGACGAAGTCATGTCTGTAGGAGATGCGCAGTTCAAACGCAAATGCGCAGAAGTTTTTAAAGATAAACTCCAGAGATCGAATGTCGTATTAGTTTCTCACTCAATGCCTGAGATTGAAAAACTTTGTGATGTAGTCCTTCTTGTGCGCAACGGCGGCATCCAGGTATACGACGATGTTGCCAAAGGCATTGAAGCTTACAATAGTTGATTAAACTCTTTTCCAATTAAGCAGCACCGTTCCACTTGAAGGATGCATCCAACTATGAGCAGTACGGGTAAAAAGAAGGAATGGCGCCTTACGATCGCCATGGTGATTTTGCCAATGATATTGGCAGCCGTGTACTACGGGGTGTTTGCTGTTGATCGCTATGTAAGCTCCGCACAGGTTGTAGTACGTCAAGATGGCGGCACCCCAGGCGCTCAGGTACCAGGTCTGGCTACTCTGTTGACAGGTGCCAACCCTGCCTCTAGAGAGGAGACTCTTTATCTCCGTGAATTCATCACCTCTATGGACATGATGCTGCTGCTTGAAGAAAAAGCACATTGGATCGAGCAGTTTTCAGCCCAGCGCAGCGATGTGTTTTTCTGGCTGGACGAGAATGCTCCGCGTGAGAATTTGCTTAAGTATTACCAGCGCATGGTCTCTGCACATTATGATGAAACCACTGGCCTTCTGCGCGTTGAAGTTCAGGCATTTACGCCAGAACTGTCCGAGCAGATGCTGCGCATAATCCTTCAAGCTAGCGAACATTTCGTTAACGAAGTGAGCCACAACATAGCCCGCGAACAAATGAAATTCGCTCAAAGCGAATTGGAAAGCGCTCGAATCAATTATGCCAAGCGTAAAACTGAACTTATGGACTTCCAGAACATCAACAAAGTTCTGGACGGCGCGAATACTGCGCAGAGCCGGGCAACTATTATTGCCGACTTAGAGAGCCAGTATACAAAGGAGCAAGCTAGCCTGACGGAGATGTCGTTCAAGTTGCGTAGTGATGCTCCCCAAATACGTCAACAGAAGCAAAAAGTCGAAGCCATTACTCAACAATTAGCTAAAGAAAAGCGATTGCTCGTTTCTTCGCCAAAAGGCTCTCAACTTAACGTTGTTGCTTCACGCTTCCAACAACTGACCCTCGACGCCGGGATTGCTGAGGAAACTTACAAAGCATCTGTAGCAGCGCTTGATAATGCCCGCATCGAAGCGAGCAAAAAAATTCGTACCCTGGTCACTGTAGTCAGCCCCAACACCCCGCAGCTCGCCCTCTACCCAGAGCGCTGGTACAACCTGGCAACTATTTTGCTTGGCCTGTTGATGCTTTACGGCATCACCCGCTTCATTCTGGCGTCGATCGAGGATCATCGTGATTAAATCCCTGGCTTTATCTCGTAATTTTAATCTGAAGCTAGCAGCGGTGGCGCTTGCGACACTTGGCTTGGCTGGTTGCGGTGGAACCCTCTCAGGTGCTGGACCTTACAAAGGCGCAATCGAGAAAAAATCAGAGCAGTACATTCTCGTAGACATTAATGCGACCTCGATCGCACCTTACATGCAGGGGGCGCCACGTCCGGCTGTGAGCTCCGTGACTACACCAGTTTCACCAGAAGTCAGATTGATGTCCGGTGATACACTCAACGTACTCATTGCCGATACGGCTCCGGAAGGGTCTGCACTTTTTGCTCCGCTGGCCACCGGCGGCACTCAGCTTAAAACTCGTATCGACTCTCAAGGAATGCTGTCACTACCCTACGTCGGCAGACAGTTCGTGGCAGGCATGACTCTCAATCAAGTAGAGAACATGATCCGACGTCAGCTGAAAGGAATTACCACGGACGTTCAAACTCATGTTGAATTGGTCGGCGACCTCTCCGGCTCAGTGCTAGTAGCAGGAGCAGTGAAAACCCCCGGTCGTTTCAGTACTTTGCAAGGGCCGTTGACTCTGCTGGATGCAGTCAACCAAGCAGGCGGGCCTGTACTGGAATCTCATTTAGTTAATGTCACAGTGCGCAACGGTACTCAAGTACAGCAATTCAACTATGAGGACGTGCTTGCTGGCAATAACATGATTCTGCGCCCTAACTCTGAAGTAGTTCTAGACCGAGCACGCCAACGGTTTGTAGCTATGGGGGCTGTAGGTGAACCTGGCTTGAAAGATCTCCCTAGTAAGAACACAACCTTACTAGATGCCTTGGGATCTGTAGGCGGTCTGCGTGAACAAAACGCCAACCCTGAGGGTGTTTTTGTCTTCCGCATGCCTACCGGCGAGAATACAAAGCCGACTGTATTGCGTTTGAATATGAGAGATCCAGCAGCAATCTTTTACGCACGACAGATTGCCATCAAACCGGATGACACCATTTACGTGACTAATGCCGCAGTTTACGAATGGCAAAAAATCATCTCTCCTATTGTACAAACAATGATCATAGGCAGAACCACCGGACTATAAATAAGCGACCAATAACTCCGCCAACCCAAAAAGCTGATCGTTATTGCGTTACAACACTGAGTAATTTCGGACATAACCGTGAGCTTACCTCACGGTTTTTCCTACCCACACCTCGAAGCAGCTAAAGACTGGAAATTATGATCAAGAAATGCCTTTTCCCAGCCGCCGGATACGGCACCCGCTTCCTGCCCGCTACCAAAGCCATGCCGAAGGAAATGCTGCCGGTGGTCAACAAACCACTGATTCAGTACGGCGTTGAGGAGGCACTGGATGCCGGCCTGAGCGAGATTTCCATCGTCACGGGCCGAGGAAAGCGTTCTCTGGAAGATCATTTCGACATTAGCTACGAGCTGGAGAACCAGATCAAGGGCACTGACAAGGAAAAATACCTAGTCGGCATCCGTCGCCTGCTGGATGAGTGCTCTTTCTCATATACCCGTCAGACCGAAATGAAGGGCTTGGGCCACGCGATTCTCACCGGCCGCCCTTTAATCGGCGAAGAACCGTTTGCCGTAGTCCTAGCGGATGACCTCTGCGTTAACCCGAACGGAGACGGCGTACTGACTCAGATGGTAAAACTATACAAACAGTTCCGCTGCTCAATCATCGCTATCCAGGAAGTCGACCCTCAAGAAACCAATAAGTACGGTGTGATTGCCGGCGACATGATCCGTGAAGATATCTTCCGAGTGACAAATATGGTCGAGAAGCCTGCGCCTGAAGACGCGCCCTCGAACTTAGCTATCATCGGTCGCTACATTCTGACGCCCGACATTTTCGACATCATCATGAACACTCCGCCTGGTAAAGGTGGTGAGATCCAGATCACTGACGCCCTGATGCAGCAAGCGCAAAGCGGTTGTGTCATAGCGTACAAATTCAAAGGCCAGCGTTTTGACTGCGGCGGCGCTGAAGGTTACATTGACGCAACAAACTTTTGCTTCCAAAATTATTATAAAGCTGGCAAAGCTTACTAAATGATCACAAGGGAAAGGCCAGAATGAATGGCCTTTCCTGCTTTCCGAGTGGAAAGTTAATCGAAAATTTCAACTATACCCAATACTTCACCACTTCCGGCCCCTAGAACCGCCAACGCGCGAACTTTATTTTCTCGCATGTAGCTTTCAGCCTCTGACAACTGCGCAGAATCGAGAATTGTATGAGGATTAGGTGTCATAAAATACTGAACACTTTCCCTGACCACATCGGGACTTTCAAGCAACGCCCTTCTCAAGTCCCCGTCCGTTACAATACCTACAAGCTCACCATTATTATCTGTAACCAATGTTAAACCTAGCCGACTTTGGGTCATCATCGACAGACAGTCATGAAAACTTGTATCAGGTGACACTATCGGCGCAGGAGAATGCATAACATCACATACGCGTGTCAGTAATTTTCGACCCAAGCTACCACCTGGATGAAATCGCGCAAAATCCATGGGCTTAAACTGAAGCGCATCAATAAGAGCAACTGCTAACGCATCACCCATTGCCATGGTCGCGAGCGTAGATGTAGTAGGCGCCAGGTTATTTGGGCAAACCTCCCGCTCAACTGAAATATCAAGCCAAATATCAGCGTTCTTGGCAAGCGTCGACCGACCATTGCCTGTCATCGCAATGATGGTATTGCCAAACGAGCGAAGACTTGGCAGTAGCTTTATTAACTCCTCAGTCTCACCGCTATAGCTTATCAAGATCAAAACATCGATTGACTTGAGCATCCCCAAATCACCGTGAAACGCCTCTGCCGGATGGAGAAAAAAACTTGGTGTTCCGGTTGAGGCAAAAGTGGCTACCATCTTTTGCCCAATCAAACCTGACTTGCCCATACCGCAGACAACCGTGCGACCTTTACAGCCCAAGATTACTTGAACTGCACTTTGAAACTCACCATCCAGACGGTGCGCTAGCTGGTTTATCGCTTGGGCTTGGGCAACAAGCGCTTCCTTGGCGATTAGGAGATGATTCATTTCCACCTCATGGGCGTATTAGCAAAGAAACAATACTAAAGCTTTCAGCAAGCCCTGCAAAGCAGGATCGGGCAAAGCCACTGCTTTCCATCCCAATTTTTGGCCGAACCAAGGCCCAATTTCGTAAGCACCTACAGAAGCGGGGCCTCATGACTGCTGGCCTGCGGAGCAGGCTGAGAATAGCTTGGCGGTGTCAAATATCTCTCGCCCGCGGACAAGCTAGGCGTATGCGACTAAATCGCTTGCGAGCCACGAACAATTAGTAAGGGCAGCCGGCGCGTTGAACAAATGATGCCCGATTAGGCGTGCCACTCTCTTCCACCTCCACACTTAGTAGCATGTCGCGGACGCAGTGTGCAATAATTGATGCTCGCTTCAATAACTAGACACCATTGACTGAGCACACTGCTAACACATGATTATCGTTAATACCATAAGACCATACAAAGATGAACACAACAATGAAATCTTTTGCGACGAAGAGATCAAAACCGCTAGAGTTGTATTCTATGGGAAGAACAATAAACTCGTAGTTAAAAAAGGAAGTAAAATCAAAGGAGGGATTTACTTCGAATGCAATAACGGCACATGCCATATAGGGCAAAATCGATTCAAGGGCTTTATACGATTAGGAGAAGACTGCACCGTAACCATAAACGACAAAGTTACCTGCACAAATGATTGCCTGATTACCGCCGCCGAAGGAATATCGGTAACTATTGGTGAGGATTGCATGCTTGCTTCCGACATCCAAATACGCGCAGATGACGGCCATCCAATTTTTGATGTTAAGTCAGAGAAACGGATAAACATGCCTAAGTCGGTCAACATCGGAGCTCATACCTGGATCGGGGGAAGAGTAACAATATTGAGCGGCGCGAATGTTGGACAGGGTAGTGTTATCGGTTTTGGCAGTATAGTAAAGGGTAAAATACCGAACAACTGTGTAGCTGCGGGGGCTCCCATTAGAGTGGTTCGAAAGAATATCGCGTGGGAACGTCCTCACCTCAATCATGTCGCCCCTCCTTACAAGCCAGATGCTTCATTTGTATCCAAGTCCCCCTACTGGAACAGTACAATTGAAGAAGTCGCATCTATTGAAGAACCCTCACCCATTATAGAGCCCCATTGGACTAAACGCATTCTTCAAAAGCTAGGAATTAAAATAGGCGAATAGCAAATGAATTCACTTAAGCGTATTAGTCGTTTGTCGCTGAAGCCCCCAGCATTTGCCATCTTCATTTATGCTAGCTAAACCTCTCGATTTGGCCTTTATAGTAGATAGGCAATCAGCCCAAGAAACAAGAGACTTCATTAGCGATCTTGAAAACTTACGGATAGGATAATGCTGCGAATCACAGAAGCTCAAAACATTGAACCTTGCAGATTGGATCATCTAGAGCATCTTACAGCTATCGTTCCTTTAGACCTGGAATTCCGAGCGAAGGACATACTAGCCAAAGTTAGACTGATGGTTGAACTTTGTCACGGCTCATCACTCAAGATCGTATTTGCCCATAACGATCGTAAAACAGCAGCGGATGCTCAACTAAAACAATCCCTCCGCGATATAAATAATGTATCGCTAGTATCAGGGAAATTTTACGAAGGCACTGTTAACTCAGGACTTCTAAGAAATATCGCGTTCGAAGCTGTTCATACAGAGCACTTGGTGTTATTGGATGTAGATCTATGGCTTGATCTAAATATACTATCCAAATATCTTGCCAAAATCATCAAAAATGAAGAATCATTCACAATAATTCCTTGCCTTTATCTATCCGAGGCCGGTAGCAGGTCCTTGGTTTCCCGAGAGAAGTCCACTAACCTATTAAAAGAACAGTACTTTTCTTTCTCTCGGAAAGAATTTTTGCACTTGGCGAATCCCTCGTCTATCGTAATACTACGAAGTGATGATTATAAAATTCTGAACGGGTTCGATGTTACCTTTGCAGGTCACGGATACGAAGATTTTGACTTCCTTCTCAGACTTGCTGTATTACGTTCAAAAATCAGCCCTGCTCTAGACTTTTTTGAGAACGCGACGATGAGAGCTCCCCTTTTTGCACAAGGATTTAGACGGGAGATCGGGCGCTTTTGTTTAACACCATTATTAGAAAAAGATTTCTTCCTTCACATATTTCATCAAAAACCTAACGAAAGTGCTTTATATTATTCACTTCGCCAAAAAAATTATCTTTATTTTTGCGAGAAACATAAAGCCTTCGTTGACGGCGAGCGACCGGTCGATCCAACACTGATGACGGATTTTATAAATCTATGTTCAAGTACCGAAAGGAGAGTACAAGACTATTCGATTTATTTTGAGAACAAGCCTGGCCACGTAGACAGATATGACACTTTTCGGAAGCGGCTTAAGTTTTTATTTAAATGAAAAAAAAACTGATTTCCCCAAAGCTTGAAAAATTGGTTAGTGATCCGAATCGATTTTTTTTAGATTTCTTTCGAAAACGGGTTAATAAAACGAAGGTGCATGTGATTGGTCAACGCAGCACACAGTCCGCAGCAAAAAAGCTCTCCGCGGCTGATCTAAATATGGTTAAGCAATTCGGTATACCGAGTTTCGTCATCAGTAAACTGAAATGCCCACATGGTGTCAGTGACGGTACTGATCCAAGAAGCCTCCTCGTCAATGGCTGTCATGTCAAAGACACGTTAAAACTGATTGATTTAATCAGATGCTCCTTCGGGCTTACAACATTACTATATGACCACGAACGGAGCGCGGTTATATACGCGGACGAAAATGCGTTACCTTTATCCAATGCAGCCTCCAAAGAATTCTCCAAAGCATCACAGTTTATTATAGAGTTTTCTGATCCTAAACATGAATTAGACACTGTTTTAAGAATTTACCTAAGCGATCAAACAGAAGACGGCTACTCAGCACTTCGTTCTAACCACGCCTGGATTAAGAAATTAAAACTTGAAGAATATTCAAACTTGCAGTCTAAGTACATCAACGATCTTTGTCGCAAACCAATAGATGCCGTCATCACTTGGGTTGACTGCACCGATGAAGGATGGCAGTCCGCTTGGAATGAAACATATCCCGATAGGCCATTTGACCTCGACCGCTTCACAAGCAACGAAGAACTCCGGTATTCGCTAAGGTCAATTAACAAATATGCGCCTTGGTTCAATAAAATATTCATTGTTAGCAATTGCGAACGCCCATTATGGCTGTCGAAAAACGATGGGAAGGTTCAATGGGTCACGCATGATGAGATTTTTCCATCAGCCTCGACTCTACCGACATTCAACTCTCACGCAATAGAATCTTGCCTCCATAGAATACGCGGACTTTCAGAAAACTTTGTTTATTTCAATGACGACTTCTTAATCTCTTTACCATGTCGACCCAACGATTTTTTTGACGAGTACAATCGCCCCATTTTGTATTTCGAGGAGTGTACTCCCGCACTATCAGGGTCCCCTCACACTGAAACCCCTGACTATCTACGCGCATCCATGAACTCAAGCGAACTAATATATGAATCTTTTAAGCATCGCCCACGACTTCAACATAAGCATGTTCCATACGCACTAAAGAAATCGATTCTAGAAGAGATGGAGGTACGCTTCATTCATGAATTTAATACAACTCGTAACTCACGCACCAGATCAGCCACCGACATCAATGTAGCTTCTTTTTTCTTCCAGCACTACATCAGAGCGACTGGTCGGGCGTCAACAGCCAAGGTCGCAAACTTTACCGCTAAGCCTCACACTGCCGCCAAATTACTTAATTACAACTCATTGAAGTATAAATTTATTTGCATCAATGACGGCGGCGACAGTGCAAAAAACAGTAAGTACAAAGAACTGTCAAAATCTTTCTTTGAAGAGCGCTATCCTGAATTACCAATTTGGGAAGTCTGCGAATCAATATCCGGAGACTAGAACCATGGTAACGAGACGCACCTTTACAGGTGGGCTGCTTGTGACGTTCATCGCCACTTATGCCAATGCCTTAACCCTTGGAGCTAAAAATCGAGGCGCTGACCAGCCATATTTCACATTGCTGTTGCCTTCTGACTATGATGCACAGGATTTAGCGCTTCAATCATTTGCTATTGACGATCACGGAGGTAGGCTTTACGCACAATTTGTAACCCATGAGAGACCTGCTCAGACGACCATTATGGAATATGACCTTACCCCAAACGGGAGGGGGCTACCCGTAACCATACGTCAACCGACTAGGGAAATAGGCCATCAGGGCCTTAGCTTGGAAAATGTCAGTGATGGGCCGCACCTCTGGGCCGCAGCACCTGGCAGAAGCTGGGAAGCCGTAAGATTTAAGTATAACCTCGATGGGCGTTTAGACATCCAACGCTACAAATTATTTGACGATTCCTATATGCGGTTTTCAATAACCGTCGCTATAAGCTATGACCAGAAGTGGCTTATCGCAACCAGTAGAAAAACAAAAGAGTATGGTGGGTCCAATACCATACGAATATTCGAGCTTCAGAAAGTTCTGAGGAACGATAGCAGAGATCTTTCGAACTCTTTCGAATATGAGTGGTCAATACCCACCCGACGTCGATTCCCCGTACAGGGTATTGCATCCAATCAAGACATCGTCGCCATCTCGTATGGAACTTCAAAGGCGAACGAATCTAAACCTGTGTTTGTTTATACTATTGAAGGCACAGCGCAAGGAATGATTCCTGACATTAACCCAGGCAAGAACAGCCTATTACCTAGACAATCATATGAACCTGAAGGACTTTGCTATAGTCGCGTTGGCGAAAAAGGGACGCCAGTATTGTTTGTAGGCGTCACCACAGGAAGGAAAGAAACAGGCCGTCAACGTGCAATATATGAACTTAAATAAAGCCCATGCAATATCCGAAAGCGCCCAGCTCCGTGGGCGCATTATGAATATTTCTTTGAGGTGAGTAATCAATCATAAGCGCAGACTAAGGTGATGTGATATCGCTCTTATTCAAAAGCTCCTCAATGGCAGCTATGGCTCGATTACAATTATTTTGATCTGTATGAAGAAACTTATTGACTGTTGGCTCAGGCCATTTCTCCCCAGCGGCCCAGCTTTGAATAAGGGCTACTAACTCTGCCGGTTTTTTCACAGACGAACGGCCAAGTCCCTCTTTCAAATCGAAATAGGAGCCATGAGCCTGATCATACATTGGCAGGTCAAAATGGAAGAAAGCGACTGGCTTTTTCATGTACATGAAATCCCAAGCAACGGATGAATAGTCGGTGACTAGCATCTTCGCTTTCATCATCAATTCATTGATTGGCTCTTGCCCGTTGTAGACAATTTCAACATGAGGCGGGAGATCCGTGAAGCATCCGATATGCTTCGCAATCATCGGGTGTAGATAAAACTTAATTACCAGACCCTGCCTTTCGCACAAGCTTGATAAATCAGAGCTTTTCAAAAATGTCATGTAGTTTCTGAAAAAGTCGCTCGACATAAAGCTGTGTTGATTTGATCGTTGTAGCCATTTCCGCCAAGTAGGCATGACAAGTATTTCATTTGTAGTATTCGACTTATCTACCAACCTGTCAAACCGAGGAAGACCGACAACCGGTACCTCATGTGGTTGATAGCCGAATTCCCGGCAGATAATGTCCTGCTCTAACGTAGTCGACGAGAAAAACAAATCAGATGCTACACGCGGATTACTTCTGTGAAATGAGATTTTCTTTAGTGCAATAACACCATGCTGAAGAAAAACAAAAGGCTTTTTAGCCATTACTTGGCCAATTGGATCCGCCTTCGGTGGCGCGAGACGATAACCGTGATAACGAGACTGAGATGACACATACACACGAGCGGTAAGCAACGACCAGTAATGCCGTAAGGTATACTTCCCTATCACATGCCTACCATATTTCTTTAACTTAATCGCATCTGGGCTTCTGCGATCAATAATATACTTAACATCTAGATCTGCCCTGCTCCGCTTGAGTTCCTCAAACAATGCCAATCCGTTATCTTGAGCGGCTGAAGCCTCAAACTCGTAGAGCAGCCAAGTATTAGACTG
>Ga0065704_10071176_pt1 | contig 12634 bp, 12 predicted proteins | sample SwiRhicommuniRL2_FD_59091 | JGI IMG/M metagenome (GOLD analysis project Ga0065704, IMG submission 59091) | Switchgrass rhizosphere bacterial communities from Rose Lake, Michigan, USA - RL2 v2 (version 2) | ecosystem: Host-associated > Plants > Roots > Rhizosphere > Soil | place: East Lansing, MI
TGAATGACCCAAGCTTTGACAAATGGTTTTTATTGGGAACTTTCGAAAGTATAAGACCCTCAGGGTTACCCTTCGGACAGGCTGCCACAACGGATGACAAAAATTATGTAAAACAAGGTGAAGAATGGGATTTTCCGGATGTGAACCCTGCAGACCCACGTTATAAGAACCGCTATATCCGTATCAAGGTATTGAGTACATGGAATGGTATTGAAGCTTCAGACAAAAATCCTTCTGCTATTATCATGTCCGAGATCACCCTCTGGGGACAACGTTAGCAGATGATTATCTAATAGTAATGAGTGAAAATTATGAAAAGAAAAATAATATATATAGCTGCGCTGATAATTGGACTGGCAGCCTGTAAGAAGGAAGATCACTATTATAAGGCCTATTTGGAGAATGCTGAGCGCTACTATCCCGGAGCATTGGATTCATTGGCAATATATCCCGGTAACGGGAGAGCTCAGGTACATATGCGTTTGAGCACTGATCCAAAGATAAAGCGGATACGCTTGGTGGTAACCAACGACTTAAATGCGCTGCGGGACACATCGTATTATAATATTGCAGCTTCCGAGATCGGAAAAGAAAAAAATATCTTTTTGGACAAACTGAAGGAAACGCGCTATACGGTCAGTGCACGTGGCTTTAGTGCAGAAGGAGACAGTTCGAAGGCGATGACAGCAACGACATCCGTGGAGGGGGAACGCTACGGTGCGACGGTCTTGAGCCTCAATAGGGTATTCAACAATTTTACGACTTCACCAAGTGGCCGAAAACAAGCTCTATTTTTCGTTGAGACCGTAGGTAGCGGTTTTTCGCCATTACAGGGGACGCGGGTATATTTTGATAGATCAGATAATAAGCGTGATTCAATTTTCTTGGCGCCATTGGATTTCGCTGTGGAGTTTCCCACTGACATCCAGCCCAAAGGAAGTATTTCTTTTGTCAGCTATTATAAAAAGACCATGTTCTCCTTGGATAATTTCCAGACAAATGAAAAGGTGGTCAGTTATTAGCCTTGCAGATTAACCTAGTAGGATGCTGTTTCAATTTACTGAAACAGCATCCTTCTAGCTGTCTTCCAGCCTCAAGGTAACCTTTGATTCCACAGATTATAGGAAAGCGAATCCTAGCCTGGATTTATTAATTATGCACAAGGTCCTGTTGTTATACTAAATGGATCTATTTTTAATAATGCCGGCAAACATATCCTTGTAAGTTGTCCCGATAGGGATCTTGTCTTCCTGGATAAAGATGTGTAGTGCATCGATTTTGCTGATATGATTGATGTTGACAATAAAAGAATGATGCACTCTTACAAAGGACTCCGGCAAGCGTTCGGCAAGCTCCTTCATTCTTTTATAGCACATCTGCTTTTCCTGGATGGTGTGCAAGAAGACATATTCTCTGGAACCTTCAATATACTTCAGATCACGAAAATTGATCTTCACTGTTTCATAGCCTATTTTTATAAAAAATGAATCCTGCTGATCTTCGTATTGAGGCGTGGGAACACTGGCATCCGGCTGTGCAAATTGATCCTTCACTTTTGTAATGGCTGAAAGAAACCTGTTGAATGAGATGGGTTTCAAGAGATAATCAACCGCATTTTTCTCATAACTATCAACCGCATATTCCGAATAAGCAGTGGTAAAAATAATTTTAGTATTCGGAGGGAGCATACTTGCAAGTTCCAGTCCATTGAGTCCCGGTAGGTTAATGTCAAGAAAAATAAGATCAATATTGTTGTGACCGATATTTAGGAGCGCTTTTTCACTTTCAAAATAAACACCACAAAGTTCCAGAAATGGAATCCGGCTGACATAATCTTCCAAAAGCTTGGATGCATTAGGCTCATCATCTACTATTACGCATTTTATTTTCATGTTTTCGGGATCATTAAGGTTGCTATAAACTCGCTCCCTTTCTGGGAGCTATATAGTTTATAATTATCTGCATAAAGCAGCGTCAATCTTTCTTCCAGATTTTTTAGCCCTGTTCCCGATTGATTAACTTTATATGGACCAGGATGAAGTCTGTTTCTGATAAGAAAAGAAATGTGCTGTGCTCTTATCTGTATTTCAATAAATATATAGTTATCAGGGCTTGTTTTGTCTATGCCATGTTTGAGCGCATTTTCAACTAAAGGAACCATCAGCATGGGTGGTACAAATATTCCCGCCTCTTCATTACTATTTATTTCAATAGCGATCGGATTATAGCAACGTACCTGTTCCAGATCGATGATATTCTTTATAAACAAGAGCTCTGTTTCTATTGGGATTTTCTCCTTCATGTTGATTTCTAGAAAGAAACGCATAATCTGCGAGAGTTTCTCGATCAGCAGCGCTGCTTTTGGACTTTCCTTGTAGGTTTCATAATAAATATTATTCAGTGAATTAAAGAGGAAGTGTGGCTGCAGCTGGGCTTTCAACAATTTCATTTCTGTGATCAGCTGTTTTCTTTCCATCTCTTTCTGTTTTTTCATGATGATGAAGGATATAGAAACATGTTTGAGTAAGACCGCCAGCACCAGCGCAATGAAATTGGTCACCAATACGTAAGAAATATGAGCCGTACTGCTGTTAAAAAAAGAATTACCACTAAAAAGTCGAGCAACAAAGTGAGTTTCCACAAATATTCTGCTAAATGATACCAGCACAAAAGTGAGCAGCAATGTGATGGAAAACGATACTTTATTTGCATGGTACAATTTAGGGTATAAAAATAAGGTGTAAGTGTACACAATTGTTGCAAAGGAAAGGAAAGCTACAGTAGCGATGGCCGCAGCGTAGCGTGCCTCACCTATACGTAGATAAGTGTATAGCATGAATAGTATATAAACAATGAACCATCCCGATAGCTGGTACCAAAAAAAAATATTTCTGTTGAACATATCTGATCTGTAGATATAAGAGCCTAAAAATAGTGATATCCGACCGATCTCAAAAGAGATCCGAACTAATATCGGCGGTATTTCAATAAACAGTATGATTTATTCAGCAAAAAGGTAATTTGGGTCAACAGATCATCCTGTGGCATGAATTATACAGCCTGTTAAAAGTATTGCGCTATGTGTTGAATGACCGATACAACCATATGCTGTTCGTTTTATATTTGTTGCTGTAATATAATGACAGTTTATGAAAACGCTAGCTTTATGTCTTTTTGTTTTTGTGTTCGGAAGATTATCCGAACAGTTTTCCATATCCACACAAATTGTTGTCGATCAGCAGGAAACCCCCACTAGATTAGACGGACGGGACAACTGGGATTCCGCCACGCTTAGATTCGCTTTCGAGATACATGCCGATCTATGTTATGCGAACAAGGGACAATTTACGATAGGAGCATTAAAAGATCATATAAAAGGAATAAGGCCTGACAACAAACAAAAGCGTATTTTAAGAATTGTTAGCATCAATACCACCAATATTGCAGCGCAGGCTGCCAATGCGATTGAATATCCCAAACGATTATTGGCCGACTACATCAATCTGATTCCAATTGTTTCCTGGAAGATATTGCGCAGTACAGTATTTGAAAATAGCGAACACACCTGTAAAGCTGGACTTTCGAAACTTTGTATAAATTAGTTTTGTAAAAATAGTCCTAGCGGTAATTATACAGCCTATCCTAAAAGCACTGGAACCGTCATAGTTCCAGTACTTTTCACTGGGTTATTTTTAGGATTTCAAAATGATCAGGGGCTGTCTACATGGCTTACAGGACAATTTATCTTCTTTCCACAATAATATCGAACTTTATGCTTCCACCTTTTCCACTTTTAGGGATCACATTCTTTATGCCTATCAAAGAACTTAAATCAGATCCCTTGGCATTTGCCGGAAATGTAAGTATCGGCGCTCCTCCATATCCATTTTGAGCTATTCCCTTTGTTTCTAGTGATTAATTTTCGTAAATTCTCACGTTCTAAATACGATAAGATGAAGTATGAAAAAGTATATCCCAAAGAAAGTATCAAGCACTTCGTTTGTTTTTTTTGGAATTTTGAAGCCGATTTTGAAGTAACGTCTTCGTACCAGCATTCATCTGTAGCGTCGATATATCCGAAACTAGCCTTTCAATATATTCCGGGAATGAAAATTTCCAAAAATCATGAAGTAATCAATTTGTTCAATAGTGGTTTTCAGTCGCAAACAGATACCTTTTGCCAACTGTCCGCCGAACAAAAAGTAGGTGTCTTCGGAATCTATTTTCAACCTTATGCTATACCATTTCTCTTTGGCCTTCCTACATCCGAAATTACGAATCAAAATATTGAAATAGCTGAATTATTGGGGAAGGATGGTGTTTTTTTAGAGGAAAAGGTTTTGAACTGTGTAAATACACAAGAAAGAGTTGCTGTGATGACGGAATATTTAGAACAAAGGATAAATAAATTTTCAACTAGGCTAGAAGATACCATTCCTGCAATACAGCATATTGTTTTTCATAAGGGTAGCACGAAAATGACAGAAGTTCTCCGGCAACAATTTCTATCTCAGCGGCAGTTTGAACGCAACTTTAAGTTATTGACAGGCTTTTCTCCTAAAAATTTCTCAAGAATTGTCCGTTTTGAAAAAAGTATTGAGAATGCCATTAATCAGGATTTATCATTGACCGAAGTGGCATTGCAGGCGGGGTATTTCGACCAATCACATATGATTAGAGAATTTAGAGCTTTTACCGGTAAAAAGCCAATAGCCTATTTTTCTGGGGACCTGTCATTATTTGTAAAAGAATAAATGTCGAATTTATACAATTTTAGTTTTTAGACTGATGATACTTTTGGGAATGAAAAGAATCGGAATTTTTTACTCATTATCATTTTAATAAATAGTTGTATGAAATCACATGCTGAAAAAATAATTGTCGAGAATGGAATTTCCATTTACACAGAACATTTTGGAAAACCGGAAAATCCCGCGATTTTATTAATAGCTGGGGCAACTGTTTCGCTATTATATTGGGATAAGGAGTTTTGTGAAAAATTATCCCAAAAAGGCTTTTTTGTCATTCGATACGACAACAGAGACATCGGAAAATCGACAACAGGAAAGCCTGGTTCTATCTCCTACAGTATGGAAGATCTTGCTGATGATGCCATTCATATTTTGGATGGATATCATATTAGACAAGCAAATATTATGGGAATTTCTTTAGGCGGTTTGATCGGCCAAATTGTAGCGATCAAGTATCCTGAAAGGGTTGGTTCACTCGTTTTAATGTCTACTGGACCATGGGGTACACCTGATCCCAATGTTCCTGAAATGGATAAGCAGATTATTGACTTTCAGGTCAAAGCAATGCATGTAAATTGGGACGATGAAAATGCCACAGTAAAGTATATGCTAGAAAGTTCGCATCTGATGGCTGGCCAAAAACCAGTAAACTATGCGAAAGAAGAAGAAAGAGTTCGGGCAGATTTTCATCGATCCATAAATTACCGCAGTATGTTTAACCATGCCTTACTACAAGGAGGGGAGGCCTATTATGATCGGTTAAATGAGATCAAATCACCAACATTGATAATCCATGGTTCTGAAGATAAAATATGGCATTTTGGCCATACAGACAAACTATTATCGGAGATTAAAAATTCAGAACTTTTGAAATTAAACGGTACGGGACATGAACTTAATGATAATGATTGGGATATGATCATAAACAGATTGAACGAATTCATGAATTAGTCGGAGGAAATTTCGAAAAATATGGACTTTAAAATATAAATTAACAAAAAATAAAATCTTATGTCATTTCAAACTTATATTAAAAACATTGAAGAAAAGACGGGAAAGTCCCGCGCTGATTTTGAAAAGTTAGCTATTGAAAAAGGGTTTACTGAGGAAGGAAAATTAAAAAAAGGAATAAAAGCAACTCAAATCGTTAATTGGCTAAAAGAGGAATTTGAATTAGGTCATGGCCATGCCACTGCGATGTATGCTTATATTACGGGGAAACGCGAGTAAAGATGAGTTATATAATAGTTTTTCCACCCAGTCAAAAGAGCATTCTGTATCGTGCTGCAGTATTCTATATTACAAACCGCTATCAGTAGATTTTTCAGGCATCTCTTGACCGGGGGAAGTTTTTGAATAAAATTAAAAACTTAGTTGCATCAACTAAGTTTTTAGCTGATATTTGTTTTATAGAAAATGAATGGATGGATATTAAAGATTTAACTAAAGTAGAGAGCCAGTTGATGCAGGTACTTTGGAAATTGGAAAAAGCCTTTGTTAAAGAAATTATCAATGAACTGCCAGATCCTAAGCCAGCCTACAGTTCGGTTTCGACGATCATCAGAATTTTGGAAAACAAAGGGGTAATCGCTTATGAAGCATTCGGTAAAACGCATCGTTATTATCCGCTTATTACAAAAGAAGAATATATGCTGTATGAGACGGAGAAGTTATTGGATAACTATTTCTCAAGTTCAGTACAGGATATGTTTTCATTTTTTGTCCGTGAAAAAAAGGTGGATATGAAGGACGCCGAACAATTGCTGAAGATGATTGATAAAATGAAAGATTGATAATATGGAAGGACAATTCTATCTGCTTTGGGTCAGTATCCTGCTGGGTATATTTTATCTTTTTTATCGGTTATTGTTCTTCCGTACGACCTTTTTTCAGTTAAACCGGATTTACCTGCTTTCCGCTCTTTTTTTCTCCCTAACGATTCCAATTCTGGATATCTCCACTTTTTTTGAACTTTCAAAAGTGGATGCATGGACGCTTACTTTAGCCCCTGCGAATGAGGGACAGGTCATGGCTACACTGCATGACAGCATGAGATGGTTGTCTTTTATCTATTGGATAGGGGTTGTCACTCAAGCGATCATATTGGTCATCAAATTTTGTGCGATTAGCCGGCAATTGAAGTTGCCGGCAGGAGATACCGCCTTTTCGTTTTGGCGAACGAAGGTAATCAATCCGGAGCTATCAAACTATAAGGTGATTGAAGCGCATGAAAATGTACATGTCAGGCAGTTACATACACTTGACTTGCTGATAGTGGAGCTGATCCGCCTGTTTTTTTGGTTTAATCCGCTTATCTACTGCTATCAAAGAAGCTTAAAGTTGGTTCATGAATATCTTGCCGATGCGTATGCGGTTAAACTCGTAGGGAGTAAAAAAGAATATGCGATGATGCTATTTTTACGCAATTTTCATGTGGACCCTTCCTTGGTAAATAGCCTGAACAATCCCTCGTTATTGAAGTCACGCGTAAAGATGTTGGATCGTAAGAGATCTTCTCCTTATCATTTTATAAAATATGGTTTTACCTTTCCCCTCATTGCTATCATGCTGGTTCTTTGTTCGTCCAGTACAAGCTATTTTAATCCGGATGAATATGTACAGAAAGCAAGTTTTCCGGGTGGACAAGAGGCATTTGGGAGGATGTTGATGAAAAGTTTAAGCGGGGTATCGGACAAAAATGGACAGGTGGTCCTGAGCTTTACTGTTGAAGCTGATGGGCGGATTACTGATGAGAAGATCGTAAAGGGCTTGGATGAACTGAGCAATGATGCGGTTTTAAGAGCAGTCAAGCAAAGTCCCAAATGGTATTCTGCACAGCAAAATGGTAGAAAGGTAAGATCTGCTTATCAAATTAACGTGAATTTTTCAACTGATAATCAGTGATATATGTTTTGTATTTAATTTATTAGTTGTATTGACTAATAAATTAGTTGAATAACTAATGTATTAGTTGTATGTTTGGGTAATCAAATACCCAAATTATGACTTCGTATTTCTTTAGGTCTTTACCAGTTTGCTGCCTGTCAGTTTTCCTTTTGCTATGCAGTATCCTACATGTGGCTGCACAATCCAAACTCAGCAAGATTACGGCTGTAGTGGTGGATGAGAATAATGCTGTATTACCATTTGTGCAGCTCACTTTAAAAACCTGGAAAGACTCCGTCTCCATCGCCACTGTTCTTGCTGACGAAAAGGGTTCGTTCATGTTCGAAGTGCCAAAGGGACGTTACTTGCTCGAGGGGAAGCTGTTGGGTTATACCACTTTCTATTCTGAACCTATTGATATCGCGGGCACACAGCATATATCACTTGGTGTCATCCAGATGCGCGCAATGTCCAAGCGATTAACGACAGTGGATGTTGCCGCGAAAGCAGCTTTTGTGGAACGTAGGGTGGACAGGATTATTGTCAGCCTGAATGGGATGGGGGCGGGTGCTCCAATAATGGAGGTGATGAACCAATTACCGGGAGTAACGGTCACGCCCGACGACCGGATCAGTCTAAATGGCAAATCTGTACAGATCTATATCGACGGTAAAGCGACAACACTCCCAGCAGAAGCTTTAGCAGGGATGCTAAAGGGACTATCCGCCAACAATGTCCAAAAGGTGGAGCTTATTGCACAGCCTTCGGCCAAATATGATGTCGCCGGCAATGTTGCCATTATCAATATCATAAGAAAACGTAACACGAAAATAGGTTTGAATGGTAATATTTATGCTGGAGGTGGAAAGGGTACGTTTGGAAAGGCCAATGCTGGCGGTAGCGTTAATTATAAACGCAGTTTTTATAACCTGCTCCTGACCATGGACTACAATTACAACAAGTACTTCTTTGATACCTATATCGGTTCTTCATTTTTGGATAAAAACGGAGCGGAAACGGACGCATCGATGTCCGAAATTAAGAGTACACGAAGTAATGCCAATTATACGCCAAATCTGGAATTGGACATGTTTCTTTCTAAAAAAACGACCTTGTCTGCCTCAGTGAAACCTGGGTTTCAACTTTTTGACCGCAATGGCGCAGCGCAGATAAAATCAGATAGCCAGGGAAGCGCTGAAGTTCAGTCACAATTTGTCAACAAGGTAGATATTCGGGCGACTAACTTTGCGTCGGGATTAAGGTTGCAACATCAGGTGGATACACTCGGACGTGAACTGGCCGTCGATCTGGATTATGTCCATTACATGAACAACAACAATCAGGATAACCTGACGACAACATTCAATCCGCAAGCTGATTTCACGAGCCTGGTTGCGCAAGATCGGATTTTTTCCATCTATGCTTTAAAGGCAGACTATACGCATCCGCTTAAAAATAAACAACAACTGGAAATTGGGATGAAGACAAGTTATATGCATTCGGATAATATGAATGCATATCAGGATGCCTCAACACAGCAAAAGGACATATTCAACTATCAGGAAAGTATTTCGGCGCTCTATCTGTTATATGGTGCCACAAAAAATAAGATATCGTATCAATTGGGGCTAAGGGGCGAATATACCGATGGTCGGGGTGAGCAGGTCGAGAAAACGCAGGCTTTTAACCGCAAATATTTTGAGTTGTTGCCTTCGTTGCATGTCGATTATAAATTTTCGGAGAATAGCCTTAGTCTGGGACTAAACAAAAGGATAGAACGGCCGAATTATGAAAACCTCAATCCATTGGTGCGTATTATTAGCAATGCCAATTTTCAGCAGGGAAATCCTTTACTTAAACCAGCATTATCCTACAATGCGGACCTATGGTACGGTTATAAAAATGCATTGTTTTTTGGTCTTACATACAGCTATACGAAGGATGATTTTACAAGCTTGTCGGTTCCGCTCGATCAAGGTGGTATTACAACCTTACCGGGTAACGCCGATTATGGAAGATATATGACCATGCAGGCGATGTATGGTAAACAGGTATTTCCATGGTGGTACACAAGTACAAATGCAACGCTGTCGAAAAGATCTTTTAAAGGCGAAATAAATGGCCTTTGGTTACATAGTAATGGATTGGCAAGTCTTTCGGCAACATCCTACAATAGCTTTCTTCTCAGTAAAAACTTCTCATTTATGTTTCTGTTCAACTATCGGGGCAAAAGTATGGACCGTATGGTAACCAATGCGTCTTTTGCCTACCTGACTGTGGGGCTGCGGCAGCAGTTTCTCAATAAACGTGCTGCTGTTCAGCTCAATTGTATGGATATATTCAACTCATACAAGAATGAGTATCAACAAAACAGCGGAATTGTCCAGCAGCATTGGCGGAATAATTTTGAAACACGGATGATCAAATTAAACCTAAGCTATACGTTCGGCACAACAATAAAAAAAGGACAGAAAAGCAATGGCGCCGAGGAGGAAAAAAAGCGCAGTGTCTTAAAAGAAGATTAGTATTTGCAGCGATAGCTCTTTCAGAAGCGTAACTGAACAGGGGCTATTTTTCGGTAAAGTATTTCCATGTGGCTTTCGTGATGTCAGCAATTAATTTTTCGCTGTCTTCTCTCTTTTCCGTAATATTCATTAGGTATATCGAAAGCGTAAAATGATGCCCATTGGGCAATTTCACAATACCGATATCATTCATGGCAGCTCTGAGATTTTGCTCGTTTGTATTCGATATTCCAGTTCTGTGTGCGAGCTCTGTTCCTTGCGGAAGTCCGGCTTTCATCCAGGTAGTTCCTCTGGATGTTTCTACCATGATCTGATAGAGATAGCTGCTGGTTTCTTTTTTTAGTATTTTACCTTGATAGAATTTTTCGAGAAGCAGCGTGCTGGCTATCGGTGTGGTTGTATTGAGATACAGATTATCCCAGGTTCTCATTTGCTGTTCATTGACCTTAATGGTAATATCTTTAATGCCCTGTTGAGTAATAAAGCGCTGTACTTTTTCTGGACCACCAAGAAGATTTAATAAGATGTCGCAGCCATTATTATCACTGTGGGATACCGTATACCGTAAGAGTTGATCCAGGGTTAGGTAGATATTCCCATTGGGATAATCATCCCGCATGGGGCTCCATGTATTTTCAAACAGTTCCTCTTTTTTGATGAAAAATTTTTGGTTGAGCTTTAATTTGCCCTTGTCGACCTGATGAAGTGCAGCAAGTGCAATATGAAATTTGAAGACACTCATCATCGGCATTTTCAAATTTCCGTTGATGCTTAGGGTATCTTTATCTGCTATGCCTTTTATTGAAATTCCAACTGTCGCATTTTTCTGAGCAATAATTTCTTGTAGTTGTTTTTTTAATTGCTGCGTCGATTGTGCTTTGAGCTGAACGTTGATAACCAGCAAGGTAATGATCAGGAATATATTTTTCATCGAGATTGTTTAATATTTAGTTATAAAAGTTTTATTAGTCTTGCTGAGCAATGGAAAGTAAAGATACATATACGGTAGCAGTTAAAAGGTTGAAAGATCTATCTGGCAACCAAAACTAACGATTTTATTTTCAGATGTATGCGATGATCTACTGTTAAAAAAAATAAACAATCGATTGCACGACTTTAAATTTTCTCCAATTTGATTAAATCTCCTATATTTCAGGGTCTGAACAGTTTTATAAACAAAGGGAAATACCAATCACCTAAATACGGAACATGAGATTTAAGTTACTTTTAGTTGCATTAGCGTTAATAGCCGCGGAAAATGGATTTGCACAGAAAAAGGAGAATAAGCCGCAGGACTGGCTAATCAGTGCTGCTGCACCTTACCAATCCCGCATTGCGGTCGACAGCCAGAATATTGTCTTGGAAAATGGGCTCGTACGCCGCTCTTTTTGGATCAAACCAAATGCCTTCTGCTATGATTTTACCAACTTAACTACAGGACAGCAGCTGATTCGTGCCGTACAGCCTGAAGCTCAGCTGCAGCTCAACGGCAAGTGGTATAATGTCGGTGGGGTGGATGGGCAGAAGGAACGCGCTTACCTGCGACCAGAATGGATGCCCACATTTACGGCAAGATCTGAAGATTTTAGTTATGTCAAACATGAGATTAGTGAACTGGATCCGCTGCTACCCTGGAAGGGGGACAAGTGGTGGTCTACACATAAGGCTGCTGGAAAAGGGAAGGTTCTGACTTTTACCTACGTTGCTCCGGCCGCCGCCGCATTATCTGGAATCGAAGTGAAAGTGCATTATGCCATCTACGATGGGATCCCACTGATAAGTAAATGGGTAACCATTCGGAACAGTGGCAACCAGACCGTGCAGATCAATCAGGTGATCAATGAGAAGCTGGCGCTGGTTGAAGAGGAAAGTGCGGTGGTAGGTTCGGTGGAAGATATGAAAAAACAGCATGGCCTTTATGTCGAAAGTAATTTTGCTTTCAATAATGCCATGCGTTATCACCTGAGCGATCAGTCTTTACACTGGAAAGCAGATTCTACTTATACCTCACAGGTGAATTACGACTTAAAAACGCCGGCGATCATGGAGGTTTACCCGACAGTGGGTGTAGGTGTCAAGCTTGCTGCAAAGGACAACTTCAGTTCGATCCGTTCCTGGGAGCTGCTGATGGATAGTTATGATCGAGAGCGCCGTGGACTGGCCATCAGAAAGATGTATCGGACAATCGCACCATGGACTACCGCCAATCCGATTTTTATGCATCTGGTCAGCAAAAAAGACGAGCAGGTTTACACCGCCATTGACCAGTGTGCCGCCACAGGGTACGAAGCACTCATCCTGAGCTTTGGTAGCCATGTAAATATGGAAGATACAACAGCCGGAAACCTCGCAGCATTGAAGAAACTGGCAGATTATGCGCACAGCAAAAATATTAAAATTGGAGCCTACTCCTTATTTAGCTCACGTAAGATCAGCGAAGCGGATGATATTATCAACCCAAAGACGGGAAAG
>Ga0065704_10002309_pt1 | contig 12631 bp, 13 predicted proteins | sample SwiRhicommuniRL2_FD_59091 | JGI IMG/M metagenome (GOLD analysis project Ga0065704, IMG submission 59091) | Switchgrass rhizosphere bacterial communities from Rose Lake, Michigan, USA - RL2 v2 (version 2) | ecosystem: Host-associated > Plants > Roots > Rhizosphere > Soil | place: East Lansing, MI
TGCCGTCTGCCGGGTGCCCACCTGGTGCAACAGCGGTCAGTCCCGCGAAATCTTTTGGAGCACGATAAAGGCACACTTCGCGTGAGCGGAGGTCGCAAAGCCTACAGAAGTTGGTAAACGCCAACTTGGCTGGGTTTCCGAATGAGCTTCATTCCTGCCGTAGAATTCTCCAGCAGTTTTCTGTTGACACCCGCCGGGACCCTACCTTTGCCCACTGGTGTCATGTCCAACAATCCTACAAATAAACGGACGGCAACCTTGAAACCAACCACTGATTCTCTGACCTCGAAAATGTTTAGACGACCACTGTCACGCGCGCGAAAAGCTCGTGCCCGCCTGCGCCAGCAAAACAAATTGCGGATCGCTGTTGTGAGGAATAATTAGCCATGTTCAAAAAATCCTCCGGAAAAAAGAATCTCGTCGGTCTCGATATCGGTTCGAGTGCGGTGAAAGCGGTTGAACTGGGTCGCAAGGGCGCCGGTCTCTCGCTCCTCAATCTCGGCTTCGAAAACCTCCAGACTGACACGGTTGTTGACGGCCAGATCATGGAACTCAACAACGTCTCCAACGTCATCGCTCACATCTTCAGCGAACACCAGATACGAACCACGCGTGTTGCTGCCGGCGTCAGTGGCCACTCAGTCATCGTCAAGAACATCGTCTTGCCGCAGATGAGCCAGGAAGAGTTGCAGGAGTCGTTCAGTTGGCACGCCGAAGAGCACATTCCTTTCGACATCGGCGACGTGAATCTCGACTATGAATTGACCGGCAAATCATCCGAGTCACTGCACGTGCTGATGGCGGCGTGCAAGAGCGACAAGATCAATAACGTCAAGCAGGCGATTCAGCTCGCGGGAAAACACCCGGTGATCATCGACGTCGATGCATTCGCGCTGCAGAACTGTTACGAAATGAACTACTCGCCGCGTCCCGGCGAGATCGTTGCTTTGCTGAACATCGGCGCAGCGACGATGAACATCAACATCCTTAGCGGTACGCGTTCGATCTTCGCCAGAGACGCTTCAGTCGGCGGCAGCCAGTACACGAGCTTGTTGCAGAAAGAACTCGGCATCAGCTACGAGCAGGCGGAAGCAGTGAAGCGTGGCATGGCACTACCTGAAGGCGTTGAGCCAAGACCAATCCAACCGATCATCGAAACTGTTTCTGACATCCTCGCTCTCGAAGTCAAAAAGACTTTCGACTTTTATCGCGCGACTGCACAGGAAAGCGACGTGTCGATTCAGAAGATCCTTTTGGCGGGTGGCGGATCGAAGTTGCCCGGCCTGCCTGACTATCTGGGCCGGCGTTTCGAGATTCCGGTCGAGGTCTTCGATCCCTTCCGGCAGATTGAAGTCGATGGACGGAAGTTTGATCCCGACTACATGCGAGAGATAGTGCCGGAAATGGCAGTTGCTGTTGGTCTGGCCCTGAGAGGAGTTGAGGCATGATTAAGATAAACCTGCTCGAGTCGGTCACGGATCGGCCCCAGGGAGTCGCGGCGGTTGAAGACAAAGTCTCGAGCCCGCGAATCCAGACGTTGCTGCTCGCGCTGACGGTCTTTGGCTTGATGGTGCTGGCGATGGGTTACGACTATGTAAGCTCCAACACGGCCCACGCGGCGGCGCAAAGAGACCTCGACAAAGAAAAAACCACCAATCAGCAGATGCTCGCGACTCAGAAAGAACAGGCGGACCTCGAGAAGAAGACGAAAGAGATTCAGGCTCGCATTGACGCGATCAAAAAGCTGCGCGAATCACAGCAGGGCCCAACCGCATTACTACAGGAAATCAAGGCTCGATTTGATGCCGTTCCCGGTCTTTACCTGACCAGCGTTGAGAACAAGGACGGAGAAGTGACGATCAAAGGTTTATCGCCAAATGAGTACGCGGTAACAAAGTTTGGTCAGAGCCTCGAATTCTCTAACGGGCTGTTTAGCAATCTCAACATCGAGACGACGAGGGAAGCAGCGAAACAGGAAGCCGCTAAACAAGAAGCCGCGAAACAAACAGTCGCGGTGAGTGGACAGGCCGTCGCGGTGAACGAGATCCCCGTCACCCCTGAGGTAATCGCCTTCACGGTGAAGGCCAGCTTCGGCTCCAAGCCGCAATCGCAACAACCGGCACCTGCTCCCGCAGCTCAGGTTGCAATGAAGAAGTAGTTCTCAACAGAGGATAAGAAGATGAAACTCGGCAAACTCCCAGTTCTTCCATGGTACCTGCGACTGATGGCGTTCCTCCTGGTTGGCGGCGTGTTGTATGCCGGTTTCTGGTACTTCGTTACCAGTGGTACACGCAAAGAAACCAAGACGATGGAAGAAGAGATCGCATCGCTGCGATCAAAAAACGCGCAAGCAGCGATCGTGCAGCAGAACCTCAACAACTTCAAAGCTGCTTACAAAGCCCGCGAAGAAGAATTTGCTGAGTTGAAAGCACTCCTGCCCGAGCAACGCGAGCTGACGATGGTCCTGCAGGGAATTCAGGACCGCGCCAAGACGAATGGCCTCGTACTCTCAAAGTTCAGTCCCAAGGAAGATGTGCAGCAGGATAACTACAGTGGCAAGAAGATCGAAGTGAGCGTGGTCAGCGGTTTCGCCGGTCTCCGGGCGTTCTTCGATCAGTTGGCCCACTACCAGCGGATCGTTTCGATTACCAATTTCGAATTGAAGCAACTCGACAAGCAGTCCCTTACGAAGACTGTCGATGCACGCTTTGATTTGACTGCTTACTACGTCTCCTCAGAGCGCTTGCAGAACCAGCCGGCTCCGGCGGCCAAGCCCGCAGGCGGAGCCGTACCTGCGCCGGCCGCGCCAGGTGCATCAGCCCCACAGACCGCGAAATAACGCGGGCGAGCAACTCACTCAGAAAGCGAAGACGATGATGCAAGTTAAAGAGACAGCCAAAATCGGGTTCACGAGTTTTCTGCTTAGTGCAGCGATGGTGGTTGCGAGCGGTTTCGCGACCGGCATCGTAGCCCAGGAAAAATCATCAGAGAGTCAATCACAGAAGACTTCATTGACTAAGAAGTCCGCCGGCGGTGGACGCGATCCTTTCCGAAAGTACGAAGCGCCTGCACCGCAGGTTAAGCGAATCGCCGGCCAATCGCCGATACCGACGATCCAGGAACGAATCGCACAGTACAAGGCACAGAAAGCCGCGGCTATGAACGCCCGGATGCCTGCGCCGAAACCCACCACCGCTCTGCTGCTCAGTGAGATTCAAGTCATCGGCATCTCTCGCTCACCGAGAGGTTATGCCGCAATCGTCGAAGCCACACCGATCAAACTTTCCTATGTCATCTATCCTGGCGAACCGTTCTTTGATGGCCAGTTGGTGGCAATTGAAGACAACCGCCTCGTGTTTCGTCGTGAGACGGTGTTTACCGATGGTCATCGCGAACGAGCGGTCGAGTACAAGGGCCTGAGACAGCCAACCCCGGTGAACTCCATGGCCGCACCCGCAAATCAGTCTGTCGCGACTGCCAACCCTTAACCCTTTCTGGTTTGGTTCGAAAGCCAGACCGTTGAACCGTGCTGGTGTTTGCAACTCAGAAACACCGGCGCCCTTTTGACAAACACCGAAAACGTAGCCGTGTTAGTGCGGCGCGCGCTTTAGTTGCCCCGGCAATCGAGCGTAGTGCGTGGCGGCATGTGTTCGGAAAATCCCCCTAAGGAGGGAACGATGTTTTCTCAGTCTCGAGTCAAATCGGCCATTGCGAGGACCACGCTCGTCCTGTCGCTTGTGTGCCTTTCGGCAGCAGGCGTTTTGGCTGCNGCAAAAAATTCAGACGTTGTCGCGTACGACANTCAGAGCCAGGGCCAGCAGACTTCCGCTGCGGCGCCGTTGCCNACGCCTCCNGTGGGTATGTCGCGCGCTACCGACAAACAGTCGGACCAGGGTCGTCAGTATGGACAGCCNGGATTTATCGGCGAGCCGATCAACCTGAACGTCGTCAATGCCGACATNCGCGACATCCTCAACTACATCACCGAACAGTATGGCGTGAACTTCGTCATCGACGCTTCAGTCGGTCCGATTCCGGTGACAGTTAACGTTCAGGATGTTCCGTGGAACGTTGCTCTCGACGCAGTGCTCAAGGCCAACCGGCTGGGCATTGAAGTAAACGGCAACATTCTACGCGTCGCGACGACCGATGTGCTGGCGAAAGAGGCGGAAACTCAGAAAGTGATCAACGACTCGCGTCTCGATGCTTCGCCGCTCGTTACCGAATTTATCAGACTTAATTACGCGCGTGCTTCGGGCACCCTGGCCCAGGCAGCCGGCTCGACCGGTGCGTTCTCAGGCGGTTCGACCAATCTCAGTTTTAGTGGCGGCGCTGGGGGCGATGCGACCGGCGGCGGCGGCGATCAGGGTCTCCTACCGATCATATCGCGCAGGCTTTCGCGACGTGGTTCGATCGAGGTTGATGGCCGCAGCAACACGCTGATCATCACCGACGTGAAAGAGAATATCGATGCGATTCGCCAACTCGTGGCAATCCTGGACCAGCCGGAACCGCAGGTTGAAATCGAAACACGGATCGTGATCGCGCAACGCAACTTCAGTCGCGATCTCGGCGCGCAGCTTTCGGCGGGCGTCGTAAATTTTGGTCGCGGTGGTTTGGCTAACGTCTCTACACTTCCCGCCAGCAGTAATCAGGGTGGAAGTGGAAGTGGTTCCGGTTCGGGATCGGGTTCAGGTTCCGGCTCGGGTTCGGGATCAGGAGGGAGTAACAGTGGTCCACAGTCTGGTCCGAATCCGTTTGGCGTCTTCGGCGGTTTGACCGGCACGCCAGTGCCGACCAACAACCTGGCTGCGGCTGCCGCAAGCACGGTCATTGGCCTAACGACGGGCTTGTTTGGTAGCGCGCAGATCAGCGCTTTGATCACGTTGGCTGAATCACGAGGTCAGGCGAAGACTGTTGCCACGCCGCGCGTCACTGCTTTGAACAATCGACCCGCACAGATTGAGAGTGGTTCGCAGATCCCGGTGCAGACAACGCAGGCCGCAAGTGGTACGGCAGTAGTCACGACAACATTCGTATCCGTTCCGTTGCGTCTTTCAATCACTCCCCAGATCACCGACGCGGGAACAGTTGTGTTGCGCGTCACGATCGAAAACAACACGCTGAATACGGGTATTGCCGTTGCCGGCGTTCCGGGTATCGACACGCAGCGCATGCAGTCGGAAGTGCTGGTTCCAGATGGTGGCACCACCGTCATGGGCGGCGTTCTTGCGGATACAGAAGGCGAAGCTCAGCAACGCACTCCTGGGCTTGCTTCGCTTCCAGTGGTGGGCAATCTCTTCAAGAGAAAATTAACGACGCGACAGAACAGCGAAATCCTTTTCTTCATCACACCGCACATCTATCGTCCCGATTACCAGGGCCGTCCAACTGCGGGAACCGTCAGCAATGGCCAGCGCTCGATCACGATTCCGCAACCAGTTCCGCTGGGGAATCCGCCGACCAACACACCGACGCCAACTCAGTTGCAGCAGCCTCAGCCTCAGTCGCAACCAACTACTACACCTTCAACTCAGCCGTTGTTGAGTGCTCCGCTGCCGAACAGTCCGACGGGTACGTCGACTGCGCGACCGGGAACTCTTAGCGGTCAACGTCCTTAATTGGAGGGCCACATGTTCAAGGAAATGCTTGAGGACATTATTGGACGCACCGAGGGCAGCCTCGGTGCGCTCATAATGGGAACAGATGGCATCGCCGTTGAAAAAGTTCTCGGCGACGCCGGCATGGATGCGAATCTTGATGTTGCTGCGGCGGAGTTTACTTCACTCGTGCGCAGTGCTCAGCGAGCGGGAATAGACACGGGGCTTGGTGGATTGCGTGAACTCGTGATCTCACTCGAGGGCGCGATCATGGTGATGCGGCTGCTGAATCGCGACTATTTCGTCGTGCTTGCACTGGCCGCGCAGGGTAACCTCGGTCGTGCACGTTTCGAGTTGCGCAAAGCAGAGTTGAAGCTCGCCAAAGAATTCGCAGTCTAAATGCCACAAAACAGCACAAGAGGCACTAATGCACTTTGGGCGCATCTGGTGTGTCTTGTGCTTTTTTGTGCGTGTGTCTCAGGCGCGAATGTAAACGCCGCGTCGCTTTACGGGAAGGTGATTGAGGTCAACAGCGGTGACGTAATCACGATCTTCAATCTCAACCGGCCGGTTCGGGTGAAGCTGGTTGGGGTTGATGCTCCGGAGATGAACCAGGCGTTTGGCGACGTCGCAAAGAAGCATCTTTCAGATCTTGTATTTGATAAGGCGGTGTTGGTCAATTATTCCGGCATTAGCTCTGACAGCAGTCTGACGGGTCGTGTCTTGCTGAATGATGCCGATATTGGCGCGCAGATGATTCGCGATGGCGCCGCGTGGTTCGATCCGAATACCAGCGATCGCCTGGCAGCGACCGATCGTGAGGTGTATCAACAATCCGAACAGGCTGCACGAAGCGAGCGCCGTGGATTGTGGCAGGAAGCGAATCCGACCGCACCCTGGGAATTTGTCAAAGCCGAACGTTTTAGAAAGTATTCTGCGGTATCGACGAATACGAACGAGTCGACATCGCCGAAAGTTAAGCGAAACACTTCACCATCGGAACTAACTAATCTCAGTTTGATGGCAACGAACGTAAAGGCGCCTTCGTCGCTGCCATCAACGACGTCTGTACCTTCAGATCTGGAAGTAATGGGCGAGGATGATCTGCCCTCCGGGTTGCCTTTTACGGCATTTCCGCCGAATAAAGGCACACTTCTTTCAAAATCGATGCCTATGAGTGGCGAGATAGTGAAAACGAATGCATACGTTTCATTGTCAGGTGGGAACGCTTACACGATTGTCTGGTTTACCGGGCCGACGTATGGCGAAGATGACAAGACGGCAATGGACCAATTGCTCTTCAACGATCTCAGCGCGGTGGCCGCCGGGGCGTACACCGGTGGTGATCGTGAGGGTCGATGTAATCCTCAAAGCGAAAAAGACGTTTCCTCCAATGGGTATTGGGGGCGTGAGGTTGATATGAGCCAATGCCCGGTTCCAGCTCGCCTCCGAGTGTTTACCAAAGCCACTGGTGATCGACGAGAGGTTTATATGGCGATGGTGAATGTCAGGAACGACAACGCCAATGTAGCGCGCTTCCTCAAGACCTTCACCATTAGCCAAAAAAAGGCACAAAAAGCACAGTGANGTTTTTTATGTGCTCTTTGTTTANGGGAGTTTTATGTAGGGCATGCCGCGCAGGATGATGCGCTGNCGGCGAGCGACGCGTCGTGGGTTCACTTGGGGATTGAAGACGGTGCGCGGATTCGGAATCATGGCTGAGAGAAACGCTGCTTCATTGGCGCTTAACGATGAAGCAGGCTTGTGGAAGTAACGTTGCGACGCAGCCTCAGCGCCGTAAAGTCCATCTCCCCACTCAATCACATTCAAATAAATTTCCAGTATGCGACGCTTCGTGAGGGTGCGTTCAAGCATGATCGTCAGCGCCGCTTCCTGACCCTTTCTCAAAAACGATCGCTGCGATGAAAGGTAAAGATTCTTCGCGAGTTGCTGGCTGATCGTCGAACCGCCACGCTTGAACTCAGGAAGACTGGGAAGCCAGTCGTCATCTTCACCCTCGGCTTTCGCTTCGCGCGCTGCCTCCCGCTGAGCCTGCTCAAAAGCTTTTTGAATCGCTTCGTAGTCGAAACCGTGATGCGTGAGGAAATTTGTGTCCTCACCCGCCAGCACCGCGCGCTGCAGATTGGGCGAGATCTTGTCCAACGATACCCAGATCTGTTCACGCTTAGGTTGTTGGCCCTTTGCTTTCGCTTCCTTGATTCGAGTGTCGATCAGTGACGTCGACGAAGGATTGCCATTCCGGAGCATGAGCACGCGGACAAACATGATGCCTTCGTAACCGATCAGGCCGATGACGAGGCCCAGCACCACTAAGAACAGGAGTCGGAAGATTCTTCTCATCTCTCTCGTAACGTAACGTTCAGGCCAGCCGGCGAGTTGCAACCGGAGCTTCGAAAACCTCTTTAAGTCATATCGTACCTACCTCTGTGTAACACACAGAGGTTGCACAGAGAAATCTAGAGGCATCCTATTTTCTGGAGGATTTTCGACTGATCCCGCGGTAGTTAACGTTGCCGGGAAGTTTTTTCGGCAGCTCGAGGTTGTCGTCTACGATGTCTTCGAGGTGGACGCTCGCTGCATGGGCGTAGGCAAGCAGCGTCATCAGGGTAGGTTCACGTTTGTCTTGCTCGTACTCCGAAATCCGGCCGTAATGCATGGTGTCACTGAAGCCGAGACGTTCCAGCATCTGCGTCTGCGATAGACCAAGACCAATCCGGATTTGGAGCAGTTTTTCGGCCAGTCGCACCGGCCGCGGACGCGGATTGCCCATCAGAAGTAACCTCCTGATGGGCCCGGCTGATGCGTACTCGCAGTTGGGAGTGTGCTGCGCTCGCCTTCGTTTGTCGCCGTGAGTATGAACCTTTCATGCTCAACGGCGATGCTCATCACTCGTTAGTGTGGGAGGTTGAGCCGCGCATTTTGCCGTTGTTGAATTATCAAAGACGGTCCCATCCTAATCGACGGAGCCGGAATTCGTAAACAGAAAAAACTAAGTTGGGCCACGGATCGCCGGGATCGGTGGCCCAAGTGGGTTTAGCGGGCGATGAACTCGTCCGTCAAAACAACGGTCACCGGAATACCGTCAATCGAATCAGGTAGATTCGGCCGGTTACCGGAATTCTTGTTCACATAAAGCACGATGGTCGCTTCACCATCTGCTCGATCTGAGGCACCAATACCGGCGCCCATAACGCCCGGAGTGACCATTAAATTGGCACGATGTACCTCGAGCACTGCCAGAGCGCGATCGGCTGCTTGTTGTGGAAGTTGCATAAGACCCGCCAGTCCGGGAGTGAAGGGTTGTCGTCCACCGCCACCCATCTCACCGCCTAAAGTGATCGGCGCAGCGCCGCCACCTACGTTGAAACTGAAGGTGCGACCGAGAGCAGTTCCGAGCTTGGTCAACACTTCGCCGATCGGATTACCGATCGTTGTACTGCTGCTGCCGGCGAACAGGAGAGCTACCGGATTATGCAGCGCGTTGTTCGTCACGATCAACGAACCTGAATCGCCGCCGGCGCTGAAGGTGCTGCTGTTGATTACCACCTGGTTTGTGTATGACACGTTAAACTTCTGGCCGCCGCCACACTGTTTCGTGTACTGAACGCTGACGCTGGTATTGATCGACGCGATTGTTCCAGTAGTGAAGCCAGTGGTCCGGCCGCTCTTTGCAACTCCAAGACCGACCAAAGGACTTACCACGATGCTGCTCGGTACGCCGATGTCTTCTATGGAGCCGGTTCCATCCATTAGCCCCGTCCGCAGTTGCGCCACCGCAGCATCGACGTTTGATCCCAACGGCGACGCGCCGGTGTAGTCAGCGACGACGGTTGAGATAGCACAGTTGTTGTCGATCAAGCCGGGCTGGGATATGTCTTCGCCGGCCACCGCCTGATCTCCTCGTCCCAGCACGTGGTTGTTACTGAGTATGTACTTGTTAGTGCCGTCACTTACGAGCGAGCCGAGGGTGCCGCTGCAACAAAAACGGCGGGTTATGTCGTTGACGTTTCCGCCCGAAACGCCCAGGTGTAAGTTTCTAACACGATGATTTGCTCCTCCGTCGGCAAGACCCGATGTCAGCAGTGAACTGAATAACAAGAGCGTAGCTACAAGCGTGAAGACCAGAATGGCCTTGAGTCTAAACATGATGAGGTCTCCTTTTTATTGAAAATCTTAACGGTAACGCAGAGCAACGCCCCAAGAGCAACTGCGCTATTCGATTAGTCCTTTAGTAAGGCTCCTGAACGCGGATGGGGGAGTTCATTCTCACGCCGACCTCAGGAAAAGTCAATGCAAAAATATGTAGAGTCAGGCCTGCTTTTACGGTCTTTGATAGTAGTCAGGTCTTCGGACTCTCTGCGAGGCGGCCATAGTAATCAAACGTACCGGGAAGTTTGTGTGGCAGGTCGATATCGTCGTCGACAATTTCCTCGAGGTGAACCTGAGCCACCTTGGCGTATGCGAGCAGTATCATTAGCGGCGGCTCGTTCTTATCCAGCTCATACTTTGAGATGTTGGTGTAATGGATCATTTGCGCAACACCCATCTCCTTGACTAGATCAGACTGAGAAAGTGCGAGGCTCTGTCGTATTTGCAGTAGTTTCTCGGCCAGTCGTCTTGGACGTGGTCTTGCGCTTCCCATCACTAACATCGCAAAAACAAGCTACCGAAAATTAACTATTGACTATATGGATAGTTAGTCATATAGTGCTTCCTCTACTCGCTGTAGAGAGTATAGCTCATGTTTGCAATAAATCGTTCATTTCGGATTCTGAGGCGACTTTTGAAAAGAAGGTTAGCTGGGTTTGTGGTGATGTGTAGGGTGGAGGTGAGATCAAAACATCACGAATTGGTAAGCAGCGTGGTTTTTGATGCACGTCGACAACTGATGGCACCCGCTGCGCACAAACGAAACTCTATTGGGTTCATCGAAAAACCGTAGACAGGATTAACAGGATGTTTCAGGAGATAGGGCGCCCATCCTGTCCATCCTGAAAAATCCTGTCAATCCTGTCTAACTTAATGCACCATCTCGTCGACCTGGGATTCTTCAGTGCCAATCGTCAGGGCCAGGGTGCGGATGGTGGTCCGAGCTTCGCGTTGTTCTTCTTCGGTGAGCAGGGACCAGGCGAGAGAAAGCGGACATTCCGAGTCGTGAGTGCGCGATTTGTGGCAGACAGGGCAGTTGTCGCCGGAAAGCTCAAGCACCACATAGAGCTTCGCCAGCAACGTGATGATCAGCTCAGCGCGCTTTTTCTGCTCGTCTGATTCAAACATGCCTAACCACAGTTTACGCGATTAATACTGCAACGTGTTTTCCCATTTAACACGCTTCAGCAGCGCAAAGTCGGAAAGCATCTTGCCTGCGCCAAGCACGACCGACGTCAGCGGGTCGTCAGCGACAAAGACGGGCAGGCCCGTTTCAGTTCTCAAACGCTTATCGAGATTTGCCAGAAGTGCGCCACCACCGGTCAGAACCACGCCGCGGTCGATAATGTCTGCTGAGAGCTCCGGCGGCGTGCGCTCGAGCGCTACACGCACTGCATCGACGATCGCACTGACCGCCGGATCCAACGCCTGACGCACTTCGTCATCACTAACTGTAATCGTCTGTGGAATGCCTTCGACGAGATTGCGGCCACGCACTTCCATCGACAAAGGCTCATCGAGGGGAAACGCACTACCAAGTTGAATCTTAATCTCTTCCGCGGTGCGCTCACCAATCAGAAGATTGTATTTTCGCTTCACGAATTCCGCGACTGCATTGTCCATGGCGTCGCCGGCAGTGCGTACTGCACGCGCGTAAACGATACCGCCAAGACTAATGACCGCGATGTCGGTCGTGCCGCCGCCGATATCCACAACGATGTTTCCCTGCGGTTCGGTGATGGGAAGGCCGGCGCCGATAGCGGCAGCGACCGCTTCCTCGACGAGATAAACTTCTGACGCCTTCGCTCGATACGCTGAATCTTCGACAGCGCGTCTCTCAACCTGCGTGATCTCACTCGGGATTCCGATCACTACGCGCGGGCTCACCCACGTGCGACCGTTATGAGCCTTGCGGATGAAGTGCTGGAGCATCTTCTCAGTCACTTCAAAGTTAGCGATCACCCCGTCGCGCATCGGTCTGATGGCGACGATGTTTCCGGGTGTCCTGCCCAGCATCTCCTTCGCGTCCTTACCAACTGCCTCGACCTGATTGGTCACTTTATTAATGGCGACAATTGACGGCTCGCTCAACACCACGCCACGCCCTTTAGCGTAGACAAGGGTATTGGCGGTCCCAAGGTCGATGGCCAGGTCGTTGGAACGGAGTCCGGAGAGCAGAGGGAAAGACATAGTGACACCTCGATTTATTTGGTTGTGAATTCGAATCGGCTGAGAAGATCTTGGAAGGGGCAAAGCCCTAAAACAAAGACAAACAGAATTTAATTGTTGGAAGGAAAGGTGTCAAGAGTTATTTGAGGAATAGTTCACGAATCAGGTGCAGGAGCAGCGATCAGGAGCAGGAGGCGAGTTGCGCCCTTACTGCCCCTGTATGCTGCCTCCTGCTCAAGTCTCCTAATACTGCCAGTTGACGGTCACGAAACCGGTGCCGCTAGAGGGGACGGTGTAGGTGTGATTACTCCCGGCTTCCCACGTAACCGAGCCATTTGCCGCGATTTTTATGAATTTGAACTGGATCGTCTGGCCGGCCGGAACCGAGGCGACGAGGAACCAGTTCGGATAGTTCGGCGTCAGCATCGGCCCCACTGCCGCGTCCCACGTCGTCGACCAGTTGCTGAGTTCGACAGTGTTGCCGGTCAGGAAGATGTAGTCGCCCACCTGTGTCGGAGATGCGTTGTTCACGGTGAACGTGATCGGAATCAATTTCGCCGTCAGCACTGTGTACGTGATCGAATTTGAAACCTGGCTACTCGAGTTCGTCACCGTTACGCTGTAATTGCCATTCGAAACCGACGGTGTCGTGACCGTGATTTGTGTTGGCGTCCACGAATTCACCGTCGCAG
>Ga0065704_10071189_pt1 | contig 12596 bp, 14 predicted proteins | sample SwiRhicommuniRL2_FD_59091 | JGI IMG/M metagenome (GOLD analysis project Ga0065704, IMG submission 59091) | Switchgrass rhizosphere bacterial communities from Rose Lake, Michigan, USA - RL2 v2 (version 2) | ecosystem: Host-associated > Plants > Roots > Rhizosphere > Soil | place: East Lansing, MI
GACAATTAAAAAACATTCTAATTATTGGTTTCTGCTTGTTAATAGCAACATTGACCCAGGCTCAGAAAAAATCGAATCGGCTAATCAATGATTTTATTAAGGTTGAAGGAAACTGGACAGGACAATTAACCTATCTGGATTACAGCTCCGGAAAACCTTATACGATGTCTGCGGATCTTGAGATAAAAAGAATTCCCAATACCAATGAGTTTCTTTTCGTACATACTTACCCCAAAGAAAAAAGTGCTAATAAAACCGATACCATTACCATTTCAAAAGATGGACAATACATTGGTAAAGAAAAGCTAGTTTCCAGGACAAAACTTCCTAAAGGCAATATGAGAATCATCACCGAAAAAGAAGGCAAGGATGGAAATGATGGCAAGAAAGCAACCATAAGACAGACTTACATATTAGGCAATACGTCGTTCTCCACACAGAAAGATGTCCTTTTTTCCGGAGAAACTACATGGATTAAAAGACATGAATATGTTTACAAAAAACAGCATGATTAATCTAAGCTCAGAAAGCAATCAATGATTTTAAAAACGGACAGTAAATGATACAGAAAAACATTTTGATGGGCTTATTCATTTTTATTGGACAACTTTTTTTTGCTCAAAATAATGAGCCGCCAAAGATTGACAGTTTAACGAAAATAGAAGTTGTAAACAGTATTTGTAATTCGCTGATCAATAATTATGTTTTCCCTGACAAGGCAAAAGTGATGACAGACTTTTTGAAGCAACAAACTCAAAACAATATATTTAGGTCTGTCACAAACCCCAACCAATTCGCCAATGAGATTCAAAAAACACTTCGCTCTGTAAACAAAGACAATCATTTGCGAATTGAATATAATCCCCGATTAGAAAAAGACATTATAAAATTCCTTGAGAACAAAAAAGGTTCAAATGCAATTTTAGCGGAACAAATTAAAAAAGATGAAAAACAAAATTTCTATTTTAAAAAGTTAGAAATTCTGCCTTCAAATATGGGCTATATTGAATTTACAAACTTTGCTATTCCCAGTCCTTCTGCAAGAAAAACAGTACATTCAGCAATGCAGTTTATTTCCCATACTGACGGATTGATCATTGATTTAAGAAATAATTTCGGAGGTAATGGTAAAATGTCAGAAGAAATCCTAAGTTACTTTTTTCCTGTAAAAACGTACACAGGGAAAACCTATAACAGAATCGAAAATAAATGGTCAAATTCTTATGTTGAAAATAAAAAGGAAATAACAAACGGCTTAAAACTAAAAATGCCTCTGTACATACTAATCAGCAACAGAACCTTTTCAGCAGCCGAAAGTTTTGCCTATACTTTACAAAGTATGAAAAAGGCAGTTATCATTGGCAATACATCACGAGGCGGTGCCCATGCAACAAGAAGTTTCGGCATAGGGAATGGCTTTGTAGCATTTATTCCCTATTTACGCGGAGAAAATGTGACTACAAAAACTGATTGGGAGGGCGTTGGCGTAATTCCTGACATTAGAACAGAAGACAACAATTGTATTTTGACTGCTCAAAATCACTTCCTGAATCAAAAGCTATTGACCGAAAAAGATGAAAATGAGAAAAGGAAAATTATCTGGCAAATCAATTTTAATAAATCAAAATCTTCAAATTTAATCATCAATCCAACAAAGTTGACAAAGTTTATCGGGCGATTTCAGGAATTTGAAGTTACTCTTTCGGAGAATCAATTGGTGTTTAGAGACACTAATCAAAAAAGTAATGGCCCAAAAAAAGCAATAGCCGTAACATCAAATTTATTCCAAATAGGCAGTGACTATCAAGTAGAGTTTATAACTGACAGCAACGATATATGTAACACTATTAAAATGTATTGGGATGATGGGTATGTGGAAACTATCGATAGGACAAAATAAAATGAAGCCAGATATCATACATCCGGCACAGATCTTTAAGTCAGGAAATTCTTATATCTATCAATAATAAAACAATTTAACATCATACTATGAAAACAATCCAGATCATACTCCTGTTTCTGCTTGCTTCAGGAAATATTTTTGCCCAGAAACCGGACAATGGAAACTCCCCTAAAACCGAAAAGGAACAAATTGAAGAAACACTTCATAATTATATGGACGGAGTGGCTAATGGAGAACCTGAAAGACTGCGAAAAGCATTTCATCCTGATTTTAATCTGTATACCGTAACTTCAGATACACTTTGGATCCGTTCGGGAAAACAATATATCAATGCTATAAAACCGGGCAATAAAGTGAATAGAATAGGACGCATTATCTCAATTGATATTGAAAAAGATGCCGCCATCGCAAAAGGGGAAATTGTAGTCCCGGGCTGGAGAAAATTTATCGATTATTTTTTACTGATGAAATATCAGGGAAACTGGAAGATCGTACAGAAAAGCTATACCTGGTGGGATTTACCAAAGGATTAACGGTATTGATATCAGAATTGCAGAAAGAATATTTAAATTAAAGGAGTAATTATGGTAAATAAAATCAAGTTGACAGGCATTCTTATATGGTTGGGAGTTTGTTCATTATATGCTCAACAAACATCATGGGGCAGCCAACAGGAAAAGGAAAGTATATACAATATTCAGGATAGTGTGATGATCCGTACAAGAGATGGTGCAGAAATCTCTGCAATGGTCGTGCGCAAAAAAAATGATAGTGTTCCGAGACCTGTAGTGTTACAATTTACAATCTATGTGCGGGATCAGGGACGGGATATGCAGTCGCTTAAAGAAGCTGCAGATAGAGGATATGTTGGTGTTATGGCCTATACAAGGGGGAAGCGCTTCAGCAAATCTGAGATCTATCCGTATGAAACTGACGGAAAAGATGCTTATGATGTTATCGACTGGATCAGCAGGCAGCCATGGTGTAATGGTAAAATAGGAATGTACGGAGGAAGCTACAATGGCTTCACACAATGGGCGGCAGCTAAAAATCTTCATCCTGCACTGAAAACAATTGTCCCTTATGTTGCCAACCGGCCGGGAATGGGACTTCCCATGGAAAATAATATTTTTGTCAATCCCAATTATGAATGGTCTTTTTATGTAGGCAATAACAAATATCTGGATAACAAGACGGGTGATGACAGAAAGAGATTTCGGGATATGATGTTCAAATGGTGGGAAACCGGAGCAGCCTATAATAAAATGGATAGTATTGATGGTACACCGAACCGACTGTTTCAGCGTTGGATCAGTCATCCGGCATTTGATAAGTATTGGCAGGACATGGCTCCGTATAAGAAAGATTTTGCCCGGATCAATATTCCTGTACTGGCATTTGACGGTTATTATAATGATTCCCAAAATTCAGGAATTTATTATTTGCGTGAGCTCAATAAATACAGTCCCCAGACACCGGCTTATCTGGTGATTGGTCCTTACGGCCATTTCGGAACGCAAATGGGAGGGCAGGAGATCATCAACGGCTATACAGTTAGTAAAAATGCTTTGTTTCCAATCAAAGAATACACGTATCAATGGATGGACCATATCCTGAAAGGTGCTGAAAAGCCTGCTTTTCTGAAAGATAAGATCAATTATCAGGTCATGGGGACAGATGAATGGCGAAGTGCGGCTTCACTGGAGGCTATGCATAACAGCTATTTGAAATTTTATCTTAGTTCTGTTAAAGTCAGTGATAACGAGTATTTACTGAGCCAAAATAAACCTGAACCCAATAAATATTTAATTCAGAAAGTAGATTTTGCAGACCGTACAAGCAGCAATAATGATTATTATCCGGATCCTATAATTAGGGAAAGTGTATCCGGTAACGGTTACGTTTTCATAAGCGAACCTCTGGATGCCATGCTGGTGAACGGATCATTCCTTGGCAATATCAAACTGAGTATTAACAAAAAAGACATAGATCTGGGGGTGACCCTTTACGAACTCACTCCTGAAGGAAAATATTTTCACCTTTCTTACTATATCGGAAGGGCAAGCTATGCCAAAGACAATACTAAAAGACAATTGCTGACTCCCGGTAAAAAAGAAACTATCACTTTTGAGAATACTCACCTGATCAGCAAACAGCTACAGAAAGGAAGTCGATTGGTCATTGTGCTGAACGTCAACAAAAACCCTTTCTCGGAATTGAATTACGGAAGCGGAAAAACAGTAACTGCCGAAACCATTGCCGATGCAAAAGAACCTTTGATCATCCAGTGGTTTAACGATAGTTTTGTTGAGATTCCTGTTTTGAAATAACCAACCCTTCCGGTTCCGGAATACCGAATCTCTAAGCAAGTTTGGTTGGTAATCTGATTTTAAAGTACTTCAATGTGATTTTGGACAAACAAAAAGGAATATTGTATCTGAAAATTTATTCAATAATGAAACTTATTTAAACTGCGAAAGCTATCTGAAATAAATTTCAAACAAATAATTATCTGCCAATGCTAAGATTCATTTTTATATTGCTTGTAACCAACTTGGCTGTTGCGCAACAGCCATCCAAAGAAGATTATTTGGTAGGTTCTCTAACACCAGAGAAAAGCTGGTGGGACTTATTATCGTATGATATTACCATTAAACCGGATTATCATACGAAAATGATTACAGGAAATAATAAAATTAGATATAAAGTAATTTCGGAAGAACCTTCTGAGTTAATGCAGATTGACCTTGTAAAACCATTGGTAATTGACAGTGCTATTCAAAATGGCAAGAAGCTTCGAGTACAGAACAAAGGTAATCTATGGTATGTTTCAGGAGCTGAAAAACGTAAAAATAGGAAGTATACCATCACTGTTTATTATTCGGGTAAACCTGTAGAGTCTGTCTCACCACCATGGGATGGCGGTTTTGTATGGGGCAAAGATTCTTTAAACCGTCCCTGGATTTCAGTGGCCTGCCAGTATAAAGGAGCTAGTTTATGGTATCCGTGTAAGAATATGCTGTATGATGAACCAGATGAAGGCGCTTCTATTTCGGTAATTACGCCTCTATCCTTACAGGCGATAGGTAATGGACGTTTGGTAAAACAGCAACGGACATCGGAAGGTGAAATGAAATATACCTGGAAAGTTGTTAATCCAATCAATCATTATGGCATTTCTTTCTACATTGGTAACTACGTCAATATCAAAAAGAATTATACCGGAATCAAGGGAAAACTAAACATGGATTATTGGATTCTCGATTATAATCAGCAAAAGGCTGAAGATCATTTAATACCTGAATCCATTCAGGCAATGAAGTCACTTGAACATTGGTTTGGTCCATATCCGTTCTATGAAGACGGATTTAAGATTGTAGAAACACCTTATATAGGAATGGAGCATCAGAGTGCAATTGCATATGGTAATAACTTTACAAAAGGAACATACAAAGGAAATGATGTGTCAAAAACAGGCTGGGGTAAAAAAACAGACAGAATCGTTATTCATGAGATGTCACATGAATGGTTCGGAAATAGTATTACGGCCGGCGATATTGCTGACCGGTGGATCCAGGAAGGATTTGCCGGTCTGGCTGAAGAACTTTTACTTTCGGATCTGTTTGGGAAAAAGGCTGGGGAGGAGTTTCTTTCAGGGAGATACAGAACTATTGAGAATGATAAACCTATCATTGGCAGATATGGTATCAATGAAGACGGAAGTTCGGATGGCTATGTAAAAGGATGGGCTGTCATTCATATGATTAAGACCATTATCAATGATGACGAAAAATTTTTGAAAATACTGCGTGGGCTTAATAAGCAATTCTATCATAAGGTTGTTACAACAAAAGAAATTGAAAATTATATCAATCTTCATTCAGGAATAAACTTTAATGCTGTGTTCGATCAATATCTTAGAACCTCTCAAATTCCGGTATTGGAATATTTTATAACAGACCATAAACTGCAATATCGATTTACCAATTGTAATGATAATTTTACAATGCCAATTAAGATGATTGGTATTGAAGACTGGCTTTCACCAGGTACTTCCTGGCAGTCATATGATTTAAAAAATATGATTGATGATGTTAATATTGATCCTAATTTCTATCTGAAAAGTTCTAAAATAAGGAAATAGTCGCTTGAATTTCTTTGAGAAGAATTATATTTGCGAAATACTTGAGTATTCAAGTATTTAAAAAGTTAAATTATGGAAATAAAAATCATACTGAATATTTTGAAAGTACAGTCTGTTATCGTAAAGAAGTTTGATGGCTTGAGTCTGCATGGAATAGGCCTTACGGACTATATGGTCCTGCATATTTTAAATAATGTTCCCGGTAACCGGTTAAAGAGAATCGATCTCGCAGAGAGTATAGGATTGACGGCATCAGGTATTACCCGAATTATTTCACCCATGGAAAAGATAGGTCTTGTGGTGAAAGAGAGTAATGACAGAGATGCCAGGATTAGTTATGTAAAGCTCACAGATACCGGTGAACAGGTGTATAAAGAGGCAACCGTTACAGCGGGTTACATTTCTAAAAATCTGTTAGACGGCATAACAACAAATGAGCTGAAAGCTTTCTCTTCTCAGTTGAAAATTTTGGGAGGTGATATTTGATTTTAAAACATGCATATGGACAAAAGTTATAAAAAGCAATTAAGAGCTCAGTTTTTAGAGAAGAAACCTTTGATGGGAGTTTTGACGATTCTCAATAAAGTGGATAATAAATTATACATCGCTGAGAGCATGAATTTAACAGCTCTTTCCAACAAAATACAATTTATTTTAAATAGCGGGCAATTTGATCATAAGATCTTGCAGGAAGATTGGAACCGATTGGAAAAGGACAATTTTGTGTTTGAAAATGCAGTGGTTATTCCATTGGAAGAGAATAAAATGATTGACTATAAAAAGCAAATATTGAAGGCGAGAAATGATTTGAAGGAAGAGTTGAGCAAAACAATACATTTATACTGACATGTCAGAGAAAACTTATTTATACCCTAATTATGAAGCAGGAAAGAATCTGGCGTTAAAGAAAATTGAAGGTTCGATTGTCAACCTGAATCTGATCCATTTAATAGAATTTGCCGATTATTCCGATTCTCCCCATATAGCCCCGCAAACATCAATTTCCGGATATGATGCCTTTATTGCTTATGTACAACTTGCAAAACCATTTGTGGAGCAGGGTGGAGGAGAAATACTGTTTGTAGGAAAGGGGGAGCGTTTTCTAATTGGTCCAGACGATGAACAGTGGGATATCTGTATGCTGATCAAGCAGAAGAGTGTATCGGATTTTTTCGCTTTCGAACGAAACCCGGATTATATGAAAATTACAGGACATCGTGTCGCTGCTATCTTGGATTCCAGACTTTTGCCACTGGAAATAATGTCATTTTAAATAACTGATGGGCTATATTCAACTAAGAAATGCCGCTATATATTATGAAGTATTCGGCGTAGAAAACAAGGAGACAATTGTACTGGTTAGCGGTCTGAATACTCAAATGACCCGTTGGGAGACACCATTTATTAGGATGCTTACAGATGAAGGGTTTCATGTAATCTGTTTTGATAACAGGGACTGCGGAAAAAGTACGTTTACAACAGGTGACCATAATGATGGGCTCAATTTTTCCCTAGACGATTTTTTTCAAAACCACGAAAAATATTCTGTTCCTTATTCCTTGAACGATATGGCAGATGACATATGGGAACTGTTGCTATCGCTTGATATTGAAAAGGCACATATAGTTGGGCGTTCAATGGGTGGGATTATTGCCCAGTTATTTGCGTCACGGTATCCGGCAATGACTCAGTCATTGACTTTATTGATGTCTTCAAGCTTTAATCCTGCTCTTCCGAAGCCCGATGATGCATTAGTAACAAAAATGACCAACTCATCCGTAAATTTCAAAGATAACCGGGAAGCCTACTTAAAAGAAAAAATAGACTTTATGAAAGCCATTTATGGCAGCAGATATATTCTCAATGAGGAAAAGGAGCAAATGCTGATTATCGAAGATGAATGCCGGCAATCTTCTTCGGTCAGACCTTATCGTCAAATACTCGCACTCGCAACTTATATATTTAATCAAAATCTTCTCATTTGTATTCAGGTACCTACATTGGTGATACACGGCGATGAAGATCCGTTGTTCAGTATAGAACATGCGACCGATTTAAAAAACAATATACCTGACTGTCAGCTTATCATCAAAAAAGGTATGGGACATGCTATACCGGAGGCAATGTTTTCATCAATTGTGAAGGATGTTTCAAATTTTATCGCTGTACAATGATGTGACAAATCGCTGTTGCAGAGTAGGTAAAAATCAATGATAATAGTACTGCCATTTAATTAGCTTTTTGTCTTGTTTAAAAAAGTTAATATTCGTGGTGTTAATCCAACCAAAACATGTCCCATTTCCGGAATAGCGATTGCGGTAAAGTCCTCGATAATATTTTGCAATCTAGTAGTAATCTCTTGAGTCGAGCGGATTACATCTTGATCTCCACCAATAAATAACACAGGCATTGTTAAACAGCTGAGTTCATCATCTGAAAAAATATATTCTTTTTCTATCCTTGCATTAAAATTGGTTTGTATTAAATCCATAAATGCTACAATCTTACTATCCACACGCTGGCTTCCCAAGACCAGTTTATTGATCCTGATACGTCCAGTTCTTCCCAAAAGAGAATAGAGGATGGCTTTTATGATAAATGTTGTTTTGGTAGGAACTATTCCTGCCGGTGTCAGCAAAACTAAGCGGTTGACTAATTCAGGAAAGCTTGTTGCAAAGCGCAATGCCAACCAACCGCCTTGCGATAATCCAATGATATTTGCCTTGCTGATGTTAAGCCTGTCGAAAATTTCTTTTAGCCATTCCGCAAAATCTGTTGTTTGGTAAGATGGTCTTGTTTCTGCACTCTTTCCTGCCTCTCCGATAATATCTATTGCTATAACTTTATATTGTTTTGAATATTCGGATATGTCGGATAACCATGACGTCGCATTAGAAGACGCGCCATGCAGTAAGATGACAATTTCTTGGTGCTGACTTCCGGCCTCCAAAAAATAGGTGTCACCATAAGTTGTTTTCAAGACATTGGTTTTCAAATTCAATGGCGAATTCGTTATTGCATCGTCGTAAGCCCGGATAATTTTGTTTTTTCCTTCAGGGCTTTTAAAGACCGTTTTATTCATAAATATTTCTGTATATAATGTTGTTGTATAATAAGAACTGCATTACCGTCCTTTCGCTTTCTCACCTCTTAAAGTCATGACTGTACTCGTTACCATAGCTGCAGTTTTGCCATCACTGCGAAAAATATCGCATTGATAATGACTTAAGTTTTTTCCACTATGTAAAGGTGATGCTTTGGCAGTGAGTATATCCTCGAAAACGGGTCGGTAAAAATTGATTTTCAATTCTACGGACGTAAAAGTTTCGCCTTCCTGAACAACAGTAGAATGTGCGGTTCCGATGGCTGCATCTGCCAGTTCACAAAGCAAGCCTCCGTGGATGGTTCCCTGCTGGTTACTATGCTTTTCTTTTGTAGCATTGATCTGTACAGTAGCTGTACCTAAACCGGCTTCAACAATGTCTATCCCCAATGTTTTTGATATCGGTGTCGGATATTGCATGTGTGTATGCATGTCATCGGTAATTTCCCTTTTTATCAATTTATTCAGGTAATCTAATATCGATAGTTTTGTCATTATGTTGTATTATATTTATATAAAATAAACCAAACGGTCTTTTTTTTGTTAAAAAAATCATATGGTTTCCATTCTTCCAATTATAGATTGTATGGCATTCAAATGGTGTAAATCATGCTCCGCAACAAAATCCATCAGGTCAATGACATTCATTGGCTGTTGTAACCTCGGATGTATACTTGTCTTCAATAAGTCTTCTTCACTCAATTTCTGAAGCATTACAATTGTTTTTTCTCTTTCGCTGGCCAGTTTCTTAATAAGCTCTTCAACCAACATGTTGTTAAAAGAAGACTCATCGGTTGATGTATTGTTTAAATTGGCAGGAGAAATATCTGGTTTTCCTTCCTTTATATCTCTAAAACGGATTCGCCATAGATCTTCTAAAAGGATTAAATGCCCTATATTCTCATTGACAGACCATTTATCTCCCATTTTGTGTATTGAAACTTCTTTAGGACAACTTTTCAGCAGTTGATATAAAACAGCCGGAAAATGTTCAAGGCGTTGTAGAAATTCGTCAAAATATTCCGAACCTGTGTTTGAATCAAATTGTCGGTCGAACCATCTGACAAATGATTGTGACTTTACTTTTTTCATTCATATCAATTTCTAGGTTATTACTATTGATCCACGCTTTGGTGGGTATTATCCAGTCATCTAAAGCCTTGAACAGAAAGCCGTGTTCCAGACCTGTGTTGAGGGTAATTTCTTTAAAAGATTTTAAATCAGAATTTTTAAACCTAAACTGACTTGATATTGGTTCAGCGCCGACGTCAGTTTTTTCATTAATCGATAAAATCTTACCATAGAGCCTGAACTTTTTATCTTCATTCATCGAATCATTTTTAAAGCTTGAGCCAATGAAAACAAATTTCAAATCTGGATTTTTAGCATAATAGGAGATGTATTGGGCTATATATCCTCCTTGAGACGTTCCGACAATTGAAATTTGATCATAAGAAACTCCATGGTTATGTAAGCTGTCAATTTTCAAGATCACCTTTTTCGCGTACATCTTAGGGTCAGTGTCAACCTCTCTTTTTTCAGAGAGTATGACAAAATTTGTAGATTGAAGCTTTTCTAAAATAGCTGTATATGCCGCTGGTCCGTATTTAGGATGGGATGCATTTAATGAATGTCCTTCCAAAAATTTATTATGCAAAAAAAAGACATACTTTTTTTGAGTTCTATTTTGAGCATTAACAGCAAATGGAAGAAATGACAGATAAAGAAATATTAACCTGAAAAACATATAATTTGAATAAACAGAGTATTTTAATTTAAGGACCATATTTTATTGTTCCTTATACATAAGGTGCCTTTTTGAGGCTGTCAATGCATACACCATTGGGATTTTATCTCCCAGATGAGCGATCCTGAACTTACCAGGTTCAAATTCAGTTGAATTATTGAAATTATTGTATGGTGAGTAATCAAATTCTTCAAAGGAATTTATTTCTAAACCATTTTGCATCAGACTACCTATTACTTCGGCTAAACCGTGGTTCCAGCCAATTGATTTGACTTCAAATTCCGCTTCTTTATCTGCATAACTCCCTTTTTCAGTTTCTATAATGGCTCCGGAATTAAAATATCTGTATTCGATCTTTTTAAACGCCGAATCAAACATCCAGATAACTGGATGAAATTCTACAAAAACAAATGTACCACCGGGTTTCAGGAATTTCGAAATGATCTTTGCCCACCGATCCAGATCCGGAAGCCAGCCGATCGTTCCGTAACTTGTAAAGACAATATCGAACTGACGATCAAGATGATCGGGCAGATCATAAACATCGCAACAAATAAATTGAACGGGGACATTAAGTTTTTCAGCAAATTTTTGTGCCTGTTCTATTGCTACATTGGATAAATCAACCCCAACTACATCTGCTCCCAGACGGCTTAAAGAGATACTGTCCTGTCCGAAATGGCATTGCAGGTGCAATATGGATTTGCCTGTCAAATCTCCAAGTAAATTAAGCTCTATATCTTTTAATGAACTTTTCCCCTTCAAAAAGGCGTCCAGGTTATAAAAATCAGAATTGATATGAGCTTCTGTTCTCGTATTCCACGAATCTCTGTTTATTTCCAGATAGTTGTCTTCTATACTCATATGTATTTATCTAATGAGATGAATTGATCTTTTGCCACTCCTCGTAGCTGAGCACGCCAAGTTCTGGCTGACTTTTGCCGTTCAAAATATGGATAAACTCCAGTTGATTTCCGTCTGGATCGTCAAAATAAAGAGCAAGTGCGGGCATCCAGGCAAAAACCATTGGTTCATTGCTGCCATTTTTGAGAAAATTGTAGGCCTTTAATCCGCTTTTCTCTAAAAAAGTATTTGCATCTTTTAAAATAAAATCTTTTGAGCAGGTGAATGCAAAATGCCTTTTATGGAGATTGCCTTCTTGTTCCCAAAGTCCAAGCATTGCCGTTTTATTTTCTCCGATCCAGAGAAATGCAATAGGTCTGGTTTCATCATAGTGCGCAAACTGAAGTCCCAATATTTGAGTATAGAACTGAACCGCGTTTTCTAAGTTACTTACTTGAATGTGTGTCTCATATAATCCTTCAATCATTTTTATATATTTTATTATTAATATTTATAGTATTTTAATAATGACGACTATTTCATCTTAACATGTGGATAATAGGATAATCTTTGCCCGAGCCGTCTTTTTCTGACCTTCCTGTTTGCCTGAATCCCAATTTCTCGTAGAAGCCGATCGCCTGTTGGTTTTGCTCATTGACATCAACTTTCGTAATCCCATGATTTTCCTTCATAAAATGAAATAGTTTTTTTCCGTATCCCTTGCCTCTGTAATCATTATGGATAAAAAGCATTTCGAGATTTCCTTCCGATGCTGATGAAAACCCGATGGGTTCATCATTTTCAATAAGGAGAAATACTTCTAAATTAGGCAAATAATCCTTTGGAATGGCTTGTT
>Ga0065704_10071190_pt1 | contig 12590 bp, 13 predicted proteins | sample SwiRhicommuniRL2_FD_59091 | JGI IMG/M metagenome (GOLD analysis project Ga0065704, IMG submission 59091) | Switchgrass rhizosphere bacterial communities from Rose Lake, Michigan, USA - RL2 v2 (version 2) | ecosystem: Host-associated > Plants > Roots > Rhizosphere > Soil | place: East Lansing, MI
ATATAATATCTAAAATAATAATTAAGTTAATCTAATGAAAAATAATAAGAAATTTAAAAGCTTGTCATAAAAGCTAGATTGACACATCTAAACTCTCAGATTATGCTTTGCGTGCTGGTCACATTGCCAGCCGGCTTTGACAGGCCGTCCTTAAGAGCATTGAAAAAATTCATTTTTTTGATGTAGACCTGTTCGTCTCCCTTTTTGTAGCGGTAGGACGGAAGGGGGACACCTTCGGGTGTGCTGGGTTCTTAAGGCCAGTCTGTCAACCCTCTTTCGTTCTGCCACCATAATTCCAAATGAATGCTTTGGCAGAACTCCCAAAATCAGGAGTTGGCTATGCACATCCATCATTTCTTGGCAGCCGTTGCCAAAAGCTATAACGACACAACTTAAAAATTTAAAGCAGCTTGAACGCCATAAGGTTTTCAGGCTTTAAGTCATTTTTACTTAAAACTTAGCAACCACAAAACTTGAGATGTGCCAAGCACCGTCTTGCGGCTTTGCTGTGCCTTTTTTTCTCCCAAAAAGGGTACAGGTTTTTTATCTCATTTAGAAACAACAAGAATTTATAACGGTAAAACTATGCCAACTTTAGAAACGGCTTCAAAAAAATTAAAAGTTATTCATAGCGCAATAGAACTATTTAATCTCTATGGATTTCACAACACGGGCGTAGACCTGATTGCCAAAGAAACTAAAATTCCGAAAGCTACGCTTTATAACTACTTTCACTCAAAAGAAAAGCTGGTTGAAACCTGCATAAGCTTTCAAAAAAGCCGACTGAAAGAAGAAGTTCTGGCAATTGTCTACTCACACCGTTACTCAAAACCAAGCGATAAACTCAAAGAAATTGTCTGTTTACATGTCGATGTGAATAGCCTTTACCACCTTTTGTTTAAAGCTATTTTTGAAATAAAACAGCTTTATCCAAGCGCTTACCGCATGGCGGTTGAATATCGAAAATGGCTACTTCGAGAGCTTTTTGATTTGGTCTTTAGTCTGGAAACCGTTGCATTCAATCCAGATGCGAACATGATTTTAAACCTAATTGATGGCTTGATGCTACAGGTTTTAGGCTCTAACAGTTTAGATGAAAGGGATGTGGTGTTGGAGAGGTTTTGGGGGAGGGGTAATACTGTTAAGATTAAATAGTTACTAAATAAATCCATTCTAAAAAGGAGAAAATAATGAGAACTTTACGCCAAGTCGCAGCAAGTCAGTTAAATATAGGGGCATGGTATCAAAAGGGATTTGAGCACAAAGGAATATTATTTATTCCGCCTGCTCATTACCATTCTTCAGAAGCGATGGGTGGACAATGCGCAAATTGCCATACGATTGTATGGATCACTGGGCGTAATGATCCTATTTTAAATGAGGATGCTGCAAATATCCCAGATAGCGGTCCACTTTATAGAGAGTATTATCAAAATAACATAAAACGCTTTTTACAATCTTTACCTTGTTGTCCGAACTGCCATCAACAATCTTATGATTTATTTATAAATAATATAGTTACGCCAAGGTACCAAAATGGAGATGATCCTTCATTAGATAAAGATCAGGGAGTAAATGAGGAAATGTCAGCCAAGATCAAGGATATACCTGTGTGGTGGTATGGGAATGAAGCTGAGGCTAAAAGATTGAAATTGAATTTTTTATGAGGAGTTGCCTGATTAGCTCAAGTGGGGAGGAGCTTAATTAATCAGTTTAGTCTTGGACAAAGTGGCAGTATGCTATTGAAGTAGAAAATCAATGAACCCGAAATATTGGGAAAAGTTTGGAATTGAAAAATGATAAGAAAAAACACCAAAATCGGGGATATCTTTACTGTTAAATTAGACAATAGTAAGAAAAAATATTTTCAATTAATTGCCTTTGATTTAACTCAATTAAATAGTGATGTGATCAGAGCTTTTAAACAAGAATACCCTTCAGAATCTGATATTGATTTATTGGAAATCGTAAACGGTGAAGTAGAGTTTTATGCTCACTGTGTGACTAAGCTTGGATTAAGAATAGGCTTATGGGAAAAAGTTGGAAATACCAGTGAAATTGGTGATATTTCTAATATTCTTTTTCGGGATACGAATGACTATGGAGCACAAGTAGGGGCAGAGAAGATTAAAGTATCTGAAAATTGGTATGTATGGCGTATTAATGATAAAGACTTTACTCGTGTAGGTAAGTTGGAGGGGGAAAACCGTAAGGCAGAAATTGGAGTAGTTATTAATCCTTATGATATTGTTGAGCGTATAAAAAAAGGGAAATACGATTTTGTATATCCTGATTTTGAGTAAAAGTTAATGTTATACCGCTCCGTATAATGCTTACGACCAGATTATCTACTGGATGTGCAAAACTAAAAATATTCTCCACAACCTCTATAAAGAACCTTCATACTCCACATATCCATCTTCAATTGCAGGAATAATCTCTACAAACTCAAAGTAGGGCACGGTACAAAATTCAGAGTCTCGAATCGCATCAATCACAAAATAATAATCTTGTAGAGATGTCGTTTCAAACACAGCAATATCACTGGCTTTAGTACTAAACGCTTCAACGTCATACCACCGAACTTTTACGGTCGGGTACTTCTCAAAAATAGGTTCAAGCTTCTGTGTACTAAACTCAGCCCGCTTTTCACGAGCTAAAGCCAACCAAGCGGGCAAAGCTCTTAAATGAATAAAAAAAGTATAGGTTCTAGACATAACCACTCCATGACTGGGCCGAGTTGCAGTTCAACTGAAAAGACTGCATTTGCTTGTCATATCAACATGACTCAGTCAGTATATGAGTGATTACTCACATTACATACTCGCATTTCGGCCCATGTCAGAAACACTTCCAGATCCACGTAAACGCCCGCGTCAAGCACGTTCAGTGGCTACCTTTGAAGCTATTTTAGAGGCGGCTGCTCGCATTTTAGAGTCTTTAGGCTTTGCTGGATTTAACACAAATGCCGTGGCCGAGCTTGCTGGCGTAAGCATTGGAAGCCTATATCAATACTTTCCATCTAAAGATGCTTTAATCGTCGAGTTAATTCGACGTGAGCGCGCCAACCTTTCAAATTGTATTATTGAAGCCATAGAGCAAACTGACGCCCCAGACTTAAGAGAAAAACTAAAACTCGTCATAAATGCTGCTGTGCAACATCAATTGAGCCGTCCACAGTTAGCACGAACTTTAGAATTTGCTTCTGAACTCATTGGAAAAGACCTTGAGGAACGTGAGCTTCAACACGAGCTTGAAACTATAATTTCTGAGCTGTTTATACGTTCTGGCATTTCACATGCACAGACAGCCGCACAAGATGTCATTGCTTTAAGCAAAGGAATGATTAATGCAGCAGATATGGCTGGGGAAAGTGATTTAAATCATTTACAACAGCGAGTTGAAAAAGCTGTATTTGGTTATTTGAATTTGACTTAAATGTTATCAATTTATCAATCTGTAGATATGGAAAAGGGTTGCTATTGGTAACCCTTTTTACAGTATATGTGTCGTACTGTTATACCGTCACACGACACATAAGTTTTCATTTTTTATATTTATAAAACAAATATTTAGATGGTAGAGAATCAATTAATTTCATGAAAATACAACAAATAAGTTAATATTTTGTGAGAAAAATGATACATAAGATGATATTTTGACAAGCGATATATCTTTACGCTTAATATAGTATTAGGTATTGATTCTTGTAATGAGTTAGATAGGAAACTTCTAAAAGTTTTTTTAATTTGGATAGTTAGAATAGGAGGAGAAAAAAGAAAGGAAGCTATTTAAATAAAAATTAATATTATAAAGTTTTTTGATAATTATTTTGGATCTATTTTTTAATTTACTCACATTATATAAGCAAGTTTGCATGGTTTTTATAAACTCATTTTACGGTTAATTTGTAGCTTTTATTAGCAACATAAGAAAAAATACTATCGCGATTTTTTAGTTATTCTTTAAAAAAATATCGACAATAAAAGAAAAATGTTATAGATTACCCCGCTTTAAACCCGAACAAAGTTAAAATTGGGTAAACTTTAAAATAATTTCAACCTTTGGTCATAGTGTAAAATTAATTGTTATGCTTAAAAATAATAGCCTTTTCCGAAAAGAGGTTTTTGAGTCAAGGAAAAATAGATTCGTTGGGAATGTAATTATTTCAGTTCCAATTACATTTAAGATGTTAGCACTCATTTTTGGCTTAATGGGCCTTACTTTGCTCATTTTTATTTTTTTAGGTGAATTTACTAAAAAAGTTAGAGTTTCAGGCCAAATTATGCCGAATGATGGGTTCGTAAAAATATATAGTACAAGAACTAGTATTGTGAAGGATATTTACGTCAAAGAAAATGATTTTGTAAAAGTTGGCCAGAATCTATTACATATAAATAATTCATTTTTCTTAGAAGATAATAAAGACTTGTATGATTCAATTAGTTACGAATCTAATCAGCGTACAGAGTTGTTTTCAAAAGAAGTTGCTAAAGAAAAAACAATTTATGAAAATAAAAAACAAAATATGATTAAGGAGCTAGACTATATAAATAAAGAAATAAGTAATGCAAATCAACTTTTCTATACTACAAAATATAAGTTGAGTGTAGCTAATGATGTATACGCACGTTATAAAATAGCCTATAGAAATAATGCGGCTAGTTTGGATGAAGTCCAAATAAAAGAAAGTCAAACTTTGGATCTTAAGAATCAACTTAAACAAATAGAGAATGATCTAGACAGTTTAAAAGAAAATTTAAGAAATAAAAAATTTGAAATTTTATCTTTAGAACAAGAACATCTTAAACATTTGACACAGTTAAAAAGAGAAGAATCTGAAATTAATCAAGAAAAAATTCAGAATCAGTCGAATAGTGATCAAATATTAAAGAGTCCAATTGATGGCAAAATTTCGATTATTAATATCGAGAAGGGACAAACGATTGAACTCAATAAAATACTGATGTCTATAGTACCAACAAATACTAAGTTAGTATGTTTTTTATACGTTCCTTCTAATGCTATAGGTTTTATAAAACCTAACACAGAAGTTTCAATTAGATATTTTGCTTTTCCATATCAAAAATTTGGGTTAGCTAAAGCAAAAGTATTGAATATATCTGAAACCCCAATTCCTTATCAGGATTTAAATTCAATAGGACTAATACCTATGCAAGGCATTACTTCAAATGAGCCTGTATATATTATAAAAGCCTCATTAGATAAGCAGACTATTACTGCATATGGAGAAGAAGTAAACTTAAAGGTAGGAATGTTACTTGAAGCAGATATAAAGCTTGAGAAGAGAAAAATTTATGAATGGATACTTGAACCTTTGTATACAGTGACTGGTAATATTTAAAATGTCTTATATTCAAAACTTGGTATTTACATTTAGATCAAAGGTTCCAGTAATCCTACAAACGGAAAGTAGTGAATGCGGCTTAGCTTGTTTAGCGATGATTTCAAGCTATTATGGCCATTATGAAACAATCTTTACATTAAGGCAAAAATATTCAGTTTCAATAAAAGGCAGTAGTTTAAGTGATTTAATTAAAATTGCTGGACAAATAAATTTAAACTCAAGACCTTTAAGATTAGAGATGAATGAACTCTCTAAACTTAGACTACCATGTCTTATTCATATTAACATGGATCATTTTATTGTATTAGTTTCTGTTAATAAAAAAATTGAAGTGATTGACCCTGCTTTGGGGAAAAGGTTTTTTTCAATCGATGAATTTTCTGATATCTTTACGGGTATTGCTTTAGAAATCTGGCCAAATTCCAAATTTGAGAAGAATGAAAAAAAAGAAATATTTAATTTTTTTCACCTTTTACATGATTTAAAAAACTTGTTACCTTCATTTAGTTACATATTAATACTGGCGGTTGTTTTAGAGATTTTAGGTTTAGTTTCACCTCTATATATGCAATTTGTTCTAGATAATGTTATTCCAGAAGGTGATAGACAGTTATTGTTAACTCTAACAATAGCTTTTTTTATGTTAATGATTTTTAATATTATTATAACTACAACACAAACACTAATAGGTATGTTTGTTTCTACTACTTTAAATGTACAGTGGAAATCAAATGTACTTAATCATTTAGTTAATATTCCTAATGAGTACTTTTTTAAAAGACATTTAGGGGACATTATTAGTCGATTTAATTCAATTGATCCTATACAATCTACTCTTACTTCAACTTTTATAATAACACTTTTAAATGCTTGTTTGGCGATATTTACACTTTGCTTAATGTTTTATTTTAGTGCTCAATTAGCATTAATAACATTAATTGCTATGATGCTTTATCTGTTATTAAAAATAATCACATATTTACCTTTACGAAGTTTGGCTGAAAAGGGAATCATTCTTGGTGCTTCACAAAATAGTTATTTAATGGAAACTATACGTGGAATTAGAGCAATAAAGCAATATAATAAGCAAGATGAACGCTCTAATAATTGGCTTAGTTTATTTGTTAATCAGACAAATAACTCCTTATCAAGTCAAAAATTAAGTGTAGTAATTTCAGTAATTAATAAATTCATATTTGGAGTTGAGAATTTATTAATTATATGGTTTGGTGCAAATCTTGTAATTGATAAAACATTTACTATTGGTTTTCTTACGGCATTTATTGCATATAAAACTCAATTCTCAACTAGGTTTTCAAGCCTTATTGATAGCTATTTTCAAATAAAAATGTTAAGTCTTCATGGTGAGAGATTGAGCGATATCGTTTTAACTGATCAAGAAGATGTAACAGCTTTTGAGCTAACATCAAATGTAAAAGAAGAAATTAGAGGTCAGATTAAAGCTGAGAATATTAGTTTTAAATATGGGGATTTCGAAGCTGAAATTATTCAAGACCTGAATTTAACAATTGAAGCAGGTCAGAGTATTGCACTTACAGGACCGAGCGGATGTGGTAAAACGACATTTTTAAATTTACTTAATGCATCTTTAGAACCAAATTCTGGTGAAATTTTTCTTGATAATATTCCTTTTTCACAATTAGGTACAAAGAACTTACGATCATTAATAGCCTGTGTAGACCAAAACGATACTTTATTTGCTGGAAATATTATTGAGAATATTAGTTTTTTTGATTCTAATGTAAATCTTGAATGGGTTGAGCGATGTGCTGAAATGGCAGGTATTCATAATGAAATAATTAAGATGCCTATGGGGTATTGGAGTTTAGTAGGTGATATGGGAAGTAGTTTATCGGGAGGGCAGAAACAAAGAATACTAATCGCACGTGCTCTCTATCAAAAACCTAAAATACTTTTTATGGATGAAGCTACAAGTCATTTAGATATACGAAAAGAAAAAGAAATTAACCAAATGATTTCTGAGTTAAAAATTACCAGAGTTATTATTGCTCATAGAAAAGAAACAATTATGTCAGCAGATCGTGTAATTTCACTTAAGGAGGGAAAAATATGTTTTGATAAGATCAAATGATCTCTCAAATTTTATGCTTTGAAACTTTATACTTTTAAGAATTATTTTTATGATTAAACTTGATATCTCACCTGATAAATTTCGGAATGAATTCCAAAGTAAAAAACCATTTCTTGTTAGAAATTCTTTTGTCCCTCAAATAACCGATCAAAAAATTGATGAAATAGTGCTGCGCGCAGATATTATTCAAGATGACTTTAAACTTAATTTTGAAGGGAAAGTTCTACCAAAGAATAAATATGTTGAAAGTTTTCAAGATGTAGGAAAAGTACGTCATCGGTTTATAAAAGCAGCACTAGTTGATTATATGAGACGTGGTGCGACTCTTATTGCTAATAAATTATATAATGAGCCTTTAATATATAACTATCATAAACAAATTGAAGAAATTGCGAATAGACCTGCATTATCAAGCCTATATATCAGTTATGGGAATGAAGAGGATAGCTCTTTCCGTGCTCATTGGGATACGCGAGATGTATTTGTTTTACAATTAGTAGGTCGAAAAAAATGGATATTGTATGAGCCAAATTTTGAATATCCTTTACCAAGCCAACAAAGTAAAGATATGGAACATGTAGTAAAATGTCCAACTACTGAACCTTATATGGAAGTTATTTTAGAGGAAGGTGATTTATTATATGTTCCTAGAGGATGGTGGCACGATCCAGTACCATGTGGAGAGCGCACAGTTCATTTAAGTATAGGTACATATGCCATTTATAGAAATGATTATTTACATTGGATTATTCAAAATATCTTGCCAAGTTATCCTGAAGCTAGAATGCACTTAGATTCATATAATTCTATTGATGACTTGGCTGCATATGCAAATCTCATCCATGAGAAATTAACTGATCCGGAATTATTAAGAAATTTTCACCGCTTACATGCTGTTGAACATTATAGAACTAATGATACATTAAATTTAAATAGTTTATGTGATCCTAGTGTTGAAGAAATACCTGAAGAAAAATCACTATATATTAATTTATTTCATTGCGTGGAGGATTTAGAAAAAGATATTATTGCTAATGGTACTTTTTTAAAAATTGAAAGTAGGCCTGAAATGAGAAAAGTTTTACAATGTATACTTGACCACAAAGGTATTTCTACTCATACACTGCTTAAAAAAATGCCAAATCTTGACAAAAAGTATATTAAAAATATGCTTTTTAAATTAGCTTGTTTTGATATTATTCGTTTTGATTAATATTTAATTACTTTTTAATAAAAACTTTATTCGAATATGAGGCTTTAAATGCGAACTTTAAATATAGAAGAACTTGAAAGTATTGGTGGTGGTGCTGATGATTCTAATTCTGCTGCAAAAGGTAAAGTAGTTGATGGTGTTATTGCATGGGCTCTCGGAGAAATGGGAGAAAAAACACAAGAATATGTTGAAGCGTATGATAGAGGTGGAATGACTAGTGTGATTGTTGAAACACCAGCATTCCAAGCCATAATTGGTACCACATCAATGATTGGTGAAGCATTAAATGCTGGTACTGACTATTGCGGTGGCAGTACAGATTATAGTTAATTTATAAATAAAACAGCTACCCTCTCATAGGGTAGTTGTTAAATATTTTGTATAGAGAATTTATATTATGAATTTAGATTATTTTGGTTTTGGTGTTACTAGATTTATTATTGTTTTTTTGATAGGAAGTTTGTTTTCTCTATTACTTCGTTTTGTTTTTAGTTTTGATAGTAATAGTGCTATAGAAATTGGTACCTATTTAACTTATATACTTTTTGTTTATTTGGGATATATTTATACTAGAAAGTCTACTGGTTTAAGATATTTGAATTCCTTCTTTTTATCATTTTTAGTGACTTTAATATTTATTATAATTTGTATTGCTTTTGGTTATTTTGATTTAAATGGTGCATTACGTTCTTTACTATTGTATTTACTTTTAATGCAACTTGGAACATTAATATTTTTTATTAAAACTAAATTTATAAACTGATGGGGTAGTGAGCTTTGTTAAAGTAATTGAGCTCACTAAAGTTTATCTTTAAATGTTGAGGGTAATAAATAAGATGTCCTGTATAATTAATATAAAAATATGTTTTTTAGTCTTGTACTTAATTGGGTTATTCTTTAATTCTATTAAAAAACACTCTAATTAATTTAATATTTTAAAGCTTTTTATGATCTGCTTAATTGATTCTATCAATGCTTACTAAATATCACTTTAATATTATTACATGGGATACTTTTTAGAAAAGTCTATCTACTCGTGAAAATAATTTCTTGAATTTAATCGATAATTTTTATCAAGATATTTAATATTTTTAATTAAATTTTTGTAATTTAAATGTTTGTTTTAGAGTATATCTCCATTCTACCACTGAAGATTATATTCTGAGCAATAAAAATCCGACTTAACGTCGGATTTTTTATTTCATTGGCATTACATGTGTCGTAAATGTCAACTTATGTGTCGCGTGACGTTAAACTTACTAGTTTAACGCACCACCAGTTTGATAGACAATTACGCGAGTTTCAAAGCCGTTCTTCTCTTTACGTAAATCCATCATCTCAGACAGCTGCACAAGATGTAATTGCTTTAAGTAAAGGGATGATCAACGCGGCAGGCATAGCAGGGGAAAGTGATTTAAATTATTTACAACAGCGCGTTGAAAAAGCTGTATTTGGTTATTTGGATTTGACTTAAATATCAGAGTAAAAGCTAATTCTTATCACAACAGATATTCTTGTAGTTCTTTTTCAATCGTCTCGCTAATCAACGTTGAATAGTCACTATTCTTAGTATCTAAATGACGCATTAACCACACATCTTGTTTTAAAGTCTGCTCAGGTAGTATTGGCACTAAACCCGAAGCCTTTGCAACAAAACAAGGCAGGGCTGTAACTCCTTGTCCTTCAATGACTGCTCGTAGTTGCGAGTGCATGTTATCAAAAGACAAAGCCGGAACTGCATCTTGAGTGAGTTCACGCATCCATTGTGCTAAGAAAGTATATTGAAGGCTTCGGTCCCAACCGATTATACGATGATTCAATAAATCATCCATTTCAGTATGTTCTGTGAAACTGGCAAGATAATCTTTACTACCATAAAGCCCATACTCCAGTTGGCCAAGGCGTCGAATAATGTAACGCCCACTTTCAGGTCGAACAAGTCGAAGAATAATGTCAGCTTCCCGTCGGGAAAAATCAACAGGAACGACACTCGTTGAGATTTCTAATTGTAAATCTGGATACTTCAGTTGCAATGCTGTTAGCTTTGACTGAAGCAACTGCTGCCCAATTAATTCAGGTAAAGCAATACGGAACAATGATTGTTGCCCTTGATCGTTGTAACGCTCCATCGCTATTAAATGCTCTTCTGCTTTTTCAGCCAAAGAAAAAAAATGTTTTCCAACCTGCGTGAGTGTATAGCCATCACTGTCTCGAGAAAAAAGAATCGCATTGAGACTTTTCTCCAGTTCAACGGCTCTACGATGTACGGTAGAAACACTGATACCAAGCAATTTTGCACTGCGGCTCAACCCGCCAGTTCGCCCTATAGCTAACAAAATTTTAGTATCGTCCCAGTTCATACCTTTCCATATTTAGAAAATGCGTTTGCAATAAAAACTATAGTATCCCCGATGTTTAGATTTATACAATTCAAACAACCACTACAAAGACTCAAAACTCATTATATGAGGTGACTATAAACCTTTTAGAGCGGTGACATGTGTTGCTGCAATTAAATAAGATTTTCTAGTCATGGCGGGAGCTATTTCTAAAATCACTATGTTAACAACAGAGGAGTTGTGCCATGACCACCATTCATGTGGTTGATGCATTTACCACCAGACCAAATACAGGAAATCGAGCGGGGGTTGTTCTAGATGCTGACCATCTTACAACTCAACAGATGCAAGATATTGCTGCATTCGCAGGGTATTCAGAAACTGCCTTTGTTTTATCACCAAAAGATCAAAGCCATGACATACATGTTCGATATTTTACCCCTACAAATGAAGTCCCGATCTGTGGACATGCGACGATTGCTACTCATTTTTTACGTGCAACTACAGGCCACCAATCAGACTATCCATTAATCGCAAAAACGGGGGCAGGTCATTTACCCGTTTCAATATTTGGAAGTCCAGAAGAGTTATTGGTGAAAATGACTCAAGGTCGCGTAGAGTTTTTACCACCTTTTAATGCGAGTCAACGGAGTGAACTTGCAAGCGCACTGGGTGTAAGCGAGAGCGATTTTGCTGACTTACCAATACAAGTGGTTACGACGGGGCATTCCAAGGTGATGGTGCCTATGCTGAGCAGAAGTAAGCTTGATGGATTAACTCCGAACAATGAAAAACTGAAAGCTATTAGCGCTGAAATAGGTTGCAATGGTTTTTTCCCATTTGTTTTGGAAGGTAGTAAGCAAGAACCTATTACGTATGGTCGAATGTTCGCCCCTGCAATTGGTATTAATGAAGATCCTGTAACGGGTAATGCAAATGGTCCAGCGGGAGCGTACCTTGTTCACCATGATTTAATCGAATGTGACCAGAAAGTAAGTTATTGGGGGTATCAAGGTCTCGCAATAGAAAAACCGGGGCGAGTTCTAGTAACAGTTGAGAAAACAGATTCAATATTACATGTCAGCATTGCAGGACAAGCGGTTTTAGTTGGCTCAGTCCTTTACTCAGGAAGAGATTGATTATATTTAAGAAATTATGACATCTTGCGAGTTTTAAAGAAGTTCTTTTATTTACAGCAGCGAGTTGAAAAGACTTTATTGGGTTATTGGGATCTCACATAAAGATCATATATTTTTATAAAGTTGTAAATGTAAAAAAGGCTTCTATTGGCAATTTTTTTAAAGCACATGTGTTGTGCCCTAAAATAAATAGAAAATATTTTATTAATTTTATATGTTTTTAATCATATGTTTTAATTTTATTTTAAATTAATCATTATTGATGAATTTAAATAAATAATATATTTTTGAATGTACATATTTAAAAGTTTATAGCCTGCCGCTTCCCCAAGAGGTAGGTTTTTTTTTATGAGAATTATTTATTCTAATTTTTGAGTTTTATAGTTTTTTGTAGGTATTTAATTGGTTTTAAATATGT
>Ga0065704_10071191_pt1 | contig 12586 bp, 11 predicted proteins | sample SwiRhicommuniRL2_FD_59091 | JGI IMG/M metagenome (GOLD analysis project Ga0065704, IMG submission 59091) | Switchgrass rhizosphere bacterial communities from Rose Lake, Michigan, USA - RL2 v2 (version 2) | ecosystem: Host-associated > Plants > Roots > Rhizosphere > Soil | place: East Lansing, MI
GAGCCGCTTCTGTGGCCTCGGCGCGATATTGGGCTGCCATCAGGTTCTGGATCTGGAACTGCTGCTTGGCCGTGAGCGCGAGCAACTGGTTCGTCGCTTGCTGGGCCTGGAGCGCCCCTTCCGCGCCCTGGCTCTTCGCAACGATTTCGCTCAACGTGCCGGTGTCGGCCTGCACGTTGGCGACGACCTGCGACTGGACGCCCATGGTCTGCCGGAAGGCTGCCTTTGCGGCATCGAGCCGGGTCGCCGCGTTGATCACTTGGCTGTTGGTGGTCAGCGCCTGGCTGAAGTCGTTGGGGAACAATCGGCTGAACTGTTGATCGAGACCATCGATCCGGAAGTCGATGCCCTGAGCTTGCGCCATCAGCCGGTCGATCGCCTGCAGGTTCTGGGTGAGTTGCTGGAGCTGCGGGAAATCGATGCGGGTCAGGTTCTTCGCCTGATTGATCAGCATCTGGGCTTCGTTCTGCAGCGACTGGATCTGGTTGTTGATCTGGGTGAGCGTCCGCGCGGCGGTGAGCAAGTTCTGGCTGTAGTTGCTCGGATCGAACACGGTGAACTGCGCGTGGGCGGGCGTGCTCGGCACGACCAGCGCACCGGCGAGCGAGCCAAGGGCGCCCAAGCCCAGCACGGTTGCCACCAGATGTTTACGGGTGGGAACAGGCATCACACTTTACTCCTTGGCTTGGGGGACGGGAAAATCGGCAAGGAGGTTGGCGGCCCAGTCGAGGCCGGCTCCATCAAGGAAGCGGGCCGCGAAATCCTCGGGGCCGTGCTCGGCCAGCAGCGCGTCGATGCACGCTTGGGTCGCGGGATCGGAGGCGCCGCACAGTGCCAGCGCAACCGGACCGAGGCCCAGTTCGAACAGGCGGTTGCCGCGTGCGGATTGCAGATAATAATGCCGTTTGGGCGTGGCGCGACTGACCAGCTCGATCTGCCGGTCGTTGAGACCGAAGCGCTCGTAGGCAGCACGGGACTGCGGCTCGATCGCGCGGTCGTTCGGCAGCAATATGCGCTGCGGGCAGCTTTCAATGATGGCTGGCGCAATGCTGCTGTCGGCGATGTCGGCCAAGCTCTGCGTTGCGAATAGCACCGCGACGTTCTTCTTGCGCAGCGTCTTCAGCCATTCGCGAATGCGAGCGGCGAAGAGCGGATGGTCGAGGAAGATCCAGGCCTCGTCGAGCACCAGCAGCGTCGGTCGCCCGTCGAAGCGTTCCTCAAGCCGGTGGAAGAGATAGGTCAGCACCGGGGCGACCACCCCGGACTGCCCCATCAGCGCCTCGGTCTCGAAGCACTGGACGTCGGCCAGCGCGAGATTCTGTTCGGCCGCGTCGAGGAGGCGGCCATAGGGTCCGTCGAGAGTATAGGCGATGAGCGCGGTGCGAAGGGCATTCGACTGGAGCAGCATGGCGAGCCCGGTCAGCGTGCGCTCCGGAGGAGGCGCCGAGGCGAGGCTGCCGAGCGCCGACCACACGGCGGCCTTGACCTCGGGCGTGACCGTGACCTTCTCGTGCGCCAGCAGCGCCGCGATCCATTCCGCCGCCCAGCTGCGTTCGCTCTGATCGTCAATGCGGCGCAGTGGCTGGAACGCGAGGGTTTCGCCGCTGTCCACGCCGAGCCCGAGGGCATGATGCGCGCCGCCCATCGCCAGAACTGCCGCGCGCGCCGAGAAGCCCTTGTCGAAGACATAGACCTGGCCTCTCGCGTAGCGCCGGAACTGCAGCGCGATCAGGGCCAGCAGCACCGACTTGCCGGCGCCGGTCGGTCCGACGACGAGCATGTGCCCGACGTCGCCGACATGGGTCGAGAAGCGGAATGGCGTCAATCCGCTGGTCTGGGCATGGAATAGCGGCGGCCCGGCCAGATGGCGGTTGCCCGCCGGCCCGGCCCAGACTGAGGACAGCGGCATGAGATGGGCAAGGTTGAGGGTATGGACCAGCGGCTGGCGGACATTGGCGTAGGCCTGGCCGGGCAGCGAGGACAGCCAGGCTTCGACCGCGTTGAGGCTCTCGCGGACGCAGGTGAAGCCGAGGCCGTTGACGATGCGCTCGACCGCGCGGACCTTGTCTTTCACCCGCGCTCGATCGACATCGGCGACGGTGATTGTGGTGGTCAGGTAGCCGAAGGCGACATGATCACCGCCGAGCGCCTGCAGCGCGAGATCGGCATCGACCACCTTGTTGTCCGCGTCGGTGTCGAGGAGCTGGACCGGCTGGTTGTACATCACCTCGCGCAGCAATGCGGTGATGGACTTGCGCTTGTTGAACCATTGCCGCCGGATCCTGGTCAGCGCCTTGGTCGCATCGGTCTTGTCGAGCGCGATGAAGCGGGTGACCCAGCGATAGCCGAAATCCTCGTGGTTGAGCGCGTCGAGGATGCCCGGCCGGCTCAAGTTCGGGAATCCCAGCACCGTCAACGTGCGAAGATGGACATGCCCGAGCCGGGGCTCGAGGCCGCCGACCAGCGGCGTGTCGGCGAGCAGCGCATCCAGATAGATCGGCGTCTCGGGCACGGCGACCGGGTGGCGGCGGTCGGAAACCGTCGCGTGGAGATAGGTCAGCGTTTCCGCGTCGCCCAGCACGCGCACTTCCGGCATGAAGCCAGAAAGAAGGTCGAGCACACGGTCGGTTTCGGCGACGAACCCGGCGAGACTCGCGTGCCAGTCGCGGCCCTGTGCGTCGTCGGGCCGTTCGACCAGTGTCCGTCCGGCAGCGTCGCTGGAGTCGGCGGGCGGCAGCCACGTCAGTGTACCGTGATACACACTCTCGAAATGCTGGCCTTCGGCTTCGAATCCGGCGCGCCGTTCCTGGTCGACCAGCCAGGATGCGCAATCAGGAAACGAACTTTCCGGATAGCCCAGTGCCTCGCGGCGCTCGGCTTCGAAGAACAGTGCCCAACCCGTGCCGAGGCGCTTCAGCACGTTGTTGGCGCGCGCGCAGGCCGAGACGAGTTCGGCCTCAGTCGCGCTTTCCAGGTCCGGACCGCGAAAGATGAAGCTGCGCTGGAAGCTGCCGTCCTTGTTGAGGACGATGCCGGGTGCGACCAGCGCCGCCCAGGGCAGATGATCGGCGAGACGGTCGGCCCGCGACCGGTATTCGGCGAGGTTCAGCATGCCAGATATCCCTTCTGGCGCAGGTGACGGAGCAGCACGGGCGCGAAGTCAGGATCGCGGCGCGCGGCGAACACCGCGACGCTGTGGCCGACCGCCCACAGCACGATGCCGACGAGCCATTGCTGCAGGCCCAGGCCGACCGCTGCCGCGATCGTGCCATTGACGATCGCGATCCCGCGCGGCGCGCCGCCGAGCAGGATCGGCGACCCCAGGCTGGCGTGGATCGGCGCCTCGAAGCCCTCGATGTGGCTCATGCGACCAGCGCTCCACCGCCGAAGCTGAAGAAGGACAGGAAGAAGCTCGATGCGGCGAAAGCGATTGAGAGACCGAAGATGATCTGGATCAGCCGGCGAAAGCCGCCCGCCGTCTCGCCGAAGGCCAGCGTCAACCCGGTCACGATGATGATGATCACCGCGACGATCTTCGCGACCGGTCCCTGCACCGATTCCAGAACCTGCTGGAGCGGCTGTTCCCAGGGCATGCCGGAACCGCTGGCCTGGGCCGGGTCGGCCAAGGCCAGCGAAAGGCCGAGTGCCAGGCCGGTCAGAAAGAAGCGATCGCGGTTGGGAATGCGGAAGATGCGCATGTCAGTCTCCTTCGAAGTTAGGGGTCGGGGTTGGGGAGAGATCGACGACGGCGTAGCCGCCATCCGGGTCGAGCCCGGCAACGCGGGCAATCGTCTCGATGCGCCGCGCTGTGCCGCGGCCGGCGATGAAGACGATCATGTCGATTGCCTCGGCGACCAGGCGGCGCGGCACGGTGATCACGGCTTCCTGGATGAGCTGCTCGATCCGGTAGAGCGCGGAAGACGCGCTGTTGGCGTGGACGGTCGCGATCCCGCCGGGATGGCCGGTGTTCCATGCCTTGAGCATGTCGAGCGCCTCGCCGCCGCGAACTTCGCCAACGATGATGCGGTCGGGCCGAAGACGGAGGGTCGAGCGCACCAGGTCGCCCATCGTGACGGCGCCCGCCCTCGTCCTGAGCGCGACCGTGTCGCGGGCGGGCGACTGCAATTCGCGGGTATCCTCGATCAGGATGACCCGCTCGTCGAGATGCGCCATCTCGGCGAGGAGCGCATTGGCAAGCGTGGTTTTGCCCGAGCTGGTCCCGCCGGCGATCAATATGTTCCGGCGATCGACGACCGCGAGGGCAAGCAGGCGCGCGGCCTCGGCGGACATGATGCCTTCGGCCACATAGTCCATCAGCGTGTAGACCCGGGCCGCCGGCTTGCGGATCGAGAAGCACGGCGCGATCGAGACCGGCGGGAGAATGCCTTCGAAGCGCTCGCCAGCGCCTTGCCCATGCGGCGGAAGCTCGGCCGAGACGATCGGGCGCTCGCCATGGACCTCGGCTCGGGCATGCGACGCCACCAGCCGGATGATCCGCTCGACCTGGGGCGCATCGAGCTTCACGTCGGTATCGACCCGGCCTTCGCCGAGGATGTCGACGCGCAGCGCGCCGTCGGGATTGACCATGATTTCGATGACGCGGGGATCGCTGAGCGCGGCGGCGATCGCCGGTCCCATCGCGGTGCGCAGCATGGCGCGGCGGCGGCCTTCGGAAATATTGGCCGCGGATATGGTGTCGGGTCCGGCCGGCATCACGACCTGCCTCCCTTCGTTTCGGGTGGCGCCAGTGTGCGCGTGCCTCCGGCGATCTGGCGGCCGACCTGGGCGACGAAGGATTCGAACCGGTCGCGCCCGATGGCACGGCCTGCGGCATCGGCTTCGGGCAGCGGCGCCGTCACCATCAGCTGGTAGCGGACGAACAGCGACAGGCTTTCCAGCAGGACGTCGAGGTCGCGCCGTGCGCCGTCGAGTTCGCGTGACAGCCTGTCGAGCCGAACCTTCAGGAGGTCGTCGACTTCCTTGGTCCCCCGTCGCGCCAGCCAGTCCTTCAGCGCGTCGTTGACCAGCCGGCTCTTGTTGCCGCGGTTGCCGGCTGCGAGCGCCTCGAGCGCATCGCCGATCTCACGGTCGATATAGAGGTTCTGGCGGATCTTCATCGCCGCCTCACAGGCCAGGCAGGAGGTCGCGGTGGGCGCCCTCGTTGATGGCATAGCCGCGGGCAACGGCGCTCAGGCTCTGCGCCTGGTCCATGGCGCGCTTGTCGGCGGCGACATCGTCGTCGTCCGGCACAAGCTGCGGATCGCGCGTTTCAGCGGCGTCGGTTGCCCTGGAAACCTGCTCGGGAAGGCTGGGATGGCGCTGCTGCTGCATGCCGCCATCGTCCTCGCCGCCCGCCGCGTCCTCGGCTTGGTGCAGTCGGGCATCGATGCCGCGCACCCGGTCGGACCAGTCATCGCTTCGCAGCTTCGGGCAATCGGCATAGCGGCCGTGCGCCAGCATCGGCGGCGGCGCCACGCGCGCAACGAAGTTGCGGTCACGGAAATAGCGCAGCTTGCGCGCCCGGATCGGCGCGAGCCCGGACAAGAGCACGAGTTCCTCGTCGGGCGACAGCTGCATCACCTCGCCGGGCGTCAGGAGTTGGCGAGCGGTCTCCTGGCGGCTGACCATGACATGCGCAAGCCAGGGTGCGAGCCGGTGGCCGGCATAGTTGCGCATGGCACGTTGCTCGGTAGCCGTGCCCAGCGCGTCCGAGATGCGCTTGGCGGTGCGCTCATCATTGGTCGCGAAGGCGACGCGGACATGGCAGTTGTCGAGGATGGCGTTGTGCTCGCCGTAAGCCTTCTCGATCTGGTTGAGGCTCTGCGCGATCAGGAAGGCGCGGATGCCATAGCCGGCCATGAAGGCGAGGCTGGTCTCGAAGAAATCGAGGCGGCCGAGTGCCGGGAATTCGTCGAGCATCATCAGCAGTTGGTGACGGCGCGCGGAAGTGCCGGGCTGGTCCAGCCGCTCGGTCAGGCGACGGCCGATCTGGTTGAGCACGAGCCGGATCAGCGGCTTGGTGCGGCTGATGTCCGAGGGCGGGATGACGAGATAGAGCGACAGCGGCCGGTCGGCCTCGATCAGGTCGGCGATGCGCCAGTCGCACCGCGATGTGACCTCGGCGACGGTCGGATCGCGATAGAGGCCGAGGAAGGACATGGCGGTGGACAACACGCCCGAGCGCTCGTTCTCGCTCTTGTTGAGCAACTCGCGCGCGGCGGAGGCAACGACCGGGTGGACCTTGGGATTGTTGTCATCGCCGAGATGATTGGTGGTCATCATCCGGTGGAGAGTGGCGACGAAGCTGCGCTGCGGATCGGACAGGAAGGTGGCGACCCGCGCGAGCGTCTTCTCCTCCTCGGCATAGAGGATGTGGAGGATCGCACCGACCAGCAGCGAATGGCTGGTCTTCTCCCAATGGTTGCGGCGTTCCAGCGCGCCCTCGGGATCGACCAGTATATCCGCGATGTTCTGGACGTCGCGCACCTCGTCGATACCGCGTCGAACCTCGAGCAGCGGATTGTAATGCGCCGACGCCGCGTCGGTCGGATTGAACAGCAGGCAATGTGAGAAGCGCGCGCGCCAGCCGGCGGTCAGCGTCCAGTTTTCGCCCTTGATGTCGTGAACGACCGCCGAGCCGGTCCAGGACAGCAAGGTGGGCACGACGAGGCCCACGCCCTTGCCCGAACGGGTCGGCGCGAACGCCATGACATGCTCCGGGCCATCATGGCGCAGATAACGGCCGCCAAGCGTGCCGAGCATGACGCCGGCGTCGCGATGCAGGCCGGCGCGCTCGATCTCACAGGCCTTCGCCCAGCGGGCGGAACCGTATGTGGTGACGTTGCTCGACTGGCGCGCGCGCCACAGCGAGCCGAAAATCGCCGCGGCGCAGCCGACGAAGCCGCTGGCGCCTGCGAACGTGCCCGCCCGGTCGAAGACATGCGGGGCATAGGCATCGTAATGATACCACCAGGGGAACAGCGCCCACGGATGATAGATCGGCACGCCAGCGAGCCGGAACCACGGCGTTCCCAGCTCGGGCTGATAGGCCAGCATCGCCGCTGCCCATTGCGTCGCGGCCCAGACGCCTGCGATCACGATCGCGAAGACGACAAGGATCTGGCCGATGAGTAATTTGGTGGGTGTCACGTCGAGGCTCCCGCCCGCCGGACAGGTTCGGCTCGGGCGGATTCAGACTCGGTGACGAGCTCGAAAAACGGAACGGCGCTGATGGGCGCAGATGAGCCCAAGGCGACTTGTTCCGGTCAGATGCCAGACCGGTACTATCCGATTGGCGTCGTCCGGCGGCCTAAAGGCCGGCGTCTATCCGGAGCGTTTCGAGGCGCTCTCGCGAGACGGTCTCAACGATGTCGCGAAGGGATCGAACCGCCTCAGACAGAGCATCGAGGTCGTCATTGCCGATCTCATAGCTCGCAGAATAGCGGGCCTCGACATAGGCGCGCTTCAGCAGTTCGAAGCGGCGGCGGTCGATCCGCGTAGCGCGCGGCCAAGCCTCAATCAGACGCGGTTCGCTGTCTTCGGCAAGTGAACGCAGGAACTTGATGTTATGCGACCGAGGGAAATAAAGGGTACGGACCAGCAGGAAGCAGGCATAAGCCGTTTCGGTTGCTTGATGCAGATTGAATGCCGCATGTCGTCTATATCGAACCGGATCGTCAGTGCGTGACTGCTGTGCCGAGGCGGTTTCAAGCCACACGTCGATGTCGCCGAGCTTTTCCGCAAAATATTTTGATGCCATCTCATAGGCATCGGCCGCAGTCAGGGGTTTCGGCGTGGCGAGTGCATTGCCGGGAAGATCGTAGAGTACAATCCCGTCGCGGGCGATGTCGGTCCAGAAATATTCGCCACGGCTGAGAGCTTGGTTCACCTCGTCCAGCGTGTGGACGATGATATTGACCGGCCGCGCAATCGCGCTGTCGTGCAGAATCTTGTCTTCAGCGACATACCAGTAATCGGCGACGTCGGTGAGGTCCGGGTGGCTGACGATGACGAGCAGGTCGAAATCCGACTGGTAGCCGTTTTCCGGTTCGTCCACCCAGTCGGTCCGCGCATAGCTGCCGAACAGGATAATCTTGAGGATGCGCCCGTTCTTCTTCCACGGCTGGTTCGCGCGCGAGATCGCATCGGCAAACTCGTTCATGAGCGTTTGCTTCACGCGGTCCAGTTCGCCTTGCTGGACCGAGGGCAGATGATCGACGTCAATTCGCACGGAGGCGATTCTCGCGAGAGACCATGCACTTGGCAAGGCTTGACCACCTCAACGGGTACGACGATGATCGCACCTCACACACGAACGGAATACCGTGCATGTCCCGCATGATCGCACATCCCTTGCCCGCCTCCCTTATTTAAGCCCGCTTATCTTAGTCTATTCGCTAATTAAGTGAAGCGCTGATTGCTTAAATAAGATGTGCCGTGCATATTGGCCTGCATGGTCGATCCAGAATCGAATCCGCGGCTCGGTCGCTTCGTGGAGGCTCCCGTCGCCGGCGAGGTGGTAAGGGCATTCGTACCGCCCCCGCTGCCGCCAGCACCACCTATCGACGTGCTGGCGCTGCTCGATCGGCTCAGCCTCGCGGAGCGCGCCCTGGGCCGCCTCGACGGCATCACCATGCTGCTGCCACGCCAGGAACTCTTCCTCTACATGTACGTCAGGAAGGAGGCCGTGCTTTCGTCCCAGATCGAGGGCACGCAATCGACGCTAACGGACCTGCTCCGCTTCGAAACCGAGGCGCAGGCCGGCCAGCCGATCGACGACATTCGCGAGGTATCGAACTACGTCGACTCTATGATGCATGGCCTGGAACGCCTGGAGGAAATGCCGCTCTCGCTTCGCCTCATTCGCGAGATGCACGAGCGCCTGCTGCAAAGCGGCCGAGGAGGCACCAAGAGCCCCGGCGAATTCCGCCGGTCGCAGAACTGGATAGGCGGCACCCGTCCCGGCAACGCGTTGTTCGTTCCACCTCCGACCACGGAACTCGATGGCTGTCTCGATGCGCTTGAACGTTTCATGCACGAGGATGAATCCCGTCTGCCGGCGCTCATCAAGGCGGGCCTGCTCCACGTCCAGTTCGAGACGATCCATCCTTTCCTCGACGGAAACGGGCGCATCGGCAGGTTGCTGGTGACGTTGTACCTGTGCGTCAACGGCGTGCTGCGCAAGCCGTTGCTTTATCTCAGCCTATATTTGAAAACGCACCGGAATGACTATTACCGGCTACTGCAGGAGGTCCGCGAGCGCGGCGCGTGGGAAGCCTGGCTCGACTTTTTCCTCGCCGGCGTAGCCGACACCGCCAACCAGGCCTTCGACGCTGCCACCCGCATCGTCGATCTGTTCAAGGAGGACCGCGAACGCATCACGGCCAAAAGCGATCGGCCCGGTTCTGCATTGCGGGTCCATGACCTTTTTCAGCAGAACCCGTTTCTCACTGCAAACCATCTGGTAGAACGAACGGGACTGTCGGCGCCGACGGTAAACGCGGCGCTCGCAGACCTCGAACGCCTTGGCATAGTCGATGAGATCACGGGCAAACGACGTGGACGGGTATTTGGATATCGCCGATATCTTGCAATCCTAAGCGAAGGTACGGAACCGTTGCAATCGCGAGCCGTGTAGTGACGTCTAGTCAGACCACCCGAGCGGATTCGAATAGCAGATGTCGGAGTCCGGAGATGCTTGACCCGCTTCCAAGCTTATGAAGAATGGCAAAATTCACGGAGTTCACCTTTGCCGGGCAGTACGAACCTCGACGGTCATGCCGGGAATCTCGATGATCGATGTGCCGTCAGGATTATCCTGACTTAGTTTGCGCCTTCGGCCCGGGACAATCGCAGCAACGAACCCATCGCAGGCGGGGTCGTTCATTTCTTCAGTCAATGCATGCCAACTCGTCCACGATGCGCGAGTGTCATATCGTGTCTCCCCAGCGAACTGGCTGGAATGCCGCGCCATGACCAAGAGTTGGGGCGCAGAGTCGGCGGCTTCGCCCCAACCGTAGGTTCTCGAAATCTCCGCGCAGGTGCGACCATCGATCCAGTTGTGGACCTTGTCGACCCACTCGTTGCCCTTCGTCAGCAGGTTCTCCCTGCGACTGTCGCGCTCTGCCAGGCTGAAGCCGTAAACATCGTACCATTTCATCTGCACGAACACGACAATGCCGGTCTGGCGATCCAGGACCACTGCGTCGGCGTCGGTCAGGGTCGATTTGTCTTTTCGACGCAGCTTAAGTCCCTTTTCGAGCACCTTGTACCGGGGCTCAGGCAGAAGCCGTCGAAGATCCTCACGGAAGACATTTTCGCGACCATCGACAATTCTGTCCCAGTCCCCGCGATAAGTGCGGCGAAGAAAATCGAGCAATCCGGCATGCGGATTCATCAGGCCGCCGAACATAGATAGGAGAACGAAATGCTCCCCAGCGTCGATATAATACGGAAGCGGAATTTCGTGCCGTTCTTCGCTGGAGGCTGCACCTTCCGCATCCAGCGTCAGCCCTGCCATCAACTGCTGCGCGCGTAGGTGATCATTGCCACGTTCGACCAGCACTTCGAACATATCGTCCCGTCGAGCGTAGATCGTCAGCAGATCGCGCATGTTCAGCTTGGGTTTGCGCTGGCGTAGTCGGCCAGCCGCGTCGATGTGGTGCAGTACCGTGCCATAGGCAGCGGTCGAAGCCTCGCTCCAATCGCTGAATGCACATCCTCCAATCATGCCGCTCGCCGGCAGGGCTTCGGCTTCAACCACGCCGGCGGCCTGAATCCGCGCCTGCGTACGGTAATGATCGACGAGGAATTGGTCGTTGTCATAGGCTATGAACCAGCCCATGTGCGTCCGGCCGTAGCGGGTAAGCCTTCGCCGCACTTCCGGAAGCTCAGCCGCCAGGTTCGGCCATCGAGCTCGCATTGCAGCAGAGGCTCGGTCAACGGCAGCACGTTGCGCCTTGAGCTCGGCATACTCCTCCGCGTCCGAAATCACCTCGATCAGGATTCGGTCGTCACTGACAATCCTCGTGGTCGCCATGCCGTAGCGCTCCATGGCGGCCAAGCGGATCGCAAGCGAGAAATGGCCGCAGGCCAAAAGGTGATTGTCGAAAGCCGGAGTCAATTGTGGATTGCTCGGGAACCAGGGGATTGGGCCGGGCTTGTTACGGACGGCCTCGAGAAATGGGCGCAGCGCGGTCGCGGCACCGCGAAGCCGGATGCCGGGCTCTCCACCGACCGAACTCCCGCCGAAGTGATGAACATAGGCGGCGACGTCCAGCCCCCGCACAAGCGAAATCAATAGTTCCCGCTCATAGCCTCGCCAACTCTTGCGTATGCATTCGACGTAGCGGTCACGCTGAGCAATCAATCGCTTTTCGGCGGTTGTCACGAGTAGGCCATTTAGTCGTAGAGATCTGGGAAATAACGCCTTCGAATTGCGGGGTTCCTAGCTAGCGCGCGTTCAAGTTCAAGCTTCGAAAAGTGATACTGCTGCACGCGCCTTTTCATGCAGACCGATTCAATCTTGTCGTACAAACCCGAATCGATAATCGCCGAAGTCATTATGCCAAAGCCTAGGGCCTCGTACTGGTCGAGCATGTCGCCTACATCCATGACCCGCCCGCGACCAAGGCTCGCCTCGCCTTTGACAAGCTTGCATTGAAAAATCCATTTGCGGGCCGTCACACCAGGACGACCCGGCGCCTCTCGCACTTCGATGTCCCGCCCGCCGTCCCTGGCCCGCGATTTTCCCATTCTCTTAATGGTCTCGCGGTCGAATTTTGGATTGCTGAATATGAGATCGTAGCAGAGCGTCTCGAATGCGTCGTCGTCGAGATTATCCCATGGGCAGGCGAGATTGCCGCTTAACCCGACGCTGGCGGTTAGCTTTTCAGTCAGATCGGCAGACTGTTCCATCAATTTTCTGACGGTTATCTCGGGAAGAGGTTGGGCGTCATACAGCAGATGCCACCAGTCCGAGGTGCCAACGATGATCATTGTTCCAGTTTTATGGACTAAGGCTTGTGGGGATTTGGGATTCCCATTTTGGTCGGAATGTAAGGGTTTCGACGGCCTGGCGGTGATGACGCAGCAGGTTCTGGAGCAGAGCCCCCATTCCGGTGCGCTGTTCGCTTTCCGGGGCAAGCGCGGCGATCTGGTGAAGCTGCTTTGGTACGACGGCCAGGGCATGTGTCTGTTTTCCAAGCGGATGGACCGGGGGCGCTTCGTGTGGCCGTCGACCAAGACGGGATCGGTGGTGATGACGGCGGCGCAGCTTTCGATGCTCTTGGAAGGCATCGACTGGCGGCGACCTGAACGCACTTTCACTCCTTCATTGGCGGGGTAAAACGCCCATTTTCTGGTGCTTTTATTAGCGTTTCGACCATCGATCTGCTATATGATCGTGGTGTCGGACGCAGGCCTTTCCACCCCTGATAAAGACGCTCGGATCGCCGAGCTTGAAGCTGCATTGTCAGCTGCCCAAGCCGATATTTCCGCCCGCGACATCCTGATCGATACGCTGCGCGTGCAGATTGCGCGCCTCAAGCGGATGCAGTTCGGCAAGTCGTCCGAGAAGCTCGACACC
>Ga0065704_10071192_pt1 | contig 12580 bp, 9 predicted proteins | sample SwiRhicommuniRL2_FD_59091 | JGI IMG/M metagenome (GOLD analysis project Ga0065704, IMG submission 59091) | Switchgrass rhizosphere bacterial communities from Rose Lake, Michigan, USA - RL2 v2 (version 2) | ecosystem: Host-associated > Plants > Roots > Rhizosphere > Soil | place: East Lansing, MI
GCTGGCGTAAATCGCCTCTGCGAATACGAGGCATATTGACTCTGCGGGTCCGTCGGTCATTCTGAAGAGGGGCTTTGGAAATATTTAGATGCTGATAATTCGCCGTCATGGCAGTCCCTTATCGGTGAGTTCTGGCGTTCTCTCGCTGCATCGCGTTTTTTAAATCTTTCAGCGTCAGGAATTCCTGATGACGCAGGATCATGTGTTTGGTGGCCCGGCGGACAATGCGTTCGATATCTGCACCACTTTTCCCATGAAGCAAGGATAACAATTCATTATCGTCGAGTTCAAACTGGCGGCGAATGCCGCGTAGCTTTAACGCCAGTAACTCGCGTAACTGCGCCTGATCAGGCAAAGGAAATTCAATCACCTCATCAAAACGACGCCAAATGGCGCTGTCCAGAATATGTTCATGGTTAGTGGCCGCCAGAATCAGACTTTTGCCCTGATAAGCATCCATCATTTGCAGTACAGCATTGACGACCCGGCGTAATTCGCCGTGTTCTCCGCTGTCGCCGCGTTCTTTACCTATTGCATCAAATTCATCGAACAAGACCACCAGCGGATGTTGGGCAATAAAATCAAAAATTTTACGCAGATTGGCGGCTGTTTCACCCAGAAACGAGGATACCAGTACATCAAGGCGGACAATTGCCAGCGGCATGTCCAGCTCAAAGGCAATGACCTCCGCCGCTAGCGTCTTACCGCAGCCAGGTGGCCCGAAAAACATGATCTTACTGGCTGCTTTCATCCCGTAGCTATGCAATACATCGCTACGCCGGTGCTCTTCAAGGAGCTCATCAATCACTGTAGCGCTGGTAGTTGGAAGGATCATTTCATCGAGGCTGCGCTGCGGTTGTCGTAGATCCAAAAGTGGCAACCCCCTTTCTTTATCTACCGGCGCCGGAGGCAACGTAGGTGAACGCGAAGCCTGAACAATGTGATCGCCATAAAGAATATGCTCCAGATCGTTAGCCAGAAGATGGTGCTGTTTCTGACGTTCCTCATCAATAATGGCTTCTGAAACGCGACGGAACGTAGCGGTGTCGCCCGTCGCGCCCGCTTTTATCAGCTGTCTTAATACTTTACCGTTAGCCATTATTGACTCCTGAAACAACAACACATCATGCGGAAGGTGAATTCAACGTCCAGCTCACCGCAAATAATTGGCTGGACGTTATCTCTGTCGCCAGTTTTTGTTCAACCTCTTCCAGCAGGCGGTCTTCTTCCTGCTCAATTTTTTTCTTTTCATCATGATACTGCAACATGATGTTGTCCCGCTCGCGTTCTAGTGCCTTTAGCGAGCGTTTAGCTTCCATCTTCTCTTTCAGCGAAGGAAGTTGGCGGGCGGTTTTACGCGCTTCTTTAATTTCTGCATCTAACTGTTTGATGCGTAGGTCCAGCGCGATGCGACGATCTTCTGACCAGCGTTCAAGTTTTTCTACTTCTTCATTGTAATAAAGTTCGTTATCACGTTCGACCTGCTGGATAAAAGAATTCCGTAAAACCTCACATTGTGCCGTCAAAGTGGGTAACAAAGGCTGTTCTTCGATAGATGTTATCTCTGACAACGGTAAGCGAAGCAGGCGGGATACGGTTTCTTCCGCTATTACCTCACCATTTTCCGTTACGGCAGCGACAAGTAGCTGCTCTCGTTGTTGTTCTTGATTCCCGATACTGACTTTTGTCAGCAACAACTGCCCCGATTGTTGGCAAAGTAGTTTTACATCGGCCAATTGTCCGGCCCTGGGTTGGTAGATGAAATTGAGGCTCTGGCAAACTGGCAATGTGGGAAGGTCCGTCCCCGAATGCAGGGCAACATCAATCAGTTGTCTTCCGTATCCCTGATTGGGTCGGAAAAATTCTGCGTCTTTTTCATCTGCAATAGGCCAGCTAACGTCATAATACTTTCCCGAAGAACGAAAACCAGTTTCAGAGCGTTGGAAATCGCTATTGTCGCTTAGAAACATTTCCGCTAGCAGCAGCAGATTTTCCTGATAATCGTTTAACTGTGCGAGGGTCGTTGTGCGTCGCGTTTTTAGGTTTCGGACGACATCCACATCGAAATGTTCAAATAATGAACGCCGGGTTTCATTCTCCCGGTTTTCTAATTGATCTTTTAGTTCATCCTGAAGCTGATTAAACTCTCGTTCTATTTGCTCGTCGGAGCGGCAGTGCTGGTAAATCTCATGGATACGCCGTTCAATATCGACGCCCGATTCAATCGATCCGAGGATATCATCGGATGCGCCAAATACGCCTTCAAAAAGCTGGAACTTCTGGCTCAATAGTTCAAAGACACGCTGATCGGCCCGGTTGCCTTTATTAATGAAATTAACCACCACAACATCATGTTTTTGTCCGTAGCGGTGAACACGTCCAATACGTTGTTCCACGCGCTGCGGGTTCCACGGTAAATCATAATTAATTAACAGTGAACAGAACTGAAGGTTGATACCTTCTGCACCAGCCTCGGTGCATATCATCAGAGTGCCTTCGTCCCTAAATTTTTCGACCAGCGCCGCCTTCATGTCCGCCGTACGCGAACCGGAAACCCGTCCAGAGTTTTGATGCTTCTCCAACCAGTCGCGATAAATCTTTCTAGACGCCGCATCGCTGTTACTGCCGTTGAGCAACACTACTTCGCCTTCATACCCATTGTCTGAAAGCAGTTGCGCTAGCCAGGTTTGGGTGCGCACGGACTCGGTAAAAATGACCGCTTTACGCAATCCACCCAGTTCTACTGTAAATTCGAAAGCCCGACTAAGAACGCTTAACAATGCCTCCGCCTTGGCGTTCTTAGTTATAGATGCCGCTAACGTTTTATAACTTTTTAACTGATCGATTTCTGCCTGTAGAGCCCGAGGATCGATGGTATCTTCATCCTCGATACCTTCTTCATCACTGTAATCATCATAATTTTCATAATCAGTCAGGGCATCTAAGACCGGCATTTTATTTTCTAGACGATGAATCATCGTCTCCAGCGTTCCCTGAATCGCAGTAGACGATGAGGCTAGAATTTTACGGATGACTAATGTTACTAGATGACGTGCACCACTTTTGATTGCCAGTAGATCGTCTTGCTGTAAATAAGAGGAAACCTGTTTATAGAGAGCTTCTTCTTCATCCGTGGGGCGAAAATCTTCGGTTATTGAATGACGGCGGGTAAAACTGATCCCCCCCTCCTGCTGAACCTGTCGGCGAAGCGTGCGGTTACAGATCTTATTCAGACGTACCCTTAATAACGCCAATTCTGCATCATCAATATTCTGCCGAGAATAACGGGCCTTAAACGAGGCCAAATCGCCGAAGAAATGAGGATCAATTACGGAGACCAGACCATAAAGCTCAAGGATACTGTTTTGAAGCGGTGTAGCGGAAAGCAGAATTTTTTTCCTTCCAGATAATGCACTACTGAGTTTTTTGGCCGTTTTAGCTCCATCGCTCTTGTAGATATTGCGTAGTTTATGGGCTTCATCCATGACGACCAGATCCCATGGGATACGAGCCAATTCATGTTCTTTACGGGAAGCGAACTCGTATGAACAAATGCATATTGCTGTCTCTCCTGTCGCATTTTCAATATCAAATGGATTCGCGCATCCATCTTTGACCATTTGATTGAAACTTTTTGCTTCTATAATGCGTGAAGGTAGCGAAAATTTCTCTTCCAGTTCCTGACTCCACTGCTTACGCAGTGTTGCCGGAGCAATAAGTAATAATTTCCGGCGTCGCTCTGCCCACCTTTGCGCCAGAATCAGGCTGGCCTCAATGGTTTTCCCCAGCCCCACCTCATCGGCCAAAATAACGCCATTCGACAAAGGGGATGCCAGTGCAAACATCGCCGCTTCTACCTGATGGGGATTCATATCAACCCGCGCGCTGGCGATGGTCTGCGTCAGTGAGTCCTCGGCTTTGCCGCTTAACGTTAACCAATGGGCCAGATAACTACGCTGTTGATCTGAATACATTTTTTATCCTTAATTTCGGAGTGCGAAGATGCGCTTATGCGTCATCATTTTACTGTAGGGTACCAGGCGTTGTCTTTACATACCGATACATTCTGCGGATTTCTGGCAGGGATTTGATTAGTTCGATACCAAATTTCAGCCCAATTTCAATTGCTTTTTATGACCAGCTTCTGGTTGATTAATGCTCGGGTGTAAATACAGGCTGACTCTGACTTTAATAATCCAATAGCTTTTCCTGCATAAACAAATTATTGCGATCGAGTTCGCATCGTGGACAATGCTTAACCATGCGTTGCATTTATATTAACGAAATCAATAATTTTTTATTTAGTCATGGGACAAGGAATGGACAAGAATACTCAAGGGTTCGCATCATACTGGCGTAACTCTTTAGCAGATGCCGAGTCTGGCAAAGGCGCGTTTGAGCGTAAAGATGTGGATAAATTCACCCTATGGACGGACATTACTACAGGGCGGTTGGATGAGGAAACCGTTCGTGTATTCTTTGAGGGGGAAGGTGACGAGGTTAAAACTGTTGAGGTAATGCTACGCCCACAAGCGTGGATCCGTTTGATACAGCATGGCAAAGAGCGGATTGCCGGTGCGCCGGGTATCGTCACTCCGTTAGTGACCTCTGCTCTCCTGAACCGTGAAGGATTTTTATTCCCCACAGGGGCAACCACCATTCCTCGTGATTTACTCGAACCGCTCCCCAAAGGCACCTTCTCAATTGGCGAGATGGCGCAATATGACAAATACAAAACCACGCATAATTCGATCACCTTTGGTGAGGATGACGAACAGCAACGCCGTGAGGAAAATGACGAGCAGCGGGCAGAGTGGCATGCAAGGTATCAGGATCAGTGGCAAAAGTACCTGACTGAGGCAAATAATCTCCTGAAGAACGTGGCCGAAACATGGCTCTCGACCCACGAGCAATACGAACCGGCTGGGTATGGTTATGTTATCAAAGCGAACCAACCCGGAGGGGCCAGTATCCACATCCTGCCCATGTACGATCATCTGCTGTCGTGTAAAAAAGAGGTTCCATTACTAACGCGCTTTGCTTCGACTGAAATGCCATCTGTAGAATCTCTACTTGCCGCCAATGCAATGTTCTGCGAGCGTCTGGGGCATTCCGGGGATGAGTTCCCGCTGGCAATGGCGCAGCGAGATGCCCTGAGCCATTATTTCACCCAGCAATCGGGCGATATCCTCGCGGTTAATGGGCCACCGGGAACCGGAAAAACCACTCTGGTTCTCTCTATCATCGCTACAGAATGGGCAAGAGCTGCCCTCAATCGAACTGAACCGCCGGTGGTGATTGCCACTTCAACCAACAATCAGGCCGTGACCAACATCATTGAAGCGTTTGGTAAAGATTTTTCCACAGGCACTGGAGCAATGGCTGGGCGCTGGTTGCCAGGGCTGAAAAGCTATGGCGCTTACTTCCCGTCTTCGGGTCGTAAGGCTGACGCAGCGAAAAAATACCAGACTGATGATTTTTTTAACCGTGTTGAATCTCTGGAATACGTTGAAGAGGCACAGGTCTTCTATCTGGAGAAGGCAAGGGCGGCGTTCCCATCGTCGGATTGCAGCTCCCCCGAACGCGTCGTGGATCTTTTGCATGAGCGCTTAACCAAGCAGTCAGCGCAACTCAAGCAAATCGAGCTAGCATGGGGAAACCTGAATCGCATCCGTCAGGAGCGGAGCGACATCTGCGAAGATCTCGACCAGTATATTCAGAACAAAAGTACGCTACTACTCGACAGCACCAATGAAATCGCGTCGCTAACTCAAGGCAGAAAACAGTGGCAGCAATATCGTGCGGGTGAGTCGATGGTATATGCATTCTTCTCCTGGATCCCGGCTGTTCGAACCAAGCGCCACTATCAGATTAACCTCTTCTTGGGCGCTACTTTTGGTACAAGAATGGCGGTGTTCAAGGGCACTGTACCGGAAGGTATCGATGCATATATCGACGGCCTTATTGCTCAGGCACAAAAAGAGCAGGGTGAGTATCAGCAGCAAATCGATCTTGCTCAAGATGTGTCCCAACGTGAAAGCGAGGCTGCCCGACGTTGGCATGATCTTACCCAGTTACTGGGGCATACGGGCGAAGAGGAATTGAGCCTGGCCGGGGCTGATGAGCATGCCGATATGAAGATCCGCTTCCCGGCATTTTTGTTGGCGACCCACTATTGGGAAGGTCGCTGGCTGATGGATATGGCGGCGATTGATAATCTTCAAAAAGAAAAAGACCGCAACGGTGCGAAAACTGTTAAGGCCCGCTGGCAGCGCAGGATGAAGCTCACTCCTTGTGTTGTGATGACCTGCTACATGCTACCTCACCATATGAAAACCAGTGAATTTGCAGGAAAGGGCAAGCCATTTGATAAAAGCTATTTTTATAATCTTGCCGATTTGCTGATCGTCGATGAGGCGGGGCAGGTGCTCCCTGAAGTGGCCGCGGCCTCCTTCGCGCTGGCAAAAAAAGCGTTAGTGATTGGCGATACAGAACAAATCGCCCCTATCTGGAACAGTTTGCCCGGCATTGATATTGGCAACATGGTGGAGGAGAACATCCTCCCCGGCGGCACCCAGGAAGAACTGACGGACGCTTATGCGCTGATGTGTGAATCAGGTAAAAGTGCAGCATCGGGCAGCGTAATGAAGATTGCCCAGTTTAGTTCTCGCTATCACTACGATCCGGATTTATCCCGCGGGATGTATCTGTACGAGCACCGTCGCTGCTTCGATAATATTATCGGCTACTGCAATGCTCTGTGCTACCACGGCAAGCTACAACCAAAGCGGGGAATCGAAAATGAAACGCTTTTTCCTGCGATGGGTTATCTGCATATTGATGGCAAAGGCATGCAGGCAAAAAGTGGGAGCCGCTATAACGCTTTTGAGGCAGAGACAATAGCGGCTTGGCTAACGGCGCACAAAGAAGAAATCGAGCGTCATTACCACAAACCGCTGCATAAAGTAGTTGGGGTCGTGACGCCATTTTCAGCGCAGGTCAACGCTATCAAAGCAGCGTTACGCAAGCTCGGCATTAACTCTAGCGGGGATGAAGATTCGCTGACGGTTGGCACGGTACACTCTCTGCAGGGGGCGGAAAGAGCGATCGTACTTTTCTCTCCAGTCTATTCCAAACATGAGGATGGTGGGTTTATCGACAGCGATAGCAGCATGCTGAATGTGGCCGTTTCCCGCGCCAAAGATAGCTTCCTGGTCTTCGGCGATATGGATCTGTTTGAGATCCAGCCTGCATCCTCACCTAGGGGATTGCTGGCAAAATATCTTTTCGCCTCTGAATGCAATGCGTTGCAGTTTGAGTATAAGGAACGCAAGGATTTAAGCGCAGCACAAACGCAGATCTCGACCCTGCATGGTGTGGAGCAACATGATGCGTTTCTGAACCAGACCTTCGACACTATCGGGAAGAGTATTACCATCGTCTCTCCTTGGTTGACCTGGCAAAAGCTGGAACAAACAGGTTTTCTTACATCGATGATTCAGGCGCGCTCGCGCGGCATTGATATCACCGTGGTGACGGACAGAAATTTTAATACCGAACATACCGATTATGAAAAGCGCAAAGATAAACAGCAACGTCTTAACGATGCTGTGGAAAAGCTGAACAAGATGGGTATCACTACGAAGCTGGTCAATCGTGTTCACAGTAAAATTGTGATTGGGGACGAGGGGTTACTGTGTGTAGGGTCGTTTAACTGGTTCAGCGCCGCGAGAGAAGAGAAGTATCAACGGTACGATACGTCGATGGTGTACCGTGGCGAGAGCTTAACAGGTGAAATTAAAACGATTTATACCAGCCTGGAGCAGCGTCAGTTGTAACATGTTGTGCTGACATCTTGGTTTTAGTTACCGGTCAAGCTTCTTGTCATGGTCAGGGAGATCTAGGTTTTCAACCTCAGTACTGTAAAGAGCATGCTTGCACAGAGGACACATTCTCAGTCCGTCGTACTCATGATTGCACAATACGCAAACGTAACGTCGTGGCTTAAGCGTGCCCAAATCTGAACTGCACTTCGCTAATGCTTCCTGAACAGCAATCTCAAATGCTGTCGGCGGCTTTATTGGTACAGGTTGAGATGGTGGGATTAAATAAGGGCAAGCTTTCAGTTTTTTTACATCACTGAGTTCGATGTCATGCTCAAAATAGCGGCCTTCAGCGTGAGTGGTACGAAGATACAGAGGATTGAGACAGAACGGGCAATAACAATGATACGTTGCTCTCACTGGCTGTGTTTCAGCGGTAACTGACGTACCGTCCTCGGTGATAGCCTTTTTTACTTTCTTAAATTGCATAGATGCACCTTTAGCCCATGTTGGCCTGATGTCATTGAAAGGTATGTTGTAATGGGGATGAGGATTACGGGCGGGATTGCTGAATGCGTTGCTGTAACCAGGCTTCTACTTCACTTTGCAGCCAGCGTGAACTGCGACCCAGCTTAATGGGCTTAGGAAACATGCCATCCTGGATGAGCTTGTAGAACCATTTGTCCGTTAAACCAGTAAGCTGTGTTATGAAAGCCATCGTTACAAACTGGTCGTTCAAAATGCTGTTATTTGTTGTCATCGTTTTTCTCCGTCAGTTAAAGGAGAAGGAACTCGAAAGTGAAAATCATGGGTTCCTTCAAACGATGTGTCAGTTATGTAATGTTTTACAAATTCCATATCCCGATTATCGACGGATTAACTCTGATAGTTATGATTCCAGCCAGTACAGACTACACAGGCATTGCATGCTGAAGACAATGCCCATACAGATCACTTCTCCCACTATTAGTGACTAACGCTGGCTACACCCAAATGACCGTTCTACTGAGCTGTATACCTTGGTGCGTTCTTTGGCGAAGTAACTGAGCCGGAACGTGAGTTGGTTATAGATAAGCTGGTAATCCATTGTATTGGCATCCAGGTAATACAACGGGTTGGTCGGAAAGTGGATCAGTGTTTGGTAATTGGGCATACCCAGCAAACCTAACGCACTCAGCCATGCTGCTTGTATCAGCGACGCCAAACCCATTCCTTTATTGCAGTAAAGCCCCAAGGAATTAAATGTGTCATTGTTGACGAAGAGAACGGCGTGATAATGGGGTTTACCGTCCTCGCCCGTCTCTCGTACCCAGGCATAACGCAGAGTGCTGGGATAAGTTCTTTTGCCTTCTTTAATTTTACTGTTCAGCAAGGGACCGATTCTGGCATTCAGCGATTCAATGAAACGTGACATTAACCCCTGACTTAAGTTTGGATTGCATGAAATACTGTCCCCCATATCACGATATTCTGGTAGATGAAGATCAATTCGTATTGCTAGAGTGCGTGGGTGCTCGGCCACTGAATTATTTATCACATGTAATATACGCTGTAGATAATTTTTATTAAACGGCGCATGGCTTAGGTCGATACTAATATTTTCGTACATGTTACTGCTCCTATAGGAATGTGTTTTTAATCATGATTTTTAACGTGGAGTATTTTGTTGATTGGTTGGATAGTTTGATGGCTGTTAACTCTCGATCAAGATTGCATGTAATTTTTTTAATTTATTGCAGACTTGAGTTTATAGCTTATTAATTGCGTGGTGGACGTGTCGTTAATTTATGAAACATATCAATATTAATCTAAGTGATGTTGATGGTAATTAATATTTGGTTAATATATTACCAATCCGTCAATCTGCAAGAATAATGAATCCAGTGCTGGTGCGGTATTGGTTTATATTATTTGGCAATAATTACTCCGAAGTTGGCTTTCAATTAAATTAAGGTTTTCTAGCTTTTTTTATGAATTCCACGATGTGTGGAACAGGCTTTTTCCATCATCTGATTCCATTCGAATTAGCCTATTCCCTGCCTGTGGATTCATTTTTAAGACGCAGTGAACAACGTTTCCTAAAATTTTCTAAAATGTACCCCGTCCTAATTGGATTTATAAAAACGTTTCCGATTTTCTCCGTTCAGCTAATTACAGTGAACGCCTCGTGGTTGTGAATCATCGCTTATCTTCATAAGAGTCGACTTGGTCATGTATTAGAAAGACAAAGCTCGGTACTCCTTCATGTCATTATTCAGTTATGTTCGTTTTTACATTTATCTGAGCAATGAATGCTTCAAGGTGCAGGCTGTGCTACGAAGTGTGTAGGTCCAGCCAGCCAGAGGGAAAATGGCTGGTTTCTCAACCCTAACGTTCCACACATAACCGATGGAGATGTGGCTCGTGTACTTAAGGTGGGTTTTTCTCTAAAAAATACTGCATTCATGGCTTGTTTCTGCAATTTACTACCTACGATTTACCCTATGTTTTTGCTATGTCATACCTTATGAATTACTCTACGTATGAATCTCAGCACTTTTGATGATGACAGAGCACTAACGCAAAAAAACATGCAAATCGGAGTAAAGGATAAATGACTAAGGAAAGGGCTGGAATTGAATTAAAAACAAAAAGAGATATAAAGTTTTTTTTGTGGATGAATAAGAATGACATTGCAATAGCACGTTTCCATGAACTCTCTTCGGGAGATGTTCATAATGCGAATCAGATATATGGGGAAGACATTCGCGCTGCTGAATTGGCGATCAATGTAGCATTTGAAGCTATTTATAAAGACCCAGCTATATTAAGTGGATACGTGCGAACTTTAAAAATAAAACAAGCGTGTTTCTTACCTTCAAAAGAGTTCGTCTGGTTTAATACTTGCCAGGACAGTTGTTATTTTATTTGGACATATGTGCGAGTTTTTCTCAAAGAGAACCAGTTTCTACTTAACGCAACCATTCCGGAAAACTTCGTGGTAAGTACTAACACGATTTATAATCGGCTTGAGCTTCCTCGTTATCCTGTCACGCATCATGAACGTGTCCAGTCCATAGTTGATTTTTTTGACAGGATAGATTTAAAACTTTTAGCTAAAATGAATCTGATGTCTTTTATTAGAAATGAATGGGACCAACGATACTCGATAAGAAATAAGCCACTGCTCATTAAAAAAGACAAACAAAAATGTGACTGGGCATGGGGTTATATCAATAAAAATAAGATTAAGCTCGCCAAAGCAGCAACGATAAGAACACGAGAAAAGATAGCGTTAAAAAAGCAGGAGGCAGAAAAGGAATCAGCAGAGTCAAATAATAATACTCCTGTTGATACTCCAGGTCCATCAGATAATGATGCACAATCAGCACCGGCAGTTTCACAACATGCTTACGTTGGCAGAAACGTTCCGATGCAGTCTACATCATTTTTGAGTCTATTCAGGCCAGTGAGCACAACCGAAAAGTATCTGGCACTAAACTGTATTTATTTTTTCTTATACCACAAAGACACCAACTTCCTGACGAGGTTTACTAAAGCATGGGAATCATCATCCTACCGAAAAACCATCAAGAAAAATAAGAATAAAAAAATCGGTGTGTTGAATTCTAAAATTAGTGAAGTAAAAAGTGATGAAGAAACGTTAGGAATAGTGTCGAATGAAAATGTAGATAATGCAATGTCTGAAAAAGATGAAAAAAGAATTAGGGCTGAAGAGATCATGCTGAGAATGACTAAGAATATTGATTATCATTCTTCAGATGAGAAAAATGATAATGATGCCCCTGCTGGTAACCACCCGATTGACTGGTGCTGATAGATAAACAGAAGAGGAGTGTTCCATGGATTATTCCTCTTTATCAACAAGGTTATCTTTAGTTACGTAATAGCTCCCCATGTTATCCGTTTCATTATTTTTCAAACCTATATCACTAAGTTGAAGTGATCTCCCCCAGCCTATTCCACGTAATTACTTTCATGCAACTGATCTGTACCGACGATCGATAACGCACTAATTGATAGTTAATAACGATTGATATGTTTATATTGATCGTTTTTATAATAGATTTCAGCGATCAATTTCACCACTTCGATCTGTATTAACGATTATCCCCGCCGCAAACACCTCATTACGATTAGCACGGTGCTGTTCGTCCTGCGACCCGCACTCAATGATTGAATTAACTCAAAAGGAAGGAACCATGAAAAAGGCCATCGCCCTTTGCTGGGCGTTAGGATTGCTGTCGGTAAACGCCAGTGCCGTAGTAACGGAACAACACTGGGACAACTGGTATGGGAATAACGGAGGAATGGAGTTTGCACTTAGTACGCAAAATCAGGCAGGAGAGACGCTGACGCTAACCTGCTCAGGTAAGAAATTCATCGTCGGATACAGCGTCCCTAAAGATAACTATGAGATCTCGTCTGACGAAGGAGCCAGCGACGTATCCCTGATTATCAATAATACGCCACATGGTCTGGATAGTTTCCCTTCACCGCCTGATGGCAAAGTCCCAGCCAGCGCTACATTCAATGCACTCAAGAACACCTCCGCCAACGATGTTATCCGCTTTGCCTCTTTCCAGTCGGGCGATTCCAAAGGCTTTTCAGCCAGCGGACTTGCCAGTGCGTTGAAGGAGGTGAGCTGGGAAGACTGCATAAATCAGTAACTTAATCTGAGGATAACCCGATGAAACAACCCGTCATAGCGACTGGATATTCCAGAGCGACAGACATTGGAGCTGCTGCCATTGTGG
>Ga0065704_10071195_pt1 | contig 12577 bp, 8 predicted proteins | sample SwiRhicommuniRL2_FD_59091 | JGI IMG/M metagenome (GOLD analysis project Ga0065704, IMG submission 59091) | Switchgrass rhizosphere bacterial communities from Rose Lake, Michigan, USA - RL2 v2 (version 2) | ecosystem: Host-associated > Plants > Roots > Rhizosphere > Soil | place: East Lansing, MI
CCAGCCGCAGGTCGTGCTTGAGCGAATGTCGGTGGCGGCCGGCGCCTGACAGGATGATGACGTCAGGCACCGGATATCGCGCCAATTCATTGATATCGGCCGTACTTCGTATCTCGAACTCGGCTTCGTCCGACAGTACCGCGGCCATGCAGGAGCGGTTCACCTCGTTCGCGTCGACGATAAGGATGCGGACCTTGTTATCCAGGCAAATACTCGAAGCCATGCCAGTACCGTGCAACACCGCTTATATCGACGCTGCGCGGCGCATCTTGTGCAGATGTTCCTTGACGGTGGCGACCCAGCCGTCGTTGGCGGCACCGGTGTAATGACGCTCGGCGCCCATATAGTGGTCGACCCAGCCACCGTATCGACGCCGGGCATGCTCGCGGTAATCGACCTGGTTTATCACCGCCGCCGACACGCCTGTCTGGAGCTTCTCCATGGCGTTCTTCATCTGATCGATGGTCGTCTTGCCCCAGCGTACCACGATCAGCGAGCAATCCGCTGCCCGGGTCAGCAAACGTGCATCATGCACGGTGAGCACCGCCGGCGCGTTGATGATGATAAGATCGAACCGGCTGCGCAGCTGCGTAAGCAAGTTGCCCAGTTGCTGGCCGCGGATGATCGCAGCGGGATCGGGCACCGGACGGTCCGTGCTCAGCACGACCGGCGTGTGAACCGGGGTCACGGCGTTGTCGTCGGTGGCTTCCCAGCGCTCCGGCGCAGGAAGAAGGTCGGGCATCTCGGCAGTTCCGGTCAGATATTCGATCAGGCCGGGATGCGGGCTGGCCTGCTGCATGGCACGCAGCGCGCCCGTATCGGGCCGGCGCAGATCAAGGTCGACGATGATCGCCCTTCGGCCGGAGGCTGATGCCGCGGCTGCCAGCGCCAGCGACACGCTGGTCTTGCCGTCTCCGGGCATCGGGGAGGTGACAAGCACCGTCTGCTGCCCGGGGCGAACGGCCAGATCGTTGACCTCTCCCAAAAGAGCGCGCGCCACTTCGGAATAGAGCGAGCCTGGATCGGCGAGGACCGGGTTGTCGTTCAGCTCGGTCGGCAGCGCCTTGTCCAGTTTGGGAAGCATGGCCAGCGTGCGCAGCGCGAACAGCTTCTGCAGCTGCTCGGCGTTGCGGATGCGGTTGTCGAACATCTCGATGACGAGAACCAGCAGCATGGCCAGCATCAGCGAGCCGACGAAAGTCGCCAGCGCCGCCTTGACGGGCGCCGGTGCGACTGGCGTGTCAGGCACCGTCGCGGCCGAAACCATCGACGAGGCGACACCGGTCGTATCCAGCTCGGCGCGGATCGTCTGGGCTCGCTGGGCAGTGGTCAGGTACGCTTCCCTGGCAACTTCCGCCTTGCGATCAAGAACCGCGAGATCGACGTTGTTGCGATTGGAGGAAAAGGCCTTCTCAGTAATCGCGCCCAGCTGCGCCTGCAGCACGCCAGCCCTTGCGCTGGCAGCGCCGGCCTCGCTCGCGGCAAGGCGCTGCTCGCGCGTGGCATCGGCGGAATTGCGCGCCATACTGGCTGAAACCACGGAGAAACGGACGTCCGAAAGATTGCGGTCGACCTGTTCGATCTGCGCATCGAGCCGCTTCATCTTGGGATGATTGCTGCCCAGCGAAACTGCGAGATCGGACCGTTGCCGGGCTAAATCGGCCTTCTCCCGCTCCAGTTGCTGCAGGACCGGCGACGTCGCATCGGCGCTGGTGCGTGCCTGCACGGCGCTGCTGACGCCTGCGGCCCGCGCCGCGCCTGCGGCATTGAGCGCGGCCGCGCTGGCAGCCTCGGCTGCGAGGTTGTTGATCGTCTGATAGTCTTCCGCACTCCCCGCGCCGATCAGCATCCGGTGATCGCGCCTGAAATCGGCAACGGCTTTCTCGGCTTCGCCAAGTTCCGCTGCAAGGCGGTCACGCTCCACCGAGATGTCGCGCAGCAGCTTGTCGCGCCGGTCCTGGCGGCGCGTGCCACGCAGTTCCCGCAGGCTGTCGACATACTGGTTGGCGATCCGCTGCGCCAGCAACGGACTGGTCGAACGCACCGCGATGTCGATGAAATCGGAATCGTTGGTGCTGATGACTCTGGTCCGCCGTCCCAGTATCCGGGTCGCCCGTTCGACCGACATACTCTCGCCGCCGGTGAAGGCCGGATTGCTGTTCAGCGCAAGATCCTTCACGACCCGTTCCGCAAGCGCCGACGAGCGGTAGATCCGCGCTTCGTTGGCGACGCGCTGCAGGTTGCGCGCGGCATCAGCCTGATTGGCGCCGGTGGAATCGTTGAGCTCGACCCCGACCGTCGCGGTCGCTTCGTACAGATCTTCCTGACTGAGCTGCACGACAAGCACCACTGCAACGCATGTCAGAACGATTCCCGCTACAAGGCCGATATGACGGCGGAATATCGACCACAGCTGATGCGGCGAAAGCTGCTGGGTGAAAGGCTGGTCTTCAACGCCTGCTGCGCTGCTGCTCGGCGCGCCATGCGGCGGCAGGGATGCAACTGGAATGCTTGCCACGGGCGGATCCCCCAATAAATAACGGCGCGTGCCAGCAAGAGGCAACGCTGATCCTGCCAGTGTGCTGATACGAGTGCGACAGGACAAAGGTTCTTGCGGGCAGTCGATGGAGCAACGGAGGTAGGCCCCGGCTGAGATGGGCAAGCGGGGCGGCAACTCTGCAGTAGATGGGCGCCACCCGGGTGTTCGATTGGAGACATAGATGGGTAGAACGGCCCCGCGCCCTATCCTGATTGGCTAGTCCGATATGACCTGTGGCTAAAGATCACCCAATGCCTGTAGATCGTGCCATGGCACAGCCGGCTTTCAAGACGCCCATGGTCGCTACCATTGACGAAACGGACATGAGCCCGGGTGCGCTCGCGCGATTGTTCCGCGCGGGACATTCCGCCGTCGTCGTGCACTGCCGGGAAGTGGTGGGCCAAATGTGGTCGGACCTTCTCGAGCACCCCGGCGAGCAGTTGCCCTGGGAAGCGTCGCTTGTCGACCTGGCAAGAAATTGCCATGGCGGCGGCGACATCACGATGGCACTTGGCGATGTCTTCTACTTCCAACCAGGACATCACGGCTACATCGCCCGCAAGATCGAGATCGAGCAGGCGGCGGACGGCGCGCTGCAGCCGGTCCCGCGGTCGTTCGTGCAGAAGGGCGAATGCTTCGTCATTCCGCCCGCTACGATTGACCGATGCTGGGATCTCGGCCGGCGGCTGCTCCGATCACTGACGCCGATCGGGAGCCCGCCGCCCGACGCACGCATCACTGTGCAGCGCTTGAAATATCAGCCGTCGATCGGGGACTACGACGCCCTGTTCAGCGCTACCGCCAATGCGCTCGGGCGCTGGGGCAGGCTGGGCGCGCGTATCGACAGGCAACGCGCCGATGCACGCGGCCCTCTACGCAGCAAGCGGTTGTCTGACATCTACGCGATGACCAGCCTCATTCCCGGCCTGAAGCGCGGGGTAAGAACGATCAATGCGGCATCGGCGCGGCGCGACCGGATATCGGAAGTGCAGCACGACCACCGCGTGATCGAGGGGCCGCACTTCGACCACCGCTATTTCAGCGCGCTTTGCGGACAGAGGTCCAACATGGTGACGCAGATGTTCGTCAACGGCGCGTGGACGGACCTGCCGATCGGCATGGATCATCTGGTAGTAATACCGGGCGAGTTGGCAGCGCGAAATCTCGGCCTGCCGCGCGTGCTGCACCGGGTCGTACATACCGGACCGCAGAGCACTGGTGCTGAGGGCGGCAGCGATATCAACGGGCGCACCGGGGACGTGACGCTTCTGTTCGGCGCGGTCTGAAGCGGCAACGACGCGTTCCCAAGCACGACCTTTCTGGTTTCCCTCGGAGCTTCAGGCGCGGTGTGATCGCCGCCCGTATATCGTGCTGAGCGCGAGCATGACGGGGATCAGCCAGTTGCGGGAATACATATGCGGATAGGACGTCGCATAGACAAGGAAAACGACAGTTATCGCCAGCGCCATCGCGCCTTCCTCGCGGTATCGCCGGATCCCGCCCACCGATAGCGCCACCAGCAGGCACAGCATCGTCATCAACCCGGCGAGCGCAATTCCTCCACCTTCATTCCAGATCAGTAGGTACAGGTCATGCACCGGATTATCGTGGGCGCTGATCACGCGGTACTGGTCTACACCCAGGCCGATGAACGTGTTGTTTTCGGCAAACCGCCATGCCTCCTCCATCAGTTCGGCCCTGTTCACGAAAGTGCCGGCCTGGTCGATATTGCCGCTTTCCACCGCATCCCCCACACGTTCCTGAAAAGTAGCAGGCAGGGGCGCGCCGGAGGCAACGAATATTCCAAGAGCAACCGCCAATATCAGCCCCAGTCGCACCAGATAGCGCAATCCAAACAACCCCAACGTGATCACGGCAGCCAAAGCGGTGGCGGAAAAACCGGTGAAAGAAGCACTTAGCATCAGCCCCCAGCAAAGGATCCCCCCGCACAGAACTGCCGCGACTGGTCGCAGGATTCCGCTGCGAAGGCAGTAAAGCAGCATCGGCATCGCAAAAGCGACCGATGCTCCGTTGGGATTGGGTTCGCCCGCCATCGCACCGACGCGGCCATTGCCGGTGATGAAGCCATCCCCCAGGACTGACGCGACATCGTTGAAGCTGAAGAGGAAGGAAGCCATGATGCCGATTGCCTGCGACAGGGTAACCCCCAGAACGAACATCAGCGTCAGGCGCCTCATCCGCTCGGCCGGGCAACTCATCAGCAGCATCGGCATGGCCAGATAGGCCATCGTGTACTGCGCCGCGACGTTCACCCAGCGCAGCGGATCTCCGTTAGCGACCGAACTTACGAACAATCCGCCAAGCATCGCGACCAGCCCGCCGATCCAGAATGGGGTCACCGAACCGAACGGCTGACGGTTCAATCGCCCTTGGGCCAGCACGATGGCCATGGCAGTCAGCATGGTCAGATCGGCGAGAGTGAAGTTGATGGTGCCGATCCGCAACAGGTTCCAGGAGCTGAAGAATACCGATATCGCCAGCAATGTGACGACGGTACTGTCCCACGGGGACATCCGTGCGGGCGACATCTGCGCGGCATACGGTCCGTGAAAGCCGGTGTTCGGCGTGTGCTGGTGAGTAGCTGTCAACATCGCCGGCGAGCATGCGCTGTCCGGCGCGGCCCGGCAAAAACTCTTCCGCAGCGCTACGGGCTATCTTAAGTGCCAGCCGGCCTACCCAGCGAGCAAGCGGGAAACACCCGCCGGGGCGAGACCCGATCATACCGAATTGCCGCCATTAACCCTGCCGGGCGATTGCCCGCCAGCCCGTACAGCCGATAGCCTGCACGCATGTCAGTTCCCAGGAAATCGACATGTTGAGGTCGAGATCGCTCACCAACCCGGATTCGGCAACCTTGCTCGCACCAGAGCGCGGGGCGCCGCGTAGCGGAGTCCAATCGTCGCTGGCGAGCGGCGATGCAGCGCCTCCGATCAAGGTTATCTATATCGCCGGATACGGTCGGAGCGGCTCGACGCTGCTCGACATAGCCCTTGGGCAGAGCAGTGCCGTCCTTGGCGCCGGAGAGATCACTGCACTATCTCGACATGTATGGGACCGGGGAGAATACTGCGCCTGCGGTCGGTCGGTCACACACTGCCAGGTGTGGCGGAACATCGTCCAGACCTGGCGTACCGACGGAGTGGCGAATTTTCCAGCGGTCTATCGACGTGCCCAGCTCTGGCGCGAACTGCTGCTCAGCCCGACCAGATTGATAGACCGCCTGCGCGGGCCCGAACGGGTCAACCACCTGCACGATACCGCCAAGCTGTTTCGCCGCATTGCCGCAGTCGGCGGCAGACCGGTGATCGTCGATTCGTCGAAGCTGCCCGGTCGCGGCCTCATGCTCGCTGACGTGGCCGGGATTGAGCTTTACGTGGTCCATCTGGTGCGCGATCCGCGCGGTGTCGCCTGGTCCCTGCGCAAGGCGTACAAGCCCGACGCCAGGCGCGGCGTGCAGCGCGAGCTAAGGCCGAAGTCCGTGCTCTACACATCCTTCCGATGGAGCACGGTCAACCTCATGACCGAAATGCTTTGCCGCAAGGTGGGCCGTGGCCGCAGTCTGCGGGTCAAGTACGAAGACTTCGTCGCTGATCCCGATGCCACCGTCCGGGCCATTCTTTCGATGGTGCACGGCAGCGCGGTCCATGAGCCTGTCATCGATCCTGCCGGCGTGATCACGCCGCATCATCAGATGGCCGGCAGCCGGCACCGCATGCAAAAGACCATCGCCTTTCGCAAGGATTGCGGCTGGCACGACCAGATGCCGCCTTCGATGCAGCGGCAGGTCTCGATGCTGTGCGGTTCTCTTATGCGCCGCTACGGCTACGGCGAGATACCGGCGTGAACCCGCCCAATCGGCCCGCCGCCTGGACTCGCGCGCGCGCGAGCACGCTGGCCGTGATCATGGCGATTTCGTTCTGGCCCCTGGCCGGCTGCAAGGCGCAGAGCGAAAGCGAGGATGATCCCGGATTCAATTCGGCGATCCGGCCAGTCGAAGGCCAGCTCGCCTTTCCCGGCGCGGTCGGCTTTGGCGCCGGTAGCCATGGCGGTAGAGGCGGCAAGGTCATCGCCGTAACCACGCTTGCCGATTCCGGCGAGGGCTCGCTGCGCGAATGCGTGGAGACCAAAGGTCCGCGCGTCTGTGTGTTCAAGGTTTCCGGGATCATCCGGTTCCACGGTCGCCCACCGATCATTCGCGAACCGTACCTGACCATCGCCGGGCAGACCGCGCCCGCACCGGGCATCACCCTGACGCATGATGGTGGACCGGAGGCGCGTACGCCGCTGCTCATCAAGAACACCCACGACATCGTCATTCGTCACATCCGTGTCCGCAACGATCGCGCCGGGCAGAAGAGAGGGTCGGAAGACGCCTTCACGATCGAGACGAGCGACAACATCATTCTCGATCATGTCAGTGGCAGCTGGGCCCGTGATGAGCTCGTCAACGGCTATGGCGACAACGACCGTATCACGATCAGCAATTCCCTGTTCGCACAGGGCATCCCCCGCCACGACAAGTGCGCCCTGCTCGCCAGCGATCCCAAGGCCCCGCAGCGCGTGAGCTTCATCGGCAACCTGTGCGCACACAATGGCGATCGCAACCCGGACATGAACTTTCCGCCCAGTTCCTGTGTCGAGGTGGTGAACAACGTCTTCTATAACGCTCAGTCGGAGTTTGCAGAGGTTTGGGCCAGCTTCGGCGGCACACCGGTCAACATCGTCGGCAACAATTTCATTTCCGGACCGAATACCAGCAAGCACGCGATCGGCATCGCGCGTAACGTGATCGGCGCCACTGGCGATGCCAAGGTCTACATCTGGCACAATATGTTCAAGGGAGAGTTCGTGCAGGTCGGCCCCGGCGTCGATGAGGTTTCCGTAGATGCCCCGGTATGCCCGCTGACGGTCAAACCTCTTAAGCCGGCATCCGCCCGCCAGCGGGTACTGGCGAATGCCGGCGCCTGGCCGCGCGACAGCTTTGACCGGCAGATGGCCGAAAGCGTGCGGGAGCGGCGCGGCGGGATCGTTAAGGTGCCGGGCGCGATCCCTGCCGAGATGGTCGGCCGGGCGCAAAGCAGCGCTCCCTATCCGGACGTGGACCGCGACGGAATGGACGATGACTGGGAACGCGTCCACCACGGAGACCCTTTCCACTACGATCCCTGGTCCGATTCCGAAGCCAAGGGCGCCACGAACCTCGACGCATTCCTGGACTACCTGCACCGCCGTCTGGCGCCGGGAGCCGGATCCTGAACGCGCAGTCCCCCCCTGCAGGCATGGCCGGGAAAACTGCGAAGGCGGCGGGCGGGAAGACACCGCTGACCGTCTGCTACCCCTTTTCCGGCGACGCGCTCGGCGGCAGCCATGTTTCCGTGCTGGGCATGATGGAACTGCTCGATCCCCGCCAGTTCCGCACCATCGTCGTACCTGAATTCCCGGACGGAAAGATCGCGCGGCACTTCCACGCTTTTGAGCAAATGATCGATCCCGGCAATCCGCCCTCCTACGTCCCCGGCGAAGCTTTTACGGCCGCCAAGTTCCTGCGCGGCGCGCTGGGCACGCCTGCCAGGGTCCGCTTCCTGCGCGAACATCGGGTCGACATCGTCCACCTCAACGACGGGCGAAGCTGTGCCAACTGGGCAGTGGCGGCGCGGCTCGCCGGATGCAGGGTGCTGTGGCACCATCGCGGCAATCCGGATTCGCTCGGCCTTCGCTTTGCAGCGCCGCTGCTTGCCCACCGCGTCGCCTGCGTATCGCGGTTCGCGCTTCCGCGCCCGGGTGCCTGGTCCAGTGCATCGCGGGCCGAAGTGATCCACAGCCCGTTCGATACCGACATAACCGTAGATCGCGCCGAGGCGCGGCGCGCGCTGCTGCAAGATCTGGGAATGCCGGAAGACACTTTCCTCGTCGGCTATTTCGGCGCCTTCGTGCCGCGCAAGCGACCGGAGATCTTCGTCGATACCATCGCGGCTCTTGATGCCCGGCTGGACCGCCCAGTGGCCGGCGTCATGTTCGGTGAGGCGCGTACGCCGGAGATGTCGGCCCGGCTCGATGCCCGGATCGCCGAGTGTGCCGCTCCCACTGCGCTGCGCAGGATGGGTTACCGCAGTCCTGGCGCCTTCTGGATCGCTGCTTGCGATGTCCTGCTGGTGCCGGCTGTGGAAGAGCCTTTCGGGCGCACGCTGATCGAAGCGATGCTGGTCGGCACGCCCGTCGTCGCGGCCCGCTCCGGTGGCAACATCGAGGCACTGGCTGATGGGGCCGGCGTGCTTGTGCCCGTCGACGATCCGGCAAGCATGGCCGAGGCCTGCGCCCGTCTGGCGCAAGCGCCAGACGAGGCCGAGGCACTGGCACTTCACGCGTGCCGACAAGCGAAAGAACTCTACGGTGCCGACCGGCACGTCGAAAGCGTCATCGCCCTATATCGTAAGCTCGCTGCCTGAAACGGCCCCTCCGTCAGGTCCAACTACATGACGATGATGTCCGACGCATCCAGCATGGGCACGTGGCTGAGCTTGGCGATCATCACGGCCTGCTGCGCACCCGATCCATCCGCATCGTAGTATAACGCACCGTTGCGGGTGTTGTAGATGATGTGGTGATCGGCGGTGAGCGCCTTGTCATAAGCAAACTGGCCGCTGACCAGTGCGCCGTCATACCCCGCCCGCAGCTCCGCGAACATGTCGCCATTCAGCGATATGCGGTCCTCACCCAGGGTAAAATCCAGGATGGTGTCGAATTCGCGGGGCCCATCGAAACCTTCGAAATGGAAGATATCCGCCCCCTCGCCGCCTTGAAGCCTGTCGGAACCGGCGCCGCCGTGGAGGAAGTCATCGCCGCCCTTGCCAAAAAGCTTGTCGTCACCGGCACCGCCGTGCAGTTCATTGCCGCGATCATCACCGTTCAGGCGATCATCCTGCGCCGATCCAATCACGACATCGGGATTTTCGGCGAGCTTCGTGCGCTCGTTTCCGATGGTCGCGATCAAGGTCTTGAGGTTCAACTGGACGCCATAGGTTCTATCGGAAAAATCGACCGAGGCGCGGGGCACGATGATCGCGCGGTCCGGTCCCGGAAGCGCCGCCGCCAATTTCTCCGCGGCAATGTCCTCGAAGATCTGGATGTGCCGGTCAGTGGTGTCGCCCTTTGGGCTGCTGCGCGAGCCGATGACGAAATCGATGTGGTCCCCGGCGGCAAGGGTCAGGTTCTGGACATCGAGATCGAAGACGTGGCCGCTGGCGATGTCATAGATGTCTCGGGCGAGGATTTCGCTGCCGTTGACACGCACCTTCAGGATCACACCATCGGTGGTCGCGTCGTCGACGTCGAAGTGACCCTTCAGGTCATAGATCCCGTCCTTTGCTACGGTGTAGCGCTCGACGACGGCGTATTTGCTCTTGGGATTACCGGAAGCGAAATCGACTGGCGTCACCGAGGACGCACTGACCTGCAGAGGGCGCAGAGAATTGGTGCCAAGATAGGGCGTCCACGGCTCGCCGCCCTTCAGGCCGCCGCCCATGGTATAGAGCGCCACGATCTTGCCCGCGTCCGATTCTGCATAATAGGACCACGGACCTTCGAAACCGGTCGTTCCGCCTGCCTCGTTGGTGACGTCGAACTGATCGAAGCTGTCCCCCACCAGCCCGTCATGGTCGACCGCGATCGACGCTGAATTGATGGTGCCGGTCGAACGCAGGATAATCGGCGCGTCATGCGAAAGTTTGCCGTCGAAATGCTCGATCGGATTGCCGAACAGGTCGAAGGCGCTCATACCCTGCCCAAGTCGGACCTGGCCATCGGCGCCCCATAGCAGCGCGGCATGATCGCCAAACGAATAGAGGTAGGTGAAGTCGTCCACGGCGACGCGGTTGATCGCACCGCCCGCATCCAGAAGGTTCTCGATCGCATTGAGCGCGGTGCCAGCCGGGGTCTCGCCGCCCGCGGGGTTCCACAGTTCCATGTTCGGAAACCATTTCTGCTTGGCAAGCGCATACCAACTGGCGCTTTCGATGCCCGCCGCGCCCATGACCGACACCATCTTGGCGAGATATGCCGGCGCATCGTCCAGGCTTTCAAAATGCTGCCCGAACTCGGTGACCGTGATCGGCATGTCATTGCCGATGACACCGCGCAGCACGGCGACTTGCTCTTCGAATTGCTCGGGCGGGGTGGTGTAGGGATGGATCGAGACGGCATCGATGTAATCAAGCGCGCCCTCATCCTTGAGGATCGCGAAATAATCGACCGGGATCGAATGGGTTGCCCCGCCCAGCACCTCCACGTCGATGCCCGCCGCGTCCAGTGCGGACCCCACGGCCTTTATCAGTTGCGCATAGTAAACGGCCCGCTCGGACATGCTGGCCGAAGCGACCGGGCCGGTCACGAAGGACTTCGAATTGTACTCGTTGCCGATCTCGATCGATGTCACGTTGGGATAGCGCTGCAGCGTCGCCACGACATAGTTCGCGAAGGCGGCCCGCCCGGCATCGGTGTGCACGCTCTTGCCGCCGTCATACAGGGCGTTGGCATGGGCAAAGACCAGGGTGACATCGATGCCCTGCGCGAGCGCGTTGTCCATCCAGGCCGTTTTCGGGCTGCCAAAGTTATAGACTCCCTTCGCCGTCTCGACCTGGCTCCACGGCAAACTGTCGCGAATCCCATCAAGTTCGAAATGGTGGACAGCGTCCAGAAGTGAAATGTTCCATCCCTGGCTGAAATGCGTCTGGGCTTTAAGTTCAAAAGTCATCATTACCCTCGATGGTCGTTACGCCATCGTAAGGGGTCCAGCCCTTTTAATTCTTGTTATCTTTGCAGTTAACGCGCGAATGCTTCGTCGACGGACGAAACGGTGCATTTCCTCAACGAAAGAAGCGCCCACTCCTTAACAGGAGCAGGCGCTTCCGTTTTGGTATCAGAACGGATTATTTATATCCGCTTAGAACCCTGCCGACAGCGAGAACAGCACCGTCGAACCGGCAATGCTCGAACCGTCCTTGGTCGAGGAGAAATTCGGCTTCAGGTAGGCTGATTCGGAATTGGTGATATTGGTATCGACATAGGCGACGCCGAGCGTGACCGGCCCGAGGGCGAGATCGGCGCCGAGCATCCAGTCGACGTATTCGCCGGTCGGCGCCACGCTGGTGCCGCGCGGACCAAGGCCCGAGTTGCCGTTCGAGTAGCCCAGGTGCGCCTTCAGCGTCAGCGGGGTGTCGGGAATGGCGGTGCTGGCATCACCCCAGATGTAGAAGTTGTCCGACTTTGCACCTGGATTGTCGGGAACGGCGCTAGCAGCGCTGTTGTACCACTTGCCCAGAGCTTCCTGCTTGGGAGCGTAGGCCACGCCGAGCAGCATGCTCGCAGGGCCGACGTCGCCGGAAAGCTTTACATAGGGCTCGGCGAAGTCGGTGGTGTCCGCACCGCCCGGATACATGTACCAGGTTAGGCCGACATCCAGCGTGACGCCGCTGGTGATTTCAGTAGCATAGCCACCGAAGAGGTCGAGTTCGGTATTGGAACCGCCGAAGGTACCCCAGCCCGAAAGGTTGGAACCCCAGGTTCCGACATAGAAACCGCTGTCATGGCTGACAGTGATGCCGGCCTGGATCGCCATTTCCTTATCGGTCATCGAAACGCCGCGGAAGCGATAGTCAGTCACCAGCGTCGCGGAACCGGAAACAGTGATTTCGCTGGGCACCTCTTCCTGTGCCATGGCGGGGCTCGCGAAAGCCAGACACGCGGCTACGAGCCCGGCTCCAATACAGGAACGGCCTGCGAAAAGATTGTTTTTCATAGTCGGAACACCCTCATGTTTAGTGGTATGTATGTTCCGTCCTGCGGCCGTAACGTTGGGGCTGCTTGGTGCGCCCACATTCATCCCGGCTTCGCTACATTAAACGAATAAAGTTTCCAAAGTATTGCTACTTTGTGTCTTAATGTTTCTTAGCCACCTATCGGTGGTTTCCAAATAAAAGCCGGGCGGGTGCGCATGCACCCGCCCGGAAGGTAGGGGGCCGG
>Ga0065704_10071196_pt1 | contig 12576 bp, 21 predicted proteins | sample SwiRhicommuniRL2_FD_59091 | JGI IMG/M metagenome (GOLD analysis project Ga0065704, IMG submission 59091) | Switchgrass rhizosphere bacterial communities from Rose Lake, Michigan, USA - RL2 v2 (version 2) | ecosystem: Host-associated > Plants > Roots > Rhizosphere > Soil | place: East Lansing, MI
GTATGGAGGCGGCGGCGACGCTGTGATGGGGTTAGGCGTTGACCGCCTGTTAGAAAATGTGTTCTAAATTGTGATCGCCGGTCTCTTTGACATTCACACCCCCAGCCACTCCCCCAACGACGCACGCACCGTGTCACTCAACATATATCTTGACAACTCCCGCACCCTCGAAAGCGTATGCACTTTCATTCCCAATTGATCTTCATCCATCGGAAGATTGAAAGCCTGTACTTGTCCATCTTTCAAAACCTTACCCTCACTCACGAACGGGTTGTAGTATTTGTTGACCTGCTTCCAATACGCCGCGCCGCTAAACCGCTTCTGCATACTCCCTGTGAAAGATGCTTTCTCGTAGGATGTGAATAAACTTTCATCCACTCTTTTACCCTGTAGGTCAAACCCTTTGAGCTTACGAGTGTCACTAAATATATAATCCTTCTTCGCGAACCCAACGAAGAATTCCCCCACGTCCTCCAGTTTAAGCAATCCGATGTGGGTTTGATGGATTTGGGGGTAGAGATTATGTAATCCCTCTTTGCTGACGACAAGGCTATCCGTATCCATGTAAAAGACATTCTCAATCCCGGCCTGTTCACGGAGTGAAAATAATTTCTGCCTTGCATAATCCGTGATATGGCTTGCAATCGCAAAGGATGTATAGCGTGTTTCATTCTTTTTCCTTATGAATAGTATCGAACCGCCCGCGTGCATTTCTACCCACTGCGTATTCGTTTCGGGATGAAAAGCATCCATCACTGAAAACTCATCCAACGGCGCGTCGCCTACTCTCACGGTTTCAGTTTGCAATTGCCCAAACTTTCCATACAAAGTATTGTTAATTGCCTTCTGAAACATTTCTACCGCCGTGTTACCTGCCTGCTTCGCGTCAATTCTACGATTGTAGACATCGGTCACGAATTCGGCAAAAAGCGGTTGCGCTAAGTAAACCGCAACTTGATTGACTTTTGTAATCTCATCGTTTTGTAAAGCTTTTTCAAGTGATGCGCTCGCAAGTGTTGCCGTAAAAGCGCCGGTTGGATAATAACAACCGTCTTGCCTTTTATGTGGAAAATACGAATTCTTAGCTTGTAGCGCCACATTCGCAATAACAGAATGTCCATTTAGATACCTTTCTAATTGATTGAGTGAAATCTCGCCCGTGAAATCTATTAGTTGCGTTGGGTACTTTCTGTCGTACATGACTGAAGGGTACATAGAATTCACGTCTACTTTATACAACTCAGGTGAGCCGGGTACTACTAAATTACTGAGACCTGTATACCCCCCAACATACGATGATTGCTCAAACCTTACCACTTCGGGGTCATGGTTTGTGACTATTTTATGCTTCATGTAGCTTGAACGGAAAATTGAGTGAGCCGTACTGCTCGCTGTCATTCTCAAAGCACCCCGCCCACTCTCAATAGTCTCTCTCAATAATTCCTTAAGTATAACTTCTAAGAGTTTGGCTTTATTCTCGCTCCACTCAAAACCTTGCATGTGATCGCTTTCGTTTGCTGGCGTTTGGTCTAACGCAACCCCAAACGAAGACGACAATTTACTAAGCTTCACCGGGTAATAGTTCTGCACGTCCAAGAAAGTCAGGCGTCTACTTTCGTTAGTAAATTTCATGATCGTCGTGGTTAGCTTGTGATAGATACTTGAGAGAGTGAAGTCCTGAATAGGCAATTGCCTAAAACCATCTAATGATAGAAAATCCGTTGTTGCGTCATACGAATAGACATACACGGTCTCACGCTTATTTACTCTTGAAGTCAGCCACTCAAAGAAATCAAATGTATTAGAGAATGTATAGCGCTCTCTTTTTTCTCTCACCTTCGCTCGCTCCCGTCGCCAGTAGATTGCACATCCACGAACCATAACCCGTTTGTAGTGGGTCGGGTCAACTTGTATCTTTTCAGTTTGTACGCCTAAAAATACCATCTTGTTAGGAGCGCTAAGCTGTTTTAGCTTTGGAATTAGTAGGCGTTTCGGGAAATGGTCTTCTTTGATAACGGGAGTGAGCGTCATTATGTACCCTGTGGGTTTAGCTGAATATGACAGCGAGAAGCGAAACTAACATAGTAATGAGAACCGACATTACTACCGGGACGTTGTGATCTAACAGGAAAGCCAGTACCAAAAAGCTAACCACAATCAAAATCCCTACGGGTCTATAGGCGTGTCGCACCGTCAAGCGGGCGCTTTCCCTACCCGCTTCTTTTATAGTTCTTTCCCAAAATTCACTACGCTTGATAGGTTGCATGTCAACCTCTAAATATAGTGAAGGCTAATAAGACAAGCGTAAGTGCCACAACTACAAAAATCGAATAAACCGCCGTAACCATGTTGTTTGTTTCCGTGTTGACCCTGCGGGTATTCGCCTTTATATTGTTGGCTTCTTCCTGTGTCTTATAGGCTTGACAATTATAGGGGTTTACTTCCTTTGCCCAATGTGCGGCGTATAGTGGGTCGTCGTAAACCCTTATTTTGCAATCGCCGTCAATCGTTGTATAGGTCATTTGCGAAGCCTGCGGATGTAGCGCAATTGCTAACCCACCAACTCCGGCAAAGATGCCCACACCGATAACTGCGAGAATGAAAATAAGTAGCAACGTTCTTTCCATTATGTCCTCTTTGGTGTATTGTAGAAATAATTAATTTCTGCGATACCTTCTATCCTTGAGATGTGATCGTACCCGGCAAAGTTGCCCTCAAGGGTCTTGACCCGCACCCCCCAATCTTCTAACACATCGTTGACTGTTGGGGGTCGGTCGTAATAGAGAGTAGATGCGCCTTGCGTAACATCGTTACTTCCTGTGGGAGTGTAATCGTACTGCACTACTACTCGGAATTTGAAATCCGTGTTGCCCTCCCACTCTCTCATTAGATTAGTGGGAACTGGCGTTTGCATGTCCAGTCCCTTGATACCTTCGCTTCCGAACTTTTCAAGCCGGATGCGATTGACATCAGAGTACATATTCTGCATACGATAGGAAATCCCGGCTAACGTTAGGTTTTTTACAATCTGCTCGTTCGTTAGACCGTCTTTTATCATGCCGTCTATGAACCCCTGTGCTAGACCTCGCTGACCTGTGAATTGTCCAGGCATAATGTTACTCTTCTGCCGCGTCGCCGCACTCAGGGCAGTAGAAATAGGTAATATCAAGCGCTTCAACGTACCGGACTTTCACGCTTGAGAACCTAACTAACACTCCGCATCCATCACAGACAACTTTTGCAACGTACTTACTCAAATCTTCATTTAGGTTATGTATGTCGTTGTCTGAAAATTGCGGTTTGCCTGCGGAGCATTGAGCAATAGGAAGAAAGCGTTTCCCAATATCTTCGCCGCTTTCGATTTCTGCCTGCACTCGCACCTTGCGGTTATCGGCTTTCTTTAGAAGCACGTCAACGATTGACTTTGTAAAACCAATTTTTTCTAACGTTTCCCCCAATTCAATCCGAGTGATAACACCGTTGGCGTATTGGTTTATGAGTGGGTTTAGAGTTGTCATCCTAGATATACCTTTATGCTTTCTTCGTCCAGTTCCCACATTTCCCCAACGAGTTTTATTATTTCTTCGCGTGGGACAATCATATACATCATCACTCGCTTGAGACGCTCTTTATAGGTCCGGTATCTCTCAATTGCTTCAACGTCCGGTTGTATTCCCATCTCAACGGCGCTATCAATCATCCGAGTGATCGAACTATCAAAGGCTTCGTAAACATCGTTCATGTCCACAACTGCGTTAGCCAAGTGATTTAGTGCTTGAGCGCACTTTCTTTTGTGTGGGTCATTCTTTGATCGTGGCATGTCATCCACCTTTCGCCATGATCGTGGCAAGATAGGAATGAATATTTTCTAGCACAGTCCAAACCTGCTTATATTCTTCCGTGTAGGATTTCTTCCGTTCGCGGGTCAGCATGTTGTAGATATTATCTGCCTGCATGGTTGCCTGCACTACACGGGAAATAGTTTCGTTGTCGTGCTTGAATGAACCCTCATAAAATACTCGCCAATCTTCAACTTGGTAAGCATTTATATACTGCCTGAATTCATTTAGCAGACTTACAACGATTTCCGCTTTCTGTGCCGCGTCAAGGATGTTGACACGTTTCACGCGGGTTGCAATCAGCCGAATATTGGCGATTGCATTATTGACACGTTTTTTCAAATCTTGGTCTAGGTGTTCTATCATGTGGGGGTCTCCATAATCAATCCCCTCCCCGTCGTGTTGCTCATATATCCATATTTCAGGGAGGTAACCGCGAGCGAGGGAGGGATTATTATTTTGTTGGTATCTTACTCGAACTGATAGTACCCTTTGAATTTACCGCCGGTCTTATAGGTCATTTTGACCCGAAGCGGACGTGTACCGCCCATTGCGGCGTAGGCGTCAAGAATTTCCATGACTGCCTGACCGCCCAATGTAACTTCAAAATTTTCATCTTGCCCGACAGGTCTCACAATGCAGAACCATGCGTGATCTTGCCCATCATAGGCGCTGTCAAATTTCTTTGCGTGCAAGATGTCAAAGGTCTTGTTGACCATGTCTTCCGCTGTAGTGGGCGTACCACGCAAACCTGCATCTTTAGCGAACTGCGACCAATCTAAAGGCTCCTGATCTTGTTGGGTCTGGATGCGGTCGGGATTGATTACCACTTCGTCGAACGGATTTGATAACTTTGTATTCATTACTATTGCTCCTGATTTTGGTTTTGGGTTTGGGATAACTTGTCTAACGTTTCGTCATGCCTTGCAAGAATTCTTTCTTGTACCTCCTTACTGCCTACGTCGTATAACTCACAAATTAGGCATTTTTTGGTAATTACGTTCTCGTGTAGCTTCTCAAACGGCACAATAATCGTGCCGCATAAAGAAATGGCAATGCTGGCTTTTGGATTTCTGCACACAAACTTATGCCGAAGCGTATCGGTTACCTTTGTATCACACCAAACCCCCTCGCTTCTAACGCGATTGATAAATATTTCTAGCCAGTCTTCCGGTAGGTAATTTCTATTCTTCGACATAGCATATATCCTTATGGGTGAACAACTTCGCGGGAGAATTCGGTTAGCTTGCTGTAGTGCTTTTGAAACTCACTTTCCCACTTTCGCACGTAAGCGGGCTTGCCCTCGTTGAATTCCAATACGTTGCGAGAGATGAAAGCCTGTTCCGGTTCTTCTGCATCCACAACGAAGTCAAAGAGTGTCGGGTCGTCATCCAGACTTGGAGATATCACACTCATTCGGTCTTCACGAGTATAAACTTTTGACCAATCGGGTACAAGCATGTCAAGCGCCTTTTGAACGCTATCCATCACTATACCGTCGTTGTACTCCAAGAATCTATGCTGCATCCCCGATAATTTACTATCTTGACCATCAAACCATGAAAGCCCTATCATTAGCCCAATCCCCGACCTTGAGACATTGACACGCCGTTCTGATCTTTGGTTCATTTTGCACCGTTGCCTTTCGTAATTGTCTGATATTTAGTTGTCTACGTGCTTATATCTTACTCCTGAAACCTGTAGTAACATATAGTACAAAGGTACTATTGATCTTCACTTTCCTCGTCTAACCCCTCCACGTCTTCAAACCACTGCCTAACCTCATCCGGGATCTTTTCTATTTGCCTGCGTTGCCTGCGAAGTGCTGCAATTTGTCGCTTGAGTGCGTGTGATCGTGAAATATTATCTCGCATCTTTTCAATGGATTGTGCTAAGTGATGTTCTAATCCATACGATGTGTTTATATCGCTATGCCTGCTCATTTGCTACCTCTTGCTTTTTGTCTTTCATCTGCTTGACGTATATCTCTATATTCTCAATCGTGTGATGATGAAGGGTCAGGAATGAGCGAAACTTAGTTTCGTCTATATAGTCCGCAAGATACCACGCCTTCACATCTGCCATAGATGGTAATGCCGCTTCCACTTCGGTTGCTCTCTGCCAATTGAGTATATACCTGTCGACACTTTGAGACTTGAGACCTATCTGAGTTAGTTCATTGCGTGCGCCGTTGTCATCCAATTGCTTCGCGAGGTACTTTTCTTTCACAAAGTTTATCAAGTCCGTTCGCATCGCTTTGGCAATGTTTACATCGCTAAGCTTTAGGATGTTGTCCGCTTCGTTGCTATCGTAACCCATTTTTACTAAATTACCTTCAGTCTCGCTTCGGTCAATCAATCCATCTTCATACAGGTTTAGTACATCGGTCTTAGTAAGGTCTTTCTCATCCTGTGTGATACCCCGCACCGCAAAGTCTGTGAGCAATTGTGCGTTCTCTTGAGAGTATCCCATTTCCTTATAGGATGTTAGTGCCTTGCCCTCATCAATCAAGCCCGCCTGCAAGAGCCTGCGAACGTCTACACGGGTTAGAACGTTGAAGGAAATATCTCTCAACTTCTCACGCCAAAATTTTGGGTAGTCAGAAATGCGTAACAGGGTCTCTAAATCGCTTTGGTCAATCAATCCCCTATGAAGCATTTCGTAACCCTGTGACGGGCTAGGCAATTGCCAATGTGAGCGCCAGTACCTTTTTGCCCAATCGGGATTATATCCTTGCTTCGCAAAGAATTCGTTTATCTCGTGCGGAAAATCTTCATCGTACCCGTATTGACTGGATGCGCTATCGTTGAAAGCATCACGTACTAGCATGTGGATTAAGTCTGAGAGTGGAGGAAGATTGACAGCTAACTCTTTGTATAGCGTCACTGCCTGTTCATCAAATCCCTGGCGCTTAAGCAAAGTGGCAAAGTCGCTTTCTGTGATCTTACCACGCCACAACCCCGTTATGATTTCGCCTAAATTTGGTATCTTGCGCGCCAGTTCCGTATACATTGGGATTAACTTGTCATGCACTCCCAATTGTGCCATGCTATTCATAAAGCCTTCATCGCTCATCAATCCCACCCTATGAGTAAAGGCAAGGGTCATAATGTCCGGCAGAAACGACCGCATTGTTTTATCCGCATTGTATTCTGCAAATCGTTGAATTGGACCTAACCCTCCGAAGATTGACGCCCGAATTGTATAAATCCAAACGGCAAATTTAGCAATGAACCCACTCTCCCCTTTTTCATTCTGCACCGCTTTTATGGACGCTTTTACATTGTCGGGAATTCCGGGATTGCTCAATAAATCATTCATGACGGGTTGCATCATTCTTTCCATGCCCGGTTGTAGTATCTTCATAGACTGATCGAACACGTCTACTAACCTATCGGAAATGAAGTCAATCACCCATAAAAACACACCCTGAACCCAGCGAGTAAACATAACCTCTATTTTCTCCCCCAAACTTTGGTTATTCGTCCATTTACTTACTTGTTTTGGTAAGTGAGTGTTATCCCACTGGTATTTATTCGCCATGATATTGCACTCCAATTCTAGAAGATGATCTGCAATACTTTCTCAAATAACTTTACCGCACGTTCCCTGTAACGGTCGGCAATATCGTCCAGAAAGTTTATTAGCTTGTCTTCTATAAACCCGTCCGGGTCATTTAGAAACGACATTAGAAACGGGAATTCGTCTTCTATTTTCTCACGCACCCAACCTCGCGCGTCATAGATGAACCGCCAAAAGTCCGGGATGATATTATCTAATTGGCTAACAATCCATCCGTATGGGTCTCTTGCAATGTCCAATACATCCCCGACCATTTCTCTAATCAAGTTACGAATGAAGCGCACCGGGTCATCTACAAAGTCAACACTAAAACCCGTGTACCTGTATATAGTTTCAAGCACCCACGAAATAGGGTCTTTTGCCACTTCGTACAAGCCCGGAAACATATCTCTGATCGTATCGCCTATCCAATCAAAAGGATACTTGATAAACGAAATTAAGTCATCTGCATAGCGCAGTAAATCCGCCGGAATGTTAGACGTACCTAGATTGTGAATTAGCCAATTGTATAACTCTTTCCAATCGTCCGATACTTCATATACAACATCTTCAATATCCCCAAAGAAATCCGAGACCGAGAAAATCCACACGGCTAAATGTTGACCAATTAACCATACGTTTCGTATTGTATTACCCCAATCAAAAAACTCCCTTCGTAACCAACCGAAAGTTTGAGCCAGCTTACGAAGGGAATAATATACATACATCGGTTAGGGTCTAAAGGATGGACGCTCATTGCCGTGTGTGATCGAAATATCCACACCCTCATAATCATCCACAACGTCACGGAGTTTATTCTCTAACTCTAACGCTTGAGATTGTGTCATTGAACCGGCGCGAATACTCACTGTGACACTAACTTTTCTTTCCTGTGTTGGGTCTGTACTAGACATGTCCTTTTGCCTTTCCGGTCATCTTTCGGAATTCGTAGTCGCTTCCGAAATAAAACCCAATGATTAGACCGGACGCACTCAACAACCATCCGGGAACTTCTCGATTAGTTACCACGAGAAAGATAGCACCGCCCAAAATTAGGAAAGTAATGATTGCCTGCGGTATCACCGTTTCATAGGCGATTGTACCTCGCCCAACATCACGAACCAATGCACGTAATTTCTTGAGTGTTGGGGTCTCGTCTTCCTGTGTTTCCATTTGCTTCTCTGACATACTGTGTTCCTTTCTTTGAATTAGGGTTCATCCCCACTGATTATAATATAACCTATGTCTACCGGGTTTTTATTGGTTGCGGATGTACCCTCTATTCCGATTGTAAAATAAGTGTCTCCAGACGGGCCTCCTGTGCCAGTTGATAAACTATAGGCACTTAGATCATATTGAGTATTGCCTAGCATCGCACGAACGTATCTACCCAATTCAACGTCTACAACAAACTTAACAGAAATAAATCTCTCTTGGAAATATTGAGAGTTTGACGGCGTAACCATCGTTTGCTCACTACTAGGCGTTTGGATAGCAATACTCGTCGTATTAGCTTGAATAACCAATCCACCCGCTTTCCTTTGTGTGCCGTCGAAGTTGTGTTCTAAACCACATACAATTTTTCCGCTTTGTCCAGTCACGAAAAAGCTAAACTCTATCCCTAATCGCTTTGAAACTGGCAATACAAGACCATTTGCTACACTTGCAAAACCATTGTTAGCTAATGGGTCAAGTCTTACTGTTCCGTGAAAGCCCACCCCGTACCCATTTCGATATAAGTGTTTTACTTGCGTAGACGCACTATCATAGTCCGCTGTCATGCGTGCGAGACCATTTCGCCAATCTTCAAACCATAATACACGTCCACGATTATCTAATCTTGAGAAACCTTGACGTTCTGCAACAATATCACTTATAGGAGTTTCCACTGCAAAGAAAGAATAATCAGGCAAGTTGTAATCGGGTGAACCGCGCGCCATAGTCTTATAACTCCCGTTCTCTACTTCAATATATCATAAGACACAACACCAATGAAATCATCGTTTAGCGTTGCGCCTTGTATAACACAAGATATACTGTCTCCGGCATTTAACAAAGCGTTAGGATACGTTAGTGTTACACCCTTATCAGGAGGGGGCGAGATGGAAATTAAAGTTATCTGCAATCCGCCTATATTCAACACGGGATACAAAACAACTCCGACGACCGTTCCTCCGTAGTATACGCCATACGTTCTCACTCTCCACAGCTGACCGGCTGGCACAGTCGCTACAACCTGTTCACTGCTCCCCGCTGTCAACGATAGATTTTGCAATCTTGCACTACCGGCGGTAGGAAAAAAATGCGATGGAGTGTCAGCGGTAATTATAATCTCTCCATTGCTGTCAACTTTTATTTTCCCGCCCGTTGTTGTCAATTGACTTGCGGAAACGATTACATTGCCACTTGCATCTAGAAGCAAAGGCAAAATATTATCAGTCGCATCTTTCCCGAAAATAATCGACATATTATCCTTTTAGTGCATCCATGAAGGATTGTAGTTGTGGAGATGTTTCCGAAGGCAAGCCACGCAGTTCTAGCCCAATCCACAAAGTATGTTGATAGGTATCATCCAGGTTGTACCCTCTCAGTTCTACTTCGTAAGGCTCTTTGTCAACAAAGTGAGTGAAAGCGAAGTTGAGAGTAAAGCCGTCTGATCGTAACCAAACACCGGCCGGAAGTGGAAATATCTGCTCAACACCGCGCCACAATTGAAAGCCAACAAGACCGGCGCAACCTTTGGGATACTCAATCCATAACCTGTGAGTTTGCGAAATAGGTAAGGGTAAGTGATAGCTTGTATAGGATGCAATCGCCGTATTCTTTGGGACAGCTAGATAGTGAAAGAAGGGTAGAAAAAAGTTGCTGTCAGCCAGTCCGGTATTCAGGGTAGTATCTTGTATGACACTACCCTGAACTGAACCCAAACCCAAACGAGACTTAGAAGCTTTCGCCATTACCGTTACACATCTTCATATTCAATGATGATGTCCGTTACCGTTGAAGCGCTCGGAAAAACCGTGAACCCGTCCGGGAATTCCAATCCGCTAAACGTGAATTGTGAAGTAATTCCTGCCGCACCCTTGAGGGTGATTTCGGCGCTCGTGGATGCCAATCTACCTCGGACAATACCCACGCCTTGAGCATCCGCCGCGCCATTTAGAAAGCTTACCGATTTTATTCTACAGGGTTCTAATCGGTAAGCTTCAACGTCTGTAATAAGATGCTCGCTTGCCATAACTTAGATGCTCCGTACTTCCTGAGTTGAGATACGAACCGTCGCTCCCGCTCCGCCTTGAGTGAGTGTCAAGCGAACCTGATCGTACTGCGAAGTGTTGAGTAGGTTTGCATCGCCGGACTTTGCGAAGTCAAGCACTACTGCATGAGAAAGACCTTCACCCGTTACACTCAGAATTGTGTTCTTCGGAGTTGCGTCAGTTGCAAATGTTTCGGCACCGGCAGTAATATCTGCCGCTTTTTGGTCAATGGTCACACGGTCACCGGCAATAGTTGTAACCTTAGAAATCTCAAAGGTATCATTTGCATCGCTCATTGTCGCTTGAGACGAAACGCTCACTTGACGGATGCGCGCAACATCCGTATCAATCGTATCGGTATCCTTTGTGAAAGCAAGGATACTTTCCACGTGCGAAACCCAATTGTCAACTTTATTGATGTTGTTTAGGTCCAACCATGCAATGTTGGCGCGTACCTGTTCATCATTGTTCAGGTCAAATTTTACATTTGTGATGTCCACGCCGTCTTCTATCGCCGCTTCGTAAGCGTATACCATCAATTGACGCAATAGATTACCACGCGGAATGAGGGTCTGTTCATCGCCACTTGCTGCACTCGTAAAAGCGCGCAAGGTCTTATGAGTAAGTGTACCCAGGTACTCACCCGGTTGACTGCCCATTGACATAACGGCGAATACACCGATAGTTGTTGTACCAGTTGTAAAGCCGGTCGCCGCAATCGTTGGCGAATAGGTAACCTTCAACTCAAGGTCACTCATTGATGCACAGCGAAGATAGAAGTTGGGGTCAAACGGCGCACGCCCAAAGAAGATAGGAAATACCATTTCCTGAACTGCGGACGCACGTTCGTTGCGTGTCTGTGGAATATTAAGTCCGGTTAACCATAACGTCCATCTCTTAATCTCTTGTGGAGTGAGAGAGAATAGAACGTCTGAGCCGTTGGCTACCACTTCGATTAAATCTACAACGTCGCTTATATCTTGATTGAGCGCCGACGTTGCGCCATTCGTACATTGCACCTTAACATAGAGAGTATGTAGATAGTTTGAAAGCGGGAGCTTTATAATCTTCGTCGCCGCGTCACTTGATTGAACTTCATTGTTCAAGACGACACGGGCGGGATATAACCAATTACCATTCATGTTTTAGTTTCCTTTCTTAGTGTGATGTTGTAAGTGGTAAGTGATTAGCTACCGCGTCGCTTGAAGCTTGACATACCCCTCATCCAAGTGACAGCGCGATTGATGCTATCTTCCAATGTCAAGTCCGGCATGTTGGCAAGTTTGGACTGCAATTGATCTTGATACGGAATGAGTTCCGCTTGAAACGCTTCGTATTTTCCCTGCGCTGATTGCACGCCTTGAGAAACACGCGGAGCGCCCTTTTGTATCATCGCCTGTTTCCAACTTTCAAGTGTGACTGCCTGCATACCACGCCGCCACTTTCCAGACGTGATACTTTCCGTGATGTTGTTAAGTAACTTCTGTTCCTTTGCAATCGCTTGCTGCGCCGGGTTCACCGTTACAGCGTTCACCCCATTGACCATGTCTTGATTTGCGGCTTGAGTTCTGCGAACCCATTTTTCCGCTCGTGATTTTGCATCGCCTGGCATAATGTTTTACTCCTTTCAAAAGTAAATAAGATTTTGCGGTTGTGCGTCACAACCTGTGTGAAAGTATTATAGCGTAAGTGATCGTGTTGTGCGATTATGTACTACTTCAAATTTGCGAATAATTATTTTTATTGCGGGGATGTGTACCCGTGATTGTGAAGTTGTTTTAGGTTTAGTTTGCCTTTGCTTTTGCCGATGTGTTTCACTTTCACTGAGTGTAACACTTTCACCAAGAGAACGACGCGGCGAGTTTAGTTAGCCGTTGCATGATCGTTGGAACTGCGCGAGAGAAAGCGTTAGAAAGTCC
>Ga0065704_10071198_pt1 | contig 12567 bp, 7 predicted proteins | sample SwiRhicommuniRL2_FD_59091 | JGI IMG/M metagenome (GOLD analysis project Ga0065704, IMG submission 59091) | Switchgrass rhizosphere bacterial communities from Rose Lake, Michigan, USA - RL2 v2 (version 2) | ecosystem: Host-associated > Plants > Roots > Rhizosphere > Soil | place: East Lansing, MI
TATATGAACCAGTTTTTATTTTAGATTACTTAAATTATATTTATGTAAATAATTAAGATGAATTATGAAAACATTTAGACTATCGTTATTAACTGCTTCAATCTCTTTGATTCTCGTATCTTGCAACAAAAACGAGCTACAAACTGTAAACGAGGAAAAAAACATTAAATTGAAGTCTATGGCAGTGGCTTCTACAACTTTCAACTGGGAAAACGTAGAAAGAATGCCGGTTCCAGTTAATCACCCAACAATTTTATCACCATGGTCATCGGGAGCAAATATCGCCTTTCCTGCATTTTTTATAGAGGATAGGTTTAAATCAAATGGCTGGGAGTTAGTTTACAATTCCTTTAGTACTACCGAATCTGTTAGTCCTAAATTTTTTATAATATATAATAAATTTAGAGGTTTACTAAGAGCTTTTTTTTATCTAGATCCTATAAGCCCAATTCCTAGTACCTATGTCACACATAGTTTAAAATTGAAGGATAATGTATCAATACCCATTTTAAACTATGGCTCAGATGAGATAGCTTCGCTAGTTAAAAATGCAAAAGAAATTTCTCAGGTTCAGCCCTATCGAACTAGTGCTACAGGCTGTTGGTATGCTGCGGAATTTGAAATCAATTATACACCAGCAATTCGAAATATGTCCGCGCAAGGCAGTTTGTTACAATGGGACGTTAACTCTACTAACATCTCGCAAATTACGATTAATGGGACTTCAGAAGGAACAATTAAGGGGACAATGACACAAAGCGTTGCGGGCCCCGAGAATATTTTGAACAGCTCATTGAAAGGAACTGTCATGTTGGCTGGTAAACATATAGGAGACAATATACTCAAAGAAGTAAAAGAAAATAAATTAATAACATCAGAATATTTGCTCAACTTTGCTTCTTCTCTTGCGTCTGGAAATTATGCGGCGGCGGCAGGGAAAGTATTAAGCGCAATTTTTGGTGGATCGTCCACTACAACCAACCAGGTAATTAATTTGAAAAGTGCAACAAGTTATAAGCTTTCGGGATCTATTAATGATAGCTATTTGATTGCTGCTCCAGTGTTAGTTCCTCCAGGTGCCAGTAATTCGAGCAATCAACTCGGTATTTTGCCTATTTATAACAAGGTGCTAGGTGTTTTTACTTTAGATAAAACTCCAATCGTGAATGCTACAGCAACAGAAGAATGGCACACTGAGCGTGGTGAACCCGGTGACCGTGATGAACGCTTTTCTATTTTTAACCCATCAGATTATAGATTAGTTCAGAATTCTTATAATATTGTCTTTAACCCAGATATAATAAATACTAGTCCGGATGGGGCGAGAGTTGAAAATTTAAAACAAGAACTTGTTCAGCGCGAAAAAGATGGCAATCTAATCAATGTTTTTCCGATTAATTATGAATTTTCGAGCCATTATAGAATTACTGTCGGTAATATTGGTTGGGATGGAAACGGAGGATATATACCTCAACCCGCAAGTCCGAGCCCCTGGGATTCAAATGAACAATTAATGACTGGATTTTTTCTGCGTGTAAGCTTCGACGTAGTGCCCAATAATGGCTCCCCTCGAACTAAAATAGTTAAGTCATTTAAAATAAAGGCGAATCCTATTGATATTAAAAGTTAGATAATTAGATAAGCCTATAGAGCGTTATTTTTTTTTTTCGTAAAAAAGAAATCCTATAGAGCGGAACACCTACTGCTTGTTTTGTTACAGAATTAATGCATTCGGATCGAAATTAGCAACTTTATCATTAAAATTTGAAACTTATTTTCCTTTCAGTTCCCGAATGATAGCTTTAAATTTGTTCGAGACTTATTAATATATAGAGTTGTCCAGGTTATCATGGACAATGATTTACTTTCTCTACCCTCCCAGGCAAACAGAGTGATTAGAGGAAGTGTAAATGTCCCGTAATTGTCTTCGTGTTTTTGCAAAAATATACTGAGCGATTGGGGGCATTTATTTTATCCGATAGGCTTTTTTCCAAACAAGTCAGTGATGTATAAGTCACCTATTTCCATCATCCTTTCCTGACATAAGATTTTTTTCCAAGCTGTTTTCTAGCAATACATTTCGGGCGCTTTTTAAGTACGACCTAAATACAATTTTTACACCACTTGCCAACTCGATTATTGGGGGAAAATTATGGAAAAAAGGTCGAGGGAATTTAGAAAACCAATTAGTGACTTACACACTTTATGGGATACTGCCAAATCTTGAAAAAAAGGTTGGCATTCTCTGAAATATATTACACAAAGAGGGATTGTTAATCGGGAGCAATCGTGTTATTGTTGAATACTATGTGCCAAAAACTAGTCGGGGTTTGGGACAAATCTTGAGTTTTTCGTAAACTGATTTTTAAATTCTGTTGTTTGATTATCGTCTGGTATTTATAATCTTTGTATAGATTATAACATACAAATTATGGGAAGTCCCCACGAGCAGTCTTTAGGTATAGTCTTGCCAGATTCCATCCGGCATTATCCCATGGGAGATCAGGCGATTGTCCTTTCTTTTGGTGATTCGCTTTCCGAAGCTGTCAATACACAGGTCCGTAAGGTCGTGGCCTGTATCGAAAACTGGTCGCAGCCAGGCATAATCGAATATGTTCCGGCCTACACTACGATCACGATATACTATGATCCGCTGACGATTACCTATCAGGAACTATTGACTGCATTTCAAACAATCGTACAAGATATATCGGATGATCCGAAATATAAGGGTGTAAAAAAGGAAATCCCCGTCTATTACAATGGGGATGACCTCGTTTATGTGGCCCAATACAATGGGTTGACGGAAGAAGAAGTTGTTCATATCCACAGTGCTCCGGAATACCGGGTATATATGATCGGTTTTGTTCCTGGATTTCCCTATTTAGGTGGTATGGACAGCCGGATCGCAACAGCACGAAAAGAAGTACCCCGCTTGAAGATTGAGGCTGGAGCGGTGGGGATTGCAGGACAACAGACTGGAGTGTATCCGATCGCGACACCTGGAGGCTGGCAGATCATTGGACATACACCACTGCAACTGTTTGACCTCAAACGTGAAAAACCCTCCTTGCTTGAAGTAGGGGATCTTGTGTGTTTTGTGCCTATAACTTATGATGAGTTTGTAAAACTAAAAACAGAATCCTATGGGCATTAAGATTATCAAGTCGGGCATGTTGACTACGATACAGGACTTGGGACGCTATGGTCTACAGCGTTACGGTATGGCAGTTAGTGGGGCGATGGATAGCTATGCGTTACTTCTGGGCAACAGTATACTGGGAAATGCAGACAACGAAGCCGCAATAGAATGTACTATCATTGGTCCTACCATTTATTTCGAACAGGCACAGCTTATCGCTGTGACAGGGGCAGATCTGTCGCCCAAGGTTGATGGTCAGCCCTTACCAATGTGGAAACCTGTCTTGATTGAGGCTGGTTCACTGCTTTCCTTCGGGCGACCAAATTCGGGCTGTCGGGCTTATATCTGTTTTCGCGGTGGACTTGATATCCCCGAAATACTGGGCAGCAGATCGACTTATAGCAAAGGACAAATAGGTGGCTGGCAAGGTCGGCCGCTCAAAGTACAGGACCGGATTGCTTTCAACCATCCCTATGAGAGTGGAGAAGCCCAATTCTTTTGGAGCATTGACCCTGCGCTCTATCCCGACCTTTCCACTGGAGTCATCCGAGTGATGGACGGCCCACAGCGGGATCAGTTTGAAAGCGACGCACTGAAAAGCTTCTTTGCGGATGTGTTTACCATTAGCAAAAACTCGGATCGCATGGGATACCGTCTACAATCCAAACCATTACAGCTAAAAGAAAAAAAGGAGTTGTTGTCAACGGCCGTCACCTTCGGTAGTATACAGGTACCTCCTGATGGCAATGCAATTATCTTAATGGCCGACCATCCAACCACAGGCGGTTATCCCGTCATTGGCCAGGTGGCTACAGTAGACCTTCCGCTCCTGGCGCAAAAGGGACCCGAGGAGAACATCCGTTTTGAACGGATCAACCTGGATGAAGCCCAAAATTTATTGAAACAGCGGCAAATACAATTAATTAAATTGAAAAGAGCAATCGCATTGAAATATGAATAAGCAACTGACTATAGATTTAAATTGCGATATGGGCGAGAGTTTTGGCGCTTGGACAATGGGCCATGATGAGGCGATAATGCCCTATGTTTCCGCTGTCAATATTGCCTGTGGTTTTCACGCCGGAGATCCTTCGACAATGATGAAAACTATTCAGCTGGCCCTAAAATATAATGTCAAAATAGGCGCCCATCCCGGTTTTCAGGATCTGGTAGGTTTTGGAAGACGGGAGGTTCAGACTACAGCTCAGGAAGTTTACGAACTGGTTGTCTATCAGATTGGTGCACTTGCAGCATGTGCCAAGGTACAACAGACAATATTACAACATGTGAAACCACATGGAGCCCTCTATAATATGGCGGCGCGCAAACCTGAATTGGCCGATGCCATCGCAGCGGCCGTCTACGCGATCGATCCAAATCTCATCCTATATGGTCTTTCGGGCAGCGAATTGATTAACGCCGGTCGGAACAAAGGGTTGAAGGTATATAGCGAGGTCTTTGCCGACCGCACTTACCAACAGGATGGCACATTGACAGCAAGATCGGATAAAAATGCGCTTATTCATGATCCTGAGCAGGTAGCAGAACAGGTCGTAGGTATGATTAGGACGGGGAAAGTGACTTCCCTGCAAGGTACTGCAGTGGACATCCAGGCCGATACCATCTGCCTGCATGGTGATAGCCCAGAAGCCGTACAATTTGCCAAGACAATCAACCAAACGTTAAAAGACCACGATATACTGATCCGATGAAACAAAGAAATACTTCAGCGCTTATTGGTGCGGCATTACTGATGGCGACATCGGCAATCGGTCCGGGCTTCCTGACGCAAACGACGGTTTTTACAAAATCACTGGGCGCCAGCTTTGGATTCGTGATTCTGGTATCCATCCTGATCGATATCGGTGTGCAGTTAAATATCTGGCGTGTGATCGCCGTCTCCGAAATGAGGGCGCAGGATATCGCGAACAAACTGTTGCCGGGATTGGGTGGGTTTATCTCGCTACTGATTATCCTCGGTGGTCTAGCATTCAATATTGGTAATGTCGCCGGAGCAGGATTGGGGTTGGAGGCACTCTTTGGTGTAAATGTCATGACTGGGGCATGTATCTCGGCATTCATTGCCATTGCTGTTTTTGTAAACAAGCAGATCGGCAAAGCCATGGATCGTTTTACACAGCTGATGGGGGCAATTATGATATTGGCATTTATCTATATCACATTGATATCTTCGCCGCCATTGGGTGAGGCTGTACTGCATACAGTGGCTCCGGCAAAGATCGACTTTGTTTCGATCATAACATTGGTAGGGGGCACCGTCGGTGGGTATATTACTTTTGCAGGTGGTCACCGCTTGATTGATGCGGGAGTAAAGGGATTCGATGCCTTGCCGACAGTCAATAGAAGCGCTGTCATGGGGATATCTGTTGCCTCGTTGGTCAGGGTCTGTCTATTTTTAGCATCATTAGGGATACTAAGTCAGGGTTTGCCGATTGACGATAGTAATCCTACAGCATCAGTTTTCCACCTTGCGGCAGGCAATTTTGGTTATCGCCTGTTTGGTCTGGTGATGTTCGCGGCTTCGATTACCTCCATTATCGGATCAGCTTATACTTCTGTTTCATTTATAAAAACATTCAGTACACGGATTGCTAAAAATGAAAATTGGATTATCATTGCCTTTATATTGATTTCTACCCTAATATTTGTTTTTGTTGGTAAGCCTGTCTATCTATTGATTATCGCTGGTGCTGTGAATGGTGTTATATTGCCGATCTCACTAACGGTGATGCTGATAGCAGCTTACAAACCTGCTATTGTGGGCGTCTATAAACAGCCGGTTCTGCTGACATTGGTGGGTGCGACAATCGTTGTGTTAATGGCGTATATGAGTCTACAGGTGCTAATGGATTTATAATTCTTTTCGGTGTCAGAAGACCACAAGTGTCAATATTTCCACCTAAAAGGTCGAAAATTACCCCTCAAAAAAGTAGATACATAGCGATATTTGGTCTAATAACTAAATATAAACCCAGCTAATGATAACTATTGTGAGGTCAATACTCTCGGGTATTGCTGTGTCCTTGGCACTATATGGTCAGGCACAAAGCATAGATTTGAAAACCTGGCCCGAAAAGGCTAATCCCATAACCGTTGGCCGTTTGGTCGCACAGCGTTTTGTCGAAAGTCCACATAACAGCTTTAAACCACCAGCGCCACCCAAATCCATTACCTATCCCGAAGTCTGTACCTGGTACGGTGCATTGAAGTTTGCCGATATCAGTACTGACAAAGCATTACTTGAGCAACTTACCCAGCGCTTTATGCTTCTTTTTGATACGGAGAAACATCTGGTGCCACGACCTTGGCATGTGGATTTTGCCGTATTTGGAACCGTTCCCCTTGAACTTTATCAGCAGACAAAAGACAAAACTTTTCGCGAGATGGGAATGCACTTTGCCGATGCCCAATGGAGCATCCCCATTGATTCGCCCCAAACCGTGAAAGATGCCTACCAAAAGTTTCTGGATAAGGGACTCACCTGGCAGACACGTTACTGGATAGACGATATGTATATGATTACCATGGTGCAGTCCAAGGCATTTCAGGTGACTGGGGAACGTAAATACATCGATCGGGCTGCCCATGAAATGCTCGTCTATCTCGATACCATCCAAAAGGAGAATGGACTATTCTATCATGCCCCGGATGCGCCCTTCTTTTGGGGAAGGGGGAATGGCTGGATGGCGGCAGGGATGAGTGAGCTGTTGTCTTCCTTGCCTCAAGATAACCCCAATAGACCTGCCATATTAGCCTCTTACAAAAAAATGATGGCCAGCCTCAAAAAATATCAACGGGAGGATGGGCTGTGGGGCCAACTGATCGATAAACCGGAATCCTGGGTCGAAACCTCAGGTTCAGCCATGTTTACCTATGCGCTTATTACAGGCGTGCGAAATGGCTGGCTTGATGCAAAAGAATATACGCCTATTGCACGCAAAGCTTGGTTGGCTCTCGTTGGCTATATCAACGAACAAGGGGATATCTCTAATGTTTGCGAAGGAACGAATAGAAAAAATGATTATCAATATTATCTGGACCGAAAACAAAAGACGGGTGACATGCATGGGCAGGCACCGATACTCTGGTGTGTAAATGCCCTGTTAAAAAAATAAATGCTATGGAGAGAATCTTGATGATCCTTATGCTGTTGCTATGTACGCAGGCAAAAGCGCAACCTATTCAATGGAAAGAACAGTATCCCGGTGTATGGAAAGGTACCTTTGGTCAGCCTGAGAAATATACCTTGCTGGGTGCTGCGGATAGCAAACCGCGCGCTGCAACACTTGAACAGCTGCAATCAACTGATTTTCCATTTCCGAAAATGGAAGTTCATGCGGAACTGATTGACGGGAAAACCTATGTGCGGATGCCGTTGACAAAAAATGAGCAGATCTATGGTTTAGGCCTGAATTTCCAAACTGTTCACCAACGTGGTAAGATACTTAATCTGCATGTCGACCACTATGGTGGCAAAGATAATGGCCGTACGCATGCCCCAGTTCCTTTTTATGTATCCTCCAAAGGCTATGGGGTGCTTGTTAATTCTGCGCAGTATCTGACCTATTACGTGGGTACGGGTGTTCGTAAAGATGCTAAGGAGCCGGCAGAAGCTAAAGATCGTAATACTGATAAAAGCTGGAACTCGCGTCCTTATTCGGATGCGGTAGAGATTTATATCCCAGCTGCAGGCGTGGAAATTTATGTCTTTGCAGGTATCAATGCCTTGGATGCAATCAAACGGTATAATCTATTCTGTGGTGGTGGTACATTGCCGCCACGATGGGGGCTGGGATTTACACAGCGGGTACAAAAACTCTATACGGCCGAAGAGGTACTCAATGAAGCCGCCCAGTTTGAGGAACATGGTTTTCCGCTTGATTTCATTGGTCTCGAGCCAGGATGGCAGTCGCGCGCTTATCCATGTACCTTTGAATGGGACAAAGGGCGTTTTCCGGATCCAGCTGCTTTGATTAAGAAATTGGCCACGAAGGGAATCCGTCTAAATCTTTGGACAAATCCTTATATCTCGCCAGAAGCTGGTATTAGTAAGGCTATCGAACCTTATACAGGTTCTCATACCGTCTGGAATGGGACAGTGCCTGATTTGAACCATCCCGAAGCTAAAAAAATCCTCGCTAAACAATTTATGGATGCCCAGCTCAACATTGGCGTCAGCGGTTATAAAATGGATGAGGTAGACGGTTACGATTATTATCTTTGGCCCGATATTGCCAAATTTCCATCGGGTGTCAGTGGTATCCAGATGCGGCAAACCTATGGTGTACTTGCGCAGAAACTGACCGATAGTTTATACAGAAGTCAGAATAAACGCACGTATGGATTGGTGCGTGCATCCAATGCCGGAGCCAATAATTTGCCTTATGTCATCTACAATGATTATTACAGTCATCAAGATTTTATTACTGCACTGGTCAATAGTGGATTTTGCGGTGTACTATGGACGCCGGAGGTACGGGGATCGAAAACAGGACAGGAATGGCTACGTCGTTTTCAGTCTGTTGTCTTTTCGCCAATGGCGATGATCAATGCCTGGTCCAGTGGGACAAAGCCCTGGTCTTTTCCCGAAGTCGCTGAACAGGTAAAATATTATGCACAATTGAGAATGGAGTTGATGCCGTATTTATATTCCGAATTTGCGAAGTATCATTTTGATGGCACACCTCCTTTTAGGGCGATGGTATTGGAAGAAGGTTTCCAAGGACAGGCCAAAGCTGTGGCGGGCAATCAAGATCTTGAAACAAATCCTTACCTGGAAGCCGTGAATAGGGAAGTAAAGGATCAGTATATGTGTGGTGAATATATACTGGTTGCACCGCTATTCGCTGGAGAGTCATCGCGAAAGGTATTATTGCCAAAAGGTAATTGGTATGATTTCTATACGGGGAAATATGTGGGCAATGGAGCGGAGATTGTTGCCAATCCGGATATGGATCGCATACCGGTCTATGTAAAAGATGGTGGTATTATACCCATGATGAGCAGTCGTCTACACACGCCACTCCCCAATGAGAACGTTGATGTGACCATCCGTCATTATGGGGAGAAGGAAGGGAACTATCAGCTATATGACGATGACGGTGTGAGCTTTGATTACGAAAAAGGAAATTATGTCTGGCGTCGGGTGTTGATCAAAAAAAATGCGAAAGGGGGCCTGAGCGGAGAAATATCTGGACCGCAGGCGGGAAAACCAAATACATTTGGGAAGGTTCAATTTGAATTTATGACAAAATAGCCTATCTCTGATGATCTAAAAAAGTGCTTTTTGAGATTAAATGACCATTTTTTACTGCTAAAAAGAACAGAATTTACACCCTCTGACAGGAGGAACTGAGCGATATTTGAGTAATAACGAATTATAAACAATAACCAATAAGAGCATAGGAATGAGTCTGTCATTAGCTTCGATCAATATGAAAGCTGAGACGAAATGTGGCCTTTATGGCCAGCATACCTTAGTATAATAAATAACCAATTAATAAATATCTAACTTATGATGAAAAGTATCACAAAAATGGGGTGCTTTGTACTCTGCCTATTTTTAATAATGGGAAGTATGGGCTTACCGCTCTTTGCCCAGCAAAATGTTCAGCTTTCAGGTAAAGTGACCAATAGCAAAGGTGACGCACTACAGGGGGTGAGCGTCCGGGTAAAAGGAAAGAGCCAGGGAACAAGTACAGATGCTTCCGGGAAGTATCAGATTGAGGCTGCTCCGGCAAGTATACTCGTTTTTAGTCAGGTGGGCATGAAAGCCGAGGAGCGTACCGTCGGTGTTCAACGACAGATCGACGTACAGCTGGTTGAAAATGACAATGCCTTGGATGAGATCGTCGTGACGGGCTACGGTAGTGCTGTTAAAAAGCGTGATCTGACTGGGGCAATATCTTCTGTCAGTGCAAAAAAGATTGAAGAGCGCCAGCCGATCAACATTTTTGATGCCTTACAGGGACAAGCAGCAGGGGTACTCGTCACCAATGATGGTGGTGGTGCTCCCGGAGCAACTGGTAGTATCCAGGTGCGAGGGACTTCGACATTAAATGGTGGTAATGGCCCTTTGTATTTAGTAGACGGTATCATTAATCCTGAAGGAGCAAATATCAACCCCACAGACATTGAGAGCATTGAGGTCCTAAAAGATGCTGGTTCGGCGTCAATTTATGGTACACGGGGTGCTAATGGGGTAATTTTAATTACCACCAAACGCGGGTCGGAGGGAAGACCATTGATCAATTTAAATTACAATCATCTTTTTGGTCGCTTGTCGCATTACATACCAGTTAGTAATTCGGCCGAAGTTCGGGAGTTCAGAAATATACAGGGTAACGCAACCAATACGGATTCCATAAATCCAAGTTTCAATGCCGATAATGACCTTCAGCGCTTGTTGTTGGGGAACCTCGCCCAAAAGAAAGAGATTAAATTGAGTATTGGTGGTGGTCAGAAAAATCTTCGCTACTACAGTAGTTTGAACTATTTGGATGATAAATCCATTATGTTAAACAGCTATGCAAAAAGATTGCAATCACGTATCAATGTCGAGTACCAGATGTCGTCCAAATTGCGCTATTCCAATAATATTTCCTTTTCTTGGCAAAAAACAAATGCGACACCAATTGGAAATACCATTCGTGTCCTTATGGATCGACCCGCTTATTCTTTAATTTATTATCCAGATGGATCGTTGACGAGTTACATCGGATCGAAGCGAAACCCTATTGCCAATGCGCTGTATGAAGAAAATCTGATTCAGACCTATGCAGGACAATTCAATAATCAGCTTGATTATCAAATAAGAGATGATCTAAAATTTACCACATTATTTAATGCGCGATTAGATAATACGCAGAATACTGAATTTTCGCCGCGCTTTCTGTCTGCCAAATTGGATCAAAATTATGGAACAAACGAGTTTAATAAGGTCTTTACATGGGAATTTCAATCGTATCTGAATTATAACAAAACCTTTGCACAGGATCACAATGTTTACGCGCTATTGGGATTTAGTGCTGATCGAAGAAGAACAGATCGCTTTCATTCGGAGTACATGAATAGCGTCAATGAGGAAATCCGGGTCACATTGCCCGATTATCTGGTGTTGGCGAATACAAACACCTGGGCGACTGCTAATGCGACGGCATCTATTTTTGGCAGAGTCGGTTACAATTATAAAGGGCGCTATTTGGTACAGGGCTCTTTCAGGAGAGATGGTTCCTCGCGATTTGCACAGGCCAATAAATGGGTGAATTTTTTCTCGGGATCCGCAGCATGGCGATTCTCGGATGAAAACTTTATGAAGTGGGCAAAGCCAGCGTTACAGGATGCGAAAATTAGATATAGTATCGGTCAGCTCGGAAATGATCAGATCGGAGATTATGAATCTTATACCAAGGTAAAATTCGGTGGTAACTACAATGGAATCGGTGGAGCTTCATTGACACCGACATTCGGAAATAACTTGATCAGATGGGAAAAGACAACACAGCATAACGCAGGGTTGGATCTGACCTTCTTAAGTGGACGCTTAGGAGTAACCGCTGATTATTATGTAAAGACAACCACAGATTTACTATACCCAAGAGAGTTGGCTAAAGAAGCTGGATTTTCAAAAGTTAATGTGAATTTTGGCTCGATTCGTTCCAAAGGAGTGGAATTGATCGTGAATGGTAAACCGATTGTGACGCGCGATTTTACCTGGGAAGTTAGTGGAAACATATCTTTTGAACGTAATAAGATCTTAAAACTGGCGGATGGTGTACCGACATTTGCCGGCAATAAATGGTACGTAGAAGAGGGCGGCCGTATTGGTAATTTTTATGGTTGGCGCAATCTGGGTGTCTATGCCTGGGATGAATCGAATGCCTACAATGATAATTGGGATAAGTTAACGCTGGCATTGGATGATCAAGGTAAACCTTTATACCGTGATGGAAAGCCTGTCTATACCTTCGATGGCCGTGATTATAACGGAACTGTAAAACAGTTATATGCACCTGATGGCAAATTAAAAGGCGGAGATGCTGAATGGTTTAATAATAAAAAAGATAGCTTGATCAACGACGAAGACCGGATGGTTCTCGGTAATGCAACTCCCGATTTCTACTTCGGTTTTATGCAGACTTTTACCTATAAGCGGTTTTCACTAAATGTTCTTTTCAATGGTTCCTTTGGGCGTGAAGTGTACAATGCGCTATTACAGCGCCAGAATTACCCTACAAATACAGGGGCGGGTTCGCCGGATATGGTCTATAATGTGTGGCGCAAACCAGGTGATCAGGCCAAATATCCTTACTATTTGGAAAAAAATAACCGCGGAAATATGAAAACCAATCAAAATAGCCTATATATCGAAGACGGATCGTTTGTGCGTCTTGCCAGTGCACGTT
>Ga0065704_10071201_pt1 | contig 12543 bp, 8 predicted proteins | sample SwiRhicommuniRL2_FD_59091 | JGI IMG/M metagenome (GOLD analysis project Ga0065704, IMG submission 59091) | Switchgrass rhizosphere bacterial communities from Rose Lake, Michigan, USA - RL2 v2 (version 2) | ecosystem: Host-associated > Plants > Roots > Rhizosphere > Soil | place: East Lansing, MI
GGCGGGCGCCCGGACGGGCGCAGAGGAAGCGGGGAGGGGCGCGATTATAGCGGGGCGCGGGGAATGGATCGTCGGCGCCGGCTCAACGGCTGGCCGGGAACTGCAGTCGTCCCAGGGGGCCGAACATGCGGAACGGCACCGATTCCAGCCGCATGCCGCGGTTGGCCTGCACCACGAAATGCAGGTGCGGTGCGGTGGAGAACCCCGTATTGCCCGACAGTCCGATGTACTGGCCCTTGCGCACGTACTGGCCCACGCGCACCTGTGCGCCCTCCGCCTTGAGGTGTGCGTACAGCGCCATGCTGCCGTCGGAATGCAGGATACGGATGAAATTGGCGCGCCCGCCGTACTTCTCGCGGTTCAGCCCTGCCTTGTCGAAATCCGATTCCACCTGCATCACCAGCCCTTCGCGGGCCGCCACGATCCGGGTGCCCTCGGGAACGGCAAAATCGACCGCGTGCAGGTTCTGCGCGTCGCTGTGGCTGAACCGGCCACCGGGCCCCTGGTCCACGCGCACGCGTCCGTAGTCGAACGGCAGGCGGTACTCGTAGTCCTGCGGGCGGCTGTCCGGATCGCCGGGCATGCCGTCCAGGGTCAGTTCGAAGTCGCCGCCCCGCAGTGGGTCCGTCACCCCGATGTCGGCCACCAGCACGCTGCTGCGCGCCGGGACCACGGCGCGGGCGGGCAACGCCGGCACGCTGCGTACGTCGCGCTGGCGACGGAAGCCGAGCTGCACTTCCACCGGCCCATGCATCAGGTTGTCGGCCCAGGCCTGGTAGCGCAGGCCCTGCTTCTCCAGCCGCAGGCGTACCAGCGCACTGGGCGGATTCCGGAACCGCATGACGTCCAGGCTGCTGTCCGCCAACTGGTCGGGCGGCGGGGGCTGGTCGCCGTACTGCGTATAGCCCTGCTTGTCCTTCCAGCGGTACAGGCGGGCCGCGTGGACGTCGCCGATGCTGGCAACCAGCACGGCGACGCCGCAGGCCAGGGCCATTACGCGTGCGCTCACCGTGGGCAATCGCCCTGCAGGTCGAGTGCGCGGGCGATATCGCGCAGGTCGAAGGCGGCCAGCGATACGTCGTTGTGGAGCGCGAACAGCGCACCGGCCGGGAAACGCCTGGTCGGCATCGCGTAGACCGTCTCGCCGTCGGTGTTGGCCGTCACCTGCCCGGAAAACACGCCGCGGGGCGCCAGCGTGGTGCGGTCGAATACGCGGAAGCGGGTCGGGGTCAGCTGGTCCACTGCCACCCAGTACCCGTCCTCGGCGCTGCATGCCCACAGCGCGATGCCTTCGGCATCGGCGTCGAACACTGGCAGACTGTGGCCGTTGTAGTGCCCGGACAGGGTGTAGTCGCGCAGCGTGGAGCCCACGCGGCGGTCCTCTTCGGCCACCAGCAGGCGCTGGTGCACCGGATCGCCGGCGATCGACTCCACCATGCGCAGTGCACCCGCCGCACCGGTGTCGCCGAACTCGCCCACCAGGCTGGCCTCCAGCTTGCCACCGTCTTCCACGCGTACCTGGAACCGCTTCACGCGCCCGGACAGTGCTTCCATCGGGGGCAGCTTCATGGTGCGGAAATCGGCCATGAAGCTGTCGGTGACGAACAATTCCAGTTCGCCCGGCGCGGTTTCGTGCACCCACAGACCGTACGGCGCGCGCAGCGCGTCAGCCCCGAACGCGCCCAGCGGCGCGAACTCCGGCAGCCGGAACGCCTGCACCCGGTGGTTGTCGCGTTCGGCCACGAACAGCAGGTCGCCGAACACCGCGATGCCGTTGGGGCGGTTGAACTGGCCCACTGCACTGCCGGACGTACCGACCGTGCGCAGGCGCTGGCCGGTGTCCGCGTCGTAGATGGCGAGGTGGTGGGTGGCCTTGGCCGTGGCGATCAGCCAGACCTGGCCGTCCTCCGCGGGCCATGCCACCAGCGAATCGAGTTCGTCGCCGGCGACCGGGTCGGAGACCCAGGCTTCGGCAATGGTGGCGTCGGCTGCGGTCCTGGGCGGAGGCGCGGGCGGGGTGGAGGTGTGCAGGGGGGCGGTGGAGCAGGCGGCCAGCAGCGCCGCGCAGAGACCGCCCAGGAGGCAATTCCGGGTCATGTTGTGAATTATGCGTTATCGCTGTGGCGGCCGGCAGGGAGACCGGCGTCAAATTTCATCGCTTCATCCGAATAAAGCGATTGACACAGGCGGAAACCGGCGGCAGAGTAGCCTCACCATCGAGACCGGCAGAGGGACAGGCCCGAAGAAGCCGGGGCAGCCAGCGACGCGCAAGCGCCGTGTAGGTGCCAAATCCTGCGGGGACCTCAGCGTCTGCCGGAAGATGGTTCGTACCGTGTCCTCAGCACGGCGAACGCGAGCTCCGCGAAGCTCGGTGGTGCAGTCCCGTCCCGCAAGGGATCACGCCCACCGGATGCCGCCATGAGTTTCGTCAGTCCTTCGCTCCATCGCCTTGCCGAGCCTTCGCCGCTTGAGGGCCTCCCGCTGTCTTCCACGCAGGACGACGCACCCCGCGCCCTGCGCGGCGAAGTGGTGGTGGAATTGGCCATGCGCCATGCCGGCACGCGTGCGGTGACGCTGCGCTACGAGCTGCAGGGGCCGGTGGGCGCACCGGTCGTCTTCATCGCCGGCGGCATCTCCGCGCATCGTCACCTGACCGCCAGCCACGTATTCCCCGAAAGCGGCTGGTTGAACGACCTGGTCGGCGCCGGCCGCGCGCTGGATCCGGCGCAGCGGCAACTGCTCGCATTCGACTTCGTCGGCGCCGACGGCCGCCTCGATGCCCCGATCGATTCCGCCGACCAGGCCGATGCCATCGCCAAGCTGCTGGGCGCACTGGGCATCGCGCGTCTGGAGGCCTTCGTCGGTTACTCGTACGGTGCGCTGGTCGGCCTGCAGTTCGCCGCCCGCCATCCCGAACGCTTGAAGAAGCTGGTCGCCGTCAGTGGTGCCCATCGCGCGCATCCGTATGCGGCCGCCTGGCGCGCGCTGCAGCGGCGGGCCGTCACGCTGGGCCAGTTGCAGTGCGCCGACGCGCAGGGCCTGTCGCTGGCGCGCCAATTCGCCATGCTCAGCTACCGCACACCGGAGGAATTCGGCGAGCGCTTCGACAGTGCGCCCGAGATCGTCAACGGGCGCGTGCGCGTGGCCGCCGAGGACTACCTGGATGCCGCCGGCGCGCAATACGTCGCGCGCACGCCGGTCACCGCCTACGTGCGCCTGTCCGAATCCATCGACCTGCACCGCGTCGATCCCGCCGACGTGCGCGTGCCCACGCTGGTGGTCGCGGTGGAAGGGGACCGCCTGGTGCCGCTGTCCGATTCCGTGGCGCTGGTGGAAGGCCTGGGCACGCTGGGCCAGCTGCGCGTGCTGCGCTCGCCCTACGGCCATGACGCCTTCCTGAAAGAAACCGACCGCATCGATTCCATCCTCACCTCGGCCTTGCGCGCCGCCGGAGACCTCGCATGAGCAGCTACACCCCCAACGACGCCGACGCGCCCTGTCGTCCCGCCACCGCCGCCGTCCGCGCCGGCATCGACCGCGACACCGCCTACGGTGCGGTGACGCCGCCCATCGTGCTGTCGTCCAACTTCAGCTTCGCCGGCTTCGCCCAGAAGCGCGAGTACGACTACACCCGCAGTGGCAACCCCACACGCGATCTGCTGGCCGAGGCGTTGGCCGAACTGGAAGGCGGTGCCGGCGCCGTCATCACCGCGACCGGCATGGGTGCGATCACGCTGGTGCTGAATGCACTGCTGGAGCCGGGCGATCGCCTGGTCGTGCCGCATGATGCCTACGGTGGCAGCTGGCGGCTGTTCAATGCGCTGGCGAAGAAGGGTCACTTCGAACTGATCACCGCCGACCTGACCGATCCGCGCTCGCTGGCCGATGCGCTGGCGCAGTCGCCCAAGCTGGTGCTGATCGAAACCCCGTCCAACCCGCTGCTGCGCATCACCGACCTGCGTTTCGTCATCGACGCCGCGCACAAGGCCGGCGCGCGCACGGTGGTGGACAACACCTTCCTGTCGCCGGCGCTGCAGACGCCGATCGCGTTCGGCGCTGACGTCGTGCTGCACTCCACCACCAAGTACATCAACGGCCATAGCGACGTGGTCGGTGGCGCCGTGGTGGCGCGCGATGCCGAGACCCACCAGCAACTGGTGTGGTGGGCGAATGCGCTGGGCCTGACCGGCTCGCCGTTCGACAGCTTCCTGACGCTGCGCGGGCTGCGCACGCTGGATGCCCGCCTGCGTGTGCACCAGGAGAATGCCGATGCCATCGCTGCGCTGCTGGACGGGCATCCGGTGGTATCCAAGGTCTACTTTCCCGGCCTGGCGTCGCATCCCGGCCATGCCGTCGCCGCGCGCCAGCAGAAGGGCTTCGGCGCGATGCTGAGTGTCGAGATCGAGGGCGGCGAAGAAGCCGTGCGCGCCTTCGTCGAGGGCCTGCGCTACTTCACCCTGGCCGAATCGCTGGGCGGCGTGGAAAGCCTGGTCGCGCACCCGGCGACGATGACGCACGCGGCGATGACGCCGGAAGCGCGCGCCAAGGCCGGCATTTCCGACGGCCTGCTGCGCCTGTCGGTGGGCATCGAGGCTACCGACGATCTGCTGGCCGACATCGCTGCCGCCCTGGCGCGCGCCGAAGCCGTGGTGGCCGACTCAAAACGCAGGCTCGCCGACGCATGAGCACCGTCGTCCGGCTGGCCACCGCGCCGCGTGCCGCACCGAAGCTGGCATTGCTGGGGACGGGCGTGGTGGGCAGTGCCTTCGTCGCGCGCTACCAGCGCCTGCAGGAGCGCGCGCTGCATGTGCCGACGCTGGCGTGGTTGGCCAATTCACGCGCTCTGCAGCCTTGCGACGTGTCCGTGCGACAGGCACTGGACGATGCCAACCAGGCCGTCGCCCGCGCTGACGACCTGCCACCGTGGGCGGAGGGCGAAGCTCTGCGTGCCGGCGACATCGTGGTGGATGCCACGGCAAGCGAGACCGTGGCGGACTGGCATGCGGAATGGCTGTCGCGGGGCGTGCATGTGGTGACGGCCAACAAGCTGGGAAGCGGCAGCTCGCTGCCGCGCGCACAGGCCATCGCGCGTGCAAGAGCGGATTCCGGCGCGCAGTACGGCGATGCCGCCACCGTTGGCGCGGGACTGCCGCTGCTGCGCAGCCTGCGCGCGCTGGTGGCTGGCGGCGACCGCATCCATCGCGTCGAAGGTGTGTTGTCCGGTTCGCTGGCGTGGCTGTTCAACCAGTACGACGGCATGCGCGCGTTCTCCGGCTTCGTCCGCCAGGCGCGACAGGCCGGCTTCACCGAGCCCGATCCGCGCCTGGATCTGTCCGGCGAAGACGTGCGCCGCAAGCTGCTGATCCTGGCGCGTGCGGCGGGCTTCCCGTTGCAGGCCGAAGACGTTCGCGTGGATTCGCTGGTGCCGGCAGAGCTCGCGGCGTTGCCGCTGGCGGAACTGGATGGTGCGCTCGTCCAACTGGATGCGCCGCTGGCGACGCGTTTCAAGGACGCCTACCGGAATGGCGCACGCCTGCGTTTCCTCGGTCGCTTCGATGCCGAACGCGCCAGCGTCGGGCTGCAGGCACTGCCGGTCGATCATCCTCTGTGCGGCGGTGGCGGCACCGACAATCGCGTGGCGATCTACAGCGATCGTTATCCCGAACAGCCGCTGGTGGTGCAGGGCCCGGGCGCCGGTGCGGACGTCACCGCAGCGGCGTTGCTGGACGACGTGCTGGCGATCTCGCAGGCGGCGTAGTCCATTCAGGGCGCGTCACGGCGTCAGGGCGTCCAGCAACGCCGCGTTGAAGCGCGCCGGGGCTTCCACCTGCGGCGAATGCCCCAGATCGTCGAACTCGACCAGCGTCGCGCCGGGGATGGCAGCGGCTGCCCGCTTGCCCAGCGCAGGATAGTCGCCCAGCCGTTTCGCCAGTTCGGGTGATGCCAGATCCTTGCCGATGGCGGTGCGGTCCTTCTGGCCGATGAAAAGTGTCGTCGGCACCGCGATGCGCGGGAACTCGTGGACGACGGGCTGGTTGAACACCATGTCGGACGTCAGCGCCTGGCTCCAGGCGACGGCCGCCTTGCCTTCACCCGCGTACATGCCACCCAGCATCCGTACCCAGCGTTCGTACTCCGGCTTCCACTCACCGCCGTAGTACACCGTGCGCTGGTAATCGCGGATGGTGTCGAACGAGGTTTTCAGCTCGCGCGCGTACCAGGCATCGATGCTCCGCCACGGCACGCCGTCGGCCTTCCAGTCCTCCAGCCCGATCGGATTGACCAGCACCAGCTGCTGCGTGGCCTGCGGATACTGCAGCGCATAGCGCGTGGCCAGCATGCCGCCCATCGAATGACCCACGACCACCGCGCGCTGAATGCCGAGGTCCGCCAGCAGGGCATGCGTGTTGGCGGCCAATTGGTCGAAGGAGTACTGGTAGCGCTGCGGCTTGGCCGACTTGCAGAAGCCGATCTGGTCCGGCGCTATCACGCGGTAGCCGGCTTCCGTCAATGTGGTGATCGCCGCCTCCCATGTGGCTGCGCAGAAGTTCTTGCCGTGCAGCAGCACGACGGTACGGCCGTTGGGCGCTGCAGGCGCGACATCGAGATAGGCCATCTCCAGTGATTGGGCCTGTGATGCGAATGCGAAGATCCGCACCGGGTGCGGGTAGTCGAATCCCTCGAGCCGTGCGCCGTGGCGGGGCAGTGCCTCGGCATGCGCAGACGGGAGGGTGGCGAGGGTCATCGCCAACGTGGCCAGCTTCCAGCGAACAGTCTTCATGCAACGGTTCCGCAACGTGGCGTGCCAGCGTATCGCGGATGCCCTTCGGATGACGTCAATCCTGCGGCAGAGATGCGGGCGGCGTGGCGAGCGGATGATGTGGACCGCGCAACGCGAGGTTGCCGCGACGGACCAGCTCGCCGGGGTCGCGGCGCAGCAGGTCGGGATCGAGCGGAGGCAATGGCAACGTCGTGGCTTCGTAGAGCGCCCAGCCATTGCGGCCGTTCGCCTTCACCTCGTACAGCGCGCGATCCGCCAGCGAGACCAGCTGTTCCCAGCCCAGCAGGTCGGGCGCGGTCGCGAAGGGGGGATAGCCGATCAGGCCCAGGGAGGCGGTCACCTGCAGGTGCGCGCCGGCCACTTCGATCGGGTGTGCGGCGATGGCGGTGCAGATGCGCCGGCCCAGCGCGTGCAGCTCGTGCCGCGGCATCGGCCTGAACACCATCAGGAATTCTTCCCCACCCCAACGGATCACGTAGTCGCCGTCGCGCGACAGCGTGCGCAGCCGATGCGCGACGGTCTGCAGCACGTGGTCGCCGGCCTGGTGGCCATGGCCATCGTTGATCGACTTGAAGTGGTCGATGTCCAGCAGCGCGAAGGCCAGCACGTCGACCCCGGCCGCGAAGCCGGGCATGCGCTGGTAGTACGCGATATCGGCGGGGAGCTGCCGGGTCAGATAGCGACGGTTGTGCAGGCCGGTCAGCGGGTCGGTGAGGCTGATGGCTTCCAGTTGCCGGTTGGCCTGCTGCAGGTCCCGTGTGCGCTGCTGCACGAGCCGTTCCAGTGCGATGCGCCGGTTGTGGTGGCGTCGCAGCACCCAGCGGTTGGAGAGCACCACCAGGATCGCCAGGCTGACCGCCACCAGCAGGTAGAACCATGCGCTCTCGTAGAAATACGGAGCGATGGAGAACGACTGCGTGGCGGCGGCACGGCCGGATACGCCACTGTTGTTGGTGCCGATGACCTCGAACACGTAACGTCCGGCGGGCAGGTTGGTATAGGTCGCGCTGCGCTGGTGGGGGTCTTCCAGCAACCGCCAGTCTTCGTCGTAACCCTTCAGGCGATAGCGGATGTCGATGTGGTCCGAGGCCTGGAAACTGAGGGTGGTGAACTCGAAGCGCAGGTCGCGCGCCGCGCTGGGCAGCGACCAGTCGGCAGCGGGATCCGCCGGGCGCCACTTGCCCTGGACCTGTACGCGTTCGACCACCGATTCGGGCACGTAGGCGTTGGCCAGGTCCTGGTCCGTCGCCATCACCACCACGCCGTCGCGGGTGGGCAGCCACAGTGCGTTGTCGACCAGGAACCCGCGGCTGTTGCCGGCGCCATTGCAGCAGTCCCCCTTCTGGCCTCCGTGGCGGTCGCCACGTTCGTTGAGCAGCGTCCTGGCATTGACGCGCACGCCGGGATCTTCGGTGGCGGCCAGCAGGTCCGCGACGGCGACCCGGTAGATCCCGCGCAGGCCACCGACCCAGAGGAATCCGCTGGCGTCCTCGCCAAAGAAGAACGCGGCGTTCGCCGGAATGCCGCGTTGCTTGTCCAGGCGCGTCCAGCGCTGGCCGTCGAACAGGAGCAGCATTTCCTCCGACAGCGTGCCTGCCACCCATTGCCCACCGGCGAGTTCATGCAATGCGACGATGTGCGGCGCGTCCAGGCCGGTGCCGCCAAACGGGATTGCGAGCAACTGCTCGTCGACGAACTCGTACAGGCCGCTCTGCGTGCCGACCAGCAGGCGGCCGTCACGGGTTTCCAGCAGTACGCGCACGCGGATGTCGCGCAGGCCCGCCTGTTCGGCGTAGCGGTGCAGCCGGTCTCCGCCATCCCAGCGGTACAGCCCGGTGCTGGTGGCGAACCAGAGCCGTCCGCTCCGGTCCCGCACGATGCCGTTGACCTGCGCGGTGTCCATCGCCGCCAGCATGCGCGGGCGCTGCACGCGTCCGTCGCGGTAGAGCGCGGCGCCGTTGCGCGTTCCGATCCACGTCTGCCCGTTCTCGGGCAACAGGCTGTAGGCGGCGGGATGCGGCAGTGCGCGTCCCGGTATCAGCGTGCGGAAACGGCCGCTTTCCAGCACGCTCACGCCATCGTCGCTGCCGACCCATGTTCGGCCATCAGGTGCACGTGCGGCCGACCACAGCAGTGGCTGGACGAGCCCTTCAGCGCGGCTGTATCGGCGCGTCCAGCCGTTCCAGGCACGGCTGACGCCTTCGTTGTTGCTGCCCAGCCACAGGTTCGATTCGCGGTCTTCGTAGAGCGCGCGGATCTCCGCCAGCGGACCTTCGGCGCGGATCCGTTCCAGCAGTCGGCCTTGGCGAAAGCGGTAGAGCGTGTCGCGCGTGCTCGCCCACAGGATGCCGTCGCGGTCCTCGTGCAGTGCCTGCACGCCGCCGCTCACCGACGCGACTTCGCCGTGCCGCTGCCAATGCCGGCCATCGAACACGAACAGTCCGGTACCGCACCCGGCCCAGAGCCGTCCATCGTGGCGTGCCAGCGAGGTGATCGCGTCCGCAGAGACGTTGCCGGGCAGCGTCAGCGTACGTTCGCCTGCGCCATCGAAGACGTGCACCCGTCCGCGGCTACCGGCCCACAGCGTCCCGTCAGCGTCGACGTGGAGGGCCAGCGCGCCGCCGTCCTCGATCCGGTGGAGGGTCTGCAGGCGCCGACCGACGACCACCATCACGCCCCGGTTGGAGGCCACCAGCAGCCTTCCGCGGGCATCGCGCGCCAGCGCGTTCACGTCCACCACGCCCGGTGCTTCGCCGTCGGCCAGGGCCAGCGGCGTGACCTGGTTGCCTTCGCGCACCGCCAACCCCTGTGGCGTGCCGATCCACAGGCGTCCTTCGTCATCGGTGTGCAACGCCTCGATCCACGTGCTGGGCAGGCCGGGCGTGTTGTCCAGGTCGAAGTTGGTGAAACGTACCCCGTCGAAGCGGCTGAGCCCGGCCTGGGTGCCAAACCAGAGGTAGCCCGGCCGGTCCTGGGCGATGGCCAGGACGCTCAGCTGGGGCAGGCCCTGTTCCAGCGCCCAGTGATTGCGCACGTAGTGGTGGAACGACTTGGAGGGGTCGAGCGCCTGTGCCGGCGGACAAAGCATCGCCATCCCGCCCAGCAGGGGCAGGCACCAGGTCGCCAGTCGGTGCCGCCAGGACGGGCGGGCGCGGCGGGTCGTGTCCACGGGCCTGGACAGGGCGCGTCTCCGGTAAGTCTATTTACTTATCTACCTATCGGCTCGGTTTTGCAGGCCTAAAGGGTCGAGGGCCTGCACCGGCGCGCCGTCGTAGCGTGGTCGGAATAACGGGGTTGACGCAGCTTCGTGGCCGACCTGGCAGAAGCCTGGGACGTGCGTTGGTGTATTGGATCCTGGGTGCGCTGCGCTTGCCCAGGCTGCGCTGGCTAGATCCCGTTCGTGGTGAGCCTGTCGAACCACGCTCTTTGCGGGGCTGTCACAGGTCAAGCCTGTCCCGCTCTGCCGTGAAAAGCGTGGTTCGACAGGCCCACCACGAACGGGGTGTCGGGGCGGCGCTTCGACGGGCAGTCGCAGCTGCGTAGCCTGGATACGGCCAAAGGCCGCACCCGGTGAATGCGTCGGCATACCAGACCCCGGGTGCGCTTCGCTTATCCGGGCTGCGCCGCTTCGCGGCTTCGATGATGGCCCGAGCAATCGATGCTCACCTCAAGATCGGATACAGGACTGCAACCGTTTCGCTTTCCCCAATCGGATCGCTTCGGAAAACTACTGCGGAGGAGTCCATGCATGATGTTAGATAGCATGGGTGATTCCCGGAACGAACTCACTCAGCATGCTCAAGGCGGCACTCTCGGTGAGTGCGCCAGCCTCGATGGATACCGTTGGCGGCACCCAGTCCGGGAAGGGCACCGCTTTTGTAACGTGCCGACCCGACGAAGTGTGTTCCTCCTGGAGCTGCGAGAGTTGATCCGGACGAAGGTGTCCGGACGCTCGGACCAGAGCGGGCCACAGACGCCGATGAACGAACGTGACTTTGCCGGCGATGAGCCTGCATGCAAGGATCTGGTCCGAGGCACGGACTGAGCGTGTGACCTCGAATATGTTGTGGCCGAGCGGATGCGACCACCAACTTCCATGAATCGGACCGCCGGCAATGGCCTCGGCCAGTGAAGGAACGGGACCGTGAGCAGACTCGAGAACGACGCCATGTTCTTGCACAAAAGCGATGGCCTGCTTTGGCGTCACGATGATCTTCCTGTGCAATCCAACGCCTGCGACCGTTCCGCTTTCCCCAATCGGATCGCTTCGGAAACTACTGCTTGACGGAGGAGTCCATGCATGAATTGTTGGGCGCGACCCTAGCCGGCAATCCGATAGGTGAAGATGCCTGCGATGACCCCATCATAGCTGGGGTCCCCTGCGCTATTTGGTATGAAAAATGATGCCGGGTCTAGGATAAGACTCCGCGCTCCTCTACAAAGAACTCGTACGTGCAGATATAGATCCCCTGTTGAGTCCGATAAACCCGTTTTGGTCTCAGGTTGGCGACAGCTTCTGGCCAACTGGACTCAGGAATATCTCCCTCTGGAAGCTTGAGCAAGGCGGAACTCGCCATGCTCAAGCTCTTGGCACCATGCGGTGAGACTGACGGCGTGCATCCAAGCAAGGTTACCAAGAGGACCAGGATGCAGAGGCGGTGAAGTGACCTCATCGCGCCTAGCACTCGATCACGTTGACCGCCAGCCCTCCGCGGCTGGTTTCCTTGTACTTGTCCTGCATGTCGCGGCCGGTGTCGCGCATGGTCTTGATGACCTTGTCCAGGCTGACCTTGTGCTTGCCGTCGCCGCGCATGGCCATGCGGCTGGCGTTGATGGCTTTCACCGCGCCCATCGCGTTGCGTTCGATGCACGGAATCTGCACCAGCCCGCCGATCGGATCGCAGGTCAGGCCCAGGTTGTGCTCCATGCCGATCTCGGCCGCATTCTCGATCTGGCTCGGCGTGCCGCCGAGTGCGGCGACCAGCCCGCCCGCGGCCATCGAGCACGCCACGCCCACCTCGCCCTGGCAGCCCACTTCAGCGCCGCTGATGCTGGCGTTTTCCTTGTAGAGGATGCCGATGGCCGCGGCAGTGAGCATGAAATCGAACACGCGCTGCTCGCTGTTGCCGGGACAGAAACGGTCGTAATAGTGCAGTACCGCCGGGATGATGCCGGCCGCGCCGTTGGTGGGCGCGGTGACCACGCGGCCACCGGCGGCGTTCTCCTCGTTCACCGCCAGCGCATACAGGTTCACCCAGTCCAGCACGGTCAGTGGATCGCGCATGGCGGCTTCGGGCTTGCTGGACAGTTCGCGGTGCAGCGCGGGTGCGCGCCGCGAGACGTGCAGGCCACCGGGCAGGGTGCCTTCCTCGCGGATGCCGCGCGCCATGCACGATTGCATGGCGTTCCAGATCGCGCGAAGTCCGTCGCGGATCTCGTCCTCGCTGCGCCATGCCTTCTCGTTCTCGAACATCAGCTGGGCGATGCTCAGTCCGCTGCGCTGGCACTGGGCCAGCAACTCGTCGCCGCTCTTGAACGGATACGGCAGCGGGGTCTCGTCAGCGACGATGCGATCCACGGCGGCGTCATCCTGATTGACGACGAACCCGCCACCGACAGAGTAGTAGTCGCGCGTGGCGATCACCTCGTCCTGCGCGTCGTAGGCGGTGAAGCGCATGCCGTTGGTGTGGTAGGGCAGCTTCTGCCGCTTGTTCATCAGCAGGTCGCGTTTCTCGTCGAAGGCGACCGCGTGGGTGCCGCCC